>Ga0180009_10001730_pt1 | contig 26369 bp, 18 predicted proteins | sample OS_PC_MetaG_FD_123537 | JGI IMG/M metagenome (GOLD analysis project Ga0180009, IMG submission 123537) | Groundwater microbial communities from the Aspo Hard Rock Laboratory (HRL) deep subsurface site, Sweden - OS_PC_MetaG | ecosystem: Environmental > Aquatic > Deep subsurface > Groundwater... | reverse complement strand
TTTTTTAAAAAAATCAATAAATCCTTCTAACTCCTTCTCCATTTCAAGCTCCAGTTTGGTTTAAATGCTTGAAATAATACGTTGTTACATGATTTTTAGCTAAATTTTAATGAGGCTGCCCTGGCGAGGGTATAGAAGATGATTAGTTTGCAATAAAAATATGGTATTTTGAAAGGAGTCAATGAAAATGGGCAGGGTGATTGTAAGAGTATGGAGTTCAAAAAAACAAGATGGCGATGGAATTGGGCATGTTAGTATAGAAACTAATGCAATATATGCTAGTTTTTGGCCATCTTCCCCTATTGGTAATACAAGAACTCCGGATAATGTTGGAGACATTGTAAAACACGCTTTTAAAAATGAATTAAAAACATTACGAGGAGAAGAAATTCATGTCGGCCCACGAATACATTCTGATGTGCTGGGAGTAAGTTGCAATATACTGTAATACGATTTAAACAAAAGGTATTGAAGCTATCTAAATTTTTGTATAAATAGGGTCGACCCTGAATAATCCGCTTTCTCGTCATACCGTAATATTGAATCAAATCCGGCACAGGCTTGATAGCGGTATCCATAAATTTTAAATTCAAAAAATAAAACGAAATATCCCCAATAAATTTGATAAAAAATAAAACCAAAAAATACTAATATTCTTCCGATGTTACATGCCTATAATCAGTTCTATGGTACTATATTTTAGAGTAGGCTATTTAGCGTTTTTTTGTTACCAAGATTATGTTATTGGTTTTACTATCCATTTAGTGTAACCGTCATTGTTTGTATTAACTGAGTCTACTCGATAGCCACCATTACCAGATACTCTAGACTCATACCATTTTCTTCCGGAATTAAAAAATGTAAAAACATCGTTTCCTTCATATTGAATAGTCCATTTGCTAAAGGAGGATGTTTTTCGATCTGATGTGCAATGTAGTTGATAACCGCCCTCAACTTTTTCGCCAGACTCCCATAACATTCTGCCCCATGAGTTAGTTATTTGATATGACCCATCTGCTTGGTGAATAAAGTTAAATTCGCAATATTGATCCTTTTTAGGGATGCAATAGACACGATATCCATTTTCAACCCTCTCACCTGATTCCCATAAATTTCTAGATCCTTGATGGCAGATAATATTGTATTTGGTTGTTGGAGAAAAAAAATTAGAACTTTGTATGGCGGGTGAATGAGGCGCTGGCAAATTTAACCCCATTTTTCCAAAAAGAGTAACAACATCAACACCTGCTCTTTTTGCTCCTTCAGCTATGACGCTGCTAGCTACTTGGGACCCCTCAATAAATCCAGCTTTATGTCCCGCGGCATAGGCATTTTGGTATTCAGTATTACTAGTAGAGGTAACACCCTGCTCATTTATTCTTTTATCACAAGCCTCCATATATCTTGAAGCATAGGGATGATCTGTTTTCATAGCGCATACAATTTTGAACTGTGCTTTAGCTTCTCTATATTTTTCAGCGCGATATAAAGTTTTGCCATTCTCATAAAGTTCATCGATTTTTGAGTCTGTTTTTTGCCCCAATCTTTCATAACAAGCGGCAATATATCGATGAGCATACTGATGATCAGGCATTAACATCAATACAGTATTAAATTTAGAAATGGCTAAGGAATAGTTATCACTCCTATAAAGAGTCTTTGCTTCTTCATAGATAGTATCTACTAAACTCATAATTAAATTACTGGTATTTTTATGGGTTATTGGTTGGAGCAGCAAAACCAAACAACATATTTACTTCAGCGCCTAAAGAAGAACGCAACGTTGTTGCCCCTGCATAAGCAGTTCTTCCATCAGGAAGGGTTCTAACCTCAGTTTGAATTGGCGAATAAGAAGCGCCACTTGTTAATGTTCTCCAACCATTACTCCCCAAACCACCAGATTGTTGTTGTACCGCTAATTGACCAGAATTATTTTCATAAGGGGTTACTTGACCTGATCCAAAATTATCATTTCTGATACGTTGCATTGCTACAAATTCTATCCCTACTGGTCGTAGCATTTCCTCTAAGATGCTGACGATGGCTTCTTGACCTTCAATAAATCCTTCCGTATGTATTTTAAGTAAGAATTTTGACATTATTTCAAAAGTATCTCGAACGTGGTCAACTGTTTCTCTAATACGATCTCTGTGTGCAACTATTTGTTGTTCTACTCTTCCTTCCCTGCGGGCCAAATTTTGCTTTTCTTCTCCAAATCTTGCATTCGAAAAGAACTTGCCATTATATTCTGAGGATTCACGATCCACACTTCTTTTATCTTGTAATAAATTATCTCTAGTTTTTTTAGCTTCTTCTAATTCACTACGACTTTTACGTAGTCTTATTGTACAGCCATGATTTTCGAAAATATTTGCTAAGCGTGCATAACACCCCGCTATTTTTACACAATAGTCATAATCGTCTCTTGCATCTTTTCTTATTTTTTTTTCTTCTTGAACTAATTCGTTAAGTTCGTCTGATAATCTAGTCATAACAAAACCTCCTTGTCATTTGAAACACTGTTAAAATTTCTAACACTCATTTAAGTTTTAGATTGAATAGGATCGTTTAGATCACTATATTTTTATATTAGCATAACCAATGCGGACATGTACAGCCTATGAAGATAGTCTTAAAATTTTAAGGGATTTTTGAGTTAAATTTACAAATATCCTTAATTAAAAAATTGTTTTATTAATTTTGCATTAGTTAATTCTTATTTTTAAGCATAAATCATTTTCTATTAATTAAATTTAATCGTTTTATCTTGTGAATCGTTTGTTGCTTTTTTCCTCATAACAATAATTGTTAGGATTCTTGAGGAAGTCGGCTAAAGCGTCACCTGAACCATCATCTTTTCCTAGTGCTTTTGCAATTTGGTCAACAGCGAGTCCTTTTTTATTAACGACTCTATGATTAACTGGAAACGTATTCATCAAATATTGTATTACTTCAATATTGCCAGTCATGACTGCTAGGTGCAATGCTGTGTTTTCATTATCATCAACAATTCCAATTCCCATTGGATTAAATCCGTTATCGCTTAATTGTTGCATCTTTTCTATAGAACCTGTGTGAAGAGCATCTATAAAATCTTCTGATTTATTATTGCGAGTGATTACGTCATTTGCCACATTTTTAGCAAAATCCCTTGCTTGATAAGGATTTTCTCCTTTATTAGGATCTTTATTAGGATCGGGAGGAAGCTCTATTTTAATTTTTGTTAATGTAGAATTTTTTTCTAATAATTGTCGTTCGTTATCACCAAATTTGTATATAGGCCATCTTTTATTTGCATAATCAGGCATATGATCAAAATTTATGTCAAGATGAAACGTTGCTATTGTTCGATTGTCTTGTAGCGCTTGTAACAATTGATATAACTCTTGCCCCGTAGCTTTTTTAAAATAAACATTTATTAACTTTAATGATAATAGAATCTTGTTGTTCTTAATAATCTGTAACAGCTGACGAAAAGCAGCTTGTCTCATAATAACGCCATGTGTTAATTCAAGCTGACGAATTGATTTATGCTTCATAATTGTTTTTGCAAGGTGTTTTGTAAACTCAAAAGGAAAGCTTATTGTTAGTTTTGTTAGCGAACTATTTTTTGATATTGCCTTTACAATGGCATTAATATTAATGGATGGAAATTGATATATGATGTTAGTTTTGCCTAAATAGTCGAGCGAAGTTCCCCGTAATGTTAAATCTGTTTTGTCTCGTAATGATAGATCAACTTGATCTATGTCCTCTTTCATTAAATAAGTTTTTTCACAATGGCAACCACTAGAGATTCCTATAAGGTTATCAGAGAATGTTTCTCCTCGCATTTCCATATCGCATGTATAACCAAAGGCATGTGATGCTTTTTCTTGAAAACTAAGAAATTGATTCTCGCGAAAATCTTTTCTTAAGACAATTGATGAAAGTGCTATTAATGCAAAGGGTAATAAGGTTACAGTTATGCCTAAACCTAATGGTATGAGAATAGTTGTTAGTAATATACGAGCAGTCTTAGATGTTTTATAAAAATCAGGTGACCTCGGTGTTAATAGATCTACTATAATTACCAGGGGAATTTTAGAAACATTTAATAGTCCAATTAATAATGGAAAATAGTTTGTTTCTTTGAATTCAGCCTTTATGGTATGGTCGCCTTGATATTGATAAATAAGACTAGGAGGGATTTCATTATCTGTTCTTTTTTGTTCTAGATCTTTTTTTGCTTTTTCTATATCGCATGGCGTTTCTACAGTAATTTCTTCAGAATTTTCACTCGTTGTTTCTGAGCTAGAAGAAGTTACTGCTTCATCAAGCATAAGCTCGCTATTATCTTCTGTGGGAATTTGTTGGGTTTTACTTGCAGTCGGTGATTTTTTATTTTTATGTTTTTTCGTTCGACTGTTTTCAATACTTACATTGCCATTATTTACTTCGCGTAGGGTGACTTCTAAAATAAAGAATAGTTTTGTTTCGGAATGGCCGCTAGATCTTAATTTTTTAACAGTGTCTAAATAAGCTTGATGTAATATTTGCTGGTTGTCAATTTCTGATGCTGTTTTGACAATTGTTTCAAAAGAAGTGATTATTTCTCTTTCTGTATTTGAGCTTGGCAATTTAAAAAAACGATTTCCCTTATCTTTGTAGTAGTCTATTAAATCAAGTTTTGCTCGTTCAGTTAATTTCATAATCGATCTCTTGTAAGTTTTTAAGCAATTAATACATCGATTTTTGTTATGATTATAGAGAATATGTAGTTTATCTAGGTTTTGGTGTACGCATTATTTGTACCTGAATCATAGTAAGTTCAGTTTTAACTCTGTCTAATTGATCATCCATAGCCTTCATTAGATTGACTTCTTCAGGTGGTAGTACAGTCATATTATCAAGTTCAAATTCGATTGTTTTTTCGCGCTCAGGAATATCAAGCTCATTACGTATTTTTTTTACCTCAATTATCAATTGATTAATTTCGGCTGTATCGATATTACGAGCCCTCATTTCTGGTATTAATCTACCGCATTCGGCTTCTATCTCATTCATCTCTCGATTCATCTCAGCAAGTGGCCGGAGATTATAATCCGGTGCCGTTACAAATCGCCTTTTGCTTTTATCAAAGAATTTTGCTCCTTTCATTCCGTTTTACTCCTTTTGTCTAACTGTAATAAATATAATCGTAACTGTGAATTTAAATCAACACAATATGATTTCCAAAAAATTTTAATATAAAAAAATATAGTTTATTTGTCTGGAGGGTTATTTTCGTTATTTTTGGTTGAAAATTACATCTCCGGATACCAAAACTTTTTATTTTCAGCTTTCTTTTTTTCATCTATTTTAGAAAGCATAAGCATTGTTTCAAAACCGACTTTTCCGATATTTGTTTCAGCTTCTGCCATTTTTTCAGGGGTAATAAAAGTGCCATGTTGACGATTATTAATTGCAATGCAAATAGCGGATGCACGACATTTTTTTACTGAAGCAAGTGTTAATAATGTAGAGGTTTCCATTTCTAAATTAGATATGCCAAGTTTTGTCATCTCATCTTGAATGTTAGGATAACGAATAGGAATGCCAGGGATGTTTCGCCCTTGAGCACCATAAAAACCAGACGCTGTTGCCGTTAATCCTAGATGATAAGGAAAATTATTTTTTTCGCATTGTGAAATTAACGCGAGGTTAATTTCGAGATCTGAAATAGCAGGGTAATTTTCAGGAACGAAATAGGTGGATGTGTTTTCGTATCGTACGCCGCCTGTTGCAATCACAAAATCGGCTACATTAATGTATTCTTGTAGTCCACCTGAAGTGCCAATTCTTAAAAAGGTTGGGTTTTGTGTAATTTGAAAGATTTCAATCATGGCAATTTCGGTATTGCTTGTGCTAATGCCGGTGCCCATGACTGAAATTTTTAGCCCCTTGTACATACCAATAAATGATGCAAATTCTCGATTGTGTTTTTCTAATAATATTTCATCGAAAAACAGTTTTGCATATTTTTCAGCGCGCGCGAAATCGCCTACCATAATAATATATTCGCCCATCTCTCCTGGCGCTAATTGAATGTGATACTGTCTTCCATGTTCGTCGCAGCAGACTTCTGAATTAAGAATGGCTTTTTTATTTTGCATGGTTGTTACCTCTTGTTTTGAATGTAAAAACTAATCGATTGAAGGCATTAAAAACTTGATTGACTGTTAAAAAAGTTTTCCATAGGTTTCTGAAATGCGGTCCTGGGATTCTCAACCAAGGTGTGACGACCATACCATAACTCCAACTGGGTCGCCATAATTGTGATTTGCTTTTTACCCGAAAAAGAGAAAGAGTGGGAATGCCTAAGTTTGATGCGAGGTGACCGATGCCTGAATCGTTTCCAATCATCCAACCTGATTCAAAGATGAATCGCGCTAATTTATCTAAAGAAGGAAATAACGGTAATTCGAATTGGCCTTGTAGATGAATTTCCCATTCTGCACGTTCATTTGGACTAGTAATAAAAACAGGATAATAACCAGCCTGTTTTAATTTTTTTGCAAGCGTAATAAATTTTTTTGCAGGCCAGTTTTTAAGAGGGTCTGCGCTCATTGTGTGAATAATCACTCTTGTTTGATATTTTCGATGCGTGAGTGAATTGTCCGGAGGGGTAATGCCATTATTAGCATTTAAAATCTGTAATTTAAAAAGTTTCTTCCCACAATCAATCAGGTTTTCAGCAATCGTTTTATTGCGATTAAATAATTTTTTTTTCAAGACAGTACAATTTGGTAATTTTTTTTCAAAGGGTTCCGCAAAAGAGTGATCGCCAACAATGGTGAAGTCGAAATTTGTCAAGGTGTTGAGAATCTTGTCTTGATCTGGGGTTGGTAGAATTTTTACATGGGGAAACCACGATTGGAGCGAAGTTAATGCGCTGTTAAATAATGTGACATTATTGCCATTTTTGTGGAATTGAAATGCAAGGGTCATAAACATTAAGGCATCTCCAATCCCGGAGGGAGGAGCTATAGCAATATTGGAATCTGGAGAAATTGGGAATTTCATGAGAAAGCATTATATCCTCAAAATCTCCTAAACATTAAACACATTTCATCATATACTGTGCAAAATTATTCATGGATGGAGGTCAAATGCCAACGTTTTTAGTGCGATTTTGGGAGATTCTCAAAATGATTGGAAAACGATTTTTTGAGGATCGTTTAACCTATTCTGCTTCAGCATTAACGTACACCACGTTGCTTGCGCTTGTTCCTTTAATTACCGTCAGTATTGTGATTGTGTCTGCATTTCCGATATCGAAAACGATCAGTGATCAGGTTCAAACGTTTATTTTTCAGAATTTTATTCCTGCTTCAGGGCAGGTGATTCAACAATATCTTCAAGGCTTTGTCGGTCAAGCGGCTAAAATGTCATTAATTGGTACGGTTTTTCTATTTGTAACTGCTGTCTTGATGATGTTAACCATAGAAAGCGCATTCAATTATATTTGGGGAGTCAAATATCGTCGCAAAGGGCTTTCGGCTTTTTTTCGCTATTGGGCAGTCTTAACGTTAGCACCTATTTTTATTAGTTTGAGTATTGCAGCAACTTCCTATGTGTTGTCATTGCCGTTACTCATGGGAACAGTTACCTCATTAGGAATTAAAAAAATTATTTTTAGCAGTGTCCCAATGTTATTAACGATGATAGCTTTTGCTTTGTTATATATTGCTGTGCCGAATTGCAGTGTTCCTTGGCGATGCGGTTTTATTGGAGCATTTATTGCAACGATTTTATTTGAGTTAGCTAAAAAAGTTTTTGTACTTTATTTAACTCATTTTCCTTCGTATCGAATTATTTATGGTGCAATGGCGTCAGTTCCTATTTTTCTTGTTTGGATCTATTTGTTGTGGGTAATTATTTTATTCGGCGCATTAATTTCGAATGTGCTTTCAACTGCCTATTTCGATCATAAAGTTGGGGAAGTGGATGGATTTACGCAAGCATTTATGTGGTTGGGTTATTTATGGAAGGCACAACAAGAGGGGCAAAGTTTATCAATTAGTCAACTTTATCGTTTATTACCCGGAAAATATTTAGTAAATACGAGTGATGTATTGCAATATTTACAAAAGTCTAAATTGATTAAAGTGACCAGTCATAATCGATATATGCTATCGAAAGATTGTTCTAAGGTTACATTAAATGATTTATATCAAACATTTCCTTGGAAAATTCCCGGAATAGAAAAAGAAAAATTATTTTCTAAGAAAATTCAAATGTTGTTTAGTAAAGCAAACCAGACCTTGCAAAAAACACTTTCAGTTCCGCTGTCAGAATTATATTCGGATTTGTTTAAGGGGTAGAGACGCGATAAATCGCGTCTAATAATGAATTTATTTTTTGTAAAATCTATTTTGGATTATTTGTAGGGGCACCCCTTGTGGTCGCCCAAAACATCGTAAGGGCACCCACAAGGGGTGCCCCTACAATTTATTATTTAATATTTTTTTCTAAAAATTTTAATAATTCGTTCTGCTTAATCTGCTGCGAATCTTCATCGCGTCGATGTTTATATTCAATCATGCCTTGCTCTAACCCTTTTTCGCTAATGACTAAACGGTGCGGAATACCAATTAATTCCATATCGGCAAACATTACGCCGGGACGTTCATTGCGATCATCGAATAACACTTCGTAGCCAACTTCTAATAATTTTTTATATAAATTTTCAGCGGCCTCACGTACTTTTTCTGATTTGTTCATCATAATTGGCACAAGTGCAACTTGAAATGGTGCAATATTGTCTGGCCAGATAATCCCTTTATCATCATAATTTTGTTCAATCGCCGCTGCAACAGTGCGCGATACGCCAATACCATAACATCCCATAAACATAGGAATTGTTTTTCCTTCTTCATTTAAAACAGTCGCATTCATCGATTCAGAATAACGTTTCCCTAGTTGGAAAATTTGTCCGACTTCAATGCCGCGCATAATTTTTAAAGCACCTTTTCCATCTGGACAAATATCTCCTTCGATAATATTTCGTAAATCGGCAACGTCTTCGATTTTTACATCACGTTCCCAATTTACATTGATATAATGTTTGTCATCTTCGTTTGCGCCACAAGTAAAATCGGTGATTACTGCAGCACTATGATCAACAATCACAGGAATAGATAAATTCACTGGGCCAATCGACCCGGTATGGCAGCCTAAGGCTTCAACAATTTCTGCTTCTGTTGCAAACGTTAATGGGGTTGCAATTTGTGGTAAGTTGCCTGCTTTAATTAAATTGAGGACATGATCTCCTCTTAAAATTAAGGCAACTAAAGGGGTTTGTTTGCCATGTACAATTAATGTTTTAACGGTTTTTTCTATTGGCGCATTCAAAAAGTTAACAATATCATCAATTGTCTTTTGATTAGGGGTATCTACAATCTCCATTTTATTTTTTGATGTCGATTTTTTTATTTTTGGAACTAGATATTCAGCGGATTCAACATTGGCTGCGTAATCACTTTCATCGCAATAAGCGATTTCGCTTTCACCCGAATCGGCAAGCACGTGAAACTCATGTGTTTTCTTCCCCCCCATCGCCCCAGAATCTGCTAATACAGCGCGGTATTTTAATCCCATACGAGAAAAAATACGGGAATAAACTTCATACATTTGATCGTAAGTTTGTTCTAAAGAAGCTTGATCGATATGAAAGGAGTAAGCATCCTTCATTAAAAATTCGCGCGCACGCATCACGCCAAAACGTGGACGAATTTCATCTCTAAATTTTGTTTGGATCTGATAAAGCGTCATCGGGAGTTGTTTATAGCTTTTGATTTCGCGGCGGGCTAAATCGGTAACGACTTCTTCATGAGTAGGGCCATAACAGAAAAGCCGTTCATGACGATCGCCAAATTTTAAAAGCTCAGGGCCATAGAGATCAAGACGGCCTGATTCTTCCCAAAGTTCCGCGGGTTGAACCGAGGGCATGAGTATCTCTTGAGCGCCGGCTTTGTCCATCTCTTCACGAACAATTTTTTCGACTTTTTTGAGAACGCGTAAGCCTAATGGCATCCAGGTGTAGATTCCAGCACTGACTTTCCGAATCATGCCAGCACGTAACATCAGCTGATGGCTGATTAACTCTGCATCGGCTGGAGTCTCTTTAATGGTACCTAATAGATAGTTTGATGTGCGCATGGTTATACTTCTTTTGTAATACAAAAACTCACGGATTTTAGCTGGCAAACATTACGCCGTACAGTGATTTGGAAGGGAATAATATGCTTTTTAGATGGCGTTATTGTGCCGTTTTTAGGATGGTTTATTAGTAGGGATTGACTTTTATGATGAATGTTTTTAGAATGACATTTTCTAAAAAACGACGGAAAATAGAATTATGGTTTCTAGAATCTTGCATAAGCCTCTTGAGTATAAAAAGAGTTTTTTCTTGTTAGGTCCACGCGGGACCGGTAAGACCTATTGGATTAAACATAATTTGCCTAATGCTGTTTATATTGATCTTTTAGATACAGAAATTTATACGCTTTTATTAGCGAATCCTCACCGACTGATTGATTTTATACCTGCCAACTATCATAGTTGGATAGTTCTTGATGAGGTTCAGCGGGTGCCTGAGTTACTTAATGAGGTTCATCGTTTAATTGAAAAGGAACAGCATATTTTTGTGTTAACGGGATCAAGTGCGCGTAGTTTACGTAAGAAAGGGGTTAATTTATTAGCTGGGCGTGCACTTATGTATCATATGCATCCATTAGTTGCACAAGAGCTTGGTGAGCAATTTAATCTTAGTGAGGTCTTGTCTTATGGATTATTGCCTGCAATTTTGACGGAACCTGACCCCAAAGCATATTTGAAAGCCTATGTAATGACATATCTAAGAGAAGAGGTTATGCAAGAAGGATTAACGCGAAATCTTGCAGCATTTAGTCGGTTTTTAGAAGTTGCAAGTTTTTCACAAGGCCAAGTTTTAAATATGTCTGCAATTGCGCGAGAATCAAATATTGGTCAAAAAAACATTACGAATTATTTTGATATCCTTGATGATTTACTATTGGGATATCGTTTGCCAATTTTTAATAAACGTGCGAAAAGACAAACCGTTCAACATCCTAAGTTTTATTATTTTGATGTTGGCATTTATCAAACATTACGTCCAAAAGGATTTTCTGATACTCAAGCAGAAATTGATGGCGCTGCGCTTGAAACGTTATTTTTACAATCGTTGCGTGCTATCAATGATTATTATGATTTGGACTATCAACTATATTATTGGAGAACGCCTCGAGGAGTGGAAGTTGATTTTGTTATTCATGGGCCAAAAGGGTTTTTTGCATTCGAAATCAAACGTACTAAAAATGTTAGTAGAAATGATACAAAAGGGTTGTTGTCATTTCAGGAAGATCATCCTGAAGTGAAACTTTATTTGGTCTATGGTGGCGAACGTAAATTTCATCTTGGCAATGTTGATGTTTTACCCATGAGAGATATGCTATTTCAATTGCCTGAAATTATTAATGTGTAATTTGAACGCGAAGTTATTGAATTTTTAAAAACTTCTTTGAAAATTACAAATGTAATTATTGAAGAAGTTGCTGAATTTCATAAAGCTTCTTTGAAAATGACAAATGTAACTTTTGAAGAAGTTTTTCGTGTGTATAACGCGTTGATTAGTACTGTGGTTTTCAAGAAGTCGGTTATTAGCTAGATCACAAATGCCCAACATCCACCCCAAAATCATCTAATATATTAATGAATTTTTTTCCGATAGGTAACCCCGATTCTTGATAATAGGTTTGAACATAACTTTTAAGAACATAACTAAATTCGGGATTCGTAACATAGGGCAATATTTTAATAATTTTTTCGCGGTCTTTTGGATTATTGGGATTACAGCTTTGAAATAAGATGGCATTTAGAATAGCGACTTTAGAAGCTTGGCGTTCTTTACTTAATTTATTAAAGCCATCAATGCAGTTATTTAAGGCAATGCGCTTATCCCACTCAAGCCATTCTTGATAGAAACTCATGGCGATATTTTTTGCATGATTCACTTCAGCGTCATTATTTGTTTTGTTTTTAAAAAGCGCTAGTAAGAAAATCATTGTGGGTACGGCCGCTTCCACATTAGCCCAAGAACAATTGCCTGAAATTTGAAGCGAAATCGGTAATAGGGTGAGTTGGCGTAATCCTAAATACTCTTTAACCCCTTCGGTAACCATTTCATCCGATTGACGTTTATAGAGTAGTTCTTTAATTAGTTCTTTTGAAAAATGTGGTTGTTTTGTTATTTCATAAATGATGACACTCCCATGTTTTTTTCCGTATTCACCGCGATCAACTCTTGCAAAGAGTGGGCCATATTTAATAAAAGTAATGGCATGGCCCATGTACGCAACAGGAATTAAGCTAAGATTGTAATTTAATAATTTATCAATGCGTTTTTCATGTTGATGGACATCAATATTATAATGTTGGTATTGGATGAGTTCGCTTGCAATGGTAAAACTGATAATTATTTTTTGTAAATCTTCAAAATGATGACGCAAATTACGTGCAGCATAATTATTTCTGAAATTAATAAGAGAATTTAAAATTAAGGCAAGTGTAAATTCTAAATAAAACCCTTCGTAATCAATCTCGATAAACGTTCCCATTGGATCGGTGATATCTACCTGTCCTTTTAACTGAAAACGATGCCCTAATAATTTGGCATTAATGAAATCTTGAGCGAAAGTTAGGCTTGCGCCTTTTTTCCGTAGCAGTGTTTTAATTTTTTTAAAATCACGTAACACGGGAATGGTTAATATAGGTTGTCCAGCGGTTGTGTAGGCGTTTGGATTTGCTCCATGATCTAATAATAATTTACAAAAATCATCGTTATTGTTATCTGCAGCCCAATGTAATGCTGTTCGACCGGTTAAATCGGCAAAATTGATATCGGCGCCTGCATCAATGACAAGTTTTGCCTTTTCAATATCATTCATGATGGCGGTTTGGACAAGCGGAGAATAGCCGTAATCATCAATTTCATTCAGTGGCGCGCCAGCATTGATAAATGCGGCGACATCGTTAAGTGAGCCGTAAATAATGGCATCTGAAAGGGTTTCGATTATCATAAGTTAATGAGCTCTAGATTGTTTCGTCATCGTTCTAACCTGGGAGGTATAAACCGTTGAACCACTTGTTTTGCTAAGTTTAATGCTTTTTTTAAAGCAGGATTTAGTTCATGCGCTCTTTCAGTGGCTTTTGCCTCCGAGTCTGAATTAATGCGAGCATTGTTTGTCATATTACGATCCGCAGCACCAATAGGAGTTTCTAGAAAAGCAGGGTGGGATTTTAATCCTCTGCCTTGTTGTGGTCCGGAATTTTTAACCTCAGGAGGACGTCGTTGGCCTATTTTCCCTTTTCCAAATTTTTGAGCGTGACCTGCCGTCGTTAATTCTTGTTGTTTATGGCGTAATTCTGGTGGTATCAAGAATTCAGAACCGAGCAAGCCACCACCACCAAAGCTGCTAGAACCTTCGTCTGAATCATCATCTTCGTTCTGATATGATTGTTTTTTACCTCTAAGTTCAAGGAGTGGTAATCGTGAAAAATTGAATGTTTTATCGTTGAAATCTTTTTCAAAAACCATAATCATCTCATGTCTATTACGAAGGAGTATTTCCATAAATTGGGTCATTATTGCATAATTCAAGTGGAGGTCAATTAGATCGCGTAATAGGATGCTTTACTTTGTATGCACACCTAATCTAGATCAATCCTTTGATTTGTCAGCACTTTTTAGGATACGTTACTGTTATAAAGCCTAAGCTTTTTCAAGCTCAATTGGTGACAAATAATATTTTTCTAAGATGTTCTAATTCTGCTGTAAAAAATTCAATATATTCAATAGGGGTATATTAACTTTTGCTTTCGTTTTAAATTAATGTTGATGAATAAATTTAATAGTTATTTGACACAAGTTGGTTACTGCTATCTGTATGCCATATTAATCCTTTTTCTTCATATACCCAATGATATACCCGGTGATGAGGGTCAGTAGATTCTTGGTTTTTTTAATTTGAAAAATAGACACAATAGTTATATACAGATATACTGATAGGCATAAATACTTAGTTCTTATCAGTTTGATAATCATGACGTAGATAAAGAGGTTTTGCATATTATTTCTATCCAGAATTGCCCTGAAATCTCAACTACATATGCTTACAAAATATATTTATGTTCTTTTTTAAACATTCAATAAATTAATAAGGAAATTATATGTTTAATAGCTTTTTTAAACCTCATAAAGAAGAATCAACTAGTGGGTTACAAGAAGAATTATCTCGCGTTCAAGGAGAGCAGGCAGTAACAAAAAAAACAGCTGAACTGTTAGAGGCCGACATTGAGATGGATTTGGAACGATTATATCGTAGTGTGGAAATTTTAAATTTGTTATTTGAAATTGTGAATGATTCGATAGCTGAGTTAAAAAAAATAGGTTCACATGTTATTATTACTGATTACTGCGAAGTTAAACAAAGGCTATTTAAAATAAAACTCCCCGCGTTACAGTCAAAATTCAACGATGAATTATTCGAAATCTGGCAGAAAAAACAAACCGATGAGCAAAATGTTTTATTACCCGATGAACATCAAATGGGTTTCTTTGATACATTTAGTCAAGAATTTGAACAAGAATGTGAATTTTATGTATCGCTTTTTACTTTTGAATCTGAAGATGAGTTAAGTTTATTGGTAACGAAACTCATACAGTTACGAGATGAAAAAAACTCCGAATTACTGGGATTACTGAATAAAAAAATTAAACTGTCCGGGCAGTTACAGTCACGAGATACTCGTCTTGATGAGATACAAAAAAAATTAAAAGCATTATTAAATTTATATAATAATTTTTTAAAAGCAAGTGAATATGGTGATGTGACTACTTTAGAAGAACTGATTAAGCATGAAAAAAATCCTAGCAAATTAAAACGATTATTTGCGGTAAAAGATTCGCAAGGGAATACCCCATTACATCTGGCCTGTTTAGGAAACCATAAAGAGGCTGTTTGTCTCATACTTGGATGCAACGCAACCGATAGATTGGTACCAGTAAATGTTCAAAATAATCTTGGATATCAACCCATACATTCAGCAGTAAAAGGTCGCGGGAAAATTTCAAGACAAACCGATCCAGCGGTAATAAACGCAAAACAAGTGATTATTACCAGCTTAAGTAAAGAATTTGGTTTCGATGTTGATGCTAAAGGGGAGTATCGCCGTACTGCTCTTAATATCGCTGCTCATGACGGTTATTACCCAACAGTCATTTTTTTAGTAGGGCTTGGTGCACAAATTGACTCTGTAACAGTTGATCAAAGAACCCCCTTGCTCGATGCGGTTTGGCAAGGGCATAAAGATATAGCGGGCTTTTTATTACAAAAAGGGGCTAAATTTGACGACCCAGATTTTGCAAATGCCCGTGGCGAATTACCAATTTATGAAGCAATTCAATGCAATCGCCCTGAAATATTTCAATTACTCTTTGATGTCTATCGTAAACAAGATGAAGCTTGTAAAGATGATGTAACAATGTTTGTTCGAATGCAACTTTGGGCTAGATTAACGATTGTTGATGATCGGGATCCTTACAATATTAGAAAAAATGACAGTGAAAAAATATTAGCAATATTACTGAATCAATTTAAAAATATTGCCATACATGAATACCAATATGGGGATACATTAATTCATCTGGCTGCAAGAAGTAATTCGATCAAATGCATGAAGATTTTATTACAATCTCAGTATCAAGTTGATCCAAATGCATGGGGTGATGGAGGGAGAACTCCCCTTCATATTGCAGCATTTTGTGGTAATTTAGAAATTGTTCAACTTTTATTAAACGCTGGTGCAAATATTAATTTAGAAGCACAAGATGCCATCCAAACCACTGTATTACAAAGCGCTGTAAGAAGTCATTATGATAACGAAGATATAGTCTCATCTTTGCTATTAAGCGGCGCAGATTTATCAATAAAAAATTCCAATGGAGAATCTATTCTAGAAGAAGCTAAAGCTCTAAATAAATTAAACATTGTTAACTGTTTGAATACATTTTGTGAAAACAGCCTTCGACTTACCGACCCCGAACTTTACGAGCAATTAATTACTCTTAAAAGTGCCAAACCAAGCTACAAAATTTATTGAGGAAAAACACCTCTATTATTAATAAAATCGTGAGGAAATATATGTCAAAAACTAGAACACAAATAACTTTTGAAGAGCTGAAAACATATTTAACAGCTTATCTTAATGGTAGCTGGGAAACCCTGCCTTTTCCCATGGATAATACTAAATGTACTTCGGAAGAAGAAATCGCAAATAAATACGTAAGCATAATTTCTTCAATGCTAATCTCTTATTTTAAAAATATAGACTATGATCCAAACAATAGAATTGGTCATCTTTTAGAGATGATACCTATTATGCAAAAAAATAAAGATAATGAATCGCGCTTTAATATATTAATAGAAGCAATTCAATCAACTCCTTCATTAAGAGGAACAAGTTGGAAAAATTTAGTTTTAGGAATTAAAGCTGAAGGAAAAGGTCATCATGCAACACGTCTCAAATGGGATAATAATTCTCAAATTCCAGTTCAATTTCCAGAGCGTTTTTTTAAGCACGCTGATGAACAACGTAAAACAGTAACAATTGCAGGGAGTAATTTTGTTACCTCTAATCCATTGAAACAACATAGCGAAGAATCTCTTGTTTTAGATGCTTCCTATTGCACCTTAGGAAAAGGAATAATCACTTTTTCAGTGGCTGATGGATGTGGAGGACATTTACATATCACCCCATCTTATTATGAACAGACTACCTATTCTGATGAAGAAAAACTAAAAAAGACTGAAAGTGAAAATGAGGCGTTCAGAAAAGAAGATAAAAATATAGCTCGTGCGGCACATTTTGCCACAAAATACTCGTGCAGATTTTTTTCAGTTTATCCAACGGCCGATCATTTAAACGGAGATATGTTATCTCTCATTGATCTTACTTCGGAGCAAATTGCTCGAAAATCTCCTGGTGAACGAACAACACTTCTGTGTGCAAGAGCGTTTCCTGTAAAAGAAGGTTATCGTATAGTTGGGTTTAATATTGGCGATACAGCTTTAATTGCGCTTAATCCAATCACAAAGGTTTTTTCAACACTTTTACCCGCTCGTGTTACTATTTCTGATAGTGGCCAAGAAGCAACAGCGCAAGTCCCTGATCAATATAAACATGGTCAGGATAACTTTTACGAAGCGGTTCAAGTTGATGCAATAGTGCCAAAAGGCACTTTGATTTTCGCAATTTCTGATGGTTATTTGGACTTTTTACCTACCATATATAAAATCGAAAAATATCCTAATGAATTGAAATATCGAGAAACAAAAGTTGATCCAGAACAGTTAAAAAATTTATTTTCCGATATATCAGAACCTATTACTGCTGAACTTTGTGCTGACCTTTTAACACAATACGTTATTCAACAAACAAATCAAGCTCGATTAAACATGATACCCAAGCTTGAAACAGGCCCAGATACACAAATAGGTGACGACATGGCTCTTCTGGCTATTTTATTGGATGAAAGTCATGAACATCACAACACTAATAATTGTAAATTATTATAATGACTATCTGAGAAATGCTCATGTCGCAATCTAATGCAGAAAATAAGACATTGACTATTATACAAGCTTTTCTTAAGCACGCTGAGTATTTTATTGACAGAAATAACCTTACTTTGGCTATTCAACATGTAAAAGTAATATTAGTATCTGCCAGTAAAGAATATTTAGGTAAAGATATCATTCAATCTATTATTAATTTTTTAATTCAACGAGAAACCACACCAAGCTTCTATGGCAATCTTTTACTTGAAACCAAAATTAGGGAAGCTTATGAATTATTTGAAAAAGCATTGAAAATTGCTGAAAAATACCAATTAACTACTGAAGCTTTAGCATTACAATCAGAAATTGGATCGTTATTAACTGAAGGCGTCCCTCTTGAAGCCACGGTACAAAAAAATGAAGATCGACAACCTCAATATCGATCAGCATTTAATAATTTACATGCTGTTTTGCGAGGACATCTTAAACAGGGAGCTACTTTAGAAATATTAATCCCCATCATATATAATATTAATAATCTTGAGGCTCGTTATTATTATAGTATTCTAAAAGAATTTATCGCAGATGCTTTAAAAATTTATTCTTCTAAAAAAATAAATTTTCTTTCTGATATTCAACCATTCTTTAAAAGAATCGATTTTGTCGGTCAAAGGCTTATCGTAAACGACTTAACTGAAAAAGCGTGGGATCTTTATGCTACCACACAACCATTTATGCCCGCTGAACTTGATGCAATATTTTTAGAACGGTTCTCCATTATTGGTGCTAACATCATTCAAAGACCTGGATTACCGGCACTGCCAGAAGAAAAAAAATTTGCAACTAGAATTCCATTCTTAGCTGATTATCTTAAACAGATTCCTGTTTGTGCTGAATGGCAGAAATATGTCATTGAATTAACCAATATGCGTTGTCATCGTTTTCCTAAAAAAGCATCCGATGATTTATCAGAAACCACAGAGGTTGATATTTTTAATCGACAAAAACTTTTTGCTGATGACATCAAAGAGTTGGTTTCTATAATGATCACTGACGCTATGCATATTATTGGGTTACCTCCTGAAATAAAGGAAGAACAGCGAATTCGTTTTTGTCTTCTAGCTTTAGGATCCATTGCAAATAAATCACCCACCCCTTATTCAGATTTAGAATTTGCTTTTTTGATACAGGATGTTCCAGATCTTTCATTTTCAATACAAAGAAATATAAAAGAGTATTTTGAGAGATTATTAAGATTGTTTGAATTTATGGTGGCAAGCCTTGGGGAATATTCTCCGGCTGGACTTCATTTTGATAAAGAAGGCCATCCTCTAAGTGAAAGCCGCTTATATGGGACAACAGAACAACTTATTGTCGCCACTCAACAACCAATCGCACCAACTGCATTTGATCCCTTGTCCTATTCTCTTTTTCATGCGGATCATTTATTTGGGGATTACAAGCTATTAGATGAATTCAAGCAAAAACGCCATGCCTATTTAAGAAGCATTTCTTTTAATCAAGAAGAGCCAGTCCATAAACTTATAGCAAGAGGTTTTTTAAATTTACACATTAAAGAATTCGATGATTTTGTACTTCGACCTGGGCATTATTTTGATATTAAAAAACCAATGGTTACCAGTCTTAATTATATTATTCTTGATTTAGCTCTATATTATTTAGCGGAACTTGATTCTGATTATAATTTTACTTTCAATGATGCATTAGCAAGACTAGAGTCCACTTGCAAACTATCAACAAACTTTTCTAAGTTATGTCAAGAAACCATGCAGGTTTTTCAAGTCAATCGCGTTCAAGCACAACTGACCAATCAACAACAGTTAGAAATATTTTCTTTTCCTCAAACCACAAAACGATTAGAAGCTCAAAAGCAAGAACTAGATCGGTTAAAGGCTTCTTCTTGTTCTAGTCTCACAGAAGAAAACAATTCATTATTTGTAGCAATGGGGAGCTTAATAAATAGAGCTTTCGAACAAATTGAACAATATCACCAATATGGTGTTGAAGCACCTGAAGAAATATTTGAGTTACTTTCTTGCTTACCTAACCGGCGCACATCTGAATCTGTAAATAAAATAAAACAAGAAATTGAGAAATTAAATATATTTTTAGAAAATAATTCTTCTGATTTAGAAAAATATTCCCTGGCTTTGCGTTTAACTGACCTGCAATTTCAACGGATCTATAGTTTGTATCAGGGCGTACTATTACCGTTACATTGGGCAGCAAAATATTTTTATAATAATGGAGTTTTTGTGACAGATCCTGCTAAAGGGATGTTTGCCAAATCTATTGAACAATATCGTTCTAAAGAAAATCCATTATCATCACAAGATCTAAGAATCAATCTTAAATCTCTTGTTTACTACTTAGCCTTATTAAAAGTGAGCCCTAACCAATATTATCGATATTTAGCCCTTCTGGAAGAATCTCTATATGAGTATTTTTTTCGTATTGTTGAGGAGGCAGAAACTACTGTTAACAATGATTCAACTAGACTGAATCATATTCTACCTTTATTACGCTATTATCCCTATGAAACAGGACGCCGTAAACAAGTAGAGATTAATACAGGTCTTTGGTTTGAAAATTTAAGAAAACTGTTATCAACAAATACTTTGAATACTAATCTATCAATATTTGTTCAAGGAATTACTCAACCCGCTGAAGATGCCTCTAAAATAGAAGGATATTTACATGAAGGTATACTAAATCAAATTCCAAAAGAGTTTTTTTCAGATGACAATAGCCATAAAATCTGCAGAATAATATATAGAGGAAAATATTTTTACTTAAAGAGAGAAGTGCAATCCTCTGCTGTAGAATATGCTGCCAATTTGTACAGCGCATACTTTATTGGCGACGATTATGTTCACTCAGAATTAACTTGCTGGACAGTTAAAGACGAAAACAACAATATTATTAGAAGCTATGCTGTGACGATTTTTGATGGCGACAATAATGATTTAACTTTTATTCGAGACGAACCCAAATATCATACTTTGCATTATGATCATAAAGCATATTCATTAGCTTTTTTGCTTGAGTTATTAATAACACCGGATACTCGAACTACAGATTATTATTATTCTAGAGAACAAAAAAATGGAGATGAAATAATACGAACACCCGCGCCATTAAATAATGAGTTTGCATTTAGCTGCTCTGGTCGTCGCGTTGATACTTTGCCTGGCAGAGCAGGTCATTTTTTTCTTCAATTAAATCCTGTTTTATTAATACAACCCGAATTTCTTTTAAGTATTCATCCTGATGCTAAAAATGAGTTTTTAAGGTTGGATGTTGGACGTGTGTTGTGTGAGATTTTTTTATTACTAGCTACTCAATATAAAGGTTTTTTGGAAATTTTCGGAAAAAAAGATGGTAAAGATATTCAACGTTGGATAGTGGGCGAACAAAAGGAATCATCGACATATTTTCTATCCCCAAATTTTATTACACATCAATATAATACGATCATTTATATTCAACGGATTTTAAAAGAACAGTCTGAAATAACTCATCAACAACTTCTCCACCTCATCTTGCCAACAGTAGCTTATTATAATGAATTTATCCGAGCTAAACCCCTCCCTGATTCATTTGCTAGTTTTATACGTTTAGTGACCGAACCCCTTCAATATAACATTGCTGAAATTGTTAGTTATTCGGAAGGCAGAAGTAGTCCTTTAACTAAATCGCCTTCTCATGAAATTTTATCTACTTTTTTAGACGAAGAGACTGTTCGGACTTATTTAAAACCTCGTGAAGCCTTAGCCGAATTATCTTTTTTACAAGCAGATAGTGGACTTCTTGAATTAGCATCTGTTGGAGTAACAAAAGGAATATTTTCATCCTATGATAAATTGGCATTACCAGCTTCAAGAGATAGCGTTCTTGCGGGAGTTAACTATAGCGGCTATGAAAAAAAACATTATCCTGCATTGTTACAAGCTATCGCAAAAACAGAACATTTTGAACTCGTTTTATTAAATTTAGAACATCTGGCTGATCGAGATCTGTTAAAGATCCTTAGTAATTCCCCTAAATTGCGTGTTTTAAAAATCTCAGGATGTATTAATCTTTCAGTCAGTTGTATGCAAACTATAGCTTCAAAATGTCCATTACTACAAGAGCTCGATATTAGTGACATGTCTAATTGGAATAGTATTGAGTTACAGTCACCATTGAACAATCTTAGGTTAATCAATCTAACAAATTGTTCAAAATTGAAAAATTTCGAAATTAATGCTCCAAACGCACTATTTTTTTATGCCAATCAATGTGAACAGCTTATAATATGCAACTTACGAAGCCAACAACTTGTTAAAGTCACTTTAAATTATTGTTCCTCTTTACCAAGTAAAGCGCTTATTCGATTAATACGACTATCAACTCGATCTTTAACTATTTTAGATATTACAGGTTGTGATACTTTTGATTACTTAAATTTACGTTCACAATACCTTGAGCTAAATTATGCTGAATATATTCCAGAAAAATTTGCTATCGCCCTTTCATCAATCGATTCAAAAGAAATGGATCTTTCTGACTGCGAACTAACAGAATATCATTTATTAACGCTGAAAAAATTTCTCAATTTAATCGATTATACTGTATCTGTACTTAACCTTAGCGGTTGTTCTTTCACTCTAGGAGCAGAACAGTTACTTGCGGAAACAGTTTTATCGGGCGCTGGTGTACTCAAACTTGTTCTTGATCGAGCATTTTTCCCATATCCTATCTATGAATGTATCAACAAGATTCTAAAAGATGGATTTGTTTTACATAGTTTATCTTTATCAGCACTTAATATAGATGATCAAGGTATTCATACAATAATCCCTTTCCTGCAAAATAATCTTTTTTTATTTGAACTTAATTTATCTAAAAATAGAATAAGTGATGAGGGGATAAACGAATTAACAACAGCCGTTCAAGGAACTATTGGTTGTTTAGATCTATCTGACAATAATATTACTGCCAAAGGAATGGAAAATTTATTTAGTTATTTAGAAACTACTGACTGCTCACTAATTAATTTAGATCTGCATGGAAATGGAGACAATCAAGCCGATGAACTTGCTGTTTTGCAAAAATGGGTACCTGTGGTTGAAAAAAATAAATCATTAACCTCTTGTATGTTAATAGCGGACAATGATAAAAATGAAGAGCTATCATCGCCTATAGGTCGACCTTCTTCTCGACGACCTTCAATCATGTTTAGGTCTGTGAGAAATGGTAACGCAAAAGGAAGTTTTTTTCGTACAAATCAGAATTGTTTCACGAAAAATGACACTAAACTTGTTGATAAAACAAACGCTCCTTTTATCGAAAAAAATCAGGAATTATGTAATCAACTGCATTCTGCTATGGCCGAAAACGATCTAACCCGGGTGAAATATTTAGTAGATCAAGGAGTAAGTTTTCTAGCAAGAAACATGTATAGGCGAACTGCTTTGTTTGAAGCAGTGGTTGTGGGTCAAAAAGAAATGCTTTTATATTTTTTGTCAAAGAATCCCAACATTAATATCATTAATGTTTATAAACAAACCCCTCTTCAGCTTGCGAAAAGACAAGATATTAATGATTTATTACGAAATTATTTAGAATTCCGTAAAAAACAACAGCAAGATAATAATAAAAAACTTAATTTTCCTTTAATGTATCGTATTGGAATATTTTACCGAGCTACCGAGTTAACAAATGATTACCTTAATGCTATTAAAGAGGGTGAATTAAAAGACTCAATCGATGATGAAAATAGAGCCATTGATCCAATGGCTGAATATAAAATTACACAAGGAACTATTGTAGGAGAGTTTCCATATTTTTGCATGGCTTAATTTCGACACAAAACTGTGTTCCTCTACCGTCTTTCTTAAATTTGCGATACTATACCGCGCTTGTTAAATTTTCTTTCAAGGACCTCAGCACATGATGGCATTGATTCGTAAGTATCTTTTATCTGGTTTATTGGTTTGGTTACCTATCTGGATTACTTTGCTCGTGATTCATTTTCTGGTGGATATGATGGATAGAACTTTAACCATTTTGCCAATTAACTATCAGCCGGATCATCTACTAGGCTTTCATATTCCCGGCTTAGGGTTATTAATTACTTTGATTATTCTTTTTCTAACGGGGGTTGTTGCTGCAAACTTTTTTGGTCGTTGGCTAGTAAATCTGTGGGATCGATTCATGAACCGTATTCCATTAGTGCGTTCGATCTATTCAGGAGTGAAGAAAACCGTGGATACCGTTTTTTCTTCCACGGGACAGGCGTTTCGAAAGGTGCTATTAGTGGAGTATCCACGAAAAGGTTTATGGAGTATTGCTTTTCAAACAGGGCAGGGGACTAGGGAGGTAGATAAAAAGGCGGAAGCAGATGTGGTGACTGTTTTTGTGCCAACGACACCAAATCCCACCTCGGGATTTTTAATTATGGTGCCGAAACAAGAGGTGCATGAATTAGAAATGACGGTTGATGAAGCATTGAAAATGGTAATTTCTTTAGGTGTGATTCATCCTGAAGAAAAAGAGAAGTTTGTTGAAATGGGCAAATTCAAATAATAGGAAAATAGTATGCGTACAGAATATTGCGGAAAAATTAATGAAAAATACATTGGAAAAAATGTAGAAGTGGTAGGCTGGGTACATAAATGTCGTGATTTAGGTGGTGTTATCTTTATTAATTTAAGAGATCGTGAAGGGATTGTGCAGATTGTCGTGAATCCTGAAGATAAAGAAATCTTTACTATTGCAGAAAAAGTGCGTAGTGAATACGTTTTAAAAATTACAGGATTAGTTCGAGAACGTCCAGATGGGATGCAAAATGCAACCATGACAACGGGTAAAATTGAAATTAAAGCAAAATTCATCGAGATTATTAGTACTTCAGAAACTTTACCTTTTTCGCTCGATGATTATGTGCCTGTCAATGAAGAGTTACGATTACAATATCGCTATTTAGATTTGCGTCGTCCGGAGATATTGTCGAAATTAATGTTTCGTTCTCATTTAGCGACAGCATTAAGAACGTATTTAAATGATAAAGGATTTTTAGAGGTTGAAACGCCGGTATTAACGAAAGCAACCCCGGAAGGAGCTCGAGATTTTTTAGTGCCGAGTCGTGTACAGCAAGGTAAATTTTTTGCGTTACCGCAATCACCACAGCTTTTCAAACAATTATTAATGATGTCGGGAGTAGATCTTTATTATCAGATTGTGAAATGTTTTCGAGATGAAGATTTGCGCGCTGATAGACAACCTGAATTTACACAGCTTGATATTGAAACTTCATTTAAAGATGAAAATGATATTCAGTCTATTATGGAAGAGATGATTCGAGAAGTTTTTAAAAAGCTATTGAATGTTACTTTGCCAAAACCTTTTTTAAAGCTTCCTTATGCGGAAGCCATGTCGCGTTTTGGGTGTGATAAGCCAGATTTGAGAATTCCATTTGAATTAATTGAACTATCCGATTTAGTAAAAAATTCTGAATTTAAAGTATTTTCAGAGAATGCAAGGGATCCAGAAGGAAGGGTGGCCGCTATTTGTTTACCAAAAGGAAGTGAATTAAGTCGTAAACAGATTGATGATTATACGAAATACGTGGCTATTTTTGGGGCAAAGGGCTTGGTAACGGTAAAAGTCAATGTTCTTTCAAAAGGATTAGAAGGATTGCAATCGTCTATTTTGAAATTCTTATCCGAAGAGGTTATTCAAACGATATTAAAACGTACCCATGCACAAGATGGCGATATGATTTTCTTTTGTGCTGATAAGCGCAAAGTTGTGAATGAATCTTTAGGTGCATTACGTGTGAAATTAGCTCAAGATTTCAATTTATTTGAAGGGGATTGGAGACCATTATGGGTGGTTGACTTTCCGATGTTTGAATATGGCGATGGACGTTGGAATGCGTTACACCATCCGTTTACTGCGCCAAAAATTAATGACATTAAAGAGATGGAAAAAGATCCGGGTAATTGCATTTCCCGTGCATACGATATGATTTTAAATGGAAATGAAATTGGCGGAGGGTCAATTCGTATTAATAATATGGCGATGCAAAAAGCGGTCTTTACATTATTAGGGATCAGCGATAAAGAAGCGCAAGAAAAATTTGGTTTCTTATTGGAGGCGATGAAATATGGTTGTCCACCTCATGGCGGTCTTGCATTTGGCTTGGATCGTTTGGCGATGTTAATGACAAATTCTGAATCGATTCGAGACGTCATTGCATTTCCAAAAACAACGACAACACATTGCCCGTTAACGGATGCGCCCTCTGCTGTTTCCAAAGAACAATTAGATGAACTGCATATCACAGAAAAATCCTAACGTAGAGACGCGATTTATCGCGTCTCATAAAATAGGTATTTAATCATCTCGTAAAACGCGATTTATCGCGTCTCATATAGTTAATCAGAACTTGAATTCAAACAATCTTTATGTAACATTTACTATAATTTTCTCTCCTTAAATTTCAAAAATTTCTTCTTCAAAATTTATCCCGTAGAGACGCGATTTATTACATCTCAAAAATACCAATATCCTGTAGAGACGCGATTTATCGCGTCTCATAAAATAGGTGTTTAATCATCAAGTAAAACGCGATTTATCGCGTCTCATAAAATAGGTGTTTAATCATCAAGTAAAACGCGATTTATCGCGTCTCATAAAATA
>Ga0180009_10001729_pt1 | contig 26373 bp, 29 predicted proteins | sample OS_PC_MetaG_FD_123537 | JGI IMG/M metagenome (GOLD analysis project Ga0180009, IMG submission 123537) | Groundwater microbial communities from the Aspo Hard Rock Laboratory (HRL) deep subsurface site, Sweden - OS_PC_MetaG | ecosystem: Environmental > Aquatic > Deep subsurface > Groundwater... | reverse complement strand
TTATATAAGAAGGTTATATAAAATGTTATACAAGAAAAAGATTATATAAATTATATAAGAAGGTTATATAAAATGTTATACAAGAAAAAGATTATATAAATTATATAAGAAGGTTATATAAAAGGTTATACAAGAAGAAGACTATATAAATTATATAAGAAGGTTATATAAAAGGTTATACAAGAAGAAGACTATATAAATTATATAAGAAGGTTATATAAAATGTTATACAAGAAAAAGATTATATAAATTATATAAGAAGGTTATATAAAAGGTTATACAAGAAAAAGATTATATAAGTTATATAAGAAGGTTATATAAAATGTTATACAAGAAGAAGACTATATAAATTATATAAGAAGGTTATATAAAAGGCTATACAAGAAGAAGATTTATTAAGGATCCAAAGCCAAAGGTGAAGAATTATCAAATTTTTCAAATGTTTTTAAGGATGGCAGATTCCTTGGAGCTTCAAGGAGAGAATCTTTTTAAAGTTAATGCTTATCGACAAGCAGCTCAGGTCATCGTAAGTTTAACCGAAGATATTGAACATATCTGGAAGATGGGAAATTTACGAAAGATTCCTGGAGTAGGAGAAGGCATTGCTAAGAAGATTGACGAGTTTTTAAAGACCGGAAAGATGAGTAAGTACGAAGAGGCAATCTCGAATGTTCCAGAGACCTTAGTTAATCTTATGAAGATTCGAGGATTAGGATCCAAGTCTCTTAACTTGATCAATAGGGAATTAGGAGTGAAGGATTTAGACGATTTAAAGAGAGTAATTACTGATGGAAGGTTAGCTAATCTTCCTGGTATGGGAGAGCAAAAAGTTAAGAATATAAGTAAGGGGGTAGAGTGGTTTTTATCTACTCAGGATAGGGTATTATTAGGAATAGCTTATCCTTTAGTAGAAGAAACTATCCAGATGCTCAAAGAACAAGTAAGTCTGGAAAATATTACTCCCGCTGGTTCCCTGAGGAGAATGAAAGAAACAGTTGGGGATATTGATATCTTAGTTAGTGGCCATGATCAAAAGAAGATTGTAGAAGAATTTACTCATTTACCTAATGTAGTTCAGGTATTAGCTGGTGGTGAGACCAAAGGTTCTGTCGTGGTAAAACAAGGAGTTCAAATTGATTTACGGGTAGTGAAGAAAGGATCCTTTGGATCTGCCTTACAGTACTTTACCGGATCAAAACCCCATAATATAAAACTTCGCCTTATGGCTAAAGAAAAGGGATTAAAGATTAATGAATATGGGGTATTTAAAGGTGAAGAGAAAATAGCCGGTGAAACAGAAGAGGAAATTTATCAATGGACAGGTTTGCCTTGGATTCCTCCAGAGCTTCGAGAAGATAGAGGAGAAATAGAGTGGTCGTTAGGAAATAAGTCTTTGGAGATTGTTGACCAAAGAAATATTTTAGGCGACCTCCATCTTCACTCCTGTTGGAGTGATGGTGGTTTTACCATAGAGGAGATAGCTTTAAAAGCTAGGGAGTTTGGTTATAAGTATCTGGCTATTTGTGATCATTCTCAGTCGGTAAGATATGCTGGTGGGCTCACCGAGGATGAGCTTTGTCGACAGATTGATGAAATAAGAGAAGTTAATTTAAAGATACCAGAAATTAAGATCTTAGCGGGAAGTGAAGTTGATATAAAGTCTGACGGTTGTCTTGACTATCCAGATAAAATTTTAGAAAGATTAGATTTGGTGGTAGCTGCTATCCATACTGGATTTAAACAAGAGGTAACTAAGAGAATAATTAAGGCGATGGAAAATCCTTTGGTTAATATTATTGCTCATCCTACGGGAAGGTTAATTTCTAGCCGAGAAGGTTATGAGGTTAACCTGCCCGAGGTTATAGAAAGAGCAGTTTTAACTCAAACTTTTTTAGAGATAAATTCTTACTATGATCGATTAGATTTAAACGAGGTAAATTGTCGCAAGGCTAAAGAGTTAGGGGTAAAATTTTCTTTAGGTACAGATGCTCACCACTTAGATCAACTTTGGATGATGAAATTAGGTGTAGGAGTAGCCAGAAGAGGATGGCTAACGAAAGAAGATATCTTAAATACTTATGAGCTTGATGACTTAATGAGACTTTTAAGGATAAAGAAAAGATAGGATATATCAAGAGAATTGAAAGAAGTGGACATGGATCATCCTTTAAAGATAATCACTAAAAGCCCAAAAGAGACTAAGGATCTTGGCTTTAAGATAGGTAAAATATTAAAGAAGAGAGATGTTTTAATCTTAGTAGGGGAATTAGGGAGTGGTAAGACTACTTTTGTTCAAGGGGTAGCTAAAGGTTTAAAGGTAAGCGATTGTGTTTGTAGCCCTTCATTTACCATCGTCAACGAGTATCAAAAAAAAACCCCCTTATATCATATTGACTTATACCGTTTAGAGAAAGAGGAAGAGATAATTTCTGTTGGAATTGAGGAATATCTTTATGGAGAGGGAATTACGGTCATTGAGTGGGGAGAAAGAGTCAAGGATTTAATAAGTAACTTTGTAGAGATAAATTTTAGTTTTGTTAAAGAGAATATCAGGTCTTTAGAGTTTACTCTCTATGGAGAAAAAACTAAGGTTGAAGGATTAAAGAAGGTTTTTGGTGGAAAATAATTTGAGGTTTCAAGATGACGAAAAGTCATTTTGATATTCCTCGTTTTCTTTAATCTTTTTAGCTTTAAAAAACATACATTCTACTCCGCTTGATTCATAAACTACTTGATAAGGACATTTCTTAGTTTTAAATCCCAGCACCTTACAGGAATAAGGAAAATTTTTATCCCAGGTAATCTTAAAATAATTACATTTTTGACACTTATTAATGATACTCATATAAACTAGATCTATTATAGTAGTTGTTAACGAAAACCGGACATAGGAAATAATACCGAGCAATAAAAGATAAACTTATTTGTCCTCAAATTAATTTGCTCTAAGTCCGCAAGGCTGAAAATTCATCAACATTGCAGATATTTGAACCCGAGGAGATTTCAATTCAATTAAGAAATAAGAAAGAACTAATTTAACTACCCTGGTGATGATCCATGTGGGTATGAGGATGAATATGTATTTTGTCCTTATGTCGGTGGCTATGGATATGGACGAGATTATTTTCTTGGAGTAGTTTAGTATCTTGCAATATTACCTCCACTTTACCTGATTTAATTATTTTCCTGTTCGAGCCAAAAACATAAATAAAATCGGATATTTCTTCAACAATATGGAGGTCATGGGTTGAGGTAATAATCGTTTTGCCGGTATCGTTTGCCTGAATCAGTAAGTCAAGAATATGACGGGTCGTTAACGGATCAAGCCCTGCGGTCGGCTCATCTAAAAGAAGAATATCCGGATTTATAATCAAAGATGACGCTATGGCAACCTTACGTTTTTCTCCTATGCTTAACTGGTGTGGTGTCCTATTAAGCAAATCTTTAATATTCAAGATGGTTATGAGTTCATCAAACCGCTTTTTAATTTCCTCTTTTTCAATCCCCAGTTGCAATGGGCCAAAAAGAATGTCTTCTTGGACTGTCGGGCAAAATAACTGGACATCAGGGTTTTGAAAGACTAATCCCACACTGCGCCGAAAGTCAAGAGAGAAATCTTGCTTGCCAAAAGACTCTTCTTTTAACTCTTTCCCCCTGAACTTAATATTGCCCTTATCCGGAAAAATAAGTCCGTCCAAAAGATGTAGAAGCGTCGACTTACCCGAACCGTTGGCGCCTATAATGGCTAACTTCTGCCCTTCCTCTATAGTCATATCTATTCCGCAGACGGCTGGAAACTTACCGAGATAAGAAAAATAGACTTCTTTTAATTCAAAAATTACTTTACTCATGTTAATTTAAGTATAGCTATAAAAAATATCACTGTCAAGAATAGCCAGACCCAATCCCTTTTTTTAGTTTTGAAATCATCTAAAATGACGGGCTCTCCTGTCCACCCCCTTGAAAGCATAGCACTATAAACCGCCTCATTAAGATAATATGACCTATGCCAGAGGGAGGATATATTCCAGGCAACGATATGCTGTCCTTTTTTGTAGTGCAGTTGTCTCCCCACCCGGCTTTTAATGGCCAGATATGTATTCTCAACCACTTCTAAAAAAAGATAGATATAGCGGTAAGACATACCTAATGTCATAATAAAAACCTGTGGAATTCCAAAAATCCGCAAGACCTTGAGTAACGCGAAATGTTTTGTTGTTAAGCTAAGAAGAATAGCAAACGACACCGAGGACAGGACACGCGTAACGAATAATATTGCCCCAAATAACCCCTGCTGTGTAATAATAATTTTTGCACCGAGCATATTTACGACGAGCAATGCCTTCCCGGGTGTCCAAATACTAAATATCGCCGGAATAGCAATAAAAAAAGCAAATATCGGAATAAATATCCATGTCCTTTTTAAGAAAAATCCTAGATGAACATTGGAAAAATACGCCAGAACCAGGCATACGGTGTATAGACAAAGGCAAAGGGTAATGCTTTTTATGAGAAGTATCGTTATAAGAAACAAGATAAAGGTTATTACTTTTATTCGAGGGTCCAAAGATTGCAAGAATCCTTTTTTTGCCGCATATTCATCAACAAAAATGGACTCCTTCAGGAATGACAAGATACCCGTAATCGACCGCTCTATAAAATTATTGTTTTTTAACACTGAATTAATCGTCTTTTTTGGCTAATAATTTCCCTAGACCCATTACCGTGATAGCGATTACACCAATCCCTATGACAGCAGAGATGATATAGGCAAAACTTAGGTGTGTCAGCCCCTTTTCTTCCCAGCCCTCAAAGGCATAATCCGGCATAGGTGCCTTCCAGATACTGGCGAGCTTTTCGAGGCCTTGTGGAATGTAGCCTACGAGTTTTTGCATTTCATCGGCTCCCCATTCGCCCCAGGCCGAGCCTGCCTTAAAATGCTCTGGTAAGATAAGCCCAAGTGGAGAAAGGAGAATTAATATTGCCATTCCTATCCAAAGTTTAGTAGTAATTTTCATCAGTTTTTCCTTCCTTCTTCCAGCAGTTCCGGCGATTGCTTCTGTAAATATTTTATTACCAGGGCAGTTACAATTGCCTCCACCCAGCCGAAAAACAACAGGTGCTCCCCCAACATTACCGGTAAGGTAACATTTAATCCGTATGGGCAGTAGAGTGCTTGTCCGCTTGCTGTCTTATGAAGAAGTGGTTGAATACCAAACTCAAATCCGGTCAGTCCTGCGGCAAGATTAAGGGCTGCATAACCAGCTATCCCTGCGGCAATGACTCTTCTGTTTGAATCTTTGGGAGCGCTTCCACTAATTGCCTTATAGATATAATATCCAGCGAATGGAAGCACAAAAGCCATGTTAAAGCAATTAGCACCTATGGCGGTGATGCCTCCATCACCAAATAAGAGTGCCTGAATAACTAAAGCTACCGTTATGGCAATACAAGCTGCCCATGGTCCAAGGAGTATGGCCACGAGAACACCGCCTACCGCATGTCCGGTTGTTCCTCCCGGTATGGGCACATTAAACATCATGATCACAAAACTAAATGCCGCCCCTATGGCTAACATCGGCACTTGTTTTGCCTTGAGCGTTTTTTTAACAATCCTTGATGCCACTGCCCATATCGGCAGCATCGCCATATAAGAAACACCACAAGTTACAGGTCCTAAATACCCATCTGGTATATGCATTTTTACCTCCTTTAAAATTCAGTGGTTAAACCTATAGTCAAACCACTTTTGGGACTGTCATTGTTAAATCCAAACTGCAACCCTATATCAGAAGTTACCCCTTTAAAAGCTTGAAAATTTGTGCCAATTAATCCCATTAACAGGTTGTCTTCATTACCCATGACTTCAGCCACTAAGTTTAAATTCTCCTTAATAGCAGAATATTCTACGGCACCTGAATATGTAGTTATTCCCCTTTCTGTTACTTGTCCTGTAGCTTCAAAGCCTATATTAAGATGGCAAGTTAAAGAGCCAAATCCTTTGGAAAGAATCATATTCAACGTATAGGCCAAAACACCTACTTGATAACTAAAAGTTGAAGATAGGCCAGGTAGACCCTCTTTTTCCTTCAGCAAGGAAAACTTTACACCTAATTCTGCACTACCAAGACCTTTATTGGGTTTAATCTCATAAGGAAATGCGAGACCAAAATCCAATCTATCTGTCAGTCCATGCTTGAGCGATAAACCTGTTGTTTGGCTTTCTGTGTTATTTTGGTTTTTGGTGTAATCATATCCACGCTCCAATTCAAAGGTTCCCTTTTCAACAATGCCAGCATCATCAGTAGTAAGTGGTCTGGCTGCAAAGCTCTGCGAGGCAAGAAATAGCACCCCCAACATAATTATTAAAGTTTTTTTGAACATACAAAATCACCTCCTTTTCTTTTATATCACGTTACTTATTTTAAATAAGTAACGCAAACCCTAAAAAATGTCAAGTAATTTTTTAATACATTTTTAAAATTCGTGCTACTCACAAAACAAAAAAATAGCTTAAATCTCCTCTCCTGTTGTGGCCATGGTGAGGGTAGAGTGCTTGACGCCCTTAGTTGATTTTAACTTATTGGCAAGCTTCTTAATCTTTTCTGGCTCTCCTTTTGCGATAACTACCTCTAAGCAGTTATTATGATCTAAATGGGTGTGCTGGGAGGAGATGATTGTTTTATAAAAATCGTGCTGGATTTCAGTCAACTTATTTACCAATTCTCTTCTGTGGTGGTCATAGATTAAGGTGATTGCTCCAGCAACATTCCCCTGTCCTGCCCATTCTTCCTTAACCAGAACCTCTCCTATCAGGTCGGAGATGGCTTTAGATCTTGTCCGATAACCCTTTTCTTTGATATGTTCATCAAAGTTTGCCAAGAGTACTTCTTCTAATGATACACCAAAACGAATCAATCCCATCTTATATACCTGTTTAGTTAACATTAAAGAATCTGGAATCGCGAATTGCGAATCGTGAATTGAAAAATAAATTTTTTACTTCCTTTGGTTACGATTTTTAAAAATGCAACAAATTTATTGGAACGGAAAGAACCTGAGCTCACGGCGAACAAGCTCGCGACGTTCAGAACCTTCTACTCAACTCCAATGTTATGCTGCAATAGTCCCATCATCTTCTTCTTTCACCATCCTTAACAATGCATTGACAATAGCCACAGCTACAGAACTGCCGCCTTTTCTTCCTAATGAAGTAATAAACGGATACTTCATATGCAAAAGCACCTCTTTTGATTCAACGGCTTTGACAAAACCCACAGGCACACCAATAACAAGCTCAGGCTTGAAATCCGTATTCCTAATCAATTTCATTACCTTATAGAGTGCGGTTGGTGCATTACCGATAGCCACAATGCCGATGTCCCTCTTCTCCTGCATCGCTGATTCAATAGCCATCTCAGCCCTTGTCTTATTTTCTTCATCCTGCCTCCTGCATCCTTCCTCCTGCATCCTGCAAATAACTTCTCCTCCCCATTTATGGAGCAATCTCTTATTTATGCCTGCCTTCACCATCTCCACATCAACAAGGATATTCATCCCATTTTTTATGGCTCGTATTCCTGCCTCCACTGCCTCTGCAGCAAATCGCATATTTTTGGCAAATTCAAAATCACCTGTGGCATGAATAACCCTTTTAACAATCGGCAGTTCAATGTCCCTGAAGTTTGTTTCGCCCAGTTCCCCAGTGATTATCTCAAAACTCTTCTCCTCTATCTCATGCGGTTTAAGTATTTTCACCGGCTTGATGTCTTTCATTGCTCTTTCAAGGACAACCCTGGCGATATTTTCATGGACACCGAGGGGTTGCGTAAGGACAAACTCAATATCAGGGTATCTTTTTTGCGCTTCACCAATCATCTCAGTAAGGTCTTCCTCAAAGTGTCGGCCTTTATAAAGAAAATAAGGGTGGACAATTATCTTCCCGGCTCCGCTTGAGACACAGGCAGAAATAGCATCAAAAAAGTCAGGCTTCACAAATTGCAGGAAGGCTATCTCCACTATGGAAATATCCCCTAATTCCTTTACGAGCAATGCCATTTGTTTCAGTATTTTATTTGCCTCTGTAAGTCTTGAGCCATGTCCTAACAGGATTATTGCTTCCATTAAAATGGGTTCCTTACATTTTTGTACCTTCGCGGTTAATCTTTCTTAATCTCCAAAAACCAGCGATTATCTTTTAATACTTTTTCTCCAACCGTAAATTTAACCGGGTGTTTAAATATAGGGCCATCATAGACAAAGGTGTGGAATTCACCATCCTCGCCGCAGAGGTCAATATTACCAAGTGCCTTGAGTTCGGCTACGAATTCCTTATCTATTTGCCGGCCTAACCACTCCTTGCCTAAGTAATTAGCATTAGTTGTCACGACAATTGTTTTAAACCCGACATCTATAAACTCAGTTATTAATTCTTCCCGATTCCCTTTCCAGAGAGGTAAAATTGGGGTTATATCCATTTCAAGGCATACCCTTTCCACCCAATCCCTATGTACTTGAAGGTCAATGTCTCCAAAGATACCGGCATCAACACCCGTATCTTTCAACTCTAAAACCACCTTTTTGAATTCCTGTTCATAGGTATTCCCGGAGATAGCACCTCTGGCAGTAGCCTTCCTTTGAACAATAGGAATATCGATAGCAGAGGCTTGTGTTTTTAATAGTTCTACGCAAATCCCATGAGAGCGTGAATATTTACCATCCTCAGCCAGCATATTTAAAAGATGCGTAACTTCAATCTGTTGACCTTGCTGGGCTCTGTAAAGGGATAAGGTGCTATCTTTCCCGCCACTCCAACAACAAAATGCCTTTATCAATTTCTTTTTCCTTATTCTTGATTTGCGAAAATTTTAGATAGTCCCTAGATTAAAAACCTTCCCTGATCGTCTTGAGTCTAAGGTCTATCGTCTTCTTTAACTACTTTTTGCAAATCTGACTTATTTGAGTATAACCATTATATTAAGTATGTTTAAGCTTAAAAGTCAAGAGAAATTTAATAACTGAGGGTAATGGGTTAGTCATTAAATCTGGCCAGAAGTCTTAAATGTTTCTATGAAAATCGTAAAAAATTAGGTTGATCTGCTAGGTTAATCTGCTTTGTGAAATCCTATAATGAAAATTGCTGGAGGAAATTTGCTTGAATTAAACTATTTGGTATGTTAATCTTAGTCAAGTGAAAGGTAAGATGATGAATTTGGAAAGTGAATTAAAAGTAATTAGTCAAGGAGTGGTGGACTTAATCTCCCAAGAAGAATTATTAGATAAACTTAAAAAGTCTCACCAAGACCAGAGACCCTTAAGAGTAAAATTTGGTGTTGATCCTACAGCGTCAGATATCCACTTAGGGCATACCGTAATTCTTCGCAAACTTAAAATCTTTCAAGATTTAGGCCATCAAATTATCTTCTTAATTGGAGACTTTACTGCTCAAATTGGAGACCCCAGTGGCAAATCTCAAACTCGAGTTAAATTAACCCCCGAAGAAGTGACTAAGAATAGCCAAACTTATCAAGAGCAGGTATTTAAGATTTTAGACCCAAAAAAAACCCAGGTAATATACAATAGTAGTTGGCTTAAAGAAATGTCCTTACCTCAGATTATTGAACTTACCTCCTTTTACACTGTAGCCAGAATGTTAGAAAGGGATGATTTTAAGAATCGCTATAAGACTGGAAAAGAGATTACAATCTTAGAATTCTTATATCCTTTACTCCAAGGATATGATTCTGTAATCATTAAGGCTGATATAGAAATAGGTGGTAGTGAACAAAAATTTAATCTCTTGGTGGGTAGAGAACTACAAAGAGAGTATGGACAAAAACCACAGGTGGTAATGACTCTTCCTCTCTTAGAAGGAACTGATGGCTTTCGAAAGATGAGTAAGAGCTACAACAATTATATTAGCGTCTTAGAACCTCCTATAGAAATGTTTGGCCAGATTATGTCTATTCCTGATCACCTGATGTTAAAATACTATAAGCTTCTCACCGATATCAAAGAAGAAAACTTAATTAATTTAGAAAAAGATTTAGAGAAGGGCAAGCAACATCCCAAAGAAGTAAAGAAGAACTTAGCTAAGGAAATTGTCTCTTTTTATCACAGTTTCCAAGAAGCTACTTTAGCTGAAGAAGAATTTGAAAAAGTCTTTAAGTATAAAGAATTACCTAAAGAATTAGAAACATATCCAGTCAGTCAGGCTGATAAAAAGTTAGTCGATCTAATGGTCGAAAGTAAATTAACCAGCAGCAAAGGTGAAGCGAAAAGACTTATTTTGCAGAACGCCGTAAAATTGAATCAGGCTAAAATATCAGACATTGATTATGTCTTAGATCTAAAAGAAGAAGCTATCCTTCAAGTTGGTAAACGAAGATTTTTAAAATTAATTCCGGAGTCTAAAAATGAGCTTAAGAAATACTTGTTGTAAGTTAACCGCTCCATTACTTACCCCTATATTTAAAGGCTTTCAAAAAGACAAGATTATTATCCTGATGTATCATCGGATCTTAAATTTAAGCTTTAATTTTTCTTTTGACGAAGCATTAATCAGCGCTACTCCTCAGTCTTTTGAAACTCAGATGAGTTATCTTAAAAATAAATATGAGGTAATAAATTTTAACGATCTTCACTCCATTGTGCTCCATAAAGAAAAAATCCAAAGACCTAAAGTAATTATTACCTTCGATGATGGTTATTTAGACAACTATCTATATGCTTACCCTATCTTAAAAAGATATCGCCTCCCGGCTTTAATATTCTTGACCACCGATTATATCGAGGGCAAAAGAAAACTCTTTTGGTGGGATGAAGTAGCTTATTTAATTAAACAGACTAAAGAAACCTATATTGAGATAGATAAAATAGGGAGCTACTTTCTTGATTCTCCTGCTTTAAAAAAAGCCACCATTACTAAGATCCAAAGTATTTTTAAAAAAATAACCGAGGAAGAAAAAAATAAAGCTATGGATAGACTAAGAAATACTTGTCAGGTAGAGACAAATTGTTTAGAAAAGATGTTTCTTTCCTGGGAACAAGTAAAAGAAATGAGTAAAGATAACATTAGCTTTGGAGCTCATACTTGTTCTCATGTTATTGCCAGTAAGGTCTCTTTGGCTAAAGCCAAAGAAGAGATAGTTTGTTCCAAGAAGATCATTGAAGAACAAATAAACCAAGAAGTAAAGGTATTTGCTTATCCTAATGGTAAAAAAGATGATTATAATCAAGAGATCATCAAGATACTCCAAGAGAATAAATTTCATTACGCTGTTTTAACTATAGATGGCTTAAACAGCGTAGAAAGTATTGCTAAAAATCCATATACTTTAAGAAGAGTAGGCCTGCGAAGTTATGATCATCTTGACTACCTTAAACTTCAACTTTGTGGAGCTTTAGTTAAGGCAAGAAAGATTAGAGATACTTTCTTTAATAAAGAGAGGGTTCTTTGAAAGTCTTAATCACTGATGCTAAACTTAATAGTACTCTGGCTACGGTGAGGTCATTAGGCAGATTAGGCCTAAAGATTATTGCGGGAGACGAGACCAAAAATGCCATCTCTTTCTTTTCCCGCTATGTTTACCAAAGATTTATTTATCCTCATCCCTTAGAAAATCCCCAAGGATTTTTAGAAGAGGTCTTAAATCTCATCAGATTAAAAAGAGTAGGACTTATTATTCCGATGACTGATTATACCCTCCTCTTATTCTCTAAATATAGAGATAAGTTTCCTCCTTGGGCCATTCTTCCCATTCCAGAATTTGAAACCATTGGTAAAGTAGTAAATAAGAAAAAAACCTTTCAAATCGCTAAGGAATTAAACATCTCTACCCCTAACACCATTTTTGTTAATTCTTTAGATGAGCTTCCTCAAGTAGCTTACCACCTTAATTATCCTGTGGTCATTAAATCAAGCCATGCTTCTTATCTTGATGAAGAAAATAACCAAATTATTAGGGGAAAAATACTATATGCTTACCATCCTTTAGAATTAATAGAAAAGTATCTCCATCTTCATCAACATTCTCCCTATCCCTTAATCCAAGAGTTTATCGAAGGGGAAGGTTATGGATTCTTTACCATTTTAGATAAAGAAGGAAATTCATATGCCCAAGCTTCTCACCATCGAATTAGAGAAGCTAATCCTACCGGTTCGGCAAGTTGTCTTTGTGAAAGTATCCCTGTTGATAAGGCCATGAAAAAAGAAGCTTTAGTCTTACTAAAAGCTATTGGTTGGTGGGGACCCGCCATGGTTGAATTTAAACAAGATATCAAGGATAAAAAATTTAAGTTAATGGAGGTAAATGGCCGTCTCTGGGGTTCTCTTTCTTTGTTTATCCATGCTCAACTGGACTATCCTAAACTATTTTATAAATTAGCCTTAGGAGAAAAGATTCCCCGCCTGAGAAATTATAAAATAGGTATTAAATGTCGTGATTTAAGAGGTGATATTAATCATTTAGTTCAAGTATTAAAAGGTCCTCCTAAAGACTGGAGCTTTTCTTATCCCAAAAGGACAAAGACCATTATTGACTTTTTAAGGTTCCGGGAAAAAGATTTAAGATACTACAATTTTTATCCCCAAGACATCGCTCCAGCTGTAATAGACATTCTTCAATGTCTTGCTACTTTATTTAAAAATTTTGCTAAAAAGATCTTCCATGGAATATAGCCAAGATCTTTTAATTAAGAAATTATCACCTCACCTTCACCTCTTTAATCTCCTCAAAGATATAATCTCTCCTCAAGAAAAAATCTACTTAGTAGGTGGAAGTATTAGAGATTTGCTTTTATCAAGAAAGGTGATGGATCTTGACTTAGTTACCTTCAATAACCCTCTTCCTTTGGTTAAGCAACTAAGCCAGCTTTTAAAAGGAAGCTTTTTTAAGATTAAAGAAAACAGTTATCGTCTTGTCTATAAAGAAGGCCATCTGACTAAGAAGATAGACTTTTCTAAAGTTAAAGAAAGCTCTTTTTTAGAAAACTTAAGAGATCGTGATTTTACGGTCAATGCCATGGGCATAGAAATCAGTAACCTTATGCTGATTGATCCTTTTGAAGGAAGGAAAGATTTAAAACAAAAAAATTTAAAGGTAGTTAATCCTTCTTCTTTTCTTGATGATCCTTTAAGACTACTAAGAGCCATTCGTTTAAAAGCTCAACTAAGATTTAAGTTAGACCCCCAGACTGAAGAATTCTTAATTAAATCAGCTCCAAGAATAAAAGAAGTTGCTTCGGAAAGAATTATTAATGAGCTTAGTTTAATCTTAGAGAAAAAAGATGCTTACTCTTCGATCAAAGAATTAAAGGAATTAAATCTATTAGTTCAGATTATTCCTGAGTTGGCCTTCTTTAAGAATGATTTATTTAACAGTCAAGATATTGAGACACACTTGCTTAATTCTTTAAAAGAATTAGAAGAGATCTTAGGAAATCTTGCCTGGTATTTTCCAGATTATCAAAAAAATATAAAAAGTTTTTTAAGAAAGAAATATTCTTGTGGAAGAAGTAACCTTGTCTTGCTCAAGTTAGCTGTCTTGCTTCACGATATTGGCAAGCCCCTTGCCAGATCTTTTGATCAAGCCGGAAAGATTTGCTTTTTTGGCCATCAAGGAATAGGTCAAACTCTCTCTTATGCAATCAGTAAACGTTTAGCTTTAAGCAACCAGGAAACTGAAGATTTAGGTCAAATTATTAAACATCATATGCAGATAGGCTACCTTTCTAATAGTAAAGAGCTAAGCCATAAAGCTTTATGGCGTTTTTATAAAAGAGTTAACCATAACTTAATAAATACAGTCTTACTTTCTTTGGCTGATAAAAAAGAAACACATAGCCAAAGATATAAGGTTAATTTTGAAACACACCTAAAATTAGCTTCACTCTTAATCCATAAATATTTGACTAAAGACAAAGTATTTAACCCCCCTTCTTTAGTTACTGGAGATGATTTAATTCAATCCTTTAATCTCACTCCAGGTCCTGTCTTTAAAGTTTTATTAAACGAGGTTAAAAAGACTTACTTAGAAGGAACGATCAAAAACAAGAGAGAAGCCTTAGAATATTTAGAAAGATATCTTTTTCAGACCAAGCTTTAGACCTTGTTTTTTATCATAAAAATAACTTGCACTTATCTTTTAAGTGCCTTATAATATTTCTAAAATTTATAAAAAATATGTTTAAAAATGTTTAAAATTTTAGTCTATTTAACTTTAAGTTTATTGATTTTAACTTCTTCTTTATTGGCCCAAGGAAATGTTTCTCCGATAGTTAATAGCGAGGGAGAAAAACTTACTTTCTCTGTTAATTATATGGGTATGCCTGTAGGTAGAAGCCTGATGACCTTCTCTAAGGAGAATACCCCTGATACTTATTCTATAGAAGTCAAAACTCAATCTTTTCCTTTTTTTTCTTTATTCTACCAAGTAGAGGATCGGATTAAATCAACTATTAATAATCAATTTCAAACATGTAAGTTTGAAAAGTATTTACAAGAAGGAAACTATACTAAAAATGAAACTATTATTTTTGACCATCAAGAGAATTTAGCTTATGTCAATAAACATCCAGTTAAGATTCCTACGTTAATCTACGATCCTTTATCGGCCTTATACCAGATCCGTCAACAAGAATTAATTATTGGAAATTCAAGCTATTTAAATGTCATTTCTTCTGAAACTATATATAAATTAGAAATAGAAGTCTTAAAAAAAGAAAGATTATATACCTTATTTGGAGAAATTAGCACCATTGTCATCAAGCCTAAAATGTTATTCGAAGGCATCTTTAAGCATTGCGGAGAAATCTTAATTTGGCTTACTGATGACTCTTTTAAGATTCCTGTCTTAATAAAGAGCAAGATTCCTCTTGGTTCTATTTATGCTGTTTTAATAAAGAGAGAGATTCCTTTAAAATAAGAAAAAGTTTATGAAATTTGAACCTTTAAATTTAAGCAAAATAAAGACCTATCCTTTAAAAGAGAGAAAGAATAAGGTCAAGATTAAAGATTTTATTAATCTAAACTTATTTTATAAAGATTTTTTAAGCTACTTAAGTTCGCTACCTTCTATCTTGGCAGCTAATGATTTAAAAGAAGTGGTAAATTTAATCTTCAAAGCCTATGAGCATAAAAAACCAGTCATACTGGCCATGGGAGCCCATGTCATTAAATGCGGGCTTTCTCCCTTGATTATCGAATTAATGAAGAAAGGGATTGTTACCGCTATTGCTTTAAATGGGGCGGGAGCTATTCATGATTTTGAAATCTCTCTGATTGGAGAAACTTCAGAAGATGTAGCTGAAAATATTACTTCCGGTGTCTTTGGTATGGCGGAAGAATCTACCCAATTACTTAATGAAGCCATAAGTAATTGCTTGGGAAAAAAGCTTGGTTTAGGGCAAGTCATTGCTGAAAAGATTGAAGTACTTGACAATCCCTATAAAGAATACAGTATCTTATATCAAGGTTTTAAACTTCAAATTCCAGTAACTATCCATGTGGCTATTGGGACCGATATTATTCATCAACATAAAAACTGTAATGGAGCTGCCTTAGGAGAAGGAAGTCTTCATGATTTTAAGATCTTTGCTCGTCAAATTACTAAATTAGGAGATGGAGGAGTTTATTTAAATATTGGTTCAGCCGTAATCTTACCTGAAGTCTTTTTAAAGGCCCTTACTGTTGCTCGTAATTTAGGTTATCAAGTTAACAACTTTACCACCATCAATTTAGATAAAGAATCTCATTACCGACCAAGAGTAAATGTGGTTCAACGTCCTACTCAAGAAGGAGGTAAGGGTTATTCTTTAATTGGGCATCATGAAATTATGATCCCTTTATTAGCCAGAGCTGTTTTAGAAAAGATAGCTTTATCTTAACTTTGGCTAAATCAAGAAAGAAAGGTGGCTCAAAAAATGAAAGAAGAGATTGTTCAAGAGATCAACGAAAGTTGCCAAGTAAAGAAAGATCTTCCCATAGATAAAATAGAAAAAATAGCTCAGGAGATTATCAAGGCTTATCAAGGTCATAAAAAAGTACTCTTATTTGGTAATGGAGGAAGCGCGGCTGATGCTCAACATCTGGCTGGAGAATTAGTGGGTAGATTTAAATTAGAAAGAAGCTCTTTACCAGCCATTGCCTTAACCACCGACACCTCTATCTTAACCGCTATTGGCAATGATTATGGTTATGATTATGTCTTTGCTCGTCAAGTGGAAGGGTTAGCCCAAGAAGGAGATATTGCCATTGGTATTAGTACCAGTGGCCATTCTCCTAATGTTTGCCAAGCTATAGAAAAAGCTAAAGAGATGAAAGTTTTTACCATTGGTTTAGCTGGAAAAGATGGAGGTAAGTTAAAAGATATTACTGATTTGTGTCTCGTCGTACCTTCTTTTAATACCCCTCGCATCCAAGAATCTCATATTACCATTGGGCATATTATTTGTAATTTAGTAGAAAAAGCTTTATTTTCTTGAGTAGGAGGATGGATGAAAAATTTATCTGAAATAATTAATCGTTTTAAAGAAATCAATGTCTTGGTTGTTGGGGATGTAATGATGGATGAATTTGTTTGGGGAGAAGTAACTCGGATCTCTCCTGAGGCTCCGGTACCTATCGTCGAAGTAGTTTCTCAAAGCTTTATCCCTGGTGGGGCAGCTAATGTAGCTAATAATATTATGAGTTTAGGTGGAAAAGTAGCTTTAATAGGAGTAATTGGCAATGATGGTATCGGGAGAAAACTTTCTTTTGAGTTAGGCATTAAGCATATTTCTGTAGATAAATTAGTGGTTGATTACGAAAGACCTACCATCTTAAAGAGTAGGATTATCGCTTCTCAGCAACAAATAGTCCGAGTAGATAAAGAATTAAGAAAGCCTATTGGAGAAGAGATAGAAGCCAAAGTAATAGCTAATATCGAAGAACAGATGGCTGAAGTAAATATAATTGTCATTTCTGACTACGGAAAAGGAGTTATTACTAAAAACTTAGTCGAAAAAATAGTCAATCTCTCCCAAAGGGACCATAAAAAAGTTATCGTTGACCCTAAGGTTGAAAACTACTTAGAGTATAAAGAGATTACTTTAATCACTCCTAATTTAAAAGAAGCTTCTGAAATGAGCAAGATTAATATTAAGAGTTTGGAAGACTTGGTTGCGGCTGGAGATAAAATCTTAAATGATTTAAGCTGTAAAGTGGCTGTAATTACCCGAGGAAAAGAAGGGATGTCAATCTTTGAAAAAGAAAAAACAGCTATTCATATTCCTACGATTGCTAAAGAAGTATATGATGTCGCCGGAGCAGGTGATACCGTAGTTAGCGTGATGGCCTTAGCCTTAGCTTTAGACTTAGACTTTGTTAATGCGGCTATTTTAGCTAATTGTGCAGCTGGGATTGTGGTGGGCAAGACAGGAACAGCGACAGTTACTCCTTTGGAACTGACAGCTAATATTGAAACTATCTCCCAACTAAGATCAGTAGTAGCAAAACAAAGAGGCAATGGCCAATAAAGCTGTTTTTTTAGATCGAGATGGCACTTTAAATTATGACTATGGCTATATAAAATCCCCCCAAGAGTTAAAACTTCTTCCTCAAGTAGAGCTTTCTTTGAAATTACTGAAGAAATATAACTTTAAGATAATTATTGTTTCTAATCAATCGGGAGTAGCCAGAGGATATCTGAATATTTCTCAGGCAAACTTAATTAATCAATGCTTAAAAGAAGAATTATTTAAACTTAACATCTCAATAGATGGCACTTACCTTTGCCCTCATTATCTTGAGGGCAAAGTCAAAAAGTATAAGATTGACTGTTCTTGCCGTAAACCAAAACCAGGTATGCTTTATCAAGCTAAAGAGAAATATAATCTTGATCTTAAACAGTGCTTCTTAATTGGAGATAAAATTTCAGATATTGGAGCTGGTTTTAATGCTGGTTGCAAGACGGTCTTAGTCCTTACCGGATATGGAAGCGAAGAATTAAAGAAAAGAGAAGAATGGACCTACCAGCCTGATTATATTGCTGATAATTTATATCTGGCAGCTACTTGGATAACTAACTATGGTTCAAAAGAAGATTAAAAGAAGATTAAAGAGATAAAGAGCTAATTCCTTTAGATAATTAACTATTACTTGGATAATTAACTATGGTTCAAAAGAAGATTAAAGAGATAAAAGAGCTAATTCCTCTGGTTGAAAAACACAAAAAAGAAGGAAAGAAGATTGTTTTTACTAATGGTTGTTTTGATATCCTTCATTTAGGGCATATTAGATATTTAAGTGAAGCTAAAAAACAAGGAGATATCCTGATTGTGGCTGTAAATAGTGATAGTTCTATCAAGAAACTTAAAGGAGACCATCGCCCTTTATATCCTCAAGATGCTCGAGCAGAAGCGTTAGCTTCTTTATTATTTGTAGATTATGTGATCATCTTTTACGAACTTGATCCTTATAGAATTATCTCTCAAATTATCCCTCATGTTTTAGTCAAAGGAGGAGATTACCAGATTGAGGAAATCGTAGGCAGGGATATTGTTGATATTCATGGAGGGAAAGTCATTACCATTCCTGAAGTAGCAGGATTCTCGACTACTGAATTAATCAAGACCATTCTCCAAAGATATAAATAAAATGAAGGTTGTGGGAATAATTCCAGCCAGGTATAATTCTACTCGCTTTCCAGGCAAACCTATAGTCGATCTTTTAGGTAAGCCTATGATTCAACATGTATACGAGAATGCCCTTAAAGCATCTTTATTGGACGAACTCATCATTGCAACTGATGATCAGAGAATTTTAGAAGTAGCCAAAAACTTTACAGAAAAAGTAGTCTTAACTTCCTACCAACATAAGTCTGGAACAGACCGGATTGCTGAAGTGATTAAAGATTTAGACTTTGAGATCGTGGTTAATATCCAAGGAGATGAGCCTTTAATTTCTCCTTTAGCCATTAATGAGGTAGTGAATCCTTTTTTTAACTATCAAGACCTAAAGATGACTACTTTAAAATGCCCAATAAAGAATCAAGAAGAGCTAATTAATCCTAATATAGTAAAAGTAGTCACTAACAAAGGTGACTATGCTTTATATTTTTCTCGATCTATTATTCCTTACCAGTTTCCTTCTCATCCTTTGGGTGTCAACTATTATAAACATTTGGGCCTATATGCTTATCGCAAAAAATTTCTTTTGGAACTCACTAATCTACCTCCCAGTAAGTTAGAAGAAGATGAAAAATTAGAGCAGCTTAGAGTTTTAGAAAATGGTTACTCCATGCTGGTTATTGAAACTAAGTATGAATCATTAAGTGTCGACATCCCAGAAGATTTACCAAAAATAGTAGCAAGATTGAGGAGGGGTAATGGCTAAATATATTTTTATTACCGGAGGAGTAATCTCTTCCTTAGGAAAAGGAATTGCGGTGGCTTCTATTGGAAATATCATGGAAAGTCGAGGATATAAGGTTAATTTGCTAAAGCTTGATCCTTATATTAATGTCGATCCAGGTACCTTAAGCCCTTATCAACATGGAGAAGTCTATGTAACCGAAGATGGAACAGAAACAGATTTAGACTTAGGCCATTATGAAAGGTTTACTACTGTTTCCACCGGTAGAGAAAACAACTATACTACTGGCAAAATATATTATCAGGTGATTACCAAAGAAAGAAGGGGGGATTATCTGGGAGAAACGGTGCAAGTAGTCCCTCATATTACCAACGAAATTAAGAACTGCATTACTAATTTAGGCAATAAGGAAGGAGTAGATCTGGTCATTATAGAGATTGGAGGCACGGTAGGTGACATCGAAAGTCTTCCTTTTTTAGAAGCTATCCGTCAACTTCGTAACGATATAGGCAAAGATAATACTGCTTATCTTCACCTCACCTATATTCCTTATATCACCGGATCTAATGAGTTAAAGACCAAACCCACTCAACATAGCGTTAAAGAGCTTCGCGAAATTGGTATTCAACCCGATATCTTATTATGTCGAACTAAAATTCCTCTTTCAGAAGAAACAAAAGCTAAGATTGCTCTGTTTTGTGATGTCCAAAAAGAAGCCGTGATCTCAGCTAATGATGTCTCCAGTATCTATGAAGTACCTTTAGTCTTTGAAGACCAAAATTTAGGAGATCTAATTTCCTCTACCCTAAACTTAAATAATCAAAAAAATGATTTAACTTCTTGGAAAAAGTTAGTAGAAATTATAAAAAATCCATTATTTGAAGTTTCTATTGGCGTAGTAGGAAAATATGTCCAACTTCAAGATTCTTATAAAAGCATTCACGAAGCTTTAATCCACGGCGGAATTATTAATCATTGTCAAGTTAAAGTTAAATTAATCAATGCCGAAGATTATCAAGATAAAAGTAGCTTTGAAAAACAATTAAGAGAAGTAGATGGAATTTTAGTACCAGGAGGGTTTGGCGACCGAGGAATTGAGGGCAAAATAATATCAATTAAATTTGCTCGTGAAAACAAGATTCCTTTTTTTGGCATCTGTTTGGGACTTCAATGTGCCATTATTGAAATCTCTCAAAACTTACTAAATTTAAAAGAAGCTCAAAGCAGTGAATTTAATCCCGAGACACCTTATTCTGTTATCTACCTCTTACCTAGTCAAAAAAATTTAGAAAATTTAGGTGGAACAATGCGTTTAGGTGCTTATCCTTGCCAGATCAAAGAAGATACTTTAGCTTATCAAGCTTACCAAACTTCCTTGGTCTTGGAAAGACATCGCCATCGTTATGAAGTCAATAATCAATACTTAGAAGTTTTAAAAAAAGTAGGGCTTGTCTTTAGCGGCTTATACCTAAAAGAAGATTTAGTCGAGGTGATTGAGCTTAAAGATCACCCCTGGTTTTTAGCAACTCAATTTCATCCCGAGTTTAAGTCTAGGCCGGCTTCCCCTCATCCTCTCTTTAAAGATTTTATAAAAGCTTCCCTTAAAAAGAGAAATCATGGAGACTAAAGAAATAACCATTGCTAATCTTAAGATAGGTAAAAATAATCCCTTGGTCCTGATAGCCGGACCTTGTGTCATTGAAGATGAAGAAAGTTGTCTAAAAACAGCTAAGAAAATAAAAGAGATTACCCAAGAGTTAAGCATACCTTTCATCTTTAAATCTTCTTATGATAAGGCTAATCGAAGCTCCGTCAACTCTTATCGAGGTCCAGGGCTTTTAAAAGGACTGGCGGTCTTAAAAAAGATTAAATCTAAATTGAACTTGCCCATTATGACCGATGTTCACTGCGTTAATGAAGTCAAGAAAGTTGCTAAAGTAGTTGATATTATTCAAATTCCTGCTTTTTTATGCCGACAAACTAACCTTATTATGGAAGTAGCTAAGACTAAAAGAGTAATCAATGTCAAAAAAGGTCAATTTCTTTCTCCTCTGGAAACAAAGAATATCATTCTTAAGATTACTTCTACCGAAAACAACCAGATTCTTATTACCGAGAGAGGAACTTTTTTTGGATACCATAACTTAGTGGTCGATTTTCGGAGTATTCCTATCATGCAAAACTTTGGCTACCCAGTAATCTTTGATGCGACCCATAGTGTTCAGCTTCCAGGAGGAAAGGGAGACTGTTCTGCCGGAGAAAGGGAATTTGTTAAGTATCTGGCTAAGGCTGCGGTAGCAGTAGGATGTGATGGTTTATTTTTAGAAGTCCATCCAGATCCTTCTCAAGCCTTATGCGATGGTCCTAATATGATTAACTTAGAGGAACTTTATGGCTTACTAAAAGAAGTTAAAGCTTTAGCAGACTTAGCTTTATCTTTCTACCCTTCGAAAGATAAAAGAAGATGAAGCTTATTTATTCTCTTAATCATTATTATACCACCTCTATAAATACAAAGTTTAAGTGTCAAAGTTGTGGCAGTTGCTGTCTGGGGTGGGAGATAAATATTGACGAAAATACTTATCAAAAGCTTTCTAATTACTTTAAAGAACATCCTCTGCCTTATTCTTCGGATCAACCTCTATTTATTGTTTCAGAAGATAGTAAAAAAGTTAAAAATAGTTTAATTAATGGTCGTTGTATTTTTTTAGAAGAAGATAACTTATGTTATATTCATAGAAATTTAGGCAAACAAGCTAAAAGCGAGGTATGTCTTACTTACCCTAATATATGTGTTCCTACCTCCAGGGGTATATTTAATACTCTTTCTTTTTCTTGCCCAGCAGCAGCAAGATTATTAGACCATCAAGAACCTTTTAGTTTTGAATTACTTCAACATGGTTCTACCATCAAGCCAGATAAAGAATTAAACTTCCACGGAGAAGAAAAGATACCTTGGAATTTATACTTCTTAATAGAAGAATATTTAATGAATTTAATCGAAAAAGAAGCCTATCCTTTTGAAGAGAAAATAGTCTTAGGAAACTTTCTTCTTTGGGGAATCTACAATGAGTTTATTAAGCTAAACCATAAAGAATATAAGCCTCTTAAAGAAAGATTAGAAGAGTTAAAAAAAGAAGGCTATCAAACTTTAGCTCGATCTTTAAAAAATCTTCCTTCTTCCGTGCATATTCAATTAAAATTCTTAATTACTCTATTAAAAAAAAGATTAGAGATGAGCAAAGGTGAACTTTTTGCTCATAATAAGCTGATAGATATTACGAATTTAATTTCTAAAAATTTTGATTTAGAAGAAGATTTAAGTAAATTTAACTCCAGGCAAGCTATTAAGTATAGCCGTAATTATCGAAATGATTATCTCCCTCATCTTAACGAGATAAACCATATCTTTAAAAACTTCTTTCTCTATAAGATCTTTGGAAAAGAAATTGTAATTAAACATGGAATTATTAAGGGTTACCAGATCGTCTTAATCTTATACGCTCTGATGCGCTTTTATTGTATGGCTTTATGGGCAGACAAGTTTTGTGATGAGGATGTCTTTAAAGCCATCTCTTTTATAGAAAGGTATTATAGTCATTCTCCAGGAATATTAGATTTTTGGAAGACAGCAGACAAAACAGGGCTAATGAGTGAACCCTTATTTGCTCATATCTTAATTCAAATATAAGAAATAACGTTCAGATATAGTAGTTATTAACGAAAACCGGACATAGGAAATAATACCGAGCAATAAAAGATAAACTTGTTTGCCCTCAAATTAATTTGCTCTAGGTCAAATTTTCATTAATAAGTGCTATATCAGCCAGATAATAGCTATCAACATTCAGTTATTACGTTGACTACGATACTTGATGGCTGAACGCTTTCTATGAAAAGAGGTGTTACTTTGTCTCTTAAAGTAGCTAAAAAAGTCTTAAAGATAGAAGCAGAAGCCATTCTTAATTTAAGAAAAAAGCTTAGCCAAAATTTTTTAGAAGCCGTAGAAGTGATGTTTCTTTGTAAAGGAAAGATTATTATTACCGGGGTAGGTAAATCTGGAATTATTGGCAAAAAGATGGCGGCTACTTTAACCAGTACTGGAACTCCTTCCTTCTTTCTTCACTCTGCTGAGGGCTTGCATGGTGATTTAGGAATTATTGAAAAAAAAGATGTTGTTTTAGCGATCTCTAATAGTGGAGAAGCTAAAGAAATTATAGAGATTATTCCTTTTCTGAAAAGGTTAGGAGTAAAACTTATCGGCATAACTAGTCAACCTCATTCTACTTTAGCTAAAAGTAGCGATATGGTCTTAGATGTTGGTGTAGAAAAAGAAGCTTGCTCTTTAAATCTTGCTCCTACGGCAAGCTCTACGGCTACCTTAGCCTTAGGAGATGCTTTAGCCATTACCCTCTTAGAAAAGAAAAATTTCAAAGAAAAAGACTTTGCTTTGCTTCATCCGGGAGGAAGTTTAGGTAGAAAACTTTTCTTTAAGATAGCTGATTTAATGCATATTTATCAAGATGTTCCTAAAGTCTTTACCACTACTTTGATGAAAGACACTTTATTAGAGATGTCTTTTAAGAAATTAGGCTTTACTTGTGTAGTCGATCAAAAAGAAAGTTTAGTAGGCATTATTACCGATGGAGATTTAAGACGACTTTTAGAAAAGACTCAAAATATTTGGCCTCTTCAGGCTGCTGAAGTAATGGTTAAAAATCCTAAAACCATTTTAAAAGAAGACTTAGCCGCTAAGGCAGTAGCCATCATGGAAAAACACTCCATTACTTCATTAATTATTGTGGATCAATCTAAAAAAGTAATTGGCGTTATTCATCTTCACGATTTGCTTAAAGCTGGTGTGGTTTAAAATATATAAATAGTGATGGGCAAAGTTTTTATTATTATCGTTACTCTATTAGTAATTACCTTTTTCTGGGCTTTTATATTTTTTGATAAAGACCAAGAAAAATATTTAAAAAAGGATCTTTTACCTGTAGTTAGTATTAATGGATTTCTCTTAACGGAGACCTATAAAGAAAAAAAGATATGGGAAATAAAGGCAGCTTTGGCTCAAGTCTTTAAAGAAGAGGCTCAATTAAAAGAGGTCAAGGTTAAATTCTTCATAGAAGATGGTAATTTTTATACCATCAAAGCTAATCAAGGTAGCATTAACCTGGTTACTAAAAACTTTACTTTATTGGGAAAAACAGTAGTTACTTCAAGTAAAAACCTAAACCTACAAACAGATCTCTTAAATTGGGATAGTCAAAAAAAGTTAATTTATAATAGTTCTCCTATTAAGATCATCCAAGATAAGATTACAATTACCGGAAATGGATTAAAATTATGGCCGGCTGGAGAAATAACTGAAATTTTAGGAAATGTAAGGGTGGTTATAGAAAATGACTAAAAATTTTCTTCTCTTGATCATCTTATCTTTAACCTTATTTTTTTCTTTTCCTTTAAAAGCAGAAAAAAAATCTGAAAAGACTAAAAAAGAGACAGTTCCTATTATTATCACTTCTGAACAAGCTATCTGGGATAATAAAAAGGAGATTACTACTTTAACTGAAAAGGTCGTGGTCATTAGAGGAGCAGATCATTTTCTGGCTAATAAGATGGAAATATGGGGTAATTTTAATGATCTTAAAAAGATTATTGGCTATGAAGACATTAAGATTTTAAATCAAGAAGAACAAGTGAATCTTACAGGAAGTTACTTTGAATATGATAAAGAAAAAGATTACGCTTTGGTCACTGGAAATCCTGTCTTAATTTCAGAAAAAGATAAATTAGAGATAACTTCTCAGAAGATGGAAAAGTACTTTAAAGATTATTTATTTATAGCTATCGGAAAAGTTAAGGTAAAAAAAGAAGATACCAGAGCCACGGGCGAAAAGTTACATTTTTTTGAAAAAGAAAAAAAGGCTATTTTAACTGGATCCCCCCAGCTATTTCAAGAAAAGAATACTTTTTCTGGAGAAAAGATTGTTTTTTATCTTAATGAAGATAAAGTAGAAGTTTATGGAAAAGTTAAATCTACGGTCTATTTAGAGGAAAAGACTAAAAAATGAAGAATAATATTTTAATGGTTGAAGATATATCTAAGACTTACCACGGGCGGAAAGTAGTCAATAAAGTCAGCATTAAAGTAGAACAAGGAGAAATAGTGGGACTTTTAGGTCCTAATGGAGCTGGAAAAACAACTACTTTTTATATCATGGTTGGGCTAATTTCATCTGATCACGGACAGGTAAAGATTAATGACTTAGATATTACTAAATTTCCTATGTATAAAAGAGCTCGCTTGGGTGTAGGCTACCTTCCTCAAGAACCTTCTATATTTCAAGGATTAACGGTAGAAGAAAATATTCTTTCTATCTTAGAAATGCTTCATCTTCCTCGCCAGAAAAGAATGGACAAGTTAAACCAAGTTTTAAAAGAATTTAAGATTGAGCATCTCTCCAAGCAAAAAGCTTATACTTTATCAGGGGGAGAAAGAAGAAGAACAGAAATAGCCAGGCTTTTTGTGACCTCTCCTTGTTTTATCCTTTTAGATGAACCTTTTTTAGGCGTTGATCCTATTGCTGTCTTTGATATTCAACAGATAATTATAAATTTAAAGAATAAAGGTTTAGGTATCTTAATTACTGACCATAGCGTCAGAGAAACTCTCCAAATCACAGATCAAGCTTATATTATGCATGAAGGTAAAGTCTTAATCTCTGGCTCCTCCTCGGAGCTGGTCAACAACCCTAAAGCAAGGGAAATTTACTTAGGAGAACATTTTACCCTTTAAAAAGAGAACTCAATAGGAGAGGTACCGAAGTGGTCGTAACGGGGCCGTCTCGAAAGCGGCTTGGGGGCTAATCACTCTCACGTGGGTTCGAATCCCACCCTCTCCGCCAGTTAGGAAATGAAGCAATTGGCTCGCCCTCTGCGAGGGCTCGCCAGCCGATTTTAGGTGCAAATTGGAATTTTTTATCTTTCAAAATGAAGTTCGAGCCGATATTTTTTAG
>Ga0180009_10001728_pt1 | contig 26384 bp, 22 predicted proteins | sample OS_PC_MetaG_FD_123537 | JGI IMG/M metagenome (GOLD analysis project Ga0180009, IMG submission 123537) | Groundwater microbial communities from the Aspo Hard Rock Laboratory (HRL) deep subsurface site, Sweden - OS_PC_MetaG | ecosystem: Environmental > Aquatic > Deep subsurface > Groundwater... | reverse complement strand
CCGTGTCGCAAGTGCGGGTAATCGGCAGTGCGTGTTAGTCACCGCAAATGACAGTAACGTGTCGGCCGGTACGCAGGTCCATCCTTAGTCAATAGCACCATCTTCAGTGTCACAAAACTGTCATGAAAACGTCGTGAAACGCATCGTTGTCCTGTCGGGCCGCGTTGCCGCAGCCGATGGACGAGCATTGCAAACAGGGGCTACTCCAGAACCGCGGCCTCTGGCATCGGGCCGAGCATAGCGTGGCCCGCTGGCCAAGGCGAGGCATATCGTCGCATCCAACGATGTTGCGCTGTCTGTCGCATTGACTAATGTGCAGCACTCCCGAACCGGCCGAAGACCAGCCCATGCCGCCGCATCTTCCCAAAGACCATCCGCCTGTCGCTGCGTCGAAAGTCGGTGTCCTGCTGCTCAATCTCGGCACGCCCGACGCCACGGATCGCAAGTCGATGCGGCGCTATCTCGGCGAGTTCCTGTGGGACCGGCGGGTGATCGAGACGCCGCGCATAGTGTGGTGGCTGGTGCTCAACCTGATCATTCTCAATACGCGCCCGAAAAGAAGCGGCGCGGCCTATGACAAGATCTGGGACCGCATCGTCGGCGATTCGCCGCTGCGGGTGATCAGCCGCAGTCAGGCCGAGAAGCTGCAGACGCGGCTCGGCGCGGGGGTCGTCGTCGATTTCGCCATGCGCTACGGCAATCCGCCGGTCGCCGACCGGCTCGAGGCCATGAAGGCCGGAGGCTGCGATCGAATTCTGTTGTTCCCGCTTTATCCGCAATACTCGGCGCCAACCACGGCCACGGCGAACGACAAGGCGTTCGACGCGCTCAAGACGATGCGCTGGCAGCCCGCCATCCGCACCGTGCCGCCCTATTTCGGGACCGAGGCCTATGTCGAGGCTTTGGCGAAAAGCATTGCCGACGGTGTCGCCGGGCTCGGTTTCGCGCCGGACCTCGTCGTCACCTCCTATCACGGCATGCCGCTGAGCTACCTCATGAAGGGCGACCCCTATCACTGCCAGTGCCTCAAGACGACGCGACTGGTGGCCGAGCGGCTCGGCTGGCCCGCCGACAGGCTGATGGTCACGTTCCAGTCGCGTTTCGGGCCACAGGAATGGCTCAAGCCCTATACCGACGAGACGTTGAAGAACCTGCCGCAGAAGGGCGTGAAAAAGCTCGCTATCCTCGCACCGGCCTTTTCGGTCGACTGCCTTGAAACGCTCGAGGAACTGGCGATCACCGGCCGCGAACAGTTCATGAAGGCGGGCGGCACCCATTACGCCTATATCCCCTGCCTCAACGATTCCGCGGGCGGCATGGACGTGATCGAACAGGTGGCGCGCGCCGAGCTCAGGGGCTGGTTCGACTGACTCGTTGGCGCTGGCCGCAGCCGCGGAGGAAAAGCGAATTGTTTTTCGTCACTAAGTTGGTTCCGAGCGTTCTCGGGATGTTTCTCGCCCTGACGGCAAGCGCCCTGGCGGCCGAGCCGACCGTGACGCTGACCCATCTCAGAGGCGGCGTCTATGTGGTCGAAGACAGCTTTTTCTCCGCCGAGAATGGCGCGGTCTATATTGGCGAGGACCATGTAACGGTGATCGGCGCGACCTGGACGCCGCAGACCGCCGAGCTGCTGGCCGGCGAAATCGCCGAAGTCACCGACCTGCCAATTACGGAGGTGATCGACACAAATTATCACCCTGACCGGGCTGGCGGTAACGGCTATTTCGCACGCATCGGCGCCAGCATCGTTTCGACGAGACTGACCCATGACCTGATCGCGAGCGACTGGGACAAGGTAGTAGCCTGGATGATCGACAATGGCCTTGGAACCTATCCCGTCCTGCCCGCCGTTCTGCCCGACACGGTCCATGACGGCGATTTCGATCTGCAGGACGGCAGCGTTCAGGCCTTCTATCTCGGGCCGTCGCACACGCCGGATGGTATTTTCGTCTGGTTCCCGGACGAGAACGTGCTTTATGGCAATTGCATCCTCAAGCAACGTCTTGGCAATCTCGCTTTTGCCGATCTTGCGGAGTATCCTTCGACCCTGAAAAAGCTGAAGGCATTGAATCTGCCGATCGAAACGATCATCGCCGGACACTATGCTCCGTTGCACGGGCCGGAACTTGTCGACCAATATCTCGAACTGCTGGAGAGAGCTTCGAATCGCTAGGTCCGCCCGCGCTTGAAGACGTCGGCACAACATCGCACTTTGAAGCTGTCAGGAGGAAATGATGGAATTTCTGGACGGTCTGTCTATCGTGTTGATCGGAGGCGGCGTCCTCCTGATCCTTGTCTTGCTTGCCGGCGTCAAGACGGTGCCGCAGGGTTACAATTACACCATCGAGCGGTTCGGCCGCTACACGCGGACCCTGACGCCTGGCCTTAATCTCATCATCCCGTTCATCGACGGCATCGGCAAGCGACTGAACATGATGGAACAGGTGCTCGATGTGCCCCATCAGGAGGTCATCACCCGCGACAATGCCACTGTGACGGTCAATGGCGTCAATTTCTACCAGGTGCTCGACGCGGCCCAGGCGGCCTATGAAGTGGCCCAGCTCGAACACGCCATCCTCAACCTGACCATGACCAATATCCGTTCGGTGATGGGCTCGATGGATCTCGACGAATTGCTGTCGAATCGCGACGAGATCAATCAGCGCCTATTGAGGGTGGTCGACACGGCGGTCTCGGCCTGGGGCGTCAAGATCACCCGCATCGAGATCAAGGACATCGACCCGCCGACCAATCTCGTCGACTCGATGGCGCGGCAGATGATGGCCGAACGCGAAAAGCGCGCCCTCATTCTTGAGTCCGAGGGCAAGCGGCAGGCGGCGATCCTTGAGGCCGAAGGCATGAAGCAGTCGCAGGTGCTCGAAGCCGAAGGCCGCAAGGAAGCCGCCTTCCGAGATGCCGAGGCGCGCGAGCGTTCGGCCGAGGCCGAGGCAAAGGCGACGCAGATGGTTTCCGACGCCATCGCCAAGGGCGATGTGCAGGCGATCAACTATTTCGTCGCCAACAACTACATCAAGGCGCTCGAATCCCTGGCCAAATCGCCGAACCAGAAAGTTCTGATGCTGCCGGTCGAGGCGGCGAGCGTCATCGGCGCCATTGGCGGCATTGCCGAAATCGCCAAGGAGACGTTTGGCGATTCCGGCTCGGCGGCGTCGCGGCGTGGCAGCCGTCCGCCTTCGGCCGGGCAATAGGACGGATGCAATGCAGATCATCGACCTGATCGGTCAGTATGGCGGGTGGTCGTGGATCATCGCCGGCCTGATACTTCTGGCGCTCGAACTGATTCTGCCGGGCGGCGTGCTGGTCTGGCTCGGGGCGGCGGCTGTCGTCACCGGCATTGTGGCGCTTTTCAATCTCGCGCCCTTCTCGATCCAGTGGGTGCTGTTCGGCGCGCTCAGCCTGGCCGGTGTTGCCGCCTGGCTCGGGCTTGCGAGGCGTCGCAATCTGCTGGAAAGCGACCGACCCCTGCTCAACTTACGGGCGGCGCAGCATATGGGCGAGACCCTGGAATTGACCGAGGCGATCAGCGACGGATTCGGCCGCGCCCGGCTCGGCGATTCGACCTGGCGGGTCTCGGGCCCCGAGTTGCCGCGCGGTGCGCGCGTCCGCGTGACCGGCTATGACGGCACGGTTCTGAAGGTCGAAGCGGCGAACTGACCCCGGGCGGATCACGGCGCGAGGTCCGGCGGCACCGGCGGCTTTTCGACGACGAGCAGGATGGAGATGCGCTCGTTGGTCGACATATAGGGGTCGTTGGGAAAATAGGGCTCGGCATCGCCCCGGCCGACGACCGAGAACATGCGCTCGTCCGGCACGCCGTATTCGGTGAGAAGGGCGCGGACGACATTGGCGCGGTCGGTCGACAGTTCCCACTTGCCATAGCGCGGATTGGGGTAGGTGCCGCCGGCGGCGGTGTGGCCGGAAATGCGGATCTGGTTGGGCATCTTGGCCAGGATCGGCGCCAGCGCGGCAATGGCCGCCCGCGTGTCCTCGTAGGGATATTTCGATCCCTCCGGGAACATGGCTCGTCCATCCTGATCGGCAATGACGATGTTGACGCCGTCCTCGTCGTTCTGGACGATCAGGTTGTCGGCGATATGGGTGATTTCCGGCATGTCCTGGAAGGCCTGCTTGAGCGTGGCCGAGGCCAGGTTGAACAGGGCGGCATTCTCGACGTCGGTGCGTTCATCGGTATAGGTATTGGCTTCCTGGCCCTGATTTTCGCGCTCGGTGAAATTGATGTCGGCAAATTCGGTCGACAGGACCTCGCTTTCCTTGGACACCATTTTCAGGTGGTCGCGCTGGGGATTGCCGTCGCGCTCGACCACGCCCGATTTCTGCTGCACCTGCAGGATGCCAAAGGCGTCCTTCATCGAGCCGGCCACCACCTGCAGCTTTTCCTGGTCCTGAATGGAAAAGGAAATGATCAGCACGAAAAAGCAGACGAGCAGCGACATCAAGTCGGCGAACGTGACCAGCCATTCCGGTACTTCGCTCTTTTTCGGCTGCCTGCGCGCCATTGGCCGCTATCTCCTTAGAGCATGTTCAGGGAAAGCGGATACCACTTTTCCGGTTCGAACATGCGACGACTCAAAGACTTAGGTCATGCGTTTGGATTCGATCAAAATGTGACATGACCTAGGCCGCTTTGTCGTCGGGGTCGTTGCGCTGGTGTTCGGGCAGATAGGCCACCAGCATTTCGCGAATGAGGTTGGGACTCTTGCCTTCGCGTACGGACATGATCCCGTCGATGATCAGGGTCTGGTTGATTTCCTCGAAGCCAATCTTGGCAATGAGCTTGTCCGAGATAGGCAGGCAGACGAGGTTGGCGATGACGGCGCCGTAGAGCGTGGTCAGAAGCGCGACGGCCATGGATGGGCCGATCGAGGAGGGATCGTCCATGTTGCCGAGCATCTGCACCAGGCCGACCAGCGTACCGATCATGCCGAAGGCCGGAGCGGCGTCGCCGAGCGATTTGAACACGCGCTGGCCCTCGGTCAGCCGGGTCAGGAACTGGTCGCGCGCCAGTTCCATCGACTCGCGGATGAAAGTGGCGTCATAGCCGTCGGCGATCATCTGAGCGCCTTTGCGGAGATTGGAATCGGTGACCTCGATGCCCTCGAGCCCGAGCGGACCGGAGCGGCGGACGACGTCGCCCATCTCGGCGATCTTCTCGATCAATTCGCGCGGTTCGACCTTGACGTGGGTGAAAGCCACCTTGCCGCCGACCTGGAAGGCACTCGCCACGCCCGCTAGCGGAAAGCGGATCAGGGTTGCCGCGAAGCCACCGCCGATCACGATCAGGACCGATGGCATGTCGACAAACGACATGAACGATCCGCCGAGCGCGATCGCGACGATCACCACGGCCGAACCGGCGGCGATGCCAATGATGGTAGCTAGATCCATTAACGCTGCTCCGAACAGCACGCATGCGTGTTTTGCCAAATATGACCCTGCCGAACTGAAGGTGCCGTTAAGACCGAGGGTTAACAGCGCCTTCCAGCCGCGCCGCTTAGCGCTTTGTTAACCTTGTTGAACAAAACATGAGCGCGTTCGGAGCGCGGCTTTTCCCGGTCGGACCGGGCGCGTTCCAGTTTTGGTTTTTCGCATCGAAAAGCAGGATCGGGCCCGGTCCTGCCCGGTGCTCCAGGCGGGCCGGAGGCGCAATATTGTCGGAGTCATATGCCAGATGGCGCGTATGGCCGGCCGCCGCGGCGTTCACGGCCTGCCTTGTCGCCACCGGCGAGCCGGCGCCGGCCGGCGACGGCTCCGGAACGGACAATCCCTATTTGCTGCGCGGGACTTACAGCCTCGGTTGCGAAGACGGCGGGTTGTGCACCCCATCTGAATCGGTGCCGTCATCGTCGGGCGCGATGCCAATAGCGGCGCCTGCCACGACGCGCCCGGGCAATTGCGAGACGTTGAGGGCGGCCGGAATCGTTTCAGCCGAATGCGCCGCCGTGCTTGTTGGCCCGGCGCCGCGGAATCCGGCGGCGCCGGCACCCGTGCCGCAGGCGCAATCGAAATCGGCTCCGGCACCCGTGGCGGCCCGCCGCCAGGCTCGGCCCGAGCCTGTCGCCGAACCGCCGGTCGAGTCTTTGCTCGAAGCGCCTCCGGCGGCGGTCTCGACCGCCATGCCGCCAGCCGATGCCGCTCCGGTCGCGACCGGCGCCATCGGCGGGGTGCCGTCGGGCTGGGACGACGCCGTCACCGGAGACTGGAGCCTTGCCCTGCGCGGCACGTCGACCTGGGACGGGCTCGGCCAGAGCTACGCCGTCTCGGTTGGCCCGCAGGGCCAGTTGACCTTCCACCGCGCGCGCGGCGAAATGCGCCTCGTGGCCGGGCTCGGCCTCGCCTATAGCCCCGGCGGCGCGGTGCGAATCGATTCGGGCAACGGTGCCCTAGAGATCGACCACGCCCTGGCGCGCGACCTGATGCTCAGAACCGCTTTCAGCCTCAGTGCCGCGCGCGAGACGACCAATGCCCTGACCAGCCCCGCCGGCCAGGAGCAGGGGCCGCTGTCGGTGCTCGGCAAAGCGGACGCCGCGCTCGATATGCGGGCCGGCCGCACCGGCGTGCTGATCGGCGCGACCATGTCGCGACAGTTCGTCGGCGACACCACGCTCGCCGGTGGCGCGACGAGCGCCAATATCGACCGCAACTGGTCGGGCTTCGGCTTGCGGGCGCGGACGAGCTACGCGCTGACGCCGATCCTCACCGCCTTCGTCGAAGCGTCGGCGGACCGGGCGGTTTTCGACGCCGTGAACATCGGTCTCGGCGCGGCAGCCGACAATTGGGGGCTGCGGGGGGTGGCGGGCGTCGACGGCAGATGGAGCAGCGGCCTGACGGCAAGCCTTTACGGCGGTTACGGCCTCACCGTCTACGACAGCGCGCTGGTGGCGAGCGGTGGCGGCTATGTGATCGGCGGCAGCCTTTCCTATCCGGTGATGCGTGGCGGCGAGATCGGTGCCAGCCTCGAAACCGGCATGTCGCCAACCGGCTCGGTGGCCGGCGCCACGACCAAGATCGCCTATGCCGGCACGCTCAACGGCCGCTACATGGTCAATGACTGGCTGACGCTCAGAGGCGCGCTCGGCGGGTCGTGGTCGATCTTTCCCGGCGCCACCTATTCCGAGGCCGGAGCGAGCGCCGGCCTCGGCATCGACTGGGCGCTCGGCCCGCATGCGGCGGTCAACGCCGACTACACCTTCGGCCTCAACTGGACGCCGACGGGCGACGACCAGTCGCACACCGTCAGTGTCGGCATGACGTTTTCTCGCTAGGGCTGTCCACGCTAGTTGTGGCCGGCCGTGGCGGCGAGTTCGCGGATTTCCTTCATGAATCCCTCGGCGATGTCGGGCCGGTCAAGGGCATAGGCGACATTGGCGGTCAGAAAGCCGATCTTGGAACCGCAGTCGAAGGTCTTGCCGTTGAACTTGACGCCGTGGAATTTCTGGCGCGCCATCAGGGTGAGCATGGCGTCGGTCAGCTGGATTTCGCCGCCGGCACCGGTCGACTGGCCGGAAAGGATGTCGAAGATTTCCGGCTGCAGGATGTAGCGGCCCGAAATGATGAAGTTGGACGGCGCGTCGGCGGGCTGCGGCTTTTCCACCATGCCGACGATCTCGAATCCATTGTCCGGTCCCTGGCCGCGGTCGACGATGCCGTAGGAAGCGGAATCCTTGGGGTCGATCTGTTCGACGGCGATGATGTTGCCGCCCAGTTCGTCATAGGCGGTCATCATCTGGGAAAGGCAGCCGGGTGTCGCCTTCATGATCATGTCCGGTAACAGCAGCGCAAAGGGTTCGCCGCGCACGATCTCGCGGGCGCACCACACGGCATGGCCGAGCCCGAGCGGCTCCTGTTGCCGGGTGAAGCTGGTGCGACCGGCCATCGGCAGGTCCTTGTGCAGTTCGGCGAGCGCGTCGGTCTTGCCGCGTTCCTCGAGGGTCCGTTCCAGTTCGTATTGCTGGTCGAAATGGTCTTCGATGACGCCCTTGTTGCGACCGGTGACGAAGACGAAATGCTCGATACCGGCCTCGCGCGCCTCGTCGACGGCATATTGAATGAGCGGGCGGTCGACCACCGGCAGCATTTCCTTGGGCATCGCCTTGGTGGCGGGCAGGAACCGTGTCCCCAATCCGGCAACGGGGAAAACGGCGATGCGAACGCGTCCGGTCATGTCAATTCCTTCTAAAGGTTCATATTGTTGTCAGATATCCAGCGAAGGCGTATGTCTTTGCCCTTGCCCGAACTCATAGAAGCAATCATCACAAAGCGTCAATCGGAGCGGCTTTCATGACCGTGCTCATTACCGGCGGCGCCGGCTATATCGGCAGCCACATGGTCCTCAATCTTTGCGACAAAGGCGAGAATGTCGTGGTTCTCGACAATTTGTCGACCGGACACGACTGGTCGGTCGATGCGCGCGCCCGGCTCGTGATCGGCGATGCCGGCGACATCGAAACGGTCACCGCGCTGATCAGGCGCGAACAGATCGACTCGATCATTCATTTCGCCGGCTCGATCATCGTACCGGAATCGGTGGTCGAGCCGCTCAAGTACTATGCCAACAATACCGGGGTGTCCCGCAATCTGCTGGAAGCGGCGGTCAATGGCGGGGTCTCCAACTTCATCTTTTCCTCGACAGCCGCCGTCTATGGCATGACGGGCCTTGAACCGGTCGCCGAGGACAGCGCCCTAAGTCCGATGTCGCCCTATGGCCGGTCGAAGATGATGACCGAGATGATGATCGTCGACGCGGCGGCGGCGCATGGGTTCAAATACGGCATTCTGAGATATTTCAACGTTGCCGGCGCCGACCCGCTCGCGCGCTCGGGACAGAGCTCCAGCGTGGCGACACATCTGATCAAGGTGGCCTTGCAGGCGGCGACCGGCCAGCGCGAGGGCATGCAGATTTTCGGCACCGACTACGAGACGCCCGACGGCACCTGCATCCGCGACTATATCCATGTGTCCGACCTCGCCGACGCCCATGCCCTGGTGCTTGGCCATCTCAAGTCTGGCGGCGACAGCGCGGTTTTCAACTGCGGCTACGGCCACGGTTTTTCGGTGAGCGAAGTGGTGAGCCGCGTCAAATCCATCACGGGCGTGGATTTTCCGGTGTCGCTTGCCGCGCGCCGCGACGGCGATCCGCCGGCCATCATCGCCAATTCGGCGCGCATCAAGACCGCCCTTGGCTGGACGCCGGCGCATGACGACCTGACCCAGATCGTCACAGACGCTTTCGCCTGGGAAAAGAAGCTGATGACGCGCAATCGCAAGGAATAGCCATGCCGGGGCGGATAGCAGGGCTGGTCCTTGCCTTCATGGCGCTGCCGCCGCTCGCGGCACATGCGGAAGACCTTGCGTCCTTCCTGGCGCGATTTGAAGCGCAGGCGGTCGATGCCGGTATTTCCCGTGATCTCTATCGCGAGGTGACGGATGGGCTCGCGCCCGATCCGCGCGTGCCCGACCTCGTGGTCAGCCAGCCCGAATTCACCACCCCGATCTGGACCTATCTCGACGCCCGCGTCTCGGACGTCCGCATCGCGGCGGGCCGCAAGGCCGTCGACAAAAACCGGCCGCTGCTCGATGCGGTCGGCGAGGCCTTTGGTGTCGATCCGTTCGTTCTTGCCGCCATCTGGGGGGTGGAGAGCGATTTCGGCGCCATTCTCGGCAATGCAAAGCTCATCCGCCCCATCCTGCCCTCGCTCGCAACGCTGGCCACCCAGCATCGCGGACGCTGGCAGGAGGATGAGGCCGAGCTCATCGCCGCCCTGCGGCTCATCCAGGATCATGGCTGGACCGGCCAGACCCTGGTCGGTTCCTGGGCCGGCGCCGTCGGGCACACGCAACTGATCGTTTCGGCGATCCTCGCGCACGGCACGGACGGCGACGGCGACGGGCGCGTCGATCCGCATGCTTCGCTCGCCGACGCTCTGGCGACGACGGCCATGTTTCTCAAGGGCCTCGGCTACCGAACCGGAAGCGATTGGGGCTACGAGGTGACGGTGCCGCAAGATTTCGACCTGCTGTTGGCTTCGCGTGAAACGCTGCGACCCGTGCGCTTTTTCGCCGAACGTGGCGTCGCGCGCGTCGCTGGGCGCCAGTTCCGCGATCCCGACGAGGAGGTGTTCCTTTACCTTCCGGCCGGCAAGGACGGGCCGGCCTTTTTGATGACGGGCAATTACCTCGTGCTCAAGGGCTACAACTTTTCCGATTCCTACGCCCTATCAGTGGCGCATCTGGCCGACCGGCTCAAGGGCGCCGGACCCTTCGTCGCCGAGTGGCCAAGCGAGGCGAAGCTGCCCAGTCTCAAGCAGCGCGAGGCGATACAAGAGGCCCTCGCGACGCTTGGCTATTACGATGGCGCCGTCGACGGGCGCATCGGGCCGATCACGCAACGCGCCTATGCGCTGTTTCAGGCGGATAACGATTTGCCGGCCGACGGCTTCATCACTTCGGTCTCCGCCGAAGTCTTGGCGGCGGCGCTGCCCTGAGCCGACGGTGCCGCCGCGCCGCGTCGGCCATAGGCAGGACGCATTCGGGCTGTTATTTTGCCGTCATGAAACGGATTGTCGCTTCGCTCATTCTCGCCCTGGCGCTCGACGCCGTCGTCTTGCCGCCCGCCTGGGCCCAGGACGAGACGCGCATCGTCGTGGCACAGGAAAAGAAACGCACCTTGTGGGATCTCCTGTTCGGCGGCGAAGCAGAGACGCCCAAAGTCGAGGCGCCGGCGGCGAGCGCCCCTTCGGTGACCACGTTCGCACCGCCCAAGCCGCAGGTCGACAAGTCCGAAACGGCGACGCGGCTGGCCGTGCTTGGCGATTCCCTCGCCGTCGATTTGACTAATGCCCTCGAACGCGCCCATGCCGAGGACCCGAACATCGTCGTGGTCAATTACAGCGCCGAATCGTCCGGATTCGTGCGCGACGACTACTTCGACTGGAATGAAAGAATCGGCGAACTGATCGACCAGAACGCCTTTGACATCGGCGTCGTCATCATCGGCATCAACGACCGCCAGCCGATCGGCGAGAACAAACCGCTGACCGACGGATGGAAATCCGCCTATTCGGAGCGGCTCAAGCATTTCCTCGCGCAGATGCGCGCGGCCGGAAAGCCGGTGATCTGGGTCGGGCTGCCGCCGATGTCGCAGAGTTCCTATTCGGCGGCGATGACGCAGATTTCCTCGCTGCACCGGCTGGCGGCCTTCTCGGCGGGCGCCGAATTCGTCGACATCTACGAGCGTTTTGTCGACGAGAACGGCGACTATTCGAGCTACGGCCCCGACCTTTCCGGTCAAGTGGTGCAGATGCGCAAGTCGAACGGCATCCATTTCACCAGAGCCGGCGCCGACAAGCTAGCCTTTTATGTCGACCAGGCATTGAAGCGCTTTTATCGCGGTGGCACGGTCTCGCTGGAAGTCGCTGACGTGCTTGCGGGCACCGATGCCGAACACATGATGCGGCCGCCCTTCCAGGGCCTCGGGCAGATGCGCCTTCTGGAACTGGCCGGCGCCGTCGTGCCGTTGACCGGGGCGCCACCCAAGGCAGCCGAACTGGTCGAGGCCAGCCTGCCCGCGCCGGGCCTCGGTTTCGACTCCAACCTGCTGATGATGGCGCCCGAGGGCCGCGCCGATGCTTTCGGCGTCGGCGTCGCTAGCGAAAGGCCGGAAGAGGAAGAATAGCGGCGCTCAGCCTTTTTGCTGAATCGCTCCCTCGTCATTGCGAGGAGCGTGAGCGACGAACCAATCCAGAAGGCAGCACACAGATGCGTATGTTGCCTTCTGGATTGCCGCGCACCCTGCGGGTGCTCGCAAAGACGAGGGAGCAATCACCCTCAACCGACGGCGGCGTTCAGCGCGGCAGGGTGGTTGCGCCCATCAGGTCGAGATCGATGGAGCGGGCGGCCTGGCGGCCTTCGCGGATGGCCCAGACGACGAGGGATTGGCCGCGCCGCATGTCGCCGGCGGCATAGACCCTGTCCATCGAGGTCCGGTAGTCCTCGGTATTGGCAAGGACATTGCCGCGCTTGTCGCGGGCAAGGCCGAGCGCGTCGAGCATGCCCTCATGCACCGGGGAAACGAAGCCCATGGCCAAAAGCACGAGATCGGCGTCGAGAATGAACTCGCTGCCCGCGATCGGCTTTAAGTCCGGGCCGACCTTGGCGCAGTGCAGCTTCTTGACCTTGCCGTTCTCGCCGGCGAACCTGGTGGTCGTCACGGCGTAGTGGCTGTCCGCGCCTTCCTGCTGGCTCGACGAGATTCTGAGCTTTTGCGGCCATTCCGGCCAGGTCGTCAGCTTGTTTTCCTTCTCGGGCGGCTTGGGCATGATCTCGAGCTGGGTCACCGACAGGGCGCCCTGGCGAATCGAGGTGCCGATGCAGTCGGACCCGGTATCGCCGCCGCCGATCACCACGACATGCTTGAAGTTGGCGTGGATCAGCCGTTCGCCGACGAGGCTGTCGTGATCGAACCGGCGGTTCTGCTGGGCAAGGAAGTCCATGGCGAAATGGATGCCGTCGAGCTCGCGGCCCTCGACCGGCAGATCGCGCGGCTTTTCGGCGCCGCCGGTCAGAAGCACGGCGTCATGGGCTCTGGCCAGGTCCGCGGCGGTGATATCCTTGCCGATGGTGGTGTTGCAGACGAAGGTAACGCCTTCGGCTTCGAGCTGCGCCAGGCGCCGGTCGACATAGCGCTTTTCGAGCTTGTAGTTGGGGATACCGTAGCGGAGCAAGCCGCCGGGCCGGGAGGCCTTTTCGTAGACCGTGACCTTGTGGCCGACGCGGGCGAGCTGCTGGGCGGCGGCAAGGCCCGCCGGGCCGGAGCCGACGATCGCCACCGATTTGCCGGTCGCGGTCCTGGCCGGCTCGGGGCGGACCCAGCCGTTGTCGAAGGCGTTGTCGACGATGGCGCATTCGATGGTCTTGATGGTGACCGGAATGTCCTCGATGTTGAGGGTGCAGGAGGCCTCGCAGGGGGCCGGGCAGACGCGGCCGGTGAATTCGGGGAAATTGTTGGTCGAATGCAGGTTGCGCGCCGCCTCTTCCCAGTCCTCGTGATAGACGAGGTCGTTCCAGTCCGGGATCTGGTTGTTCACCGGACAGCCGCTGTGACAATAGGGAATGCCGCAATCCATGCAGCGCGAGGCCTGCGAGACGACCTCGCGTTCGGGGAGCGGAATGACGAATTCCTGGAAATTTCGCACCCGGTCCGATGCCGGCTCGTAGGTGCGGTCATGGCGATCGACTTCGAGAAAACCTGTTACCTTGCCCATGATTTTGACCTCAATTCTCCGAGCTAACTTGCGATACGAATCCACGAACAATAAACAGTCGCAGGGATAAAAACCGTAACAGATCCAAGCGCCATTCCCCCAAGCTGCGCGTATTCTTCTTTATTCTTAAAAAACGACAATAACACAGTAATACAGAAAATAAACAAACTAGTAATAATAAGTGATATCGCAGCAAGAGCGACTGACATAAAAAATCCCGGCCAAAGATGCACTTGGCCATGCGAAATAATGTTAGCTGAAACCGCCACAACGGTGGATGCTTGGGCAAAAGCTAAAACGGATTGTAGCTGACCAATCAGAGGTACAAAGGCTACGAGCAAAGAGGCAAGGAACCCGGCTCCAGTGATGTAGAGCACATTCCACAAGCCTATTTGCTGTAGAAGTGAGAAGGCAATTGTCGGTGATCTGGTTATCATGAGAGGTAGAAGAAGAATTATTCCTATTGTTGAGATGACGACAGGCGCCACCCAAACAACCGGTATCACTAAGCATCCAATGCCGTTGTTTTCACCAGTTGCCGCGAGCAGACCTGCAATGATCATGAGTGCCAATATGGCTAGCCCAGAACCGACTCCTACTGCCCAAAACTGCCAGTGGAGCAATACCTGAAGGGCGTCACCCAGGATATCTAGCAGCATCATTCCCTCCCCGATCGGCTAAGGTTACCGCCCCTATTCGGCCGCCGGCACTTGTTCGGCTTCGCGCATTTCCTGCATCTCGCGGAGGGCGCGGGCGTATTCGACCGGCATGACCTTGACGAATTTCGGCCGGAACTCGGTCCAGTTGTCGAGAATCTGCTTGGCGCGGGACGAGCCGGTGTAATGCAGATGGTTCGAGATGAGCTGATGCAGCCTCTCGTCGTCGTGGCGGGTCATGTCGCCGGAAATGTCGACGCGGCCGTGCCATTCGAGATCGCCGCCGGCATGGTGGATCCTGCGCATCAGCGCCTCTTCTTCCTGCACCGGCTCGAGATCGACCATGGCGAGGTTGCAGCGCTCGCGGAACGAGCCGTCCTCGTCGAGCACATAGGCGATGCCGCCCGACATGCCGGCGGCGAAATTGCGCCCCGTCTGGCCGATGACGACGACGACGCCGCCGGTCATGTATTCGCAGCCGTGATCGCCGGTGCCCTCGACGACGGCGATGGCGCCGGAATTCCTGACGGCGAAGCGTTCGCCGGCGACGCCGCGGAAATAGCACTCGCCGGTGATGGCGCCGTAGAGCACGGTGTTGCCGACAATGATCGACTTCTCGGGCACGATCGAGGATTTTTCCGAAGGACGCACGACCAGGCGCCCGCCGCACAGGCCCTTGGCGACGTAGTCGTTGGCCTCGCCGACAAGGTCGAAGCTGATGCCCTTGGCGAGGAAGGCGCCGAAGCTCTGACCGGCGGTGCCGGTCAGGGAAACCGAAATGGTGTCGTCGGGCAGGCCCTCATGGCCGTAGCGCCTGGCCAGTTCCCCGCTGAGCATGGCGCCGGCGGTGCGGTCGACATTGGTGATCCTCGTTTCGATCCTGACCGACTTGCCGCCGGCCAGCGCCGGCATCGCCTCGGCGATGAGCTTGCGGTCGAGGACGTCGTTTATCTCGTGGTTCTGGGTTTCCGAGCAGAAAAGCGTATCGCCCGGCGCCGGTTCCGGCTTGTAGAACAGGCGCGAGAAATCGAGACCCTTCGACTTCCAGTGGCCGAGCAGGCGGTGCTGTTCCAGGAGCTCGGTATGGCCGATCACCTCGGAAAGAGTGCGCGCGCCGATCGCGGCCAGGTAGCCGCGCAGTTCCTCGGCGACGAAGAACAAATAGTTGATGACATGCTCGGGCGTGCCCTTGAAACGCTTGCGCAACACCGGGTCCTGGGTGGCGACGCCAACGGGGCAGGTGTTGAGATGGCACTTGCGCATCATGACGCAGCCGGCGGCGATGAGCGGGCCGGTGGCGAAGCCGAACTCGTCGGCGCCGAGAATGGCACCGATCAGGACGTCGCGGCCGGTGCGGATGCCGCCGTCGACCTGGAGGCGCACGCGCGAGCGCAGGCGGTTGATGACGAGCGTCTGATGGGTTTCGGCGAGGCCGATCTCCCAGGGCGAACCGGCATGCTTGATCGAGGTCAGGGGGCTGGCGCCGGTGCCGCCATCATAGCCGGCAATGGTGATGTGGTCGGCGCGTGCCTTGGTGACGCCGGCCGCGACCGTACCGACGCCCATCTCGGACACGAGCTTGACCGAGATGTCGGCGGCCGGATTGGTGTTCTTCAGATCGAAGATGAGCTGGGCCAGGTCCTCGATCGAATAGATGTCGTGGTGCGGCGGCGGCGAGATGAGGCCGACGCCGGGGGTCGAATGCCGGACCTTGGCGATGATCGGGTTGACCTTGTGGCCGGGCAGCTGGCCGCCCTCGCCGGGCTTGGCGCCCTGGGCCATCTTGATCTGAATCATGTCGGCATTGACCAGATATTCGGTCGTGACGCCGAAGCGTCCCGAGGCGACCTGCTTGATCGCCGAGCGCATCGGATTGCGTGACCCGTCGGCCAGCGGCTTGTAGCGGTCCGGCTCCTCGCCGCCCTCGCCGGTGTTCGACTTGCCGCCGATCCGGTTCATGGCAATGGCGAGCGTGGTATGCGCCTCGCGGGAAATCGAGCCATAGGACATGGCGCCGGTGGCGAAGCGCTTGACGATCTCGACCGCCGGTTCGACCGCGTCGAGCGGCACCGGGCCGCCAGGAAAGGGCTTCAAATCGAACAGCGAGCGGATGGTCAGCGCCCGGCGCGCGGCCGAGTTGATCTCCTCGGCAAAGGCGTTGTAACGGGCCTGCGCCCCCTCGGGGTCGTCGTCCCATGTGCGGACGGCGTGCTGGAGGTTTGAAACCGTGGTCGGCGACCAGGCATGGGCCTCGCCGCGGAAGCGGAAGGCATACTCGCCGCCGACTTCGAGCGAGCGCCTGAGGACCGGGTCCTCGCCGAAGGCCCGGGCATGGCGCCTGACTGTCTCATCGGCGACCTCGTCGAGACCGACGCCTTCGATCTTGGTGCCGGTGCCGAAGAAATAGCGGTCGACGAACTCGGACGAAAGGCCGATGGCATCGAAAATCTGGGCGCCGCAATAGGACTGGTAGGTCGATATGCCCATCTTGGACATGATCTTCAAAAGACCCTTGCCCACCGACTTGATGAAGCGGGTGATGACCTCGCGCTCGTCGACCTGCGGCGGGAACTCGCCCTCGGCATGGAGCGCCGCGATCGTCTCGAAGGCGAGGTAGGGGTTGATCGCCTCGGCTCCATAGCCGGCCAGCACGGCGAAATGCTGGATCTCATGGGCCTCGCCCGTCTCGACCACGAGACCGGCGGCGGTCCTCAAACCCTTGCGGATCAGGTGGTGATGCACCGCGGCGGTGGCGAGCAGGGCCGGAATGGCGACGCGCTCGGCCGACAGCAGTCGGTCCGAAAGGATGATGATGTTGAAGCCCTTGTTGACGGCCGTCTCGGCGCGCGCGCAAAGCGCCTCGATGGCCGGGGACATGCCCTCGGCGCCCTGATGCGCCTCATAGGTGATGTCGAGGGTTTCGGTGCGGAACTGGTTGTCCTTCATGTCGCCGATCTTGCGAATCTTTTCGAGATCCTCGTTGGTCAGGATCGGCTGACGCACTTCCAGGCGCTTGACGGTGCTGAGGCCCTCGAGATCGAAAATGTTGGGCCTGGGACCGATGAACGAGACAAGCGACATCACCGATTCCTCGCGGATCGGGTCGATCGGCGGGTTGGTGACCTGGGCGAAGTTCTGCTTGAAATAGGTGTAAAGGAGCTTGGGCTTGTCCGAGAGCGCCGAAATCGGCGTGTCGGCGCCCATCGAGCCGACCGCTTCCTGGCCGGTCGTGGCCATCGGCGTCATCAGGAACTTGATGTCTTCCTGGGTGTAGCCAAAGGCCTGCTGGCGATCGAGCAGGCTGTCGGAGGTCTTGACCGGCTCGGATGCGACCGGCGGCAGGTCCTCGAGCACGATCTGAGTGCGCGCCAGCCATTGCGCGTAAGGGTGGCGCGTGGCGAGGGTGCGCTTGATCTCGGCGTCGGAGATGACGCGGCCCTCGGCCATGTCGATGACCAGCATCTTGCCCGGCTGCAGCCGCCACTTCTCGACGATGTCCTCTTCGGGAATGTTGAGCGTGCCGGCCTCGGAGGCGAGAACGACATGGCCGGCCCTGGTGATGACATAGCGCGACGGCCTCAAACCGTTGCGGTCGAGGGTCGCGACGACATAGCGGCCGTCGGTCATGGCCATGGCGGCCGGTCCGTCCCACGGCTCCATCAGGGCGGCGTGATATTCGTAAAAGGCCTTGCGCTCGGGGTCCATCAGCGGATTGCCGGCCCAGGCCTCGGGGATGAGCATCATGGCCGCATGTGGCAGCGGATAGCCGCCGCGCACCAGGAACTCGACGGCATTGTCGAAACAGGCGGTGTCGGACTGGCCCTCATAGGAGATCGGCCAGATCTTGGTGATGTCGTCGCCGTAATGGCGCGAGGCGACCGAAGCCTGGCGCGCCGCCATCCAGTTGAAATTGCCGCGGATGGTGTTGATCTCGCCGTTGTGGGCGGTCATGCGATAAGGGTGGGCGAGCTTCCAGCTCGGGAAGGTATTGGTCGAGAAGCGCTGGTGCACCAGCGCGATGGCGCTCTCGAAATCGGCGTCGCCGAGATCGATGTAGAAGCCGTTGAGCTGATAGGCGAGGAACATGCCCTTGTAGACAATGGTGCGCGCCGACATCGACACGACGTAAAAACCGTAATCGGATTGCGCCTCGGGCAGTTCGCCGTAGATCGTGTTCGAAACGACCTTGCGAGCGATCAGGAGCTTGCGCTCGAAGCTTTCGATGTCCTGCCCGGACGGCATGCCGATGAAAGCCTGCTCGATGACCGGCTGGCTGGCGATGACGTTTTCGGAAAGGCAGGACTGGTCGAACGGCACCGAACGCGTGCCAATCATTTCGAGCCCTTCGCCGGCAAGGCTTTTTTCGAACAGGGCCCTGCACTTGGCCCTCAGCGCCTCGTCCTGGGGATAGAACAGCATCGCCACGGCATATTCGCCGGGGCCGGGCAGGTCGAAATCGACGACCTTCTTGAAAAACCTGTGCGGGATCTGCGCCAGAAGGCCGGCGCCGTCGCCCATGAGCGGATCAGCGCCAACCGCGCCGCGATGGGTGAGGTTGACCAGCATTTCGAGGCCTTTTTCGACGACCTCGTGCGATGCCACGTTCTTGATGTTGGCGATGAAGCCGACGCCGCAGGCATCGTGCTCCCGTGTCGGGTCGTAAAGACCCTTGGCCGCCGCGCGGCCGGTTTTGGCCTGCAGTTCCGCCGTGCTCGCAACCCTTGCGGACATGGTGTCGATCTGCCTGGTCATCGCCTTTTCCTCACTCCTTGCCGCCCCGCGGCGGAAACCCACCGTACATGCTTTTCCGTCGGGTCGACCGTCAACCGGTACGGCTCGAGGCGAAGCACGCCAATTCACTGGGAGCGGCACTGCATCCAAATGGCCGCCCATTCGGGCCCGCCGGCCCCGCCATCGGCCCGGTGCGCCGAAACGCCCGGTGCCCATCGCGCCGCGTCAGCCCGGGAGACGGGCCTTCGGCGGATCCTCGGACACCACTTTAGAGCATGAAGTCGCAAGCTAGAAGCGACATCGCGCCCCACTGGCCATTTGCGCCCGAGCAGCGGCGGAAACGCCACGTTTTCAGAGCTTTGCGCTGTGAGGCTTTCCCTTGGGGCTGTCCTTCAGTCGCAGCAAATGGACAATAGTCCTGTCCTAAATCCGACGGACACTGCCAGATTTTTTACCAAAGGGCAAGCGGAACCGGACGGCTGAGACAATGCGCGTCAGCAGGTGTTTGCCCGCTGCCGTGGCCGCCAGTCGCCGGCCCGGCGCCGGGCGGGGACGGAGGCACGGGGCCAAAACGAAACAGGCGCCCCGAGGGGCGCCTGTTTGAAGCTTCAACGAGGAATTGCCGTGCAAATGCCGTTAGTTGACCGACTTGTCCTCGATGATGGCGTCGGCGTTGCCGGAGTTGATCGCGATCTGGCGCGGCTTCTTGTTCTCGGGCACCTCGCGCTTCAATTCGAGATGCAGCAGGCCGTGCTCGAGGTCGGCATTCCTGACCTCGACGTGATCGCCGAGCTGGAACCTCAGCTCGAACGAGCGCTCGGCGATGCCGCGGTGCAGGAACGTGCGCTCCTCGGTCTCGGTCAGCGCCGCCTTGCCGCCCTTGATGGTCAGAAGGTTGTCGGCGGCCTCGACGGAAATGTCGCCCTTGGAGAAACCGGCGACGGCGACGGAAACGCGCCAGGCGTCGTCCGCCAGCCGCTCGATATTGTAGGGCGGGTAGGTCTTGGCTTCCTGGCTCGTGAGGCTGTCGAGACGGTCGAACAGGCGGTCGAAACCGACGGTGGAGCGATAGAAGGGGGAAAAATCGAAGGTTTGCATCTGACGATCTCCATTTGGACGAAAGCAGTGATGACGTTCCGGGGTCCGTCCACGGCTCCCTTAAAGGCGAGCCCTTCGAACCTCCGGCGTTCCCGGCACATTCCGGCGAACATCATAGATGTAGGAAGCGGATTTTTCGGTTTCAAGAGTGCCAAGGCGCCGGCGGCGGTCAGCTGCGTGCGCCGTTCTAGAAGCGCCGGGGGACACCGAAAGCCGTGGCGGTCGCACCGTCCATCCGCGCCAGCATGCCCCAGGTGCCCGGAGCGATGCTGCAGCCGGACGACGCCTTCCCTTCCGATTTGGTCGGGCAGGGAGAAATTGATCTCGGGCCCGACACAGAACAACAGGTCGGCCCGGTCGCCGGACAGCGTCTCCTATATCTTTTCGCTGGCGGCTTTGCCGGTGACAGAGGACAGGCCGACAGCATGGGCCGGCGAGACGCGCAGCATGTCGCCGAGCACGAAGCCGTCATAGCGGCCGACAATGCCGCCGTAAAACTCTGCGGACAGCTCGCCCTCGCTCGACCGTCCGGCCGTTCCCGCCTCGAAACCGAGGCCAAAACCGTCCGGTTCGGACAAGAGGAAATGCTGACAGCCGCCGCCGAGCATCAAATCGCTGTTGCGGGTGATGTTCCAGGGCTGAAGCCGATAGGAGACACCGGTGCCCTGATAGGCGCCGCCGATCACGAAGGCCGACTGGACGAGCACGGGAGCCGGCATGGCTTCGCCGGTCGACTGTACCTTGGCCGCGGTGGTCGCCAGCATCCAGTCCGCGCATGGCGGCGCGACCGATGCCCATCTCGCCAGTGCGGATGTCGTGTCGGAAAAAGGAATATTATGCGTTTTCAATAGGCTTGCTCGTCGTGTTCCGTCTCGCGGGCATTCCGCGAGAAGGTCCAACGAATGAACGACTACCTGGTTCCAAGCCGGCAAATATCCCATACGAAAGTGTGAACCGCAAATGAACATTCCGCTCCGTTCCAGTTCAGCATGGTTGCGGCATCGTTCGGATCGTGGAGTTCGAACCGAAAGCTCGCGACGGTTTCCTCCACCCGGGGCGGGCAGATTGGCCGCCCCTGAGCGGAACTCCGGATGCGCCACCCGCCCCCGCTCGTGCATCCGGCTGACCGAAGACCGGTCCGGCCCAAATCGGGCCTGGCCGGTCTTTGCTTGCGCATGGGCGAACGCTGCCGGTTGCCGGGTGCGACGGGACTGGATAGATTTCGGTTCGACCCTTTCCTTTCGGACATTGCCATGAACGAGGACAGCGCCTCATCCGGCTCGATCCTGTGCGAGACCCCTGCCAATCCCATTCCCGACGGCGCCCGCGCCGGCTTCTTTTTGACCAGTGACAAGGTCAAGCTGCGCTATGCCATCTGGCCGAAATCGGCGGGCGCCATGAAGGGTACGATCTGCCTGGTGCAGGGTCGGGCGGAGCCGATGGAAAAGTACTTCGAGACGATAGGCGATTTCCGCAAGCGCGGCTTTTGCGTCGCCATTTTCGATTGGCGCGGGCAGGGCGGTTCGCAGCGCCTGGTGAAGTCCCAGCACCTCGGCTATGTCGACACGTTCGAGGATTACTGGACCGACCTCAAGAGCTTCCATGCCGACATCCTGCTGCCGGACTGCCCGCCGCCCTTTTATCTGGTGGGGCATTCCATGGGCGGGCTCGTCGCGCTGATGGCGGCGGTCCGCGACCGATTGATGTTCGAGCGACTGTTCCTGACCGCGCCGATGCTCGCCATTCCGGGCCAGCCGCTGTCCATGTCCGGCATGGCCGTGGCGGCCGAGGCGCTGAGCTTTGCCGGGTTCGGCCAGTTCGCCATCGGACGGGCGGGCGACGGCCCGCCGAGCGAGACGCGCTTTCCCGGCAATCCGCTGACCTCCGATTTCCGCCGCTTCATGTATCTGGTCGATGCCGTCAAGGCGCGGCCCAGCCTCCTGATCGGCAAGCCGAGCATCAAATGGCTCGCGGCCGCCTTCCGGGCCATGGCGCGGGTCGCCCACCACGATTTCGCCGGGCGGGTGCGGGTGCCGGTGCTGATGCTCGCGGCGGCGCGCGACGAGATCGTCTCGGTTTCGGCCATCGAGCATCTCGGACTGGCGCTAAGGACCGGCCGGCACGCCGTGATCGCGGCGGCGCGGCATGAATTGTTCATGGAATCCGACGCCATCCGCGCCCAGGTCTTCGCCGCTTTCGACGCATTCATCACCGAGAAGACGGAGTAGGGGCTTCACCTCCCCCGGCGGGAGACACGGGGAAGCGCCAAGGGCGGCACCGCTTGGCCGGATGCGGACGACGATGCTTCAGCCCCTTTGCGACGAAGCGATCCTTTCAAGGGCCTTGTCGAGCAGTTCGGGCGTGGCCGCGGCGATGATGTCGCCGCCATTGTCGGCAGGGCCGCCATTCCAGGCGGCGATGGCGCCGCCCGCCTGTTCGATGATCGGGACGAGGGCGGCGATGTCGAAAGGGTGAAGGCCCGGCTCCATGACCAGATCGGCATGCCCGGCGGCGAGCATGCAATAGGCATAGCAATCGGCGCCGTGGCGGATAAGCAGGGCCTGCCGGGCGAGCGATTCCCAGGCGGCCTTCTGCGCCGGCGTCCGGAATAGGGTCTCGGCGGTGGTGAACAACCGCGCCGCGGCAATATCGGCGCAGCCGCTGGTGGCGAGCGCCTGCCGCTCCTCGCCGCGCCGCCATTCGGCACGGCCGGGCAGGCCGAGAAACACCTCGCCGGTGAAGGGCTGGCTCATGATGCCGGCCACCGCCTTGCCGGCATAGGTCACTCCGATCAGCGTGCCCCAGAGCGGCACGCCGGTGATGAACGAGCGCGTGCCGTCAACCGGGTCGATGACCCAGGCGAACAGACTGTCGGTCACCTTGTTTCCATGCTCCTCGCCGATGATGGCGTGACCGGGAAAATCGGTCTCGACAATGGCGCGGATGGCTCGTTCGGCCTCGGTATCGGCCTTCGTGACCGGGTCGAAGCCGGACGAGTACTTGTTGTCCACAGTTATTTTGGTGCGAAATCGCGGCAATGTTTCGTTGTCTGCAGCCCTGGCGGCGCGGAGTAACGTTACCGCAATCGCCTCCGGGTCGATCCCGGTTTCCCTATGAAATTGTTCATTGTTTTCAAACATCAGGATGACTTGCTCTTCTTTTTGTTTCTGCAGGCGGGCTTTGCGGTTTTACCGGAAACATGGGAACGACAGCTGGGCATTAACCGGACAGTAAGAGAATAGGAGTTTTCTGAAGACCGGCAATAGTATTGCCGAACGGAGTGATTTGGCTCACTCCATCTTTGCATGACGAAGACCGCCCGTTCGAGGCCTATCCTCCTGGTTCCGGTCTTCTGTTTCCTCCCTTGACTTCGGGCCGCATGTGCGGCCCGACTTTTTCCAGCGGTGCGGGCGGCGGGCTCGGCACGTCGCCTATTCGGCGGCAGCGGGCAGGATCTGGCCGACACTGAGATCGAGCGCCATAAGCGCCACGACCAGCCGGTTTACCACCGAAACGACGAGTTCGTATCCCTGATGGCGGGCGAGGGTGACCTCGTTCATGTAAAGATGCCGGCTGATCTCGACCTGCAGGGCATGGACGCCGCGTTGCGGCCGGCCGTAGGCGCGGGTGGTGTGCCCGCCGGCATAGGGCCGGTTGCGGGCGACCTTGAAGCCGGCGCCGGCGAACACCGCCTCGGCCGTATCGATAACGACGGAAGCGCAGGTCGTGCCGTAGCGGTCGCCCAGAACGATGTCGGGTGGAGTGCGGTCGCCGGCTCTTGTGAGCCGCGGCATGGAATGGCAGTCGATGAGCAGCGCCACGCCGAACTGGTCGAGCGTGTCGCTCAACAGGCGCTGCAGGGCGGTGTGATAGGGCTTGTAGATGCCCTCGATGCGCATCAGCGCATCCTCGAGCGTCAGCGAATCGCGATAAATCGGCTTGTTCTCGGCGACGACGCGGGCCAGCGTTCCGAGGCCGGCGACGACGCGCGGCGAGGCGGCGTTGCAGTGCTCGGGCAGGGCATCGCGAAACATGTTCGGGTCGAGCTCGTAGGGCTCGCGATTGACGTCGAGATAGGCGCGCGGGAAATGCGCCCTGAGCATGGGCGCGCCCATATGCGGGGCGCGGGCGAAGATTTCGTCGATGAAGGCGTCCTCGGACTGGCGGATCGACAGATGGTCGAGCCGGGTCATGGCGAGAAAGCGTGACGGGTAGTCGCGGCCGGAATGGGCGGAATTGATCACGACCGGCGCAACCTGCCGGCGCGGCCGGATGGTCTCGAAAGCGGGCCGGTCGACGTAATCGGATTTCAACGGGTTTTTGCCTCCGTGTCTGCCTCGTGGAGGCGAGTTTGCCTTGCGTCAGCAGTCTTGTCCACCGGCTCGGTCCGACAGAGTCAAATACGCGGCGCCACGGTCCGTCTCGGCGGCACGGGCCGTGATGATCGCGCAGCCGGAACGATGGCCGGGGTCGGCCGTGCCGCCGTCTTGGCCGAGACCCGCCCGTGAAGACGGCGCGGTTGCCACGTCGCAGCCTCCCCGCCCTTTCTTTGCACCCATTGCTGTGGCATCAGTGGCGAGCATAGGCTGGTTTGCAAAAAGGCATGTTCATGGCCATCCGAGTTCATCAGGGCGATCTGCCCGATCTTTCCCTCTATGGCCGCGAGGTTGCGGTCGACACCGAGACCATGGGTCTGGTGCCCGGACGCGACCGGCTCTGCGTCGTCCAATTGTCGCCGGGCGACGGCAGCGCCGATGTCGTCCAGATCGGCAAGGACCAGACGCGCGCGCCCAATCTCGAACACCTCCTGACCGACCCGGCCCGCACCAAGATCTTCCACTATGCGCGTTTCGACATCGCGGTCCTCAAGCAGCGTTTCGGCATCGAGGTCACGCCGCTCTACTGCACCAAGATCGCCTCGCGCCTGATCCGGACCTATACCGACCGGCATGGCCTCAAGGACCTGGCCCGCGAGCTGCTGGGGATCGACATGTCCAAGCAGCAGCAGAGTTCGGACTGGGGCGCCGAAAAACTCATCGATGCACAACTCGACTACGCCGCCGCCGACGTTTTGTACCTGCACGATCTCAAGCGCCATCTCGAGCGCATGCTCGAGCGCGAGGGTCGCAGCGAGCTGGCACAAAAATGCTTCGCCTTCCTGCCCGCGCGCGCCGAACTCGACCTTCTCGGCTGGCCCGAGACCGACATATTCGCCCATAGCTGAGGACAAAGCGCGTGACCGCCGAGTCCCTGGCCAATCCTGACGTCCGGGCCGGTCTTTATCGAAAGCTGAAGCGGCGCAACCGCCTTGTCGATGTCTTGCGCGTGCTGGTGCCGTTGGCCGGCGCGGCGCTTCTCGGCTTTCTTGTCGCCCAGATCATCATCGCCAACCTTGCCAAGGATTTCGGCATCACCGGCATCAGGCTCGAACGCGACCGGCTGCTGATCGAGACGCCGCAATATGAAGGCGTCATGGAAAACGGCACCCGCTACAAGCTCGTGGCCGACACGGCGAGTGCCCTGCTGTCGCGCTCGGACGTCATCGAACTGGGTAATGCCACCCTCGATCTCCTGCGCTCGGACGGCGTGGCGATCACCGTCACCACCGAACGCGCCTTTTACGACATTGTCAGCCAGACAGTGGAAATCCCCGAAGTCGCCCATGTCGTCGATTCGCGCCGAACCCGGGCCCGGCTTTACGACACCCATGTCGATTGGGCCGCCCAGACCGTCAATGCCCGTACCGGCGCCGAGGTCGTGTTCGCCGACGGCACCGAACTGACGGCCGCGACCCTGATGCTCTACAGCGCTGAGAACCGCTGGGACATGACCGGAGTGACCCTTGTCACCATGGGCGAGGGGGAAGGAACATGACGCGCGTCCTGGCGCTGGTCGCCGTTCTCGCCGCCCTCGCCGCAGCCATGCCGGCGCGCGCCCAGGAACAGGTCGAGATCACCGCCGACCGTTTCGTCATCGAGGAAAACGCCAATCTGGCGACGTTTTCGGGCAATGTCGTCATCGTGCAGGGCACGCTCACCGTGCATGCCGACACCGTGATCGTCCATTACGGCAGCGGAGGCGCCGCGGATATCGAGAATCTCGACGCGATCGGCAGTCTGGTGATCGACACCCCGACCCAGCATGTGACCGGCAACGAGGGCAGCTACGATCCGGAGACGCGGGTGATGATCGTGACCGGCGACGTCGTCTCCGAAAGCGAGTCCGGACGGGTGACCGGCAAGCGCATGCGCGTAGACTTCGAGGCCAACACCACCGAGTTCGAGACCGAGCAGGGCGGCCGCGTGACCGGCGTGTTCAATCCATGAGCGCCGCCGCCGGCTTCGACCAGACCGACTGGCTGGTGGCCCATTCCCTGGCCAAGAGCTTCGGGCGCCGCACTGTCGTGCACGATGTCGGCGTCGCCGTCAGGCGCGGCGAGGCCGTCGGCCTGCTCGGGCCGAACGGGGCCGGCAAGACCACGGTTTTCACCATCATCATGGGGCTTGTCCGCCCCGATAGCGGCGAGGTGCTGCTCGACGGGCGGCGCATCACGCGCCTGCCGCTGTTCCAGCGCGGCCGGCTCGGCATCGGCTATCTG
>Ga0180009_10001727_pt1 | contig 26385 bp, 20 predicted proteins | sample OS_PC_MetaG_FD_123537 | JGI IMG/M metagenome (GOLD analysis project Ga0180009, IMG submission 123537) | Groundwater microbial communities from the Aspo Hard Rock Laboratory (HRL) deep subsurface site, Sweden - OS_PC_MetaG | ecosystem: Environmental > Aquatic > Deep subsurface > Groundwater... | reverse complement strand
TATAGGATTAAACCATGAAAAAAAGAGGATGTCAAGCTTTTTTTAAGAAAAACTTAAAACATCCTCTAATATATTGACTTCAAAAGGGATTTTAACCCCTATTTCTTATGGCGGAATTTGAGGCGCACAAGGTCTTGGGTTTGTTTTGGGGGCTTTTCAGCGGGGATTCGGGGGATTTTCGGGGTGGACGTCCGGAGCGGTTGCCTTCAAAAACCTGGAATCCGGAATGACGCCAGTTGGAAAGCATGGCGATCAGGTCTTTTGTAATTCTCCCCCTGGCCAGGAGCATCTTGAAGACCTTGTGCCGGAAGACCGCCTCCAGCTTTTTCATCTCCAGGGAAGGAGCAACCCGAAACATATTATTTTGACCCTACCCAACAAGCATTGACCCGCGAGGTCTCCCGGTCTCCCTAAATCTCTCAAAAAACGCCTTCCTGCGCTATCACCAAGGCCCAAAATTCAAGACTTTTTTCTTTTCGAGGGGAAGTAAGGATAGGGGGGAATTATATTTCCCCTTCTTTTTGGTCAAAAATAGGGAAAATCCTCAAAACGGGTAGCATTAGGGTAGCATGACAAAAAAGGGGTTAGTCGAAATATCAACTAACCCCTTTATTTTATTGGTGGGCCATGGAGGGATCGAACCTCCGACCTACTGATTAAGAGTCAGTTGCTCTACCAGTTGAGCTAATGGCCCAAATTTTTTTTTGATTAGCACTTTCCCTGGAGGTTGTCAAGGTTGCAAACGCTTTAGCGCCGGGTTAAAACCCCCATTCCAGTTCCCGGCGCAGCTTCTCTTCGAATTTTTCCAGGCATTTGTTACAAAAAAGCGTTACCCCGGGGTTACCGTAATATTGAATGGCCAGGTCCCCGCCGAAGGGACGCATCTGTCCACACTTGATGCAGTAAAAATCGGATTTGGCAGTAAAAGTAGAAGTGATGATCTGTTCCCGGATGTTGCGGGCGTAGATGACAGTGTTTAAAACCTGACGCTTATCCACCTTTATAACACCTTTCACACTGCTACTCATCTTATACGATCCGTTTACGACACTTCTTCTGCTTCCTCTTCTTCCAGCATGATGTTGCCGATGACTTCCTGGAATTCCAGCCATTCATCCCTTGTGAATAAAAGAGTCACGCCTCGATCGGTCATACTGAGCGTAATGTTGTCTTTTTCGGCATCCACCCAAACTTCAAATTTTTCATCGCTGTACAGCAGCGAAACGGCTGGCATGTCCATCCCCTTGATCCTCCGCTCACCAAGCAAAAGGAGCTTTTTCTGAATTTTAAGGATACCGAATCCCCCTTTGATAGTCAAGAAATTTAAAAACCTGGGGTTGATCTCTTGGGTACTTGGCCTCTTACTCCTCACTAAAGCATGTAAAAACAAGGGCACGAAAAATTTTCAGGCAGAGATGGACTTTAACTGGTACATATTCTCGGTCAGCCGGTTGAGATTTGGCGTTTCTCCTTTCAGGAGATACTCCAATTTTCATCCCATAAGATCATGGGCTGGAAAGGTAATCTAATGCCGCAGCCACCCCTCCCATTTGTGTGGGACGTGGCCATTATAGAGATATTTTTTGTTGCGAAAAGAACCAATAAAAAGCAGCAATCACCAAGGCATGGGTGATTTTCCCTTCGCCTATGAGCCAAGGAATCTCGGCAAGGGGTATGCTTTGCACTTCAATGTCTTCGGAGGAATCCGGCTGGGGGAGATTCATAAAGGTGGCATTCTTAATCAAATAGGTATGGCAGCGGTTGGTGTGAATGGCCGGGTTGGGGTGTACCACGCCCAACAAGAGCGGTTCGTCGCCTGCATATCCCGTTTCTTCGAGGAGTTCGCGACTGGCGGCATTCGCCGGATCGTCCCCTGGATCAAGCATTCCCCCGGGAATCTCCAGGGAAAACTCGTTGGTTCCGAATCGGAACTGTTTGACCAATATAACTTTTTCGTCCGCGGTCAGCGGGATGATGTTGACCCAGTCTACAGATTCAAGAAGGTAGAAGTCATGGACCCGGCCTGTACGCGGTGACCGGTAGCGCTCCTCTTTCATGGTGAAGATGCGGCAGGATTGGAGGATCTTGGATTCGAGAAAAGTCCAGGGCTTGGACAAAGGTCACTCCTTGATGAAAATTGCCCCAGCGGGTGCGAGGGTGGGGGAGAGATTCAAGCTCGACCCTCCTCCACAGCACCAGCCTGCTTCGCGAATTTCCACGAACGGACGCCCTTCTTCAAATTCTCCCCCCTATCCCAACCGGCTCTGCTGGAGGCATCGGTCTCCACTTTGCAAATCGACCAATTGAGCCAATTCTATGGGTCCGATCTTTTCCCCTTGATTTAACCTTAGCTTGCCAATGCGTATGAGGCCACCCTTGACAGCGATTTGAATGCCTCTGGCATCGATGGAAACAATCTCCCCAGATGGCTTGTCCACGGTTAAAAGATCCATCTTGGCATCATATAATCTTACTTTTTTCCCTTTTAGGGTCGTGTAGGCGCCCGGTTGGGGATCACAGCCTCTAATGAAATTATAAATGTCCTCGATCGGCTTTTCAAAATCCACGGAGGCAACTCTATCATCACAGGGAGGCTCATAGGTGGCTTGGGATTCATCTTGCGGAATGCGCGGGGCCTTTCCTCCTTTTATCAATTCGACAGCCTCCACCGTGGCCTCCACTCCCAGCGGAAAGAGGGTATGGAAATAAAGGGTCCCGGTGGTGTCTTCAGAACCAATCTCCACCTCTTTTTGGAGCAGGATGGGGCCCGTATCAATGCCTTTTTCGACCCAAAAAATAGTCAACCCCGTGCGGCTATCGCCCTGGATGATGGCCCAGTTAATGGCACTAGCTCCACGGTGCCTGGGCAAGAGAGAGGGGTGATAACATATGGTCCCAAGGGAAGGAACACTGAGCAGCTTTTCGGGGATGATGTCAGTTACGAATGCCAACAGGACGAGATCCGGGCGTAATTTCATAAATCTATTATCCACCTGGGGATCCTTCATCCGGGGGGGACGAAAAAGGGGAATTCCCGATCTTGTGGCCAATTCCTTCATCGCCTCACCCCTTTTATCAGGAGGGCAGAAGACCCCGACCACATCCTCTCCCTTTTGGATCAAGGCGTGGAGTACATTCTCCCCAAAAGGACCCTGGCCCACCATAATAATTCGCATTGCGCGCATTGCGAAAACCCCGAGCAAAACCCCCTTTCCCCCTTTTTAAAAAGGAGCGAAAGGGGATTTTTGATTTTTCATCGTTTCTTTAGGCCGACTCTACCTGTGATAGATAGGCACCAGGTAGAGAGGATGGAGCTGTTAGGGAAAATCGTTCAGGATCTCCAGCTGCCAGATGTAAGGGAACCCTAATCCCTACATGAGCCCATGGGGGAATGCGGTGATTCTAATTCTGCTTGCGTTGGGCATCAAAGGCGGCAATCTCGTCCATGATGGCCAGGATCGTTCTGGCATTATCGTACACCGGGGTGTCCACCATCTTGCCCTGATAAGTGACTGCCGCCATCCCTTTGGCGATTCCCTCTTCCTCAAAAACCTTTACCACTCCCTTGGCCCATTCCGCATCTTCCGGGGATGGGGTATAGATCCGATGAGAGGGCTCAATCTGGCTCGGATGAATCAGCATTCTTCCTTCGTACCCAAGCTGCCGTCCAAAACGGGTGCTCTTCTCGAACGCCTCCGCATCCTTAAAGGCCACGAATGGACAATCAATGGCAATGCATCCCGACGCTCGGGCGGCCACCGCCGTGTGGGCCCGGGCATAGAACTGTTCTTCTCCTTCACTCGTGAGCTTTACTCGCATGTCCTTCGTGTAGTCCACCGCCCCAAAGATGAGAGAGTTTACCCGTTTACTGGCAATGGCCGAAGGATAAGCGTTTATGACCCCTTTGGCCGTCTCGATGAGGAGCTGGATGGCGACGCTCCCTACCGGTAGGCCCCGCCTCCGTTCCAGCTCCTCCAGCTTCCATTCGAGGCGCTGCACGTTGTCCGGGCCGCCGCATTTGGCCAGACACACCCCGGAGAGCCCCTCGTGGACGATGGCTTCGAGGTCATCATTGGTCATGAGGGTCTCCCAGTTGTTGATCCGGACGTAGATCGTGGAGCCACCCGATCCGGCGAATTTCAGGTTCTCCCGGACCATCTCCCGGGCTTTGGCTTTCTCGGCCGGGGGGACGGAATCCTCCAAGTCGAGCGTGATGATGTCGGCTGGCGTCATCGGAGCTTTGGAAATCATCTTTTCGTTGTTGCCCGGCACATAGAAAACAGATCGCATTACAGGCATTTTCACACCTCCTATTGGGATTGGATTAACCGCTTGATGGCCGGAGCGAGTTCATCGGGCCGATCCACCACATGTACGCCGACTTCCTTCAGCGATTGGATCTTGCTCTTCGCCGAACCCTTTCCCCTTTCGATGATGCTGCTGGCGTGGGAGAAGCGCATGCCTTCAGGCGCCCACGCCCCGGCGACGAAGATCACGAGGGGCTTAGTATATTCCTTTTTCCGCACGCACTCGGCCGCCTCCTCCTCGTAGGGGCCGCCGATCTCGCCGAAGACGGCCACGCCTTTTGTGTCCGGATCCTTCTCGAAGTGGGGCAGGATGTCACCGAACGACGTACCGACTACCGGCTCAGTCCCGATGTGGACCACCGTGCTAACCCCAAGGCCCGCCTCCTTGATGGCCCAAGGGACCGTCCCTGACTGCCCCCCGCTGCGGGACATGACCCCCACGGGTCCGGGGACAAATACCCTTCTGGCGTATTCAGGGGAACCACCGAGCCAGCCGGCGGCCGCGATCCCTGGGCTGAGGATCCCGATGCAGCCCGGGCCCAGCAGACGCGCCCCTTTCTGCTTCGCATAAGCCACAATCTCCAGAATGTCGTAGAGGGGGACCCGTTCGGCCGGGCTCACGATGAATTTAATCCCGGAATCGATCGCCTCGAGGACGGCATCTTTCAGGGCCGGCCCCGGGACGAAGGTGACGCTGGCGTCGATGGGCCCCTTCTCCCTGACCGCTTCGGCCACTGTGTTGAAGACGGGGATGCCGACGACTTCCTCCCCGCCCCTTCCGGGGGTAACCCCAGCCAAAACATTTGTGCCGTAGCCTTTCATAAAGGCAGCCCGGGCGGAACCTTCCCTGCCGGTAATTCCTTGGACTAAGACCGTTGTACCTTTTTTGAGTAGAATCGCCATTTTTTTCACCTGCCTTTTCGGTGGATTCTTCTTTAGGGTAATCCGTATTTTTTCCTGTACTCTTCCAGACCGGGGGTCGGCGCATCAATGGTAATCGCCTTGTTCCCCCGGAACCAGCATTCATACTCACAGGCCAGGCACTCCGTGCCCACCCGTTTGGCGAATTCGGCATCCCCGCCTAGAGCGGGTTTGCTATCCTTAATCACCAAGATGCCCCGATCAAAGGTTTTGCACGCCTGCGCGCAGACATGGGTTTGGCAACCAAGGCATTTTTCTTCATCGATGGTGACCTTGATGGTTCTCTCTTCAAAATGCATGGATCTATTCCTCCTTTATCCCACGCTCCTGGCGATATTCCATAATCAGGGCTTTCACTCTTTTGGCCAGGAATTCCGTTTCATAAACTTTTTCGCTCCCGTAAATCTCAATCCGCCCCGGCAAATCCTTGGTTCCTTCCCTTAGGATCTCCAGCGATTCCTTCTCCCTGTTGCCACAAAGCAGGAGCACACAGGGGAAGCCGGGTCTTTTAGGCAGCTCCTCCCGGAGAGCTTTCACCACCCCGTGGGCATGGTGCCATTGTTCCTGGTTGGCCACGATAAACCCACCGAGAAAATAAGCCTCGATGCCAGCCTGAGACATGATCACTTTTGCGGCCCGATAGACTTTGGCCGCCGTCGGATTGCCGCTAGTGTCGGCGTAATCGGCAATCTTCAGCCCCTGGCGATTGAGGGCATCCACTCCCAAAATGGCGCCCCCGCCACCGAGCCCGTGATAACCTACATAATTTAATCCTTTGATCTCCGGGACCATCTGGGCGATATAGCAGGTCCCGCGGAGGTCTCCCTCCTCGATCCACCAGGCGATCTTGTCCAGTTCCGTAGGCGGGGTAGGGGACTCGCGGGCCACGTCGATACCCAATTCGGGATGGCGATAAACCGAGGAATCATCGATGGCCATGCGGCAATCGCCAGCGACGACCTTGCCCTCTTTGGTCAGGACGAGAGGGTTGATCTCCGCCGTCCGGCAATTGTAATTCTTAAAGGTTTGATACAGCCCTATGATGGCCTGAGCGATCGCCGGGAGGAATTGCGTCGGCACCTTTAGTTGGACGGCGAGATTCAGGGCATCGTAAAGGCGGAATCCCCGGAGGACGTCGACGGTCATTTGGGCGATTTTCTCCGCAGGAACCGTCTCGATATCCATGCCGCCTTCAGTGCTGAACATGATGACCGGAGACCGGACTCCCATGGAAGCATCGATGATCACGCCGACATAGTATTCCTTATCGATATTCAGCTTCTCTTCCACCAGAACCTTTTCCACTGTAAGCTTCTTTATTTCGGATCCGAAGAGATCTTTGGCCGCCTTTTCTGCCTCTACGGGGCTTTGAGCAAACTTAATGCCCCCCGCTTTTCCGCGCCCCCCCGCCCAGATCTGGGCTTTCACCGCAACCGGCTTCCCGATCTTTTCGGCTATCTTCGTAACCTCTTGGGGGGTCGTGGCGACCTCGCCCCGAGGAATCGGCACCTTTGCTTCCTTGAGTAATTGTTTTCCCTGATATTCATATAATCGAGCCATACTCACCTCCTAAAAGCTACTTGCCTTTATTCTATATGGTTGAATTCAATAAATCAACCTCCTTCGGGACCCAGGCCTTGCATCCAGACCCAATCTATCCGCCATACACCAGGTTCACCAGCCACAGACCGGTTTGCGGCACATAGGTTACCAGCAGGGTTAACAACACCAGCACCAGCATGTAGTAAACCCCGGTCTTGAACACCTCCCACATGGGCAGGTTGGCGATGGTACAAGTGGTGATGAGCACCGTGGCCACAGGCGGGGTCTGCTGGCCGATTCCTAGATTGATTGTCACCATCAGCCCGAAATGGATCGGGTCAATGCCAAGTTCCTTGATCAGCGGTAGTACGATGGGCACGATCAGCATGATCACCGCCGTCTGCAGGCTGGAGTCAACGAGCGTCTTCCAGAGGTCACGCCAGGTAAGCTCCCGGTAGATAATAACCCCGATCAGGATCGCCGACAGGGCGGCCACTCCCCCCACCTCGGTTGCCGTGGCGATTCCCCCGAAGATTCCACCCCAGATTATCACCGGGATCATCAGGGCCCAGAAGCCTTCTTTCAGGGCCCGGCCCAGGATTCGCAGCGAGAAGGACGCCTCCACCGGCCAGCGGTGAGTCCGGGCGAAATAGTAGGAGAGCAACATCATCAAGCCGTCCCTGCGATCAGTGATCCGGGGTAGGCCACGTGTCCCAAGCGGATAACGGTCGCTGCCCAGGTCTGTCCAGCCATGACGCCCGCCAGCACTACGGCGATGGCAGCGTCATCCCTACCGTCAGTGAGAAGAACCTTACTCCACCAAATGACCTGCATTCCCTTAGACTCGTTCTCATCTTGAATCCTCCTTTGCCTTTTTTTGATATCCAAGCAGGCTTTGATGTGATTTTAGATACTTGGGGTAAAGCCGGCAAGAACAAATTGTTGTTTTTTCCTTTTTTTCCGAATAGGATAACACTGAAAGGACTTTGGAAGCGGATCACCGAAAGGAGATAAAAGATGACCGATTGGAATGCGGAAGATGTGGCCTCCGATCTGCGAACACGCCTGGAGGGGAATGTCCTCTCTGACGATCTAAGCCGTACCATCTATAGCAGCGGAGCCTGCATCTATTCCCTTCATCCCCTGCTCATTGTTCAACCCCGACATCGCGAAGATGTGGTGGCATGTGTACGTTATGCGACCGCCAAGGGAATTTCTCTTACCGCCCGGGGCGGGGGCACAGGCCGGGCAGGGCAAGGGATCGGAGTCGGGATCATCTTGGATTTCATGCGGTATATGAATAAGGTCCTGGAAATCGACCCGCTGAAGAAGTGGGTCCGGGTTCAGCCGGGCCTCATCCTGGGAAGGCTGAATGCCGTCTTGAAACCCCAGGGAAAATTCTTCCCCATCGACCCCTCTACCTCGGATTATTGTTCCCTGGGGGGGATGGTCGCCAATAACTCCAGCGGCCCCCACGCGGTCAAGTACGGAGCCATGAGGGATTATGTAGAGGCTCTGGAAGTAGTTCTTTCCAACGGAGAGGTCATGATGACGGGCCCGCGCCCCATGGCCAGCAGCGAGCCTCTTTCCGGCAAGGACGGGTTGGAGAAAAAAATCTATGCCGGCGTGCAGGATATTTTGAAGCGGTACCAGAAACCCCTCCAGGATGAGAAACCTGAGACGACGAAAAATTCCTGCGGTTATGACCTCTGGCAGATCCAGAAGGACCATTCTTTAGATTTGACTCCACTCCTGGTCGGCTCGGAAGGAACCCTGGGGATCTTCATCGAAGCCCTCCTCCACCTGGTGGACCTCCCGAGGAAGACCCATTCCGCCTTAATCCATTTCAATACCCTGGAGACGGTAGGAAGAGCCACGGTGGAAATCCTGAAATTATCGCCTACCATGCTGGAGATCATGGAAAAGCAGATCATCGACATGGCCCGGGGCCAATATAAGAAAATGGAACCCTATTTACCTGAGGGCATCGAGGCAACTCTTTTCGTAGAATTTGAAGGGGAGTCGGAAGAAGAGTTGCGGGAGAAGATGAAACAAGTGGAAAAACGTCTGGTGAATGAAGAAAAATTGGCCATCTCCCTCAAGGCCGCCCAGGACGCCAAAGACAAGGAAATGCTCACCCAGGTGAGGAGCGTGTCCGGGCCCATCTTGAACAAAGTCAAGGGGGCGAAGAAGCCCATCGCCTTCATCGAGGATGCCGCTGTCCATCCCAGTAGGCTGGGAGAATACATTTCCGGCCTGCGGGAGATCCTCAAGCGGAACGGAGCGGAAGCCAGCATATACGGGCATGCCGGGGACGGGAACCTTCATGTCATGGTCTTTCTAGATCTGAAGAAGGAGGAGGATGTTACCCGAATGGTGAGGATCGCCGAGGATAGTTGCGATTTGGTGCTGCGCCTCAAGGGAACCATCAGCGGGGAGCACGGGGATGGGCTCTTGCGGACCGCTTATGTGCCCCGGCAGTACCCCAAACTCTACCCGGCCTTCGAGGAACTGAAGAAGCTCTTCGACCCCAAGGGCATCCTAAACCCAGGAAGGATCGTGGGGAGCGACCCCAACCTCATGAGCAAGGACCTGAAATACGGGGGGAATTATCGCCACGTGGCCACGGCGAGCGCCTTCGACGGAGAAGCCCTGAGCAGTGAAGTGGAAGCCTGCCACGGCTGCGGAAAATGCCGTTCCTACTGTCCTCTGGCCATGGAGACGAATGATGAATCCTACCTGGGCCGGGCCAAAGCCATCTTGCTCCGGGAAATGATCTCGGGCAGGTTAAATTCCAATTTATTCATGGCCTCCGATGAATTGAAAGCGGTGATGGACGGGTGTGTGAACTGCAAGCGGTGCCTCACGGAATGTCCCACCGGCGTGGACATTCCCTGGGTTGCCATGCAGGCCCGGGCGCATCATGTGCAGAAGAAAGGGCAGCCCTTCAAGGATCGATTCATGGCCGATACCCATCTGGCCTGCCGGGTAGGAAATACGCTCGCTCCTCTGGTCAACCTGGCATTTTCCTTTCGTCCAGCCCGGGCGTTGATGGAATCCACCCTGGGATTGGACCGGCGAAGAAAGCTGCCGCCCTTCGCCAGGAAAACCTTGCGGGATTTATTCCCCGGCTCGGGCCAGGGGAACGAGAAAGCAGCTTATTTCCTGAGCTGTTTCGCCAATTACAACGATCCGGAGGGGGAAGGCCGGGCAACCTGGGAGGTCTTGCAGCGGAATGGCTTTGGCCTGGAATTGCCCGAGTTCGAGTGCTGCGGGATCGCCCGGATTTCCTCGGGCGGTCTGGAATCGGCGCACCAGGGCGTTGAAAAGAACCTGGAGAAGATCTCGGCCCTGGTGGAGAAAGGAACCCCCGTGGTCTTCAGCGAGCCCAGCTGCGCCCTGGCGGTAAAACAGGAATATCCCCGGATTGTGGGCACGGAGAAGGCATCCCAGGCTGCGGCCGGGTGCTACGAGATCCATGAGTTCCTGTTCAAGCTGAAACAGGAGGGGAAACTCAACACGAAGTTCGGGGAAATTCCCCGCAAGGTTGGGTACCATAATCCCTGCCATCTCCGGGCTTTGGGCATTTCCAAGGAGCCCGTCGAGCTCCTAAATCTCATCCCCGGACTTAAGGTTAAAGCCATGGGAGACCGCTGCTGCGGTCTGGCCGGGACCTTCGGGCTGAAGAAGGGCAATTACGATCTTTCCATGGAGATCGGAAAGCACCTCTTTGAGGAAATTCGGCAGAGTAATGTGGAACAGGTCGTAACCAGCTGCGGTTCCTGCGCCATGCAGATTGCCCAAGGTACGGGACTGAAAGTGGTCCATCCAGTGACTCTTCTGGCCGAGGCTTACCGGAGGAAAGCTACAACTTCTTGAAAGCGGCCGTGGCTTTGCGCTTCGCTTTGGGGAGGCGATGGGAGGGTCCCTTTTTCGTCGGAGCCACGGAGCGCAGGGGGGCCATAGGATCCTCCCGACTTCCTTTCAAGGCATAGAACTGGGCCATTTCCATTTTTTCGGCCAAATCAGATACCGATATTGTTGTGGCGCCTTTCTTCTCGGCGAAGAGGGCTACGTCCCGGTCTGAGGTTACGACTGTAATCCCTCCGCGTTTTTCCGAGGCCAGGCGCTTGAGAACCTCATCTGCTTTCTCCCCCGGTTTGGAAAAGATTACATCAATCCCCCCGATTCGCTTCCGATGCCCGGCCCAAAGCCCTTCTTGCCGGCCATCGAAAACCACTATAATGGAATGCCCTTTAAGGCGCTTGTAATGCCTTAATTGTTCACACAGACCCTCTCGGCCTTTCCGGAGCTCGATCTGCTCGAGCCTTCGCAATTCAGGGGACTGTTTGATGAAGTTGTATCCATCGACGGCGATGAGCATAATTTTCTCTCTTTACGGGGGACTCCGATGGTCACCGATAACGAATGGCCGTTGAGATCGTGAGGTCCGTTATGTCCGTTTAGATGGTTAAACGGTCGCAACGATCCTGACTTTATCAAGGTTTATCCACATCTCCCAAGGCCTTCTTATTTTATAAAAAATGTAGCGAAAATTTTTGCTTGTCGCCAAGGTGATAAAAGGCAATTGTGAAGGCTTGCGCCATTTGATATACTTTGGCATATTACCTTACAAACCCCGCAAGACGCAAGAGAAGAGAAAAGTAATGAGCCCTAAAAGAACCCCTGGAACCCCCCTACCGCCCCTGCGCAAGGCCATGGGAGTCCTCATCCTTATTGCCGGTTTTATTCTGCTTACGATCCTCTGGCGGGCGGTCGAAATGATCACCGATTGGTTCTGGTTCCAGGAGGTGGGCTACCAAAAGGTTTTTACCGTCACCTTTTTAACGCAGATGAAAGTAGCCGCGATCTTCGGAATCGCCTTCTTCGTGATTTTTTACCTGAACCTTTTCCTGGCCAGTCGCCTTTCCTCCCGGGGATACTGGGTGGATCAAAATGACCTGATCCATATGCCCCCCTGGGAATCCGGGAATCAGCCGATGGGAGCGTTGATTCTTTTAGGTTCCGTTCTTTTCAGCTTCTTTACGGCGCTGCGCGGATCGGCTCAATGGGAAAACTACTTGCGCTTTTTCAACCCCACCTCTTTTGGCATTGCCGACCCGCTTTTCAACCGGGACATCGGCTTCTACGTGTTTCAATTGCCTTTTCTCAAATATCTCTACGGCTGGCTGATGACGGTTTTGATTGTGACCGCCATCGCTTCCGCTCTGCTCTATTTTCTCCGTAGGTCTTTCCAATTCATCCCCCCCCAGACCGTACGGGTGGCCCCGGCGGCTCGGACCCATCTTGTGGTATTAACCGCGGTCGTATTCTTTTTGGGCACCTGGGGGGCCTGGCTGGAGTTGAACGAAATCCTCTTCACCAAGCGGGGAGTGGTTTTTGGTCCCGGGTATACGGATGTTACTACCCAGGTGTGGATGCTCAAGGTATTGATGGGAGTCACTATTTTTTGCGGCCTGTCCATTCTTTCCCTGGTCTTCCGCCGAGACTGGAGGCTTCCGGCCGTCGGGATAGCGGCTTTTTTAGCTGTCCTTGTGGTGGGCATGGGAATTTATCCCTGGCTGATCCAGAAATTCAAAGTGGTACCTAACGAGATCGTCCTGGAGAAGCCCTATATCGAACAAAACATTAAGTATACCCGCCTGGCTTACCAGTTGAATACCATGGAGGATCGGGAATTTCCAGCGGAAGAAAGCCTGACCCGGGAAGATTTGCGGCGCAATGACCTGACCGTCAAGAACATTCGTCTCTGGGATCATGCCCCCCTGCTTATGACCTACGGCCAATTGCAAGAGATGCGCACCTATTACAAATTCATTGATGTGGACAACGACCGGTATATCATCAACGGAGAATACCGCCAGGTTATGCTTTCTCCGCGGGAGCTCTCCTATGCCGCTTTACCCGCGCGCACCTGGGTTAACGAGCACCTGACTTACACCCATGGCTACGGAGCCGTCGTGGGTCCGGTGAATCGCATTACCCGCGAAGGTCTGCCGGAATTCTTCATTAAAGATATCCCACCGATTTCCTCGGCCGATATTAAGGTCACCCGCCCGGAGATTTACTACGGAGAAATTGCCAACGATTTCGTCTTCGTCCATACGAAACGGCCGGAGTTTGACTATCCCGTAGGCGAAAAGAACGTCTATACCCAGTACACGGGCAAGGGGGGAGTACCGCTCTCCTTTTGGAAAAAACTGATTTTTGCCATTCGCCTCGGCTCTTTCACCATCCTCCTTTCCAATGACATCACCTCGGAAAGCCGGGTCATGTATTACCGCAAGATCAGCGAGCGGGTCAACCGGGTGGCCCCTTTCATCCGTCTGGATTCCGATCCCTATCTGGTCATTTCCCCGGAAGGACGTCTGCTCTGGTTTTTGGACGGGTATACAACGACGGACCGTTTTCCCTATTCTGAGCCCGCCCGTAATATGGGCAATTACATCCGCAACTCGGTCAAGGCCGTGGTGGACGCCTACGAAGGATCGGTAAAGCTTTATATCAGTGATCCCGCCGACCCCATCATTCAAACCTACGCTAAAATTTTCCCCGGCATCCTTAGGCCCCTTGAGGAGATGCCCGCGGAATTGCGCAGTCATATCCGTTATCCCCCCGGCTTACTTTCCATCCAGGCCCGGATGTACAACACGTATCACATGCAAGACCCCCAGGTCTTCTATAACAAAGAAGATCTGTGGTCCATTCCCCGGAAGCCCGGGCAGGGTGGGGAGCAGGAAATGCAGCCCTACTACACCATCATGAGGCTCCCTGATGAAAAGAGGGAAGAGTTTGTCCTCCTTCTGCCCTTCACCCCCAGCCGCAAAGACAATATGTCGGCCTGGTTGGCCGCACGCTGCGATGCACCGCACTACGGCAAGGTGGTGGTCTACCGATTCCCGAAACAAAAACTCATTTATGGGCCGCGGCAGATCGAAGCCCGGATCGACCAGGACGCGGAGATTTCCAAACAGCTCTCTCTCTGGAACCAGCGGGGTTCCCAGGTAATCCGCGGTAATCTGCTGGCCATCCCCATCGAAAAATCTATTCTTTATGTTGAACCCCTCTATTTGGCTGCCGACAAGGGCGGGCTTCCGGAGTTGAAACGGGTTATCGTGGCTTTCGGAAATACCCTGGCCATGGAGGAAAACTTGGAACTTTCCTTGCAAAAAGTCTTCGGGGGCGAATTGATCAAGGAAAAGGAGGTTTCTCGGATAGCTGCGGCCACGGCTCCCGAAAGGGAAAAGTCCGACTGGCAGATCGCTGGGGAAGCTCTCACTCATTACCGCAAAGCCCAGGAGCTCCTGCGGCAGGGCAACTGGGGAGGGTACGGCGAAGAATTGAAGAAAATGGAAGAAGTCCTAAAGGCTTTTGAGAAAAGGAAGTAATTCATTATTAGCCACAGAGGTCACAGAGCACACAGAGAATTATAAATTTTAAATTGTTTTTTAAATTAAATTTCTGGTCTGTTTTTATCCTGAATTTTGACTTATCTCTGTGGTGTCTGTGAACTCTGTGGCAAGGGATTTCATAAGATGAAACGCATCGTCCTGGGAACGGCCGGACACATCGACCACGGGAAAACCACGTTGATTAAGGCCCTGACGGGTGTGGATTGCGACCGCCTCAAGGAGGAAAAAGAAAGGGGGATTACCATCGAGTTGGGATTTACCTCCATGGCTCTACCCAGCGGGTCGACGATCAGCATCGTGGACGTCCCGGGGCATGAAAAGTTCGTACGGCATATGGTGGCCGGAGCGACAGGAATCGACCTGGTTGCTCTGGTCATTGCCGCCGATGAAGGAATTATGCTCCAGACCCGGGAACATCTGGACATCTGCAAATTATTGCGGGTCAAGAAAGGGTTAGTAGCCCTCACGAAAATCGACCTGGTGGAACAAGATTGGCTGGAGATGGTCAAGGAGGAAATCCAGGAGTTTGTCCGGGGAACTTTCTTGGAAAGCGGGGCTATCGTTCCTCTCTCTTCGACCACAGGAGAAGGGTTACCGGCATTTGTCGAAGAAATTGACCGCCTGGCCCAGGAAGTGGAAGAGCGTTCTTCTGAGGGTCTTTTTCGGCTGCCCATCGACCGGATCTTCACCATCAAGGGGTTCGGGACGGTAGCCACAGGCACGATCATCTCCGGAAGGGTCTCCGTCGGAGATACCCTGGAAGTGCTCCCGAAAGGCCTGGAAGCAAAGGTGCGAGGGATTCAGGCTCACGGCAAGCCCGTTGAATCTGCAACCGCCGGCCTGCGGGCCGGCATCAATCTCCAAGGCCTGGAAAAAGCCACCATCGACCGCGGGAATGTCCTGGCCCTCTCCCAGACTTTGAAAGCCACGGTTGCCTTGGACGTAATCTTCCAGCTCCTCTCCAGTTCCTCTAAAGTTCTGAAAAATCGTACCCGGATACGCCTGCACCTGGGAACGGTGGAAGTGTTGGGAAGGGTTATCCTCTTGGATCGAGAAGAAGTGAAGGCCGGGGAAAAGGCTTTCTTGCAGGTCCGTCTGGAGGAACCCATCACTGCTCTTCCCGGTGACCGCTTCGTCGTCCGCAGTTATTCACCTATCTTTACCATTGGCGGAGGGGAAGTCTTGGATGCCTTCCCCTCCCGGCACAAACGCCTTGCAACCCAGGTGAAGGAAGAAATGGAAATTCTATACCAAGGTTCAGAGGATGATAAACTCAAGCTCCGCCTCCTCAAAGCGGGGCCGAGCGGTCTTTCCTGGCCTGAATTGATCATGCGCTCGAATATGCTACCGTCGGCGTTAAAGTCACGGGTTGATCACCTGGCCTCCGCAGGGCAGATCCTGAGATTTAACGGCGACCGGCTGCGCTACCTTCACCCCCGGGTGATCGCCAACCTGCAACTCTCTTGCCTGGATTACCTGAAGAATTTCCATCAAAAAAATCCCCTCCAGCCCGGAGCAGTGAAAGAAGAAGTTAAGACCAAGCTTCCCCCCCAAGTGGATGCCCGGCTTTTCAATCATCTATTATCCGCCTTGATCGAGGAAAAAAAGATTATCGCCGAAAAAGAGACTCTCCGCCTTGCCGGCCACACCGTCTCCCTCAAGGAAGAAGAAAAGGATCTGCGCAAGAATATGATTCTCCTTTACGCCAGGGGTAAACTCCAGCCTCCTTTAGTAAAAGAGGTGGCTTCCGAGCTTCGGGCTTCGGAAAACGAGTTAAAGCCGGTCCTCCAGCTTTTAACCAAGGAAGGGGTCCTGGTGAAAGTTAAAGAAGACCTTTATTTTCATCACCAGGCCTTAGCGGAGATGGAAGAGAAGTTGATCAGTTATCTCAAGCAGAACAAGGAAATGAGTCCCTCCCAGTTTAAGGAGATCTCCCGGGTTTCTCGCAAGTTTTCCATCCCCCTGATGGAACATTTTGACGCCAAGAAATTGACCATGCGTATCGGAGACAAACGGGTCCTGAGAAAATAAAATTCAAACTGCTAAGATGCTCGGGATTTCGAGGTCCACCCCACTCCATATAGACCTGCCCCCAACCATGCGTCCTCCCTCCATCCTCATTCTCCATCCTCATTCTCCATCCTCATTCTCCATCCTCATTCTCCATCCCCTTTGTACTCCCTTGTTGGGGCAGCCAGAATCTCCTGGCCGAAATGATCTTGCAGCCATTTTTTCAGGCCCGAAATCTCTTCCATCTCTTTTATCGACCGGAGATTTTTCAAAGCGAAAGCATTGATCAGGGCGTTATTCATAAGGATTCCAGGCTCCAGCCCTAAATGTTTTGCCCGTATATCCCGCCAGGTTTTTAGTGCTTTGACCCTTTTGCGTACGGACGATGACAAATCCGGCCTTGCCTCCCGGGGGTACACCGGAAGATCTTCATCGGGAATGGCCATGGCCCGGTGAATTTCCTGCAGCAGGCGTGTCCCATATCTGTCGCTTTGCTTCCGACTCAGGACTTTCCCCGTTTCCAATTCTTTTAGGCGCAAAGGTTTTTTTATAGCCAATTCCAGGAGCGGTTCGTTGCGGAGCACCTTGAAAGGGGGAAGATCCAACTTTTGGGCCTGGGCCTCGCGGAATTCCAGCAAAGCCTTCAGAACCGCAAGACTCCTGGGATCCAGAAGAAAAGCCCCTTTCACTTTTAGGTAAAGCGGGTCATGGCTGGGGGGCGTGAATCGGACCTTACTCAGAAGTAGGCATTCTTCCTCCACCCAGGATAATCGGCTCTTCTCTTCCAGTTCCTTTTCCAGCATACGGGCTAGGGGAATCAGGTACCTGCCGTCCATCGCTGCGTATTCCACCATCTCCGGGGAAAGGGGTCTTTGGGACCAATCGGCCCGCTGATATTTCTTATTCAGCTCTACGTGGAAGCGACTTCGCAGCAACGCTTCCAGGCCGGTTTCCCGGAGGCCCAGAAATTTACAGGCCAACTGTGTATCGAAGAGGTTCTCGACCTCGAGCCGAAAGTTCCGGTACAGGGAACGGATATCATAATCCGCCCCGTGGAATACCTTGCGGATGCGGGGATTGGAGAAAACAGGGTGTAAAGCGGAAAGATCCCTTAGCGCCAAAGGATCCATGATATAAGAGGCGGATTCCGTAGCGATCTGTAGGAGGCATACCTTTTCGAAGTAGTGGTACATAGAGTCCGCTTCCAGGTCAACCCCGATGATTTTGGCCTGACCCAGAATCCGGCTAGCCCCTTCTAGGCGGGGAAGGGTCTCGATCCATTCACAGGAAAATGTATTGCCATCCATCGTTTTTGCCGATGCCTTTCCAATCGTTTAAGCCTTCAGGATACCTTACTTTACGAGTGAACCCAAGGATTTATTGAAAACGGCGATAAGAATATATCGGGATAGAAATAATAAAGGGTAGTCGATTTCGAGAAGAGAGAAATGTTCGAAGTATTCCGCTACGCTTTCAACCGGCAGGGTTTCTTCATTGAAGGTTTTAATCCCGACTTTATGGCTCCTGCGGGTAATCCCTTTTAACTTCTTTTCATAACGGGTCCGTTATCTGCAAAAAATAAGAATGGATTTAGTTCTTTCACTATGCTCCATACCCTTTTTTTACTGCCACTTACACTGACACCTACACTCAATTATTTATGCTCCTTCGCTTCCTATACCCTCTAAGCTGGAAAAGGGGAGCGCACCCAAATTGAGAAGCGCAATATTGCTCAGATCCTTGAAGGTCAATAGCGGTTTGCCCCACCCGATCACCTTTCGGCAAAACTTCTCGGTCTTTCCTCCGGATGCGGCGTGGGCAACGAATACCCGGTCGGCGAGTGCAGCCACGAATTCGTTGCGGATCCGGGCGGTTTGTTCGTCCGCGCGCTTGGTCCTTTCTCCAAAAGGAGACAGCATCAGCAGACGGTCCTTGGATAAGGCATCGGCATATTCTTTGGGAATCCGCGTTGGTGTCAGGCGCTTGGCCAGGCACCAGATAATAGGTTGTTCTCCCCGCAGAAGGAGGGATAGACACTCTTTCTCCATCGGAGAATGAAAGCCGCTGATGACCGCGGTCCCGGCATCGCGTAATTGCCGGGCGAGATCGTAGGTTTTGAGGATCAGGTTGCCAGGGCACTTGACGGAACAGAAAAGCGCGATGGTCTCCTGTCGCAACAGATCCAGGTTTCCAAGAGCAAAGATATATTTCGGGGCCCGGTTTTCGAGAAATCGGTTGAGGGTTTGCGGGTATTTGTCGTCGGCTTGACCAATACGGAGGGGTATCATCACGATCGCCTCTAACAAGCGAAGGCAAGAGATTCACGCCGGAATATATTCATTTTCTGAAATTGGTAAGGAAATATCAGGTTTGACGTCAAGCCAACGGAGTATCCCGAGATTCCGGATAATTGGCGCAACAGCCAATCTATCCAAGGGCGGACGCCGTTTCTGCTTCCATTGCATAACTGATTCAAGAACTTCAGTTTCGGTTGGAATGCCGTTATCCTTTTTCTTAAGGGAATCGGTTGCAAATATAACAGTCGCCACAATCTCGGCTTGATTCGTATTCATACGCATGAAAAGGTCCGTGGTCTTTTCAATGATCGGCGTCCACTTGGTTAATGCTGATTCGAAATCTTTTCGCACCTTCATGAAATTCGGTCCAACTTTAACCATAAACATCTTTCCAGATCGTTCTTCCTGTAATAAATTATTATTCACGAGCCCTGTTTCGGCAATCTTCAGTTCTTTACAAAAGGGGCCAAAGCTGCCTTTCTGATACATAAATCCGGTCGGCAAGCCCTGTTGCGTGGCCACGTATGCAATCTTTTGGAAAATGGTTCTCCCAACCGGCCAGTGATATGGCTGTTCCTCGATTCGCCGAAGGATTTCTACGAGGGCAATCCAGGCCGGATTCATGGCGGAAGATACAGCCTCACGGCCCCTTTGGTCTGCGGCGGGGGCTGTTTGAGATAAGAATTCCAAGGTTAACTCTCTTGGAGAGGTTCCGTATGGGGCATAAATTTCAACAGGTATATCCATTTGTTTGATATATCTGTATATTAATGGCCCGACTGCTCGCCATTCAAGTTGGCCGTTTCCACATCCGAGCGGCGGAACGGCAAGGGAAGTTATGCCCCATTCCTTGTAATGCCGCAAAAGGTGTTTCAAGCCAAGATCGATATCGTTGATTCTGGAAACCGATTTCCAATGGTCTTTGGTCGGAAAGTTCACGATTTGCGGCGGGAAAAGAGTTCTATAAAGATAAGGGACCCCGAGCTTGACTTCCTTACGCTCGCATCTCTCCACATAGTCCTTGAACATCTCCGGGAAGCGCTTCTTGAATTCCAGGGCGATTCCCTTTCCCATGATCCCCACGCAGTTGACTGTGTTTATCAGGGTTTGGGCTTTGGATTTCAGGATGTCGCCGACCAAGATTTTCATGTTTCCCTCTTAGAAAAATATATCACGCCTGATACGAACGGGCAATCCAATATTCAATTGCTGAAACTTCTGCAATGCCACTTCGTTCGCTACGTAAGCGCCTAAAAGAAAGCCTGGCATTACGCAATCCGGCACGAGGACTTCGGCGCATTTTTCTGATTTATGGCTCATTTCCTCGAATAAGTTTTCCGGATGGGTCCAGTACCGGGCGAAAACCCGATCCCGATCAAGCGCTTTGAGCCCTTCGCCTACAGGAAAAAAACGGACCCAATCGCTTGCCGCATTGCGGTCCGCGATGATTACTCCGGGCAAGTCCAACACTCTTACATCAACCTGTAATACGCAGATATCCTCATTCTGCGCCCGGAGCTTGCTGAGCATCGGATTATGGGCGTCAAAATATAAATTGGCGTAATCGTGCAGAGTTCCAGCGCCGGGTATCCGCTTATTTGTTCGCCGGTCTTGGATCTCCGCCATGGCCACGGAATGATGTTCAATTTGGCCGGCGAGTTTATGGCAGAGGATGCCGTGTTTCATGATAGGCGGCACATTGGCAATCGGCGCGATGAAATGGAGTTCCGTTATTTCGTCGCGATTCATTCCTCGCTATCCTCAGCCCCCTCTTGGCCCATGCGATACTTGATATCGTAATTGATAATGAAATCCAACTCCTCCTCCGTGAACCCATAGTGTCGCGCCAGCACATGGTCGATCTTGTCAAGGATGGGCTTGGAGTGCTTGGGATAGAACTCATCATAGACAACCTCACCGGTCGCTTTGTATTGACATTCCTTTCTTCGCTTATTCGCTTATGGCACTTCAGATCGACCATTAACTCGGCAGTCAGTTCAGTCAATGTTTTTTTGGTTGTCTCAGTCATCTCGCCTAATCCGACGGGAAAACTTTCAATTTCGCGCATGGTCAGATCACGGCAATTTGAAAGCAGTATAAACCACCAATAGAAAAGGGAACTGTTTAATGCCGCCGCAACAACGGAAGTTTCAGCCTTTGTGGGAAGGCATATCATTTTGACGTGGGTTGACATCTGTTCGCCATCCCGCTCATTCCAAAAATAGGGCGCGAAAGTCATTGCGCGAATCCAGTACCGAGGAGCATTGTGGAAGAAAACTGTCTTTCCGCTGTAAGAAGACAAGGAGATACTCAGTGATTTGTGGGCACTGGCCTTGGTCCAAAGGGATAACTCGCTTAGATTGTGAACCTTTGGAACGGAATTGGAGAACCGGATGGTTGCCACGTTAGCATATTGAGTCAGAGCCAGCAAGTATTGACGGAACTCTTCATGCCAACGATGGTACTGAGAAGCAAACGTCGCGGATGACGCCGCATCGTGCAAAGTGACATAGATGCCCAAGCGCTGGTCGACCCCAACAAAGAGTTTTGCGGGGCGGATGCAGTACGTCGAGATCCATGTTGTGACAGAGGTGCTCGTCAACAATTCCTGCACGGATACCATCCGATCGGTACAGAATGCCGAATGCGGCACGATCATGCCAGTTCGGCCGTGTTTCCGCACCAATGCGCCGTTGCGCTCCAGTATGAATGCATACAGATTCCCACACCCCTCTGTTATGTACCCCCGAACAGTGTAATCCTTCTGTACCTTGTTGTACTCGACATACGGCGGGTTGCCGATAATCACATCAAATCCGCCTGCTTTGAGAATCCCATAAAATTCGGCGAACCAGTGAAAAGGCTGGTGTGAAATACGCCACTTCTCAAAGCATTCCCAGTACTTCTTACTGTTGGGGATCTTTTTTTCGCTTACCCCGTATTCCGAAGCAAGGAAGCGATCGAGCTCGTCAGTCAGCTTACGAAGACGCGTGCGCAAGTTTTCTTTCGCCTCAGAAAAATCCGAAGGGCTCATGCCCTGCGCTGTCTGCATCTCTTGGAACAGCCGGAAGGCTCGATCAACAACCGCTGCATCCTCCTCAATCCGGCGAAGAAATTTTTCCGTTTCTCCGAATAATAACTTACCTTGCCCCGAGTCCTCCAGCGTGGCAGCGTGCTTCACTTCTTTTAAGGAAGTGAACCCCACAAGTGTGTTCCCGGCCCGGATATTAAAATCAATATCTGGCAGGGGTTCAATATCTTCAACCCGCTCAATCTGTGCTACGAGTTTTAGGAAGAGCCGGAGTTTACAAATTTCAACCGCTTCCTCCATGATGTCTACGCCATAGAGATTGTTGACGATGATGGATTTGAAGATGAAGTAACGGTGGTTGGGATGGTCCTCTACGCGTTTCAGGGTCTCGGTGAAGAGCTTGTGATAATTGGGATGGTTTTTCCTGCCTTTTTCTCCCCATTCCTCCAGGAAAAAGCGCATACGCTCCAGGCACGCTTCGTAGAGCGGCTCCAGGATGTTTAGCGCGGCGAAAAGAAAAGCCCCTGATCCGCAAGTCGGGTCGAGAACCGTGACGTCCCCGATTACTCTCCAAAAACCGCTGAGCAATTCAGGGCCTTCAGAGTTTTCAATAACGTCCTGCGCAAATTGACGGATGTCGAGGTTGTAGGTGATAAGGTCATTGATTGACCTGACTTCGCCTGCCGCGAGTTTTTTCCTTATTTCCTCATAACGCTTGCGCCGGGCGACCACTTCCCGCCAGATTTCTGTAGGCAAGGCGTAATCGTCGGGTGCTGGTTTATTCCAACCCTTTCGGCGTTCCAAGAGGCCCTCTTTCCCAGCGTCCAACCCCTCGGCAATCTCCGGCGGCAGTTCGAAAGGCTTTTCCAACCTATTAGGAGGAGTTTGGCGGGCGTCCCAGACTATTCCATGCGAGACGGCGGGGTAAATGTACCGATCAGGGTCTTCCTGTAAAAGGCGCCAGACTGAACGCTCGCCCTCAAAGGCGACTTTGCACTTTTCCTTTGCCGCATCGAAGAGAAACGGGATGACCGTGTTCTTACTGATATACTCGGTAATGTCCTCCTTGGTGTAATATGCACCCATCTGTTTCTGGTTGACATACTTTTCGAAGATGTATCCGAGCATGTCGGGGTTAATTTCATTGTCCTGTTTAAGCGGGCGCTCATCGAGGTGCCAATGGTAGGCGTCGAAGAATTCAAAAAGCATCTCGAATGCTTTGTCAGGGATTGTGATCGTCTTCCCGTGAAGCTGTTCGATCTGGTGGGGATTGAAGATGCCGCCGTTTAAATACGGCACTTCGCCAAGGAGCTTCCGCGATTTTTCCGAGCGTTCCTCTTTCCGTTTGGCAAACCCTTCGAAGAAAAGCGGACACAAAAAATCTCGATAATATTGATCGTTGCTGATCGCCTTACGGCACTGGTTAAGTTTGTTTTTGAGGTAATCCGTGTCGTTATTTAGGAAGCCCTTTTTCTGGATGAAGTAGATAAACATCAGCCGGTTGAGCATGACGGATACATACCAGCGTCCCATCTCTTCGTCGGGAATCCCTTCCAGAAATTTAAGAAACGTAGCATGCTCGGTTTTAAACCGGTCATAAAACTTCTTGGTGATCCGCTCGATATCAAAGGCCCGTCTGGCGCGACCGGTTACCTCAGGAAGGGTCAGGCATTCCTCTTCTTCCAGGCTGACGGCTAGTTCCCTCAGCTTTTGGATTAGCGAGTCCCCGGCCTGACCGATACGGTAGGTATGCTCACGGCAGGCGGCGGGTTTGCCGTGCTCGCGTCGGACCCACTGCCAAACCTGGGCAGTCTTTCTGCCGTCAAGGTATATGATCAGGTGCTCGTAAGCGCTTTTCGTTACCTGCCATTCGATCTTGCGGCGGGTGGCATAATCGGGGATTCGACCGTCGCTTCCCGGGTTGCACTCAAACACAACCATCCCGCATTTCTCGGAGATCGCTGAAAGCAGATAGGTTTTTCCATCCATGAAAACTTCGAGCCTGGCGCCGTGGCGGTTCCATCCAAGTTCTTCGATGAAGAGGGATTTGAAATCGAAGGCAGCAAGGAGCTTATGGCTTCTGACAATGTCTAAGGGCATTCCCTATTTCTCTCCCTCCGGATTGGAAAGACCCATCGAGCAGATAATTCGCGGCTCCTGGGATTCTTCTTCTTCGTGAATAATGCTCAATCGACCCTCGTCTCGAAGCTCAATCACCCTCTGAGCGAGGGCGTCATCGCCAATCCCGCTGCGGAGTTGTCGGTTTAGAATGTCGATGGCGGATTGCCGCAGGGGATAATTATAGATATCTTCGATAGCGCGGCGAAGCTGCGGCGTGTCGAAAAGGGTACCTTTGACCTCATCAGCATAGCGTTTGAGACGCTCGTAGGTCCGGAAACGAGCTCCCGAAGGCCGCCCAAGCTGTCCACCGACCGTTTTTTCTTCGGCGGCGATGAGCTCAACGGCTTTTCGAACCAGCTCATGGTGGTTTTCCTGCCGGGGTTGGGAAGGTGTAGTTGGTTCGCATTGAGCCCCCTTGAGAATGGCAAACTGAGACTCCGTAACCGGCTTGCCGTCCTTGTCCAACCAGGCCAAGGCATCGTTGCCATCGGCTGTCCGGACATAAGCCAAGACCCCTTCCGGGTGTTCAACACTTGGGAAATGCGGCTTTGTGGAATACACAACATTGGGAAGGTTGGGAATGACTTTTTGCAAGCTTGGATCCCGATCGATTGCATTTTTCCAGATCTGATAAGCATACGAACCCAGATCGACCTCTGTATCGGCGTCTCCATCCAGGATACCCGCTTTTTCCGTAAAAAGATCTCTGACAGCTTGATGGTCTTGATCATCCTCAAAAAATGCCTCGTCTGCTCCCACCACTTCGGCATTTTCACGCAGCCGCTGCCGGATTCTTGCGCGCAGGCGAATGATTCGATCGACTCCTTCCGCCGGAAGAAATGTATAGCAGAGGATTCGCTCGGCTTTCTGTCCAATCCGATCAATACGCCCGGCACGTTGAACCAGACGGATGATCGCCCAGGGCAGATCGTAGTTAACGACGATGGCGGCATCCTGGAGGTTTTGCCCTTCGCTCAAAACATCAGTGGAAATAACAGTTTTTAGCTCATTTTCCGGCAAAATCTCCATCTGCTTGTTGTTGCTTTTAGGGCTGAATCTCCAGGCAATTTTTGTGGGATCTTCCGTATCTCCCGTCACTTCTGCCAACCTTTTGACTCCCAGAGAAGCAAGATGACTGCTGAGATATGTAACCGTGTCAGCGAACTGGGAGAAAACGATGATCTTTTCGTTATAATGCGTATTTGAAATCAACTCATGGAGCTTGGTGAGCTTCGCATCATCTCTTGATCTCCAGGGGCCGCATCTTTGTAGTATCCCTATCAAAATCTTTATGTCGGCTTTCAAGTCCTTGGCCAACTGCGGAAGAAACCGGTTCGCCCCTAACCAGCGGAACCGGGTCTTGAGCGGCCCGGCATATTTTTTGTAAACTTCTGTCGCTCGTGCTTTAAAGTCCTTTTCTGTGCTAAGTTGGCTGTAATTTCGGTCTAATCCATCATTCTCCTCGTCGTCCTCGGTAGCAAAGAGGTCGGTATCCGTGTCATTAAAGCGGTCGTCGAGCAGGCTGGCATCCTGAGTACCCACAGGGATGGGTTCATCATTTTCAATTGCATAAAGATAAACGTAATTCCGAAGGATGTGTCGTTCAATGGATTGAATGAAGGCTTGGCCGCTGCTTTCCAGGCGCTTGAAGAAGTTCGTTCGACAGAATCCCATGAGCCTCTTCCCTGCCCGGGAAAGATCTGCGATAACCTTAGCCTCGGCAGCGGTAGGAGGTTCATGAGGCCGCTCCTCAAGGTAATTCCCCAATCCATACCGGGGGAGCATGAGATGGTTAATATCATCGACAACCGGATCGGAATAAAGCTGGGCATATTGATCAGTGGAATCCTTGTCGTTAATTTTGAATTTGACTGTTTTGGGATCGCGAATAGGGAAATACGACCGTGTGCCGTCTGGGAACACCAAATATTTCCTTCCATTATTTGGATCGGTCTCTGCATAATTCTCCTGGATGAAAGTCCGTGTACGCCGGACGAGATAAAGCCGCATCAACTCGCGCCAGTCATCGGCAGATTCGCTCTTTTCAAATGCGGCTAAAGAACGGACAGAACACTGGTGCCGGCGAATGAATTCCGTTTCGCCAAGTTCACGCAGAAGATTTTCAGGGCGGATGCCAACATCCTTGTCTTCTGGAACAAAGAGACGAAGCTGGTTGGAAAGGTCAATATAGGTTTTATTATATGGAGTAGCCGTGAGCATAACGACCTTGCTCTCATTTTCCCGGATATATTCTTGAATGGCTCGGTAGCGTTTTCCCTCGCGATTTCGAAGGTTGTGGCTTTCATCAATGAGGACAACTCTATAGCGGCGTAGTTTCGGTAACTCCGTGATTACCTTGCTCAGGGAAAGAACCTTCCCGCGCAGACGGTACTGCATCCGGTAATCTTCCCACATCGAGACCAGATTCTTAGGGCAGATAATGAGTGTTTCCAAATCATAATCATCTTCAAAAATGCGGGTAACCGCCGTGGCCATCAGGGTTTTGCCCAATCCCACAACGTCTCCGATGAGAATGCCCCCACGTTTATTAAGATGGTGCGAGGCGATCTTGACGGCCGCTAATTGAAAGTCAAATAGTATATTAAGTCGTTAATTAATACCCCGCAGCTTGCTGCGGGGAACCAATGGCTGGGTTTCCAAAGGGGCGCCGCAGCCCTTTGGTCGAGGGCGGGGTAAATGCCCCGCCCGAGAATGCGAGCGTG
>Ga0180009_10001726_pt1 | contig 26403 bp, 18 predicted proteins | sample OS_PC_MetaG_FD_123537 | JGI IMG/M metagenome (GOLD analysis project Ga0180009, IMG submission 123537) | Groundwater microbial communities from the Aspo Hard Rock Laboratory (HRL) deep subsurface site, Sweden - OS_PC_MetaG | ecosystem: Environmental > Aquatic > Deep subsurface > Groundwater... | reverse complement strand
CGCACAGGCGGCGCGGCAGGGGGCCCGCCGCCCGGTTGGCGGGGCACATGCGCTGGCAGGCCCCTGTCACTCAGGGGGGCTCGCTGACGGCACTGGCGGGTCCGGCCGAAGGCCCCGGGCGCCAAGTCCTTCGCTGCTTTTTTTCCAGGCTTCGTGCAGCGCGTGTCCGCCCGGGAAATACGATCGAATCCTCTGATCCAGAGGACTACTAGGCGCCAGCCCGCTCCCGTGCGATGAGCGCCGCGCCGAGGGCCCCGACGGTGTCCGGCTCCGGCGGGACCGCGATCTCGCAGCCCAGCAGGGAGCCGATGGCCCGCACCACGCCCAGGTTGCGGGCCACCCCCCCCGACATCGCGACCGCGCGGGCGGCCGTATCGGGGCAGACGCGGCGCACCAGCGCCTGCGTGCGGGCCGCGATCGCGCGGTGCAGCGCGCCCACGATCTGCGGCACCTCCGCGCCGTCCGCGACGAGGGAGACCACCTCGCTCTCGGCGAACACAGTGCACATGCTGCTCAGCGTGAGGGAGCCCGACCGGGCCAGCCGGTCCAGCTCGCCCAGCTGCTGAAGCTCCACCTGCATCGCGCGGGCCATGGCCTCCAGGAAGCGTCCGGTGCCGGCGGCGCACTTGTCATTCATGGCGAACTCGACCACCCGTCCCTTGCTGTCGAGCAGGATCGCCTTGCTGTCCTGGCCGCCGATGTCGACCAGCAGGGTCGTGCCGGGGAGCAACGCCTGGATCCCGCGGGCGTGGCAGGTGATCTCGGTCACCGCCGCCAGCCGATCCTCCACGCGGCTGCGGCCGTAGCCGGTGGCCACCACGCTGACCGGGGCGTTCGCGTCGAGGCCAGCGCGCTCGAGCACCTGCTGGCGGGCCGAGGCTATGGCCTCCAGGTTGCGCGCGCCGGTGGGGACCACCGCCCATGCAACGACCTCGCCCCAGGCATCGACCAGTACCGCGTCGCAGGATAGGCTGCCGATGTCGACCCCCAGGTAGTGCGTGTCATCCGCCATCTCGGGCCCCCCTCCGGTCCTCGATCAGCTCGACGAAGGCCTCGATCCGGGTGACCAGCTGCCCCGGGGCGAAGTTGCGCGGGTCGATGCAGTCGACCTCGAGGTTGAGCACCGGCACACCGACCTGCCGCATCCCCTCCTCGACCAGGCCCCGCATGCCGGTGCCCTGGCGGCAGCCCCAGTGGCAGGGGTTGATCACCCCGTCGACCTGGTAGTCGCGGGCCAGCCGCTGCAGCAGATCGATCCGCCGCTGCGCCGGACGGCAGAGCGGGATGGAGAGAGTGCGGCGCGCAATGCCCTCGAACGGGTCGTCGGGGTCGATCGAATCCCAGGTCACGGTGTTGAACTCATCCACCACGACCGCCACGCCCGCCTGCTCCAGCAGCTGCTCCACGGGGGAGCGGAACTGGATGCGGTTCTGCAGCCACATCAGCCGGACCCGCTCGCCCGGGACTCCGCCGACGCCGGCCGCCACCCGGCGGGCAAACTCGTCGCGGTAGGTGCGGGCCACATCCACGGCGGTCTCGGTGCCGAGGAGCAGGGAGACCACCAGCCCGAAGTTGAACAGGTCGCGGCGGCGCGCCGGGCTGGGCCGGCTGCGGGCCAGCTCGTAGACCTCGAGCAGCAGCTCCCGGGTGCGGTTGGTGCGCTCCATCGCCTCGGCCAGCCGGCGGCGATCGAGGGGCCGGCCGGTCCGCACCTCGACGAAGCGCACCAGCTCGCGCAGCTGGCCGGCCAGATACCCGACGACGTCGGGCTCGTCGCGCGTCGGGATGTGGATCACGAACATCTCCTTGTCGAAGTGCCGCGCCAGGTTCTCCATCATCGCCAGGCCGCCGGTGCAGGGCGCCGAGGTCGCGACCAGGAAGTCGGGGCGCGGCATCAGGCCCTGCTGGGTGGCCCCGGTGACCGCCCGGTGGTAGCTGCAGCCGTCGGTGGAGTAGCCCGTGCCCTCGGTGGCGGCCAGCATCGGCTCCACCCCGCCGGTGGAGGCCAGCATGGCCCCGACGAACTCGGCGAAGCAGGAGGTGACCCCCATCGCGCTGAGCAGGTCGAAGGGGGCCAGGACGCCGCACCATGCCACCGGCTCCCGCCCGCCGAAGAGCCGGACGCCGAGCCGGGCGATCTCCAGCGCGAAGCGCTTGCGGGCACGCGGCTCGTCGGTACCCTCCAGATCCCGGAGCTTGGTCTCGATTCCGCTGACCAGGTTCTCGAAGTAGGGCAGGATCATCGTCTCACCTCTGGCCGGTCAATCCAGCATCTCGATGAAGGCCTCGATCCGGGTGCGGTGTTGCCCCAGGGAACGCAGCGTGCAGTCCCCCTCCAGCACGAGCAGCGGCAACGAGGCATCGCGCAGCGCCTGCCGCACCCGCGGCAGGCGAGCCAGGTAGGGGTCGCAGAACTTGAGCACGTGGGCCACCACTCCCCGGGCGCCGCACCGCCGCGCGCCCTGCACCACCAGCGCGGCGAGCTCGCTGCCGCCGCGCTCGGGCAAGGTCCGGGCGCAGGGGGGGCGGGCCAGCATCCTGTCGGCGAGCCAGGGCAGGAGCGGCCCATCCGGCGCCGGCCCCAGCCCGGTCAGCTGGCGCGAGCCGGTGCAGACGTCCTCACCCGCGACCCGGGCGCCGCAGGACTCGATCAGCTCGAGGGCCTCGACATCGGCCAGCAGATTGCCGAAGAGGTAGATCGGGACGCCCCGGCGCCCTTGCCCGCCCTGCTGCGGCATGCGACGCAGCTCGGCCAGGCTCTCCTCGGGCGGCCGGGTCACGGCGCGGTTGACGCTGGCCTGCAGCGCCCCGAAGCCGCCGTCGAGCCGGCCATCGATGGCCCGCTCTCGTAGCCGGTCGAGCGCGCCGGCAAGCTCGTCGTACAGGGCGATGCTCTGCCGCAGGCGATCCTCCGACGGGGGCAGCCCCGACCAGGCGCAGAGCCGCGTCTGCAGCTGCTCGAGCTCGATGGTCAGAAACTCGACCGCGGCCGGGCCGCCGCAGACCGGCAGCTCCACCAGGGCCACCTGTGCTGCAGATCTACCAACCAGCGCGTCGGCCAGCCGGCGCATGGCATCGCAGCTGTTGACGATCACCAGCCCCGTCAGGTCATCCGGGAGGTCACCTGCGAGGACGCGATCGAGCACGCGCTTGACGTGGGGGCAGAGGTTGTCGTGCAGGTACGCGCCGGCCAGATCGGGGATCTGTGGCGCGCTCGTCGGCAGCACGCGGTGCGGGATGAAGCCGGCGGCGTGCAGCAGGGGCAGCGGCGTGTAGGCGCAGGTGTATCCAATGCGCTCGGTGCTCACTGGTGTACCTCCAGGCGGTGGGCGTTGGCCAGCACCCGGCGGAGGGTCTGCTTGAGCCGCGACAGGTCGCGATCCGGGACGCCCGCGAACATCCGGTCCAGCGCCGCCTCGACCACCCGGCTGACGGGCTTCTGCGCCCGGCGTCCGGCAGCGGTCAGGTGGATGCGCTGGGCCCGCCGGTCCTCGGGATCCGGCGAGCGGGCCAGCAGGCCGTCACGTTCCATCCGGTCGAGCAGGCCGGTCATGGTGGAGGGCTCAAGCCCGGCCCGGCGGCCCAGCTCGGCCGACCGCAGCCCATCCTCGGCCCACAGGCTCATCAGCACGCCCAGGTAGGCCGGACGAATCTGCTCCACACCGACCTGTGCCAGCTGCTGGCGCAGCATGGCGGTGGTGGCGAGGCTGGCGCGGGTGATCAAATAGTATGGGCAGTCGGTGACCTCGATCATGTTCGCTCCGGCCTGGGGTTCATATCCGTATTGTACGCATACGAAATATACGGTCAAGGATAATATGTCCATGTACCATTCGTGGACACCGGTCGGAGGCCGGCGCTATGCTGGGCCCTCGTATCCACAAGGGGTGAACGAATGCGCGGTGGCCTGTGGCCGGTCACAGTCCTGGCAGCGCCGCTGGCGGTGGAAGCCCCGTCTCGTGTCGACGCGGGCGGCTTCACCATCACCATCATCGGCGGGCGCCGCACCGGCATGGGCACCAACATCGCGCGCCCCGACGACACCACGGCGCTGTTCCACAACCCCGCCGGCCTGGCTGACCTGCCGGGCGTGCGCCTGCACCTCTCCACCTCATTCACCTTCCTCAACACCCAGTTTCGGCTCAAGGCCCTGGACCCGGCGACGTGGCCGGAGGTCAACCCGGCGGGCTGCGGGCAGTCGGGCAGACCGCCCTGCCCCTGGCCCATCGGCAGCGACGGCTACTACGCCAGCGAGATCGAGCCGGAGCGCTACTTCGGCATCCTGCCCTACCTCGGGGGCAGCACCGATCTGGGCTTCGTCTCGCCGCGCCTGAAGAACCTGGTGGTCTCGATGGCGATCTACGCCCCGGACTTCTACGGCGCCTTTCTCCCCGACGACGCCCCCACCGCCTACCACATCATCAAGGGCACCTTCCTCGTGCTGGCCACCACCGCCGGCGCGGGCTGGCGCGTCAACCGCTACCTCTCGGTCGGCGTCAACATGTCATACAACTACATGCAGCTGGGCTACGCCCAGAAGATGAGCATCATCGACGCGCTCTCCGGCGAGCCCCCCAATGTGGCGCTGGGTGCCCAGCAGCTGTACGGCGACATCCGACTGGACTACAGCGGTGAGGACCACGGCATGGGCTGGGGCGCCGGCGTGCTGTTCACCCCGCTGCCCTGGCTGGCGCTGGGCTTCAACTACAACGGCGCTACGCCGGCCCGCTTCGAGGGAGAGATGGAGCTGAGGGCCCTGGGCAAGCTGGTCAAGGACAACCCCGCCGCCCTGGCCGATGCCCTCCGCGGCATGGGCAACAAGGTGCCGCGCGGCCTGACGGTGGAGATGCCGATCCCGCACTCGCTGCAGTTCGGCGTCAACTTCGCCCCGCTGTGGTGGCTGGAGATCGGGGTGGACTATCGCCTGTGGCTCTACTCGTTCTACAAGAAGCAGGACCTGATCCCGAACTACGCTGCCGACGATCCCGGCACGAAGGAGCCGATGACGGCGGAGTCGCTGTCGCGGGACAAGCTCTACCACCAGAGCTACGAGCTCGCGCTCGGCGTGCTGGTTCGACCCCTGAGCCGCTTTCGCGGGCTGGAGCTGATGGCCGGGGGCTTCTACGATCAGTCACCGATCCCCGACGAGACCTTCACCCTGGACAACCCCTCGCTGTCCCAGCTCGCGGCGAACCTGGGCGTCCGGGTCCTGCTCGGAGGCCACTGGCGGCTGGCGGGCAGCTACATGGTGATCTGGTACCTGGAACGGGACGTGACCACCAGCGAGACCTCGCCGCCGACCAACGCCATGGGCCGGGGTATCGCCCACATCCCGGGCATCGAGCTGGAGTATGTGTTCTAGATACCGGCGGCTCCTGGCGCTCGCCGTCCTGGTGCCCGTCGTCGTTGGAGTGCTGATGTTCTCGCTACAGCGTCTGTTCATCTACCCGCGCTACGTCACCGAGCCGCTGCCCGATGCGGGCCGTGGGGTCGATGGCCTGGTACGGCTGACAGTGACCACCGGCCAGGGGGAGGTCGAGGCCTGGCTGCTCCCGGGCCGGGGCGTGAGCCCCGGCCACCCGGGGCCGGCGGTGATCTTCGCCCACGGCAACGCCGAGCTGATCGACCTCTGGCCGCGGGAGATGGAGCGCTACCGCCGGATGGGTATCAGCGTGCTGCTGCCCGAGTACCGCGGCTACGGGCGCAGCGCCGGCTCGCCGAGCCAGGAGGCGATCACCGCCGACTTCGAGCGGTTTTATGACCAGCTCGTGGCACGCCCCGAGGTGGACCGCCGTCGCGTGGTGTTCCACGGCCGCTCCCTCGGCGGCGGCGCGGTCTGCGCGCTGGCGGCCCGACGGCCGCCCGCCGCGATGGTGCTGCAGTCGACCTTCACCAGCATGCGGCGGATGGCCCGGCGCTACCTGGTCCCCGGCTTCCTCGTGCGCGATCCCTACGACAACCTGGAGGTGGTCGGCGCGCTGGGGTGCCCGGTGCTGATCGTCCACGGGCGCCGCGACCGGCTGATCCCCTTCGAGCACGGCGTCGAGCTGAGCCGAGCCGCCGCCCGCGCGACGCTGGTCGACTACCCCGAGGCCGACCACAACGACTGTCCACCGGACTGGAGCCGGTTCTGGGATGAGGTGGAGCGCTTCCTGCGCCAGGCTGGCATCCTCAGCGGGTGAAGATCCCGGGCAGCTTCATCGCCAGCACGGTATCGCCCCTGGCCGTGATCCGGCCGGTCATGAACGCGAGCTGCTCGTTGAGCGTGCCCGTGCTGATGTCGATGTAGTCCTGCGCCTCCACCGTGATGGTGAGGTCGGGCGACTCGTGCGCGCCCTCGACGACGTCCAGCTCGCCGTCCTTGATCGCGGCGTACCACTTACCGCCGCGTTCGCCGGTGATGTCGAACTGGATCGCGACGTCCAGGCCGGTCGCCGCCTCCTTCTGAAACGACGCCGGCATCCTCTCGAACAGCTCCTTCACGGTCGGCATGGTCTCGATCGCTCCTCTCCCGGTCACGCGTCGGGACCGAAGTACTCCTCGTGGTCCTCGTGCAGCGTGCCGAAGACCTGCCGCAGCCCGAGCAGGCCGTCCATCTCCTCGTTCAGCTCCTCCTCGGTCATTCTGGCCAGCTTCATCTTGTACAGCTCGACCACGAAGGGCTCGAGGTGCGTGCGGAAGGCGTTCATGTACTGCTCGTAGAACTCCTTGAGCGGGAGCCTGGTCGGCATCACCGCGTGGTTGAAGTCCCACAGATCGTAGTTGTGCTCGACCAGCTGGTCCCGGGAGTTGTCGAACAGCTTGGTGCCGGGGATCGGCGTCAGGACGAAGTACTGCGGGCAGTCGATCTCGAGCTCGATCGTGTGGGCCACGAGCTGGTCGAACTGTTCCGCGGAGAAGTCGGGGCGGAAGAACATCGAGCCGGTGCAGGCGATCTTGTTGGCCTTCAGGATCTTCATCGCCTCGAAGTTGTTCTGGACGGTGGTGCTCTTGCCCCGGTCCTGCAGGTGCTCGTCGGACGCCTGCTCGATGCCGACGATCGTGTCCTCCAGCCCCGCTTCGGCCCAGGCCTCGATCACCTCCGGCTTGTTGGCGATGGTGTCCGCGCGCAGCGGCATGCCAAAACGCTTGTTGATGCCCTCCTCCTGGATCGCCCGGGCCAGCGCCAGCGAGAGCTTGGTGTCCAGCAGGGACTCCTCGCAGACGAAGTAGATGTAGGGCTCCTTGATCGTCTTCATCTCCGTGATCATGCTCTCGACGGTGCGGCGCAGGTAGCGCCTGTCGGTCTGGGCCCAGGAGGGACAGAAGTCACACCGGCCGACGCAGCCCTGGGTGTAGCGCATCAGGGCCAGGTGCTTGCCGGGCGATGGCCCGCACCGACACATCGGTCGTGCCCTCCTTGCCCATCAGGTAGATCGTCCGGTCGAGGATATGCTCGCGGACGTTCGGGACAGCATCGCCCTTGCTATCGCGCTCCGGAGCCGGAGGCGTGCTCGATCGTCGAGCCATCGGATTTGTTCTCGGTCACTCCGGCTTCTTCGTCAAGGTTCATCTTCCGCCGGGCGGCGAGCGCCGGGGGCGTGCTACCCTGCCAGTGATGTTGCGCCCTCTCCCGGCCGTCCTGGCAATCGTCTTGCTTGCCGCCAGCTGCGGCGATGGCCCGGCTGGCGCGGACGGCGTCGTGCAGGACGGCGAGCCCCCGGACCTGCTGCGTCCCGACGGTCCGTCGCCCGTGGCGGACGGCGGTCCTGCCGATGCTCCATCGCCGGATGGATCGCTCCCGGCGCGCTACGGGCCCACCACGCACTCCCCGATCACGCCCCACGTGGCGGCGAACCTGCGGGCCATCGCCCAGCGTGACCCGACGCGCAATGGCCGGGTCTTCTCCAAGATTGGCAACTCCATCACGGTCAGCAGCTTCTTCCTGCACTGCCTGGCCCAGAGCAGCGTCGACCTGGGCAGCCACCAGGCGCTCTCTCCGACCCACCAGCACTTTCGCCTCGACCTGGGCGGCGGCGCGACCTCCTACGACCGCCAGAGTCTGTGCGCCGTCATCGGCTGGCCGGCGCACAATGCGATCGCCGGCAGCCCCTCGCCGCTGGAGCAGGAGGTCGCCGCCATCTCGCCGCGCTTCGCCGTCGTGATGTACGGCACCAACGACATCGGCTGGGACAACATCTGGCAGTACGCGGGGGCGATGCTCTCCATCACCGACCAGTTGATCGCGGGCGGGGTGATCCCGCTGCTCACGCTGATCCCGCCCCGCGACGACAGCGCCAGCGCCGACCTGCAGGTGCCGCGCTACAATGCGGTGGTGCGCGGCATCGGTCAGGCGCGCCAGGTGCAGGTGATCGACCTGCACCGCGAGCTGATGCCGCTCGATGGCCACGGCATGGCCTCCGACGGCCTGCACCTCGACGTGACGGGAGGCGGCTGCGACTTCTCCGCGGCCGGGCTCCAGCACGGCTTCAACATCCGCAACCTGCTCACGCTCCAGGCCCTCGACCGGGCCAGGCGCGTGGTGCTGGACCAGGCCCCGGCGCCCGACCCCCCGGGGGCCGTCCTGGCCGGCGACGGGACCAAGGCCGCCCCGTTCGTGATCGACGGGCTGCCCTTCACCGACCTGCGGGACACCATGGGCTGGGGGCAGCGCGCGATCGACAGCTATGGCTGCGCGCCGTCGACCGACGAATCGGGGCCAGAGTACTTCTACAGGCTGGAGCTGAAGCAGCCCACGGCGATCCGCGCCATGGCCTTCGACGGCGACGGCGTCGACATCGATCTGCACCTGCTGGGCGGCAGCATCGGCGCTGCCGGCTGCATCGCCCGCGGCGACAAGCTGATCATCGCGACCCTGCAGCCGGGGACCTACCACCTGGCGCTGGACACCTACGTCAAGAGCGGGGTGGAGCAGGCGGGCGAGTACCTGGTGGTGGTGGTGGTTGACTGACGCCCCAGCGGGCTACAACTGGAGGACGGACATGAGAGTCATCGCCGTTGTGATTCTGCTGCTGGGCGTTGCAGCTTCGGCCAGCGCGGTCGAGCTCTGGAAGGGCAAGGTCGTGGGAGTTGCCGACGGTGACACCCTCACGGTGCGGCGAGGCAAGGCGCCAGCCCGGATCAGGCTGCACGGCGTCGACTGCCCCGAGCCGGGCCAGCGCTTCGCCGACGACGCGACGAAGCTCACCAGGCGTCTGGCGCTGGGGAAGATCGCCACGGTGGAGACGATGGGCAAGGAGGGCCAGCGCGCTGTCGCCAGGGTCGTGGTCGATGGCAAGGATCTGAGCGTCGAGCTGCTGAAGGCCGGTCTTGCCTGGTGGCACCGTGGGGACGCGGATCCTGGACAGACCCGATTCGAGCAGGAGGCCCGGGCCGCGAAGCGGGGCCTGTGGGTCGACGCGGACCCGACGCCGCCGTGGCATGTCAGGCCCCCACCGAGGCAGCCGTGGAGCGAGGACCGCGCCTGCAAGCGCGACCGCGACTGCGTGATCGCCTGGCAACCCTGCGGTTACAGCGAGCCGATCTGCGAGGACGAATGGAAGAGCGCGGTCAACCGCGCGGCTGACAGGCGGTACCAGTCGCACTGGGCCAACAAGAAGCCCGCATGCAACAGGCCGATGCTCTGCAGGGCCGGTGCGACGATCAAGGGCCGCTGGCTGGGGACCCGGGCGGTCTGCATCCGGGGGCAGTGCGAGGTGCGATAGGGCGTTGGCCGTGTGCTAGACTGGCCGCCCCATGGGCCGCAAGACCATCGACACCACCCTCGACCTGGTCACGCGGGTCTTCGTCGCCGAGCTGGCCGACGGGACACAGATCTGCTCTCCGCTGGCCGACCCCACGTTGATCAGCATCGGCCGGGACACCGCGGCGCTGGACGAGCTGCGGTTGTTTCTGGAGGAGTACCTCACGCAGCAGCCGCCCGAGGTGCTGGCCAGCTTCGCCTTCCCGCCCGAGACCGAGCTGCGCGAGCTCGAGGTGCAGGTCAGCCGCGAGGATCTGCCGCCCAGGCTGCAGCTGACCACGCCGATCAGCTTCGCCGCGGTGGTGATCCCCCACGGTCGCGACCACTGGGTCGTCGTGCCGGCGCTGGAGCACACGTTCCACGTCGCGCCGGGCGAGAATCTGGAGCAGGCGGTTTCGGCGGAGGTCCGGCGGATGGTGGTGGCGAGCGAACCCACGCCGCCAGAGTTCGCCCGCCTGCTGCCGGCCCGGGCCTACCGGCTCGAGCCGCTGGAGCTGCTCGTCGACCGCAGCACGCAGATGGTGGCCGGCACCGCCCGCGCCCTGCGCAAGAAGGTGATCCAGCGCAAGCAGCGGGCCGACGCCCTCGAGGTGCTGTGCTCAATCGGCACCCCGCTCCACGCCAGCCTGGAGCTGCTGCGGGGTCCGCCGCTGTGCGGCCGGGAGCGGGAGCTGGAGCTGCTCCACGGGCTGCTGACCGGCAAGCAGCGCATGGGCGTGATGCTGGTCGGCCCCGACCTGTCGGGCAAGACGGCGCTGTTCCACGGCTGGCTCCGCCGGGAGCACGAGGCCGGGCGCGAGCTGTCGGCGTTCGCCACCTCGGGGGCCCAGCTGATCGCGGGGATGAGCGGTCTCGGTCAGTGGCAGGAGCGAGTGCGTCGGGTGCTGCAGGCAGCGGAGCAGCTCGACGCCCTGCTGTTCTTCGACAACCTGACAGACCTGTTCGGCGATCGGCCGGAGGGCAAGGTTGACCTGGCCGGCGCGATACGTCCCTTCGTCGAGGAGGGGCGTGTGCGCTTGCTGGGGGAGCTGCGGCCCGAGGCGCTCGATCTGTTCGAGAGCCGCCACATGAGCTTCGTGAGCGCGTTGCACCGGGTGCGGGTCGAGCCGATGGACGCCGCGGCGGCGGCAGAGGTGCTGCGCAGCCGTGTGGAGCACGCCGCCCGCAACGCGCCTCATCGGCCGAACCTGGCGCATGACGCGGTCCAGCCCCTGGTGGCGCTGGTCGATCGCTATCTGCCCTACCAGTCGCACCCGGGCAAGGGGGTGCGGCTCTACGAGGAGCTGCGCGCAGTCCACGAGCAGCGGCGCAGAGGTGAGGAAGACTGGGAGGACGAGTCCGGTCGGATCGGTGAGCCGGAGGTGCTGGAGCTGTTCGCGATGCAGAGCGGGATCCCGCTGTTCCTGCTGCGCCAGGACCAGCCGCTCGAGCTGGAGGACGTGGTCCGGGGCCTCGGCCGGCGGATCATCGGCCAGGAGCGCGCCGTGCGACGGGTGGCGGAGACGGTGTGCATGGTCAAGGCCAACCTGCAGCCGGCCGGCAAGCCGCTGGCGAGCTTCCTCTTCGTCGGCCCCACCGGGGTGGGCAAGACCGAGCTGGCCCGCAGCCTGGCGCAGTTCCTCTTCGGCAGCGAGCGGCGCCTGCTGCGCTTCGACATGAGCGAGTTCATGGACCCCGGGGCAGCCCAGCGGCTGATCCAGGGCACCGACCGGGCGGAGGGCGTGCTGACCCGCAACGTGCGACAGCAGCCCTTTTCGGTGCTGCTGCTCGACGAGATCGAGAAGGCCCACCCGGCGGTGTTCGACCTGCTGCTTCAGGTCTGCGGCGAGGGTCGGCTGACCGACACGGGAGGGCGCACGGCCCACTTCGTCAACAGCATCATCATCATGACCAGCAACCTCGGCGCCGCCGGCAGGCGCGCGCCGATCGGCATCGCGGCGGCCCCGCGCTCCGACGAGGCCTACTACGAGGAACAGGTGATCCGGGCCTTTCGTCCGGAGTTCGTCAACCGGCTGGACCGGGTGATCGCCTTCCAGTCGTTGACCGCCGCGCAGATCCATCGCGTGGCGCACCTGGCGCTCGGGCGCATCGCCCGGCGCCGCGGGCTGAGCGAGCTGGGCCTGGAGCTGGATCTGTCCCAGGCCGCGGTCGAGCACCTGGCGCGCGAGGGCTACTCGGAGGCCTACGGCGCGCGCCAACTCCGCCGCCACCTGGAGCAGCACCTGGTGTCGCCGGCGGCGGCGATGCTGGCGGAGCTGGGGGGACGGGCCAGGGGCGCCACGCTGCGGGCCTCGCTGGAGGGGGAGGGGAGCGCCGTGACCTCGCGGTCCGGGCGGAGCAGAAGGGAGTCCAGCTCGCTGGCGCGCCACCGCCGCGGGCCGTTGCAGCTGTCGCTGATCAAGGGACGCCGCGTGCGGCGGGGAAGCGTGGCCGGGCCCCTGGGGGCGATCTCCGACCTGCGGCGCGAGATGGACCGTCGCATGGCGCTGGAGACGGTGGGCGAGGTCAGGGACCAGATCGACCTGATCGTGGCGCAGCTCGCCACCCAGGGCGGCGGGAAGCGAAAGGGGCAGGAGCCACGAGGGGCCCGGGAGAGGGCCGAGCTGCACGCCGAGCTGCACCGGCTGCAGCAGGTATGGCGCCGGGCCGCGGCGCAGCGCGAGGAGATGGAGACCGCCGAGGAGCTCGCCCTGACCGCGCTGTTCGAGGAGGAGGATCCGTCGGCCTACGTCGGCGAGGCCGGGGAGACCTTCGCCCGTTTCCTCGAGGCGCTGTTCTATCTGCTGGTGGCGCGGCGCCCGAGACGGGACCAGGCCACGCTGCTGCTGCAGGAGCTGGATGACGGCCGGGGGCTGGATCTGTGGCTGCGGTCGCTGCTCGAGCGGGGGAGCGGCCGGTGGGGCTGGAACGTGTCGCTGCACGTCGACGGAGGTCGGGCGACGGGCAAGGACCGCTGGCCGGTGGAGCGTCGATGGGGCCCGCCGCGCGACGCGGCCTGGACCCTGGCGGAGCTTGAGCGCCCGGAGCGCCGCTTTCGCAACCTGCTGCTGCGGGTCAGTGGCCCCTACTCCGGCGTCTGCCTCGCGCTGGAGCAGGGGACCCACCGCTTCGAGGGATTCGCGCCCAAGCCGGTCCAGCTATCGGTCGAGCTGATCGCCCGTCGTATCGAGCTGACCGACGAGGAGTGGCTGAGCGACAAGCTGACGCCGATCTCGCCCGCGGGCCTCGGGGGGCCGCGACGGCGCGCCCCGGTGCGGCGCTTCGAATCTCCCGGCGGCCCGTGTCACGTCGAGGGGGGCAGGGTGGTGGAGCTGGGCCTGGAGCGCTACTGGGAGCGTTTCGAGCGGGTGGCGGTGGAGCAACTGCTGGCCCGGATCGACCGGGATGACGACGAGGATCTCGATGCACTGTTCAACGCCCGCTTGCCGGACCAGCCCGGCGTCGGAGGTGGACAGTGAACGTCACGGTCCCGGTCTACCAGCAGCGTTTCGGCAACAGCCTGCAGTGGACCACCCTCGGGCTTGGACCGCTCACCGCCCTGCAGAAGGGGCGCAACGCGATGAAGGTCCAGCAGGCGCTGATCGGCGAGCTGAAGCGTCTGATAGGCAAGGCCGAGCCGTCGGATCTGTCGTGGCTCGAGCTGTCGCGGGGGATCCGGATGGAGCGCCTGCGCCTCGAGCTCACCCTGAGCGGCCCCGGGCGCAGGCGCAAGGTCACCGGTCGCTATCCGTTGATCCTCGAGCCCCGCTGGGTGGGCGGCAGCACGAGCACCGCGCGCATCCTGCTGGTCTACCACGCGTTACGGCAGGAGGAGTGGTTCCCCCTCGAGCGGGAGGAGGAGCTGGAGCAACGGGCGGCGCTCTACCTGCAGCAGGCCTGGGCCGCTCTGACCGACGACCAGATCGACGGGCTGCAGACGAACGCCAAGGACCGCGTCAAGGTCGTCTCGTTCTCGGTGAGGGCCCCCTCGCTTCTCGACCGATTGCCCGACCGCAAGCAGGGTGTGTGGGACGACCTGCGGCCCGATCTGTTCAAGAAGGGCAAGCGCCGCCGGGAGGGAGGGACGAAGGTGCTGCGGCTGCTGGCGGTGGACCAGACCCAGCGTGCCGCCGACCTGACCCTGCCGCTTGGCATGCCCCGCTCGCCCTACCGCGAGCAGCTGCAGATGCTGGTGGGGGGCCAGCACCGACGGTCGATGATCGTCGTCGGCCCGCCACAGTCGGGCAAGAGCACGATCATTCACTGCGGGATCAACGACCTGCTGCTGGCCCAAGGCTACGAGGCGCACCGCAACCTCGACCGGGTGCACCACGTCTGGAAGCTGAGCGGCCAACGCATCATCGCCGGCATGTCGTATCTGGGCGACTGGGAGCAGCGCTGCATCGAGCTGCTGCATGATGCGACGAGCCACCAGGTCGTGCTGTGGGTCGAGGATCTGCCCGCTTTCGGCCGGCTGGGCCGGACCCGGGACAGCGACCGGAACCTGGCCGAGTTCTTCCGCGGGCCGCTGGGCCGCGGCGAGCTGACTCTGATCGGCGAGTGCACCCCGCAGCAGCTGCAGCAGCTGGAGCAGGACGCTCCCTCCTTCGCCGCGCTCTTCTCTCGTGTGCACGTGACCGCCACCACGGCGGCCGAGACGCTGCGGATGATGCTGCACGAGGCCCGGGCCCTCGAGCTTCAGGAGCGCGTGGCGTTCGACCCGCACATCTTCCGCGCCGTCCTGGAGATGACCGACTCTCTGCTGCCTCAGGTGGCCTTTCCGGGCAAGGCGCTGGAGCCGGTGCGGACCCTCGCCCGCCGGGCGCGCGGCCCGGGCGCGCGGAGTCAGGCAGAGGGACGTCCCACCATCGGGCCGGCCCAGCTGCTCGAGTTGCTGTCACGCAAGACCGGGTTGCCGGAGCAGCTGCTGCAGCTGGACCAGCCGCTGGACGCGACGGCGCTGCGACATCGCCTGGAGCAGCGGATCCTGGGCCAGGACGAGGCGGTGCAGGCCGCCTGCGACCTGGTGCTCCGCATCCGGGGCGGCCTGACCGATCCGTTGCGGCCGTACGCCGTCTACCTCTTCGTCGGCCCGACCGGCGTGGGCAAGACCGAGCTGGCCAAGGCGATCACAGAGTACCTGTTCGGCGACATCGGGCGACTGGTCCGCTTCGACATGGGCGAGCTCGGCGACGGGGGCGCGGCGGCACGGCTGGTCGGCGACCAGCTCCAGCCGCGCGGCCTGCTGACCGAGCAGGTGCAGCAGCAGCCGTTTTGCGTGCTGTTGCTGGACGAGATCGAGAAGGCCCATCCGGCCGTTCTGAACCTGCTGTTGCAGCTGTTCGACGAGGGACGGCTGACCGACGCACAGGGATCGACCGCCGACTTCACCCATACGGCGGTGATCATGACCTCCAACCTGGGCGCCAGGGTGCAGGCGCCGATCGGGTTCGCCGAGGATCCGGCCGGGCTGATGCACGAGGCGCTGCGGGCCGTGCGGGAGTTCTTCCCGCCCGAGCTGTTCAACCGCATCGACCGCGTGATCCCCTTCCGCCCGCTGGACGCCCGGGTCGCGCGGCTGATCGCAGCCAAGGAGCACTCGCGGCTGCTGTCCCGCCGCGGGCTGGTCGAGCGCAACATCCTGGTCTATCCCAGCGCGCGGGTGCTGGATCGCGTGGTGGCCGAGGGGTTCGATCCCCAGCTGGGGGCGCGACCGGTCAAGCGCTTCCTCGAGCAGCAGATCGGCACGCTGCTGGCGGAGCAGGTCAGCGGCGGCGGCCGCGCGGCGATGCAGATCGTACAGCTCTACGTCGGAGACGGGCTGCGAGAGGCCGGCGCCTTCCGGCTCCACGTGGAGGCGCTGTCCGAGGCGGTCCCGGCCGTGGAGGATCTGCCGCTGGAGCCGCTGCTCACGCTGCCTGTGCGCGAGCTGCAGCAGCTGCTGCCGGAGCGGCTGGACTACCTCGACGACCTGATCGAGGGCGACGTCCTGCAGCAGCTGGCGGCGCAGATGCAGTACCACCTGACGCACCACAGGCAGGGAGACGCGGTGGATGCAGACCACGCCGACGCGCTCTACACCCTCGACGCGATGCGCGGCGAGCTCAAGCAGCTGCGGGGCAGGATCGGGTACCTGCACGTCAAGCGTCGCTCTGACCGCCGGGAGCTGCTGCGCTGTCTGGCTGAGGTGGAGTTCGTGCGACGGACGCTCGAGACGGTGAGCCAGCCGCAGCACCACGCGGTGTTCATCGAGCTGCTGCATCTGGGGCTTGCGCGGCGCACGCCGGGGATCCGCGAGCTGGAGGGCAGGGCGCTGATGCAGGTGCTGGCAGCCGCCTATCTCGGTCGCGAGGCCCGGGGCGAGCTGGAGAGCTACGCTCTGCGCCACACGGACGGATCGCTGGAATCCGGCGCCGAGCTGCCGGCGGAGGCGCTGCAGCGGCTGCCGGAGCAGCTGGTGCTCAAGGTGGTGGGGCTCAATGTGCTCGACTTCTTCGCCGGCGAGAACGGCTGCCACATCTGGCGTTCGCTGGTGCGGGGCAGCGACGTGCTGCGGGTGCGGGTCTGGGGCGCCGACCCCGAGCTGACCCCCCGGGACCTGATCCTGCGGCACGTGGAGCAGGCCAGTGCCTTTCAGCAGGCGCTGGAGCACGGGGGGGCGGCTCTGCCGCCCAACCCGGACGGTCTGCTGCCCCTGGTCCGCGAGTATCGCTTCGATCCGCCCACCCGCGCCGGGGAGACCGCCCCGCTGGAGGTCACGGATCACCACCTGGGCTACGTCGGGGTCCAGCGGGTGGGGCGCCTCGACGAGGGGCTGGGGCGGCTCTGGCTGCTGGCCATCAGCGCGCGGAGCGGGGAGCCGGTCGACTCCGAGGTCGCGGGGGGGGAGTGATGGCGGTCCGTTCCTCCTTCCGGGTGTACTTTGTCACCCACAGCGACGGCAGGATCAGCGGCGTTCTGCTCCGCCGCTGGGATCGGTTGTTCGACAAGCCACCACCCACGGCCTACGGCCGCGACGAGGAGGAGGTCTACCGCCAGCTCGAGATCCAGCTGGCGGAGCTCAGCGCGCAGAGCGAGAGCCTCAAGCGCTACCTGTGGGACGAGACCTTCGAGGTGCGACGCGCCGACGTGTCGGTCTTCCCCCAGACGCTGGTCAAGAAGCTCCCCGTGATCGGCAGCAAGCGCGTGCCGCTGCGGCTGACCTACGTCGCCTGCCGCCTCGCCAGCGGCGCCTACCGCGTGATGTTGCCTCGCTTCGGCTGGTGGATGCTGGTGGAGAGCCTGGACGTGGCCGCGGAGAGCCTGCGCAACGCGGTCAGCGCGGCCCTGCTGGGGGAGAAGCCCCGCTGGCTCTACGACTTTCGCCGCGAGGGCCAGGAGTATGTCCGCAGCTGGACGCCCGACTTCCTCAAGCGGGGAGAGGATCTGTCGCCCGGGCCGGACGACGAGGACGACGAGCTGTTCCCAGTGCTGACGGCGGTGGCGGAGGAACTGGTGGAGCGCGCCGCGCGCCGCCGGCTGCCGATGGTGGTCGGAGAGATCCTCGAGGCCAGACGCTGCCTCGATCTGGCGCTCCGTCGGCCGCCCCCCTCGATCCTGCTGGTCGGGTCGGAGGGAGTGGGCAAGAGCGCCGCCGTGCGCCAGCTGGCCCGCCTGCTCGCGCACCGTCGTCGGGAGGTCGGGCGCGATGAGGTGCCGCGTATCTGGCGCACCTCCGGCGAGCGGATCATCGCCGGCATGGTCTACCTCGGCATGTGGCAGCAGCGAGTCTACGACTTGCTCGAGGAGCTGGCCCACGAGGGAGACTACCTCTACGTCGACCGGTTGAGCTCGCTGATGGCCCGGCAGTCCGACGGCGCATCGATCATGGACCTGCTGAGCCCGTCGATCCAGGGCGGGAGCATCAGCCTGCTGGCCGAGTGCACCGGGGCCGAGCTGGAGCACCACCGCAGCCGGTACCCCTCCCTGATCGATCAGTTCGAGATCGTGCGCATGGCCGGGGCCGACCCGGCCACCATGGCGCCGCTGATCGGGCAGTATCTGGGGCGCAAGCTGCCGGACCTGACGGTCAGGGGCGACGGCCTGCGGCGGCTGGTGCAGTATCTGGACGCCTTCATCCGTACCGTTCGCTTCCCCGGCAAGGGTTTCCACTTCGTCGACTGGCTGGCCCGGCAGGAAGACCTGCGCAGCGTGACCACCCTCTACCCTGCGGACGTGGCTGGCGCCTTCTCCCGCTACTGCGGGGTGCCGGTCGAGCTGGTCTCCGACGACCACACGCTGCCGGTGGAGCGCATCGCCGAGCGCCTCGGCCGGCGGGTCATCGGCCAGCCGCTGGCCTGTCGCAGCTGCGCCAGCGTCGTCGCCCGATTCAAGGCCCGCGTCAACGACCCGGAGCTACCCCTCGGCACCTTCCTCTTCGTCGGCCCCACCGGGGTGGGGAAGACCGAGCTGGCCAAGCAGCTGACCCGCTACCTGTTCGGAGACGAGCAGCGCATGGTGCGGCTCGACATGAGCGAGTACATGACCGGCGCCTCCGCGCAGCGTCTGCTCGATGTCAACCGCGGGGCGAGCAGCCTGGCCCAGCGTGTGCGGGAGCAGCCGCTGTCGCTGGTGCTGCTCGACGAGATCGAGAAGGCGCACCCCCAGGTCTTCGATCTGCTGCTGGGGGTCCTGGGCGAGGGTCGGCTGACCGACGCTCTGGGGCGCTTCGTTGACTTCCGCATGGCGCTGATCGTGATGACCTCCAACCTGGGGGTGACCGATGTCTCCCCGGCGGGCTTCAGCGATCGCCAGCGCGAGGACTATCTCAGACATGTCCGGCGCCACTTCCGCCCGGAGTTCTTCAACCGCATCGACCACGTGGTCGCCTTTTCGCAGCTCTGTCTCGAGGAGATCGAGCAGATCGTGGAGATCGTGCTGCAGGAGGCTGGCGAGCGCGCCGGCCTCCGCCGGCGCGGCATCCGGCTCGCGGTCTCGCAGGAGGCCCGACGCCACCTAGCCCGTGCGGGGTTCCACCCCACCCGCGGCGCCCGTCCGCTCAAGCGCGCCGTGGAGGAGCTGGTGGTGACCCCGCTGGCGGTGATGCTGGCCGCCGAGCCGCAGCTCGCCGGGCTGACCGTGGAGGTGGTGGCGTCCTCGGAGGAGATCGCCGCTGGCCGCGGGCGGCGGGCCATCGTGCTGTCGCCGGATCTGCCCTCGGCCAGGTGACTATCGTTCAGCTGCCGCTGCCCGCCCTGGTCTTCTCTTGTCCGGCGTCTTCTTCGTCTTCGCCTCGGGCGCAGTGTCTGTCTGGCGCGCTCGGCCCGCACTCCGAGGGAGGCTCCCCGCCTCGCGCGCAGTGTCTGTCTCGCGAGAGGTCAGGTTGGCGGCCGCGGTCCAGCCCTCCCGTCCGAACAGATCCCGCACCTGGACGCTCGTTCCCTGGCGCCTCAGCACCCGGAGCAGGTAGCGCTGCTCCACCTCGCCCTGCTTCAGCTTCGCCGCGCCCGGTGCGGGTCCTACCCGGAGCTGGAAGGTCCGCGCCGCGCGGTGAGGGAAGCGCGCCAGCAGCTGCTTGTTCTCGCGGGCCTTGGCCACCAGCATGTTGGTCGTGACCTGCTGCATCGAGTAGGCGCTGTTGATCGCCCCGGCCTCCACGCGGTCCAGCCCCTTCTTCTTCAGCTTCTTCACCGAGTCTCCGTCGAGCCCCGCAGCCTTGGCGAAGGAGGTACCCTTGGACTTCTCCTTGGCGCTGACCAGCTTCGACTGCTGCAGATAGAAGTGGCTGGTCATGTGCAGCACACGCCCGTCGTCGTGGCGAAAGGCCACCGCCACCGGGGCGTGGCCGTACTTCTTTCGCATCTCCTGGCTCGAGATCAGCACCTGGACCTTCTCGCGGTTCAGGATCCGGATGGGGTAGCTGCCCGCCTCGAGCCACCAGCGCGGCCGGCCCTTGGTCGCCAGCACGTGGCTCAGCAGCGGGGTGTCGCCCTTGTGGATCTGGACCTCCACCACGTCGTTCTGGGTGTTGCGCGCCCCGCGGCTGACGTAGCCGGGGACGATCTTCTCCAGGTCGGAGAGCGCCCAGTCGGTGGTGACCAGGAAGCCGCCGGTCTTGACGAAGCGCCTCAGGTTCTTGTGCGCCTTCGGGCCCAGCCTCCCCGGGCAGTTGATCATCACCGTCTGCAGGCTCATCAGCGGCACGCGATCGAGCAGCCGCTGGGGGACCACCACGTGCTTGATCTTGACCGCCTGCAGCACCTGCTCGACGTGGTCGTAGTGGCCCCGGACGACGATCACGTCAGCGGCCGCCGCCTCGCGGATCAGCTTGAGGTCGCTGGGCCGCTTGCGGCGCATGCGGTGCTCGAGGATCTCGGCGGCCATGCGGTTGGCCCGCTGCATGCGTCCCGTGCCTCGGGCCGACAGGAACGCACCATCGGGGGCCAGCAGCTCGCCCTGCACCACGTCGTCATCGAAGTCAAAGTAGGCCCTCTTCTGGTACGTGCGCTCTGCCTCCTGCGCCGTTGCGTCTGCGGCGAGCAGCACCAGGCAGACCGATAGCGTCCAACCTCTTGTCGGGGACACGGGCACCTCCTGTGATCTTGACTGACGGCTTCCCCCGCTGTTGATGACGCCTTCCGGCGTGCTTTTTGTCCCCTGATCGACATCAAGATCGGCAAGGGGCAGATGGTGAACCAGGGCGGCGCCGCGTGGTGGGGCGCGGGGGTGACCACAATCGCCCCTCTGATCGAGTAGCGGGGCTGGCCCCTTCCTTGACACCCCGTCGAGCCGGGTGCGATGAATCAGCACAGAGTCTTTTTGACGAACCGGCAGGTCCCACGGGATAGTGAGGGTGATGGGCACAGACTCGCGCATTGGCGCAGTGCTGGACAACCGCTACCGCATCGTCTCCATGGTCGCGACCGGTTCGATGGGGGTGATCTACCGCGGAGAGCGGCTGAAGCTGGGGCGATCGGTGGCGATCAAGCTGCTACACACGCCGCTGGCCAACCAGGATCGGTTTCTGCAGCGCTTCGAGGTCGAGGCCCGGGCCCTCAGTCGCCTGAGCCACCCCAACTGCGTCTCGATCATCGACTTCGGCGTGGCCGACGCGCCCTACCTGGTGATGGAGTACATACCCGGCCGCACGCTCAAGCAGGTGATCGACCAGCGCCCGCTGCCGGCTCCCCGGGCGCTGCACATCTTCCGGCAGGTGCTGGCCGGCCTGGCCCACGCCCATGGTCACGGCATCGTGCACCGCGACATCAAGCCGGGCAACGTGATGCTGACGGAGGCGACCGGCACCGGCGACCACATCCGCATCCTGGACTTCGGGCTGGCCAAGCTGCACAACGCGGCAATGGTCGAGGACGAGACCGGAAGCGCCAAGGTGATCGGGACCCCGGCGTACATGTCGCCCGAGCAGGCCAGCGGCAAGGAGGGGGACGTCCGCTCGGACCTCTACTCGGCGGGCGTGGTGCTGTTCGAGATGCTCACCGGGCAGAAGCCTTTCGACTCGGAGGAGATGCTCGAGGTGCTCAGCATGCAGGTGGATCACTCGCCGCCGCTGCTGCGCAGCGCGGCCCAGGGGCATAAGTTCTCCGAGGAGCTCGAGGCGCTGGTGCACAAGGCCCTGGCCAAGAAGCCCGACCATCGCTTCCAGACGGCGCTCGAGCTCTCCGCCGCCCTGGACAAGACCCCGGAGGCGGCGTTGCCGCTGCACCGCTTCTACGGTCAGTCCAAGCAGTCGAAGGCGGAGGGGACCGGGGAGCTGCGTGCCGCGCCGGGCGGGTCGCGCAGAGGAACCCGCGTCGCATTGCTGCTGGTCCTGGCAGCGGTCGTCGTGTCGGTGGCGGCGTGGATGCTGTGGAGCCAGGATCGTGGTCCCCGGAGGCGGGCGGGCGGAGCAGGCAGTCCGACCCCAGGCCCGGTGCGCGGTGGGCCGGATCTGGGCGCTCTGCGGTCGCCCGACGCTGCACAGGCCACGGCCGACCTGTCACAGACTGATGCGCCCGCGGTTGAGGAGGAGGATGCCGAGCCGGAGGCGGCTGCGACCGGGCTGCATCGAGTGAGCGAGCTGATCAAGGCCGGTCGCAAGCCCGATGCGATCGACGAGCTGCGCCGGCTGCGGTTGCACAGCCGCAGCCCCTACATCGACTACATGCTGGGGAAGCTCTACTTCGACCGGCACTGGTGGTCCGAGGGGATGAGGCACTACCGGGCGGCGATCCGCGGCAACCCGGCCTACCGCCGCCGGCATCCGCTGATCCGGGACGTGATCTCGGCGCTGCTCGACGACCGGACCGCGGCGCTGGCGGAGCAGATCATCGTGCGCGACATCGGCAAGCCCGCGCTGCCCTACCTCTCACACGTTGCGCGAAACCATTCCCAGGCGAAGATGCGCCTGCGCGCCGGCCGGATGGTGACCCGGCTGCGGTAGCCTACCGCAGCACCTGGTCCAGCGCCTTGCTGGCCGCGTCCCGCACCGCCGGATCGCTGTCGATGGCGGCCTTCTTCAGCGCCTGCAACGCGCCCCCGCCGAGCCGGCCCAGCTGACCCAGCTGACCCAGGGAGGTCGCCGCGGCGGCGCGGACCATCGGCTCCTTGTCCTCGAGCAGCAGGTCCCGCAGGTGCCCCATGATCGGGGCGGCCGGCCTGCCGACCATGCCAATGGCAGCGGCGGCGGCGCGGCGCACGTGGGGGTCCTTGTCGGCGAGGGACAGCCGCAGCGAGGGCAGCGCCGGGGAGGGGAAGGGCTTGAGCCGGGCCAGGGCCTGCACCGCGGCCTCGCGGCACTGGCTGTTCGTGTGCTTCACGCCCCGTGAGAGCACCGGTACGGCCCGGGCTCCCAGCTTCACCAAAAACGCGACCGCCGCCTGCCTCAGCTCCGGATCCTTGCGACAGAGCGCCTTCTCCAGGATCGGCATCGAGGTCGTGACTGATCGGTCGAACTTCTCCAGCGCTTCCATCGCCGCGGTCTTGACCCGGCTGGACCGGTCGTTGAGCAGCGCCTTCTCCAGCGCCTCGATCGAGGGCCGGGGCGCGGCACCGACGAGGTTCAGGGCCACGATGGCGCAGGTGCGTACCTGCTCGTTGCTGTCGCGCAGCAACGTCGTCCGCAGTGCATTCTCGGCCATGCGGCCCGCAGTGCGCAGGACCTTCAGCATCTCGCAGGCGAGCAGACGGATCTGCGGCTCCGGGTCGGAGAGAGCGCCGGTGAGCACGAGCGGCGAGCTGTTCGGAGCGGGACCCACGGCGGACAGCGCCCGGGCCACCGCGAGTCGGACATGGGCCTCCCTTTCGTGACGCAGCGCGTGCTCCAGGGCCGCGAGCGTCGGGCGGGCCCCGGGTCCGCGCCGCTCCAGCGTCTCGGCCGCTCGCTGCCGGACATCCGGCTGCCCGTTCTGCAGCTGGTGCACCAGCCGGACGTTGATCAGGCACTGCACGCGGTCGAGGCCGGCGCAGTAGGAGGGCCTGGGGCCGACCTTGGGTCGGGGCCCGGGCCTGCGCCTGGGTGCGCGCGCGCTGGCGACGTCGGCCAGGAGCAGGCCGACACAGATGATGCTGAGCATGGTCTTCATCGTTCCTCCAGGCACACGGCGGCTGCTCGACCGATTCGACGGAGATACCCCATGGGCTATTCAGGGCCGGTCAGTCCAGGGCGGCGGACAGCTCCTCGATCTCCTCCTCGGAGAGCGAGACGCTGTTGGCGCGGACCTGATCCATCAGACCGTCCGAGTCCTCCACATACTCCAGCGCGCACAGCGTGTGGAGGTATCCAGCGCCGGTGGTGGTGAAAGCACCGGTGTCGATCTCCCGCTCCACCGCCACGCGGTACTCCCCCTTCGCGATCTTCTCGCCGCACTCGACACAGGTGGAGCGACCGCTGGGCGCCTTCTCGGCGTAGGGAAACGTCGAGGGCTTCGCCTTCTCCTTGCCCGCTGCGGTCTTCTGGTCCAGCGCTGCGCGGTCCGGGATCTCGCCGTCGAAGCTACCCATGGCCTGGGTCAGCTCCACCGGTAGCTTCTCCGCCGCGCACGCCAGGTGGTACCACTGGTAGGTCATGTCACCATCGGGCGAGAAGGCGTTGACCACCTCGTGGCCAAAGCGCAGATCGCCCTTGCTGATGCCGGTCTTGCACTTGCGGCACTTCGCGCGGCCACTCTTGGCCTCTTCGATCATGTGTCCCATGGGGGGATCAACGCCCGACAGGCCCGTGGCTGTCAAGCCTGGTCGGGGGGCCTCAGGTCTCGAGCATGTGACGGGAGGGTCTGGCGGGCACGATGCGGTCCGGGGCGTCGATCCCGCGGCGGTGGGCCTCCGCCAGCAGGTGATGCACCGGCCAGTCGACGGCGGTGATGCGCTCCTCGGCCAGCAGCTCGCTCAGGACGCGCGCTCGCCAGGGGCCGCACACCGGCTCGTCCGCGTCCCCGGTGTAGAGCAGGTTGTCGGAGCGGCAGCCGCCGCCGCACAGGGTGGCCAGGGCGCAGTCCGTGCAGAAGGCCAGCTCGGCGGCCGGGTGAGGGGTGGCACGGACCCTGTGCGCTGTCTCGAGGAAACCGTCCTCGACCAGGTCTCCCACCCGCTCCTCCATCTTGAAGCAGTTGAACAGCTGGCCGTCGCTGCGCACGTGCAGGTGGTTGCCCAGGGCGCAGCCGCAGCCCACGCGCCGGTGGGTCACCGGCGCGGTCATGGGCGCCGCGATCAGCTCCCCCGCCTCGAAGGAGATGCGGTCCAGCGCCTGTTCCATCTCGGCCCGGGAGGCGAACAGGTGCTCTCCCGCCTCCCGGCCGCTGAGATACAGGATGCCGAGGGCGATGGGCGTGCCCGCGGGCAGCCGCTTGCGCAGGCGATGAAACTCGGCCGCGAGCTCCTCGACCTGCTGCGGCAGCACCATCAGGTCCACAACCACCGACCCGCCGAACCTGGAGATCTGCGCGATCCCCTCCAGCACCGCGTCGAAGCGCGAGGTGCCGGAGGTGCCGTCGCACAGCGGCGCGGTGGGGCCGGCGAGGCTGACCCGCACCTGCGCCCCGCGGCGGTTGAGCTCGGCGGTCTGTCGGGCCAGCTCCGGGTCCACGTGCAGCACGCCGTTGGTGAAGATGGTCAGGTTGTGCCCGCGATCCACGATGCGTCGGGCCAGCTCCGGCGCCCAGGGCACGAGGAACGGCTCGCCGCCCAGCAGCGCCATCTGTCCACCGGGCCCGATCACCTCCTGGGCCTGGTCCACCACCCGGCACATCTGCTCGAAGGTCACCTCGCTGCGTCGGGGCTCGCCGGAGTTGGTGCAGCAGTAGCGGCAGGCCAGGTTGCAGCCGTTGGTGAGCTGGAGCTGGACGCTGGGCCTGTCGGGCTCGAGCGGCCGCGGCTCGTCGAAGAAGCCGTGTTGCCGCAGCTCGCCCTGCATCTCGCCGCCCAGCGCCTGCAGGTCGGCCCGGCCGGCGAGCAGATGCTGCATTCCCGCGACCTCCGCCGGGGGCACGCGGCAGAACACGGCGTGCTCGCGGGAGACGAGCAGCTGTCCGGAGGAGATCGGGAGCAGGGTCGAATCGGCAGGGAGCGACTGAGCCATGAGGGGCCCATGATATCGGCCTTCCCGGCCGGAGTCACCACGTGGCAGTCGCTGTCTTTTCTGATAGCTTGAACCTTTACACCAACGAGGCGGCCGATGAGCATCAGACCCCCGGGTGAGGGGCGCGACGAGATCCCTGCCAGTTACCGCTGGGAGACAGGGCATATCTTCACCGAGTGGCAGGCCTGGCAACAGGCCTGCACCGAGCTCGAGGATCTGATCGATGCCTACGCCGGGCTCAAGGGCACCCTCGCCGGCGGCGCGGATGCGCTGCTGTGTGCGATGCAGCTGGGCGACGAGCTGGGCCAGCTCGGTCACCGTGTCTACTACTACCCCGCCCTGCGCCACGACGAGGATCAGCGAGACAACGAGGTGGGTGCGCGGCATCAGCAGGCGCAGATCCTGCTGGCGCGCGCCGAGCAGGCCGGTTCCTGGTTCAACCCGGAGCTGCTCTCGATCCCGCTGGAGACGGTCCGCGGGTGGATGGAGCAATCCGAGGCGCTGGCCCTCTACCGCTTCGCGCTGGAGGAGGTCTACCGCCAGCAGGAGCACGTGCTCGACGACGAGGGCGAGCGGCTGATGTCCCTCGGCGCCCGCTTTCGCCGGGCGGTGTCGGAGGCCTACGCCGCCCTGACCACCGCGGACGTCGACTTCCCCACGATCACGCTCTGCAGCGGAGAGGAGGTGACCGTCACCCACGGCCGCTACCGCGCGATCCTGTCGACCAGCCGGGTCCAGGCCGACCGCCGGGCCGCGTTCGAGGCGATCTACGGCCTGTACGCACAGGCGCCAAACACCTACGCCGCGCTGTATGACGGCGTGGCCCAGCGGGACTGGTTCGTGGCCCAGGCTCGACACTACCCGTCGACGCTGGCGGCGGCCCTGCACGGCGACAACATCCCTGCGTCGGTGGTGGAGACGCTGATCCACGCCACCCGCGCCGGCACCGCCCCGCTGCGGCGCTACCACCAGCTTCGCAAGCGCGTGCTTGGGCTGCAGGACTACCACCTGTACGATGGCACCTGCCCGCTGGTCGAGACCGACGCGACCTACCCGTACGAGGAGGTTCAGTACCGGATCAAGGAGTCGGTGGCCAGGCTGGGAGCGCAGTACCAGCGCCAGGTGGCCGAGG
>Ga0180009_10001725_pt1 | contig 26406 bp, 27 predicted proteins | sample OS_PC_MetaG_FD_123537 | JGI IMG/M metagenome (GOLD analysis project Ga0180009, IMG submission 123537) | Groundwater microbial communities from the Aspo Hard Rock Laboratory (HRL) deep subsurface site, Sweden - OS_PC_MetaG | ecosystem: Environmental > Aquatic > Deep subsurface > Groundwater... | reverse complement strand
TTACTTGCCGATCGGTTACCATTCAGGCCTCCTTTGAGATAACCTGAACAGTCTAACCCGCTCCCTCCTTTTTAGGGAATTTTAATTGTCGTCAGTAGGGAATTATAATTGTCGCTCATCAAACGTCTTTAGCTAGTTGATAAGTCCGCTCTTCAAGATCGTACATTTTATTCTTTTCTCTTCGTTTTGGTCATTGGTTATTGGTGCTTGGTGCTTATTTGGAATTTGGTGCTTGGAACTTGGGGCTTTAGTCCTACTGAGTCATTTTCCTTGCTGCAATTTTTCATAATATTTTTTTATCTCGTTTTGAAAATGGGCGCGGATGTCGTTGCGACTCACCTGGTACTTCGGCAGCAAATGCTGGCTCATTTCAGTTTCGGCGATATCGTCGACATAAACGAGCTGCTGGGCGAACAGTTTGAAAGTTCCCATGCGCAGCAGGTCGCGGGAGATATTAAACATGCGCTCAAGGGGAAAAATTTCGTGGTTGAGCACATAAAGGTCGTAATAATCGCGCAGCACGGAACGCAAAGAAAGGGTATAGACCTTCAGAGCCGTGATCAGTTCCAGGGAAGCGATCTCGATGTTATGGAAATGGATGTTGTTGATCCGCTTCAGGCAGTCGAAGCCGCTGGCAAAAAAGCTGACTTTCACATCCATGATGCGCAGGTCCACCTGCTCCGCCGAAGGTTCGGCCATGATGGTATAGTCAAGATCGTTTTTTTTAAAAAAAGAGAACAATTTGGCTTTTTCCAGGCGGGTCCCGTCGCGGAAAAAATCAAGGTCTTCACTTTGCCGATGACCGAGATGCATGGCCAATGCCGTGCCGCCGACCAAGGTGAAATTGGCGAGCGTTTGCTTTTGCCTTCCGGCCCGGGCCAGGGCAAGGAGAGCCCCGGCTGTCTTTGCGGGCAGATGGGCCAGCAGTTTATCTTCAACCATAGAGGACTTCCAATAACGCGTTCAATTTCGCGTACTGGCGGCGGCCGGCCAGCCGTTTTTTCCAGGTGCCGGCCAACCGTTCACGGCCGAGCAGTTTTTCCATTTGCACGATATCAATGATGTCACCATAAACCAGGATCTTTTCCGCCACGATCTCCTCGGGCAGATCGGCGTCAGGACGATAGCTCCAGAAGTAGTTGTGGGGAAATGGCAATTGGTCAATGCGCATGGTTAGGAGAAGAGTTCGACCTTTGCCGTTCCCCGTCTACTCGTATACTCGTCTACTCGTCTACTCATATGGTTCGATCTTATGCATGGCGTTTGAAAAGCAGTGAAAAAAAGTGATAAATTTCGGGATAATAATTCAACTTTTTTCTGCCGGCAGCACTGAAAAACACGCTGGCCGCGTTCTTTATTCCCATGACCTTGAAAAGTTCGCGAACGGCATCCATATCCCCATCATTCAATATGGTTTCCAACAACAATTCCAGGCTGATGTTTTCCTTTTCACGCTCCGGGGTGTACCAGAAATACTGACTGTGTCCGCGGATGAATTTAGTTATTTCAGGATCGTGCATAATTAAAATTATGGTTTATTATAGCATATTTTGGCCATATTTGCAAGAAATTAGTTAAAGAGTTGAAGAGAGAAGGAGTTCGATGCACTTTTTCTGAACACTTTAACTCTCTAACTCTTGAACCCTTTAACTTCTTCATTTTTAAACTCTTAAACTCTTTAACGATATTTTAGCTAATGGATGATAGTCGCCCTTGAACCCAACTGGCACTGCATGGCGGATATCGTGGACGATGCGGATCGACGGGAGGGAATCATCGAGACCAAAACCGCGGCCGGCCAGCGTCTCGCTATAGACCGCGGTGTGCAGGTCGGCGAAACCGTCGGAGAATTCTACCTCCTTTCCATCAATGGCCAGGCAGCGGTAAGTACGTTTCTTTGCTTCCAAGGCTCCTTTGGGGAGGTCGTCTTGATCGAGCGACAGGAACCAGCGAACCCGGGCTTTGGGCAGTTCCATGAAGCCGGCGGCTTTTTCCGGAGTAGCCAAATGGACTTCCTGACGCACCGGGGCCCCGAAGATCCAAAGCAGCATGTCGAAAAAGTGGACGCCAATGTTGGTGGCGACGCCACCCGACTTGTGTATATCGCCCTTCCAGGAAACGGCATACCAGCGGCCACGGGATGTGATGTAGGTCAGGTCGATATCGTGCTTCTTGCCGGCAGGAGCTTGATCGATCCGCTTTTTGAGTTCCAGGAGAGCGGGATGGAGACGCAGTTGCAAGATGGTCCACACTCTATGCCCTGTCTCCATTTCCATCTCCTTCAAGGCATTGATGTTCCAGGGATTGAGCACCAATGGTTTCTCGCAGATCGCGTCCGCTCCCACGCGCAGGGCAAAGCGGATGTGGGCATCATGCAGGTAATTGGGGGAACAGATCGAAACATAATCAATGCGGCTCCCCTCTCCTAAACGCCGCAATTTCTCGATATGGCGATCGAAACGCTCGAACTCAGTGAAAAAATTGGTTTCGGGGAAGAATCGGTCCAAGATGCCGACAGAATCGGAACGATCGAGGGCGGCAACCAAAATATTGCCGGTATCGTGGATCGCCTGGAGATGGCGGGGAGCGACATAGCCGGCCGCGCCGGTAAGGGCGAATTTCTTTGCTTCTGAAATCATTATATTGTCCTTACAAGGTAGATGGGTATATGGGTAGATGAGTTGATGAGAAAAGAAGTAAATGGGTAAAAGGGTAGATGGGTAGAAGGGTAAATGAAAAAAGAGAACAGCAATAGTTCTATTCTATTGCGATTGCCACATTTACTCATTTACTCATCTACTTTTTTCAGCTTCTGCAGCGAAAGGCGGCGGCGCTTCAACTCGCCCTCCAGGTATTCCATGTCCAGCTTGTCCTTTTCCTTCCACAAGCGGATGATCTCAGTCCGGGAAAATCCCTTGCTGCTCAAGCCGGCAAAGAATAGTTCTTTGATGCGGACATTAAGTTTTACCTGTTCTTTCAGCCGTTCCTCCGGCGTCAGTTTCCTTAGCCGCAGAAGCTCCCTTTGTTTTTTTTCAATGCCAAGCTTTGATTTTCTCATCTTTTTAAAAGCAGATTAGTAGATGGGTTGATGGGTAAATGGGGAAGAAAACAGCAATAGTTCGAACCATTTGCTGTTGCCCCATCTACTCATTTACTCATCTACCTTTTTTGGAATGCACTTCTTCTTTTAACCTTTTTATGTGACCACGACCTAATCCTTTTACTTCGCAGCCAAGGGCAAGGTATTCCTTGATCTTTTCGTCGCTTAAGATCAGGAAGCAATCAATAACAGCAATAGGGTTTCCCGCGAGCTTGACGATATCAGCGGGCACTAAATCGAGATATTCTTCATGGCGAACGGCGAGCACCAGGGCGTCGCAGCCGGGAAGAGCTTTGGCGAGATCTTTTTGAACCCGCAGGCTCTTGAGCTTTTTCTGGTTGCGGAAGAACTTCTCCTTGCCTTGCACAGGATACTCGTCCTGTTTTTCGAACTCCCACCAGCGCTCGACATAGGGGTCGTGGACGCGGATCTCGGCTCCGATTTCGGAAAGGCGGCGCACCAGCACTTCGGAACCCGAGTAGCGGGTGTCGCCCACATCCTCGCGGTATGAGGCGCCGCAGACCAGCACCTCGGCGCCGGCCACGGGGATGCTCATGTTGCGCAGGGCGTCGCGCACCAATTGGGCGGCGTGTAAAGCGCGGGTATCGTTGATGTCTATGGCCCGGGGCGTGATCTTGAAAATGTCGTCCTCGAAGCCGAAGACGTGCTTGTAGGCCCATATGCCCAGGCCGCCGTCCTTGGGCAGGCAGTAACCGCCGATGCCAGGCCCCGGGAAGATCATGTTGCTGTGGGTCGGCCGCACCTTGATGGCCTTGATGACCTTGCCGATGTCCACGCCGTTGCGCTCGGCAAAGAGCGACCATTCGTCCAGGAAGGCCAGGATGGTGGCGCGGTAAGAGTTTTCCACGATCTTGGCCGTCTCGGACTCAATGGGGCGGTCGAGCACGGTCAGGGGAAATTCGTCGGTATGAATGACTTCGTTGAGGAACTTTTCCACGCGGGCGCGGGCCTCGGGGTTGATGCCGCTGCAGACACGCCAGAAGTCGCGTATGGATGCCACGTACTGGCGGCCGGGCATGACGCGCTCGTAGGAGTGGGCCAGCAGCGGGTCGGTCTTGATGCCGCGCTGGCGGAAGATCTTGCGCATGACGGGCAGGGCTATTTGTTCGGTCGTGCCTGGCGCCACCGTGGTTTCGATCAGCACCAGGCACTCAGCCGGCACGCGTCTGGCGATGTTCTCGAACGACTCTTCCAAAGCGGCCATTTCCACCTCGCCGCTGCGGCAGTTGCCCAGCTCGCTTTTCTGGAAATCGAGCTGGACGTCGACCACCACCACGTCGGCCAGGGTGAGGACCTCGTCGTTGTAGGTGGCCAGCAGAGTCTTCTTCTCCAGCACGGTGCGGCGGATCAGCGGGTCGACCTCGGGGTCCTCGGCCTTGACCGGCGAGATGCCCTGGTTCAAGGTGGGGATCTTCCAGAAGCTGCGCGTAGAGGGACGCTGCACGCCGATGACGAATTTCGTCGGTTTGCCCTTCTTATCCGTTACATCGGCAACAATGGCGGCCATGACGGCGCCGACGAAACCCACGCCCAGGACTATTACTATTTCCATGCCTTTGGCACGAGATTCGTCGACCAGCGCTTTCACACGCTGAAACTCGCGGGAGTAATCGGCGGCAGTCGGCAGAGGGTATTCGGTACCGTTGGGAGAGAGAGAAATTAGATTAGGCATGGCTCAGCTCCGTAATTCGTGATTCGTGATTCGTAATTCGAAAAAGACAATAATCGAGATAAGTGAACATTATTTTTTTCTTAAAAACGAAATCAAGCCGTTAAGCATTTTCTTTATGTCCTCAATACTTATGAGTAGTTTATCCACATCATTTAAATATCTGATTTTTTGTGCCACAATAATTTGTGTTTCCACTTCACTCGCAGAACCTAGGGCAATATAAAGAAATTGGATGAACTCTTTTTTCGAATTTCGCGATGCTCCTTCAGATATATTTGAAGGAATTGAAACAGCGGCTCTGCGAACTTGACCTTGAAGGCCAAACATCTCTTCTTTAGGGAAATTCTTAGAAATTTCATAAATTTGCGCAACCAAATCAATACTTTTCTTCCAAACATCCAGGTCCTTATGGTTTTTCACAGAAATTTCAGATTCGTAATTCGTTTTTCGTTTTTCGAAACCGCAATGAAGCGAAGTATTTATATGATCTTTGTTCTTGCGACTCACGAATTACGACTCACGAATCACGAACTAAGCTGCCGCCGCTGGCCTTTTCAGGCATGCGCGCCGCCAACAGAAAATTTTTTGGAGACTCATCCGCTGCTGTTAAAATACTTTACAGTCCGTCTCCTTCCTCTTTTATGAACACATCTCTGAATAACATATCAGTAATTGACTGTCAAGGTTTTTTCGATATTTTCTCTTGTGCTAGAGAGGGTTTCCGAGAGCGAAGCGAATCAGCTTCGTAACGCGTAACGCGTGACAAGGGAAGGGATAGGGGCGATTCATGAATCGCCCGTACGCGACCCGCCCGAAATAAAATCACAAATCCCAAATTCTAAATAAATTCCAAGTTCCAAATGCCAATGTTAGAAACAAAAGCCTTCCTATGTTTCTTCTCCTCGTTTGCATTATTTGGTTATTGGAACTTGGTGCTTGTTTGGAATTTGGTGCTTGATGCTTGGAATTTTATTTCAGACGGGAGGGTTTCCAAACCCTCCCCTACGTCCGGTCGACATCTTCAAACTCACCCCCTCCCCTCTCTCTTTCAAAAAGCGTTGAAAACAGAGTTCGATTTATTGCAGTTCCTCGTTACGCGTACCGCGTCACGCGTCACGTATTTCTGCTATAATTGCACTATGAAAACCTATCACTACCTGATCTCAGGCCGGGTGCAGGGGGTGTGTTTCCGCCACTACACGGTGCGCGAGGCCGAAAAGTGGGGAATTTCCGGCATCGTGCGCAACCTGCCCAATGGCGATGTCGAGGTCATAGCGCAAGGAAACGAGACCGAAATCACTCAATTTGAGTTATTTTTACACACAGGCCCAAGTTCAGCGAGCGTGGAGCGGGTGGAGAGAGAAGTGTTCGACGGGACAAAGGTGTACCGGGGGTTTGATATTGGGTGGTAAAAGAAAAAGTTCGATGTTCGATGTTCGACGTTCGATGTGTAAGAGATGAATAAAGCCAAACTAAGTTCGATGTCTCAAGTTGTACGAGAATATAAAGTTTATTTCCGCTTAAGATTGTTCTTAAGATAGCTGATGAAACCGTTTATAAGGCCATTAATCTTGTTGGTTCGGCCATAAAGGGTATCAAATAAATCATTGCCGATATAGCCGATATCGACTGCAGTATAAAGCAAGCTTTTTTACTTCTGCACATGAACCCCGAGCAATCGAGAGAAAATTTATGAATTCCTTATTCGTATTTCTCTCGAATCCTTCCGATATATTCGCCATGATCGAAATACCCGCTCTCTGGATTTGATCCCTGAAGCTGAAATCCCTACAATTTGAAAACCCAGAATATATATCCTTAACCAATTCTCGCGCTTCTTTCCAAGCTTCTATCTCTTCAAATCCAGTAATTTTCACTTATAGCCTTCCTTCTCCCATCACGAAACGTTCAATTAGAACCTATGCCTTTTTCTTCAACCTCGAGCATCGAACTTCGAACGTCGAACCTAGACTAGTTTCTTCTTGAATATCCTCTTGCGCTTGTGCTGGACCGGGTTGAAATATTTCCACTGGGCCTGAATCTTGGTGTTTGTCTCCAGCTCCTGGTTGCTCTCGGTGAAGCGGAAGCCCTTGGCTATGGCCTTGTGGGCCATTTCCACCACCATCAGCAGGTCCACCCCCTGGCCGCGGTAGTTTTTCTTGATGCCGGCCAAGTAGAAATCCAGGACGTCGTTCTTCTTTATGGCCCGCAGCAGGTGCCACCAGCCCAGGGGCAGCAGGCGACCCCTGGCTTTCTGGAAGGCGCGCGAAAAGTTGGGCATGGCGATCATGAAGCCGACCATCTCGTCCTTCTCGTTGACCACGGCCTGGATCAGGTCCTTGTCCACGAAGGAAAAATATTTTTTGATGAAATAATGGATCTGCCTTTCGGTCAGGGGCACGGCGCCGTAAATTTCCTCGAAGGTCTCGTCCAGCAGGTGGAACAGCTCCTCGGCGCGGCCCAGGAGCTCTTTTTTGGCGGCGAACTTCAGCACACGCAGGCCGCCGCGCTCCTTGATGCGCTCGGCCAGGCGCAGCAGCTTTTCGGGAAAAGCCGACATTTCAGGCACATGGGTACGGAATTCGACGTAATCGACCTCCTTCTGGAAGCCGAGGTCTTCGACCAGCTTCTGGTAGTAGGGAAAATTGTAGTAGCCGGCGATGGTGGGCAGTCGGTCGAAGCCCTCGACCAGCATGCCCTGGGGGTCGAGGTCGCAGAAGCCGTGTGGGCCGGTGAGCGTCTCCATTCCCAACTCTTTGGCCCAAGCCTCGACGGTCTTGAACAGGGCGGCGGCTACTTCGGGATCGTTGGGAGCGTCGAACCAGCCGAAGCGCAGGTTCCTGGTGTTGTATTTCTGGTTGGCCACGCGGCTCAGGATGGCGGCGATGCGCCCGACCGCCTTACCGTCCTTGTATGCCAGGAACTGCCGGGCATCGGCGTTGTCGAAAGCCGGATTCTTGGCGCGGTTGAAGACCTCCATGTCGTCACGAATCATCTGCGGCACCCACATGGGGTCGTTTTTATACATGGCGAAGGGCAGCTTGACGAATGTCTTCAGATCCCCCTTGTTCAGGACTTCCTTGACAACAATACTCATGGTCACCTCTGGGGCGATTATAGCAAACAGGAAATAAAATTACAAAAGCAATACATCAGTGACAAGTAACGAGTGACCACTGACAAGGGAAGAATAAAATTCCAAATCTCAAATTCCAAATAAATTCCAAGTTCCAAATTCCAATGTCCTAAACAAAGGCATTAAGGATCTTCTTCTGTAGGGGTTCAATATGATATCAACGAATCTCGTATTGAACCCCTACCTGCGTTTTGGTCATTGGAATTTGGTGCTTATTTGTGATTTGGTGCTTGGAATTTGGATTTTTCTTTTTCCTCGTTACGCGTTACGCGTCACGCGTTACGATTAGGTCGTTTAAATCTTCGAGAGCTTGATCCTGCCGTTGACCGTTTCCAGCTTGACTTTGTGGCCGCCGCCGTTGACCTTGCCGCTGAAAGAGCTGCCGATGAAATGGCGGCTGACCTGCAGGCCGAAATCGTTGTTGATGCTGCCGTTGACCGTCTGGCCTTCTACCTCGAAAGCCGACTTGCGGTTGAGTTCGATGTCGATGGTGCCGTTGACCGTAGAGACGCGCAGGTCGCCGCTGAGCAGCTGCTCCTGGACAATCTCGATGGTGCCGTTGACCGTTTTGAAAGTCCCGGCCTGGAATTCACCCTGAAAATCTATCTTACCGTTCACGGTTTTCAGCAGCAGATCCGTGAATTGTCCCGAACAATCGATCTGGCCGTTAACCGATTTGAACACGGCCTTGGCGAGCTTTTCCGGGATGGAGACGGTGAAATCGACCTTGGCCTTGGTATTTTTTTTGTTGTACTTGGTATAGACCTTCAGAGTGTCCTTGCCGGTCTCGAAAATAATTTCTATGTTCGCGATCTCCCCCTTGTGGTCGGACTTTTTTACGACCTTGATGTTTACGGTCTGGCCGGAGGTGGTTTTAATCTCGATCTCGCCGTTGATGTTGGCCAGCTCGATGGTGCCGGCTGCGGATAACGTGAAACTGCGGGCGCTCTTCTGCTGGTATTCCTCGGCGGCCAGGAAGGAAACCATCAGCAGTATGATAAAAAAGACATATTTCACTTTCTGTTTCATGGGCAACCTCCTTAAGATCTATAAACGCAAAAACCTTAGGGAAAGTTCATTATATCGTGATTCGTAATTCGTGATTCGTGATTCGTGATTCGGAAGAAAAAGAATATTTAAAATACTTCTTAAAATTGCTGCATCGAATTACGCATCTTGATTCACAACTAACAAAAATAGCTGTTTCGAATTACGAATTACGCCTCACGAATTACGAAGTTCTCTAAGTTTTAAACTGTCGCCTTATGTATCTGCCGCTTCTGCTTGTGGATCTGGCGGTGGCAGAACTTGATCTGCTTGCGGTCGTGGGCGGCGATGGCCGCGGCGAGCTTTTCCTTGATGCGGCGGATGTTGGCCTTGACCTGGGCCTTGTTCAGGCCGACCACCTGGCGGTGCACGTGCATATCGATGTTCAATGCTTTACATAGCGCGACCAGGAGGTGCTCCTTGTTCAACTGCGAGTACCCCTGCACCGCCTCGTTCTCGATGCCAGCGGCGATCTCGCGCAGTTGGGCCACGGTTTTTTTCTTAAGTTCAGCGTGAGTAAAGGACATGGCAATGCCTCCTTTTATCAAATTTAACCGAAATTTGAACTCTGTAATTCGTAATTCGTGATTCGAGGCGGCAATCAGCAAAATCTTTTTCCAAGTTCCGTTTTATCGTCCGCTTCATTCTCTTTCGAATTACGTGTTACGAATTACAAATCACGAAATTCATTTTAGCCCTGCTACTTTTTCTTCATGACTTTGCTGCAGCAGATCAGCTTGTGAACATGGGCGCAGCCGCAGGCCGGGTCCACCGCCACAATCAGGCCGCAGACCCCGCAGACGTAGCGTTCGGCTTTCTTGGTTGCCATTAGAACCTCCATATTGCGAAATTTATTCTATTTTAAATAAAATGAATAAATTTCGCAAGACCGTTTATTCGTGATTCGTGATTCGTGATTCGGAAGAAAAAGAGTATTTAAAATACTTCATTCGTGATTCGTGATTCGGAAGAAAAAGAGTATTTTCAATACTTTGCTAAATTGCCTTTTCGAATTACGAATTACGGCTTACGAATTACGAAGCCCTTATGAGCTCTTGGGCTTTTCGGCGAAGAACGTCTCCGAAAGCTTTTCGAAATTCATGAAATTGCCTATGCTCTTCAGGGCGATCAATGCCGCTTCCTGCTCGGCTTCGCGTCGGTTGCGGCCGCTGCCGCTGCCGATCTCGCTGTTTTCCAGGTACACGGCCACGCGGAACGTCATTTCGGGCGGCTTGCCGATCTCGGCCGTCACCTTATAAACGGGCAGGATGTTCTTGTGCTTCTGGATCAGTTCCTGCAGCTCCGACTTGTAGTCGTTGATGCGCATTTCTTCATTGAGCAGCTGCTCCAGGAATTCACGGAAGCGTTCGATAATGACCGCGGCCGTGGTGGCAAAGTCGGAATCCAGGTAAAGGGCGCCGATCAGGCCTTCGAAGCACGAGGAGACGATCTTGCTGTTGCGCCGGCCCTGGTTCTTTTCCTCGCCGCGTCCGAGCCGGATGTGGCCGCCCAAACCGATGGTCTTGGCCACCTTGAACAGCAGGTTGCTCGAAACCAGGTGGGCGCGCAGCTTGGCCAGATCGCCCTCGCGGTTGTCCCGGCAGCGCCGGTACAGGTAATCGGTGATGACCAGGCCGATGACCGAATCGCCCAGGAACTCCAGACGTTCGTTGTCCAGCCCGTGGTTCTTGCCGCCTTCGTTGAACGATTTGTGGGTCAGGGCCGAGCGCAGCAGGTCGCGATCCTTAAAACGATAGCCCAGTTTTTTTTCCAGTTCTTCCATCAACGAACCTTCATCACCACGAAGGTCAGGTCGTCGGCGTTGGCCTGGCCGGCGGCGAAAGCGATGGCCCGGGCCAGGATCTTCTCCTTGATCTCCAGCGCCGAAAGGGCGGCGTAGCCGACCAGCATGTTCTTCAACTCGGCGACGCCCAGCATTTGCTCTTCCTGGTTCATGATCTCGGAAAGACCGTCGGAAAAGAAGAACAGGATATCGCCGCTTTGGTACGGCAGACGCAGCTCTTCGATGCCCTCCTGGCTGAAATTGTTCAGCCCCAGGGCCATGCCGTGCGGCGACAACTCCAAGCAGGCCTGCTTGTCGCTCTGGTAAAACAGGGCCGGCGTGTGGCCGGAGCGGGAAAAGATCAGGTTCTTGTTCTGCAGGTCAAAACGGACCAGGTTGATGGTGATGAAGGTGACCTTCTCAAAAGAACTCTGCAGGATGACGTTGCATTCGCTGAGGATGGCCGCCGGCTCCTGGCCGGTCTTCTGCAGGCAGTTCATGATGCCCTTCAGCTCGGCCATGTAGAATGCAGCCTGGGCACCCTTGCCCGAGACGTCGGCCACCAGGACCGAAAGGAATTTACCGGGGCGGTGAAAGTAATCGAAATAATCGCCGGCGATCTCGGTAGCCGGGATGTTGACCGCGGCGATGTCGAACTCCGGGCAGGCGAAGTGGTCGGCTGGCAGCAGCTTCAGCTGGATGCCGCGGGCGATGCGCAGCTCCTCCTGCAAACGCTGCTTTTCCTTTTCCTCGCTCAGCAGGCGGCCGATGCCGGAGGCCATGTCGTTGAACGATTCGGCCAGGAAATGCATCTGCTCGTGCGACTTGATGCGGATGCGGTAGGAAAAATCGCCGCGGCGGATCTTTTCGGTGCCCTTGGTCAGCTCGTTGACGGCGCGGGTAATGACCCGCACCATGCGCAAGCCGATGAAAAAGGAGATGATAATGAAAAAGCCGAACAGGCCGAGCATGAAACGCACCAGCACCGAGAATGGAAAGACCGAGCTCTGGTTGTCACGTTTCTGCAGCACCTGAAGTTCTTTTTTCAATTCGTCCAGCTGCTGGCTTTTGCTCATGAGCGCAGCCTGGTCGCCGCCGCGGCTGATTTCCTTTTCCAGCGCCTTGGCCTGGTCGCGCAGCATGCCGGCGCGATCCGAGGTTTTCAATTTCTGCATGATTTTCGAATAGTCGTTGATCAGCAGGAACATGTTGAACTTGAGGGTGGGCTGTCCGTTCTTCAGCTCGTCAAAATCCCAGAAGCGGAAGGTGAAGGGAAAGGGGAAATGGTATTTTTCGAAACCGGCGAAATCCTTGTCGTTGAGGCGCTCCGACATCTCCTGCGAGGAGGCGGAGAGCGTATTGCCGCCTGCGCCCATGAAAAGCACCTTGAAATCACCGATGGGCGGCATGGCGTCGAAAAACTCCTGGTTCAGGGTTACAAAAATCAGCGCCGCGTAGCCGCCGCGCTGCTGATGCACGCCGTGATAGAGGACACCGCCGACCTTGAAATAGCCGGCTTGGAACTTGGCCAGCGGGCCGTTGGCATCGAATGTCCCCAAAGGCAGGTCCTCGGGATAGGTGAAGAACGCCTGGTAGCGACCGCCCGTCTCCTTGAAAAAAGCCAGGTTCAGGAAACGCGGCTTGCGGTTTTTAAAACGCTGCACTTCGAGCTTGATCCTTGCGTCGTCGGCCAGGCCGAGGTAATAGTCGCTGCTCTCTTCAAAGGAGCGGATCTCGTTGACCATCAGGTTTTCGAAGATGGCCGTGTTGTACTGGTAGATGATGATGTTTATGATCAGGTAGAAAAAGACCGTGATCAGCACAATGGGGGTGACTATGAAAAACAGCGAGGAGATGATCAGCCGGTTGCGGATCTTCCAGAGCAGGCGGCGGCGGATAATGCCCAGCAGGCGGACAAAGGCGAGAATTATGGTCAGCAACAGGAAGAACTGGAAAGTGCCCGGCTTGAAAAAGAAGTAAGATAAAATAAAGGCCGCGGCCGACAGGATAATGGCCAGGTCTAGTTTGTGAAGTTTGGAGAGCATGGGGAGATTATAGTACGAACCGGGTCGGATATGCAAGACAAGTTCGATGTTCGATGTTTAAGAAAAGACAAATAATCGTAGGGGCGGACCCCCGTGTCCGCCCTCTTAAAATGCCAATAACCAAAGCAAAGACATCCAAGATTTTTTTTAAAAAACGCAGGTTTGCGTTCCCTACCCCGGGCAGAGCTCTTGTCATTTTTTTGGGATTTGGAATTTAAGAAGGGCGACCGCCGGTCGCCCCTACAGCCCCAATTCCTTGACCAGTGCCCTGACCATCTCCGTCGCCGTGCCCTTCAGGAATATGTCGCTATTGGTGGTGAAATTCGATTCACTGGTGTTGATCTCGATCATTTTGGCGCCGCGGCCCTTGGCCAGGGGCGGGATCTGGCAGGCCGGCATGATCTCGCCGCTTTCGACCGAAATGCCGGCACCACTGAACACGGTGACATGGCCGGCGCCTGCCAGCAGTCGCGCCGCCTGGAAGATACCGGCAGCCATGGAGTTATTCTTTGAATATATGACCGAAACGGTAGGTCAGGGAGAGGTTGAACACGTTGGCGCGGAAATGGGTGGCCACATCCGGCCCCTTGATGAAAAAACCTTTTTCAGGCCAATCGGCTGTTTGCCTCTGGTAGGCGATCTCCATCAGCAGGTTCCGGGAAAATTCGCAGCCTAGGCCAGCAGCATAACCCTTGATCACGACGGCCTGGTCCGCCGCATCGGCATAGAACTGGCGATCGGCCGACCAGCCGCCACGCAGGTGCAGCTGCCAATGGCGCAACGGCAGGCGGACCTCGGCCCCGAAACGCAGGTTGCGTATGTTTTTCTGTTTTTGATCCCAGTTGTTTTTTTGCGGATAAGGCAAAACCACGCCGAAGTCATAATAATTTTCGATGGTTCCTTTTTCCCAGTCCAGGCGGGAATACTCGGCGCTGAGGTCCAGCCAGGCGGCCGGCCTCAGCAGGACGCCCAGGGCATATTGTTCCGGGATCACCACCCGGGCCAGGCAGCTTTCTTCGAGCTGGTTGATCTTTTCGCCTTTGCTGTTGACCTCCCAGGTCAGCAGCGTGGAATCGAAGTTGTTTTGCAGACCGCTGTGCCAGGTGAAGCCCAGGCACAGGAAATCAAAGGGGGAGAAGAGCAAACCGGTAATAAAGTTGCGTCCCTGCAGCTTTTCGCTGAATTGGCTGTGGTATTCCCGGTTGGAGATCTCCGTGCTCAAGTGTTGGCTGCCAGAATCGAAGAACTGCTGCAGGGTGGCGCCTAGGGCGAAATGGTCGGTCAGGGCCGCGGACGCCGAAAAGGCCAGCACATCTATGCCTTCGCTGCCGGTGAAGGTGACGGTGGTTTTCTGGGGATGGTAACGGTCATGCAGGTAGGTGAGCACTTCCCGGGCCGATCCCTTCAAGCCGTAGGGTACATAGCGGTAATAGCTCAGGGCGAACGTCCAATTCCGCTTCCAAATGACGGCCGGAGCCGACACGGAAAAAAAATCGATCTGGTTGAGCCGGCCGCTGAAATTGTAGTTGTAAAGTTTGGTTTCTTTAAGCAGGATGCGGTCCTGCAGGTCGTAATCATGTTTCTGGGAAAGGGATTTGTAGCCGAGGTAGAACTCGGGGCTGCGCTTGGCGGCCAGGCCGGCCGGGTTCCAGAAAGCCGCGGTCAGGTCGTCGGCCACGGCCGTAAAAGCGTTGCCCATGGCCCGGGCCTTGGCACCATAGGTGAAATTATAGAAATTGAGCCAGGGCTTGTATTGGGAAAAAAGGAGCGGAGAAAATGACAGCAGCAGGAGCGTGAAGGCGCGGGCTTTCATTTCTTGTCTTCAGCCAGGTCCTCTTCCTCGTCATAGCCGACCCGCTCATCCTGGTCCTCGATGACGATCCTGCCGCCTTCGTCCTCTTCGTAGGAAAGGCAGCACATCAGGCGGCCGCACATTCCCGATATCTTGACGGGATTCAAGTTCAGGTTTTGTTTTTTGGCCATCTGCAGGGTGATGGGCTCCAAGTTGTTCAGGAAGGTCTTGCAGCAGAGTTGGCGGCCGCATATGCCGACTCCGCCGATCATCTTGGCTTCGTCGCGGATGCCGATCTGGCGCATTTCGATGCGCATGCGGAACTTCCTGGCCAGGTCCTTGACCAGGTCGCGGAAATCAATGCGCCCTTCCGAGGTGAAATAGAAAATGGCCTTTTTCTCGGTTGTAAAGAAGGTCACACGCACGAGCTTGATGGGGATCTCCCGATCCTTGATGCGGTTCTGGCAGTATTCATGGGCGCGCCGTTCCTCGCGTTCCTTCTTGGAAAAATTCTCGATATCCCGGTTGTCGGCTTTGCGCAGGATTTCGGGAATGGAAGGGATGCCCTTGGTGCAGTTGAAGGTTTCGCCGAAATGCTTGACCACTTTGCCCAGCTCCTCGCCGGTGATGGACTGGATAATGACACAATCTTCGGGCTTGATATCGGCTTCGCTGGTGCGGAAGTGCAGCAGGTCCTTGCGGCTTTCGATCTTGACCAGGATCACCTTATCCATGGCGCGCCCCCTGCGGGGGAAACACCGCCGTAGGGGTATAACTGTTGATGAATTCCAGGATAAGCACCCGGGCGTTAAGGTTGCGTTGGATATCGCGCAGCAGGAACTCCATCTTGCGGATCAGAAAGAATATTTTATCAATATTCGTCAAAGCGGCCAGTTCCATTAACTTTTCCTTGTAATCCGAATTGATGAGCGTGGTGCTTGAGCCATCCACCATCAACACCATTATATCCCGTAACAGCACGGAAATCAAATTGACCATCTCACGGAAATAGGCGATGAAGCTTTCGCGGCTGCGGCTGCGGTCGTAGAGGTCGAGCAGGATGTCTTCGACCTGGCTCTGGCGGATCAGGCGGTCAAGGATGGATAGCATAGACTGGCGCTTTTCTTCCAGCTCCTGCCAGTCTACGGCGGCCACGTCTGCCATGTCATCGGCGTTGAAAAAAGCCAGCAGGCGCGCTTTTTCCGGGTCCACTCCCCGACTTTGCAATTCCAGTTTGACTTCTTGGTTGGAAAGGGGAAGGAATTTCAGGATCTGACAGCGCGACTGAATGGTGGGCAGGATCTGGGCGAGGTTGGCGGTGAGCAGGATGAACACGTTCGTGGGCAAAGGTTCCTCGAGTGTCTTCAAAAAAGAGTTGGCCGAATTTTCATTCAGGCGCTGGGCATCCTTCATGATGAAAAATCTCTTTTCGGCCCGCAGCGGCCGCTGGCAGGCGCCGGCGATCAGCTCGTCCAACTGGTTCTTTCGATAGAACTGCCCGTCCGGCTCCAGGACCTGGACGTCGGGGAACAAGCCGCGGTCAATGGCCAGGCAGTAGCGGCAGCGGTCGCAGGCATCGTTAATTTTGTTCAAGCAGAGGACGGCCTTGGCGAAATTCAGGGCGAAAAGCAGCTGGTGGTAGGGGTCGGATCCCGTGAAGATCAAGCTGGAGGGGACGCGTTCGTTGCGCAGGTAGCTGCTCAGCGTCGCTTTGACGCGAGTGTTGCCTATAAGTTCGACCAAAGACATGGTTTTTAGCTCCAATTCCCGCTCCAACGGGTAATCCAGAAAGTATATTAGCATAAATTGATAGTCGGGTGAAGACTTGGCGTACGGCAAACGGCGTACGGCGTACGGAAGAAAAATTCCAAATCTCAAGCACCAAATTCCAAATAAATTCCAAGTTCCAAATTCCAATGTCCAAAATGAAGAAAGGAACAAAGGCAGGTAGGGTTTGATTAATCAAACCCCTCCAAGATCTAGAACCTTGAAATCGCATAGCGCCTTCGTTTTGGTCATTTGGTCATTGGTGCTTGGAGCTTATTTGGGATTTGGTGCTTGGAACTTGGTGCTTTGTCTTTTTGTAAGGGCGGTTTCCCCTGGCGGGGACACGCGCGAACCGCCCCTACACTGCCTTTTTCCTTTCTGTTTTGTCTTTTTCTTCACCGTCAACCGTCTGCCGTAAGCCGTCTACCAATTTCTGTTTCAGGTATTTGCCTGTAATTGACCCTTTGCACTTGACAATACCCTGGACATCCCCTTGATAAAGGATCTTGCCGCCGTTCTTGCCGCCCCCCGGCCCCAGGTCGATCAAATGGTCGGCCACGCGCATCATTTCCAGGTTGTGCTCAATGACTACCACGGTGTGACCGCTCCCGATCAGGGCCTGGAACACATCGATCAACTTGCGCACGTCATCAAAGTGCAGCCCGACCGTGGGTTCGTCCAGCACATAAACAGTGGCAGAGCCCGACAGGCGGGCCAGTTCCTTGGTCAGCTTAATGCGCTGCGATTCACCGCCGGAAAGGGTCTGCGAACTCTGGCCCAGGCGCAGGTAGCCCAGGCCGACATCGATCAGGATGCGGATCTTGCGGGCCAGGGGAGGGATATTGGCGAAAAGTTCAAACGCTGCGCTGGCCGTCAGTTCGAGCACATCGGCGATGGAGCGGCCCTTGAACTTGACCTGGGACGTTTCGGAATTGTAGCGCCGTCCGTCGCAGACCGGGCAGGTGATCTCCAACTGCGGCAGGAAGCTCATCTGCAGTTTTTGGACTCCCATACCCTGGCAGGCCTCGCAGCGGCCGCCGCGCACATTGTAGCTGAAGCGTCCCGAGGCATATCCCCTAACCCTGGCCTCGGGCAGGGCGGCGAAAAGGTCACGCACCATGGCCATGATGCCGATATAAGTGGCCGGGCAGGAGCGCGAATTCTTGCCGATGGCCGACTGGTTGACCATCAGCACCCGCTTGACGCCGTTTAGGTCGGCTAGCGCTCCGCAGGCCAGCCTGGAATCGGCCTGGGGCAGGCCTGCCAATTCCCGGCGCAGGATCGGCACCAGGGCGTCGATAACCAGGGAGCTTTTTCCCGACCCGGAAACCCCACTGACCACGGTCAGGCGGTTCAAGGGAATTTTCAAATGGACGTTTTTCAGGTTGTTCAGGGTAATTCCGGCGATGTTGAGGAAAGCGGCGGCCGCGGTCCTCCTCATTTGCGGCGGCGCGATGCGGCGGCGGCCATATACATAGGCCGAAGTCAGGGAGTTTTCAGCGGCGGCAAAACCGCCCAGGGGGCCGGCATACATGATCTCACCACCCCGCTCACCGGCCCCGGGGCCGATATCCACGATGGTATCGGCGGCGAGGATGGTCTCCTCATCATGTTCGACCACGATCAGGGTGTTGCCTTTTTCGCGCAGTTGACGCAGGATACCGAGCAGGTTGAGCTGTTCGGAAAAGTGCATGCCGATGGAGGGCTCATCCAGAATGTAAATGATGCCGCTCAAACTGAAACCCAGCTGGGAAACCAGGCGGGCGCGCTGCAGTTCCCCCCCGGAAATGGTGTTGAGCCTGCGGTTCAGTGAAATGTAACCCAGGTTCAAGGTGACAAAGGATTGCAAACGCTGGATGATGTGCGGCAGCAGCGGCCGGCCGACCCCGCTTTCGCTTAGGGAGAGGCGCACTGCTTTGAAAAAATCGAGCAGGTCGGCGATCTCCATTTCTCCCAATTCATAAATGTTTTTGCCGCGAAAATAAAAAGCCAGGCTTTCGCGCTTCAGGCTGGCCCCGGTGCATACCGGGCACAAGCGGTCTTCGCCGCTCTGGCCGGTGCCCAGGCAATCAGGACAGGCCCCTTCGGGAGAATTGCTGGAAAAGGTCCCGGGTTGGGGTTCGCTTAAGGAAATATCACAGCGGGGGCAGTGCAGGCGGTTGGAAAAAAACGTATCCTGGCCCTGGCAGCGGACCAAGAGCTCACCGTTGCCTTCGTTCAGTGCCAGGGTGACGCTGTCGGCGACGCGCTCGCGGTTGGCTGTCTCGACATCAATGGCATCGATCTGCACCGCGATATGGTGGCGGCTGTTGCGGTCCAGGACCGGAACATCGTCCAGGTAATACACCTTGCCGTTGACCAGCGTTTTGAGGAAGCCGCGCTTGCGATATTTTTCGAATAATGCCTGGTAATGGCCGCGGCGGTTGCGCACTACCGGGCTGAAGAGTTGGACCAGCGCTCCTGAAAACCGGCTAAAAATGGCCTGGCCGATCTTTTCAACCGAGTAGCGGCTGATCCTGTCGCCGCACTGCGGGCAATGGGCCTCGGCCAGCCTGGCAAAAAGCAGCCGCAGGTAGGGGGCGATCTCGGAGATCGTGCCCACCGTGGAGTTGAAGTGAAAGGAAGAGTGCTTCTGGTCGATGGAGATGGTGGGGGCGATGCCCTTGATTGATTGGACTTCGGGCCGCTCCAGGGACTTGATGAATTGGCGGGCATAGGCGGAAAGTGACTCCAGGTACTTGCGCTGTCCTTCCTGGAAGATCGTGTCGTAAGCCAGGGTGGATTTGCCCGAACCCGAAACGCCGCTGATCACGATCAATTGTTTTTTGGGCAGGCGCAGGTGCAGGTGCTTCAGGTTATGCTTGTGAGCGTCTATGATTTCGAGGTAGGACATTAGGGCTTATAATATCATGAAAGCGAACTGGCGAGATACGAAATAAGTGATTGGTGATTAGTAATTGGTAACAACACTTAACAAAATTCATATTTATAGCAATTAATAATTTAAATCTCTTTTCTTAACTACTCACTAATCACTATTTACTAATCACTAAGTTCTGGAATATCGAACTACTCCTGCGGCTTGAACCGATTCAGGTCTTTCGGGTTCTCGATCCATTCCTCTATAAAGCCGCATTCGGTACAGACGAAGCGGGTCACCCAAACATCGAGGCTGGTCAGGTTTACGGAGATTCGGCTCCAGCTGTTGAGCACCGGGGAACCGCGCTTGCGGCCGAGGGCACTGGAGTCACATTTCGGACATTTTTTATTATTTTTCATCAGGCTCACCTCTTAGAAATCGTTTATAACAAAAAGAAAATAAAATATCAAGGCAGAATCAAAAGTTCGATGTTCGAGGTTCGACGTTGAGGGAAAAGAACAGGAATTAAATTCCAAATTCCAAATAAATTCCAAGTTCCAAATTCCAATGTCCAAAATGAAGAAAGGAACAAAGGCAGGTAGGGGTTTGATTAATCAAACCCCTCTAGAACCTTGAAATCACATAGCGCCTTCGTTTTGGTCATTTGGTCATTGGAACTTGGTGCTTGTTTGTGATTTGTTGCTTGGGATTTGGAATTTTAGTTTTTATTTTAAACGTCGACTTCGAACAACGAACTAAGAGTTGACTAACACGGCAAAATGTCATAAAGTTAACTTTCTAACAGTACAAGGAGGTCTAATGGCCAAAGAACTACTCTCCGGCAACGAAGCCATCGCCCGCGGCGCCTACGAAGCGGGCATCACCTTCGCTTCGGCATACCCCGGTACGCCCAGCACCGAGATCCTGGAAAACATCATCCGCTACAAGGACGTCATCCACGCCCAGTGGGGAGCCAACGAGAAGACGGCCATGGAAGAAGCTTTGGGAGCCAGTTTCACCGGCGCCCGCGCCCTGGTGGCCATGAAGCACGTGGGCCTGAACGTGGCCGCCGACCCCCTGTTTTCCGCCAGTTACATCGGCGCCACCGGCGCCCTGGTTATCATATCGGCCGACGACCCCGGCCTGCACAGTTCCCAGAACGAACAGGACAACCGCCACTACGCCGTGGCCGCCAAAATACCGGTGCTGGAACCAGCCGATTCCCAGGAAGCCAGGGACATGGTGCTGGAAGCGGTCAAGATCAGCGAAACATTCGACACGCCGGTGCTGATCCGCATGACCACCCGCACTTGCCATTCACGCTCGGCCGTGGAACTGGGCGAACGGCAAACCCCGCCCGAACCCGAATACAAGAGCGATTTTCTCAAGCGCAACCTGCTGCCGGGCAACGCCCGCAAGCGCCACGTGGCAGTCGAGGAACGCCTGAAAAAACTGGCCCTTTTCAGCGACAGTTTCAGCCACAACATCATCAGCAAAGGCAAGGAGAGGATCGGCGTGCTGGCCTCGGGAGTCTCCTACCAATACGGCCGTGAGGTCTTTCCCGATGCCTGGTTTTTGAAGCTGGCCCTGCCCTATCCTTTCCCGGTCAACCTGTTCCGGCGTTTTGCCGACCTGGTCGATAAGATATACGTACTCGAGGAAAACGATCCCATCATCGAAACTTTCGCCCGCTTGGCCCTGAAGATCCCCGCCGAGGGGACGACTCCGCAAAAAGAGATCATCGGCAAGGACGTTTTTCCTCTTTTGGGCGAAATGTCGCAGGACACGATTCGGGCCAGCTTGGGCCTGAAGGACATGACGCCGCGCCATGACGGCGCCACGGTTCCCGGACGGCCGCCTTCGCTTTGCGCCGGCTGCCCGCACACGGCTTTTTTCTACAACCTGGGCGTGCTGAAGGTCCAGTCGCGCGGCGACATCGGCTGCTACACCCTGGGCGCGCTACGCCCCTTGAGCGCCATGGACACCTGCGTGGACATGGGGGCCAGCATCACGGTTCTGTTGGGCATCGAAAAAGCACTGGAAAAAGCCGGCAAGACAATCAAGCAGGTGGCCGTGATCGGCGATTCCACCTTCTTCCATTCCGGCATCACCGGCCTGGTCGACGTCATCTACAACCAGGGCAAATCCACCGTGGTCATACTGGACAATTCCATAACGGCCATGACCGGCCACCAGGAGAATCCCGGTTCGGGCAAGACCCTGATGGGCCAGGAAGCCAGGCGCATCGATATCGCCAAACTGGTGCGCGATGGTTTGGGCCTGGAACATACCTACGAGGTTGACGGCTACGATGTCAAAGCCATCCGCGAGCTGCTCAAACGCGAGATGCTGCGTGAAGAGCCGTCGGTTATCGTTATCCGCCGCCCCTGCGTGCTGCTTTACCGCAAGGCCAAGTGGTCGCCCATGCTGGTGGACAAAGAAAAATGCACCAGTTGCAAGGTTTGCCTGCGTTTGGGCTGCCCGGCCATCAGCAGCGACAGCGACGACAAGTCCCTGATCAACGAAGCGCTGTGCACCGGCTGCGGCGTCTGCGCCCAAGTCTGCGCCTTCAAAGCCATCACCTTCACCGATGACAAGGGCCCGCACATCAATTCCGTCAGCCTGGAATCATTCCTAACTGGAGGCCAACAATGAAAACCAAATCGATCCTGATCTGCGGCGTGGGCGGCCAGGGCATATTGACTGCCGGCGACCTGCTGTCCGATGTGCTGCTGCTGGCCGGCTTCCAGGTCAAAAAGAGCGAAGTGCACGGCATGAGCCAGCGCGGCGGCGACGTGATCTCCACCGTGCGTTACGGTGACCAGGTCTTTTCCCCCCTGCCGGCGCTGAAGGAAACCGATTACATCCTGGCCTTCGAGAAGCTCGAAGCCCTGCGCAACATCAATTATTTGAGCGAAAAAGGTAAAATCCTGGTCAACGATTTCGAATGGCAGCCGCTGCCCGTGGCCGCCGGACTGGAAAAGTATCCAGCCGATACGATCGAACAGCTGCAAAAACTCGCCTCCGAACTGGTCGTAATCCCGGCCACGCGCCTGGCCGGCGAACTTGGCAACGAAAAGGTGTCCAATGTCATTCTTATCGGCCTGCTGGCTTCACGCATGGAGATCGACAAGAAGCTTTGGCTGGAGGTCATCGGCAAAAAAGTGCCGCCCCGTTTCATCGACCTGAACCTGAAGGCGTTCGAATGCGGCTACAATTTCAAACCCTGAGCATGCCCTATCCGGCAAGCAAGGAGAACCGTCATGATCACCAATCTTGAGCAATTGGTCAGTAAGGCCAGGAGCATAAAAAACATCACGGCCGGTGTGCCCTGCCCCGAGGACGACAGCACCATCCTGTCCGTGATCCAGGCCAAACAGCAAAACCTGGCCGATTTTATTTTATGCGGCGCCGCAGCCAGAATAAATGAGCTGCTGCGGCAGCATGGGGCCAGTCCCGCCGATTTCGAAATTTTCGACTGCCCGGGGGCCGAAGCGGCCGTGGCACGGATCGTGGCCCTGGGCCGGGAGAAAAAACTACAGCTTATCCTGAAAGGTTTCCTGCCGACCGCCGCGCTGATGAAGCCGATCCTGGACAAGGAAAAAGGGCTGCGCGGCCTCAATTTGCTTTCCGACATCCTGGTAGTGGAAAACCCGGCTTCCGGGGCCGATGGTCTGCTGGGTATGAGCGACGGCGGTTTGAACATCCTGCCCGACCTGTCCCAAAAGAAACAGATCCTGGAAAATGCGGTCGCCGTTTTTCACTGCCTGGGATACGCCGAGCCCAAGGTGGGGATCATGGCTGCCATCGAAACGGTCAAGGATTCCATGCCGGCCACCCTCGATGCCCGCGCCCTGACCGAGATGAACCAGCGTGGCGAGATTGGCGGCTGCCGGGTCTACGGCCCACTGGCCCTGGACATCGCCGTTTCCCAAGAGGCGGCCGAACACAAGGGGGTCGTCAACGACGTAGCCGGGCACACGCAGATCATGATCGTGCCCAACATCGAATCCGGTAACCTGCTTGGCAAGGCCTTCACCTACTACCTGAAACTTACAGTGGCCCATGTGGTCATGGGCGCCCAATTGCCCATCCTGATCCCTTCGCGCAATGAAAGCGACACCGACAAATTCCATTCCCTGGCCCTGGGCGTGCTCAGTGCCGCTTCCTGAGGAGTGAGGCCCATCGCCCGCATTGAAAAATGAAAAGGCGCGTCATGTTCACTGCTTGTTGGCTGTTGGCATCGCTGCTTCCGGCGGCAACCCCTGACGATTTCCTGCAGCGGGTGCGTGACAAGATCCTCCATAGCCAACCATTTAAAACCGATTTCATCCAACAGGTTTTCATCGATGAGGAAAAAATCCTCGAAGAAAGCGGCATTATCATTTTCGCTGACCGTTCCCGCGTGAAATGGCAGTACTTGAACCCCGAAGCCAAGATATTTATCCTTAAAGACGGCAATTACAACTTCTATGACAGGGAAAACAATCAGCTCATGAGGGGCCGCATCGGGGCGCGCAGCGAGCAGTTGATCTGGGAACTGCTTTTCTCCGACCGGCCGGGCAATGCCAGCAGCTGGGACGCGCAGCAGCGTACCATCCGGCTGCGCCTGGACGGGGAAGGCGGTGTTCAAGAGCTGAAAATCAAGGTCGGCACCGACTACCTGCCGGAACGGGTGGAGCAGACAGCGGTAAACGAAGTCACCACCGTCTATCTATTCAGTAATTACCGCAGCCGCATCACCCTCACCCCGGGCGAATTCGATCTTGCCCTTCCCGTTGACGTAGAGATCATCGAAGAGTGATCACCATGAAAACTTTCCGGAAGAATATACGTAAATGATACTGGATGAAGATCAGGTACTGATCAAAAAAACGCTGCGAGGCGAAAGGAGTGCCTACGAGGAATTGATGCGCAAGTACGAAAAAAAAATTTTCAGTTTCGTGATCCGCATGGTGCGCAATGAAGACGTGGCCGTGGACCTGACCCAGGATTTTTTCTTCAAGATCTATACCGTAATGGACAAATATAATTTCGAGTACAAGTTTTCTACCTGGGCCTACCGCATCTGCTACAACCTGGTCATAGACCATATCCGCAAGAACCAGTCCCAGGTCGATTCGCTCGACGACGACAGCATTTCGCCCCGCGACCTCTTTGCTTCGGAAAACGTCAGCAGGGAAGACGGCTTCAAGAACCTGGCCCGGGAAGAGACCAGGGACTACGTCTGGCGGGTCGTGGACCAGATCCCCCTGAAATTCAGGGAATTGATCCTGCTGCGCTATATCCAAGACCTCAAGTACGATGAGATCGCCGCGATCACCTCCCTGCCGGTCGGCACCGTCAAGAACCGCATATTCAAAGCCAAGGAAATACTGAAACAGGAGATGGAAAAAGATGGCATGCTTGTCTGATGAAAAAATTATAGCTTTGGGCGAAGGCGACCTGAACGCCATCGAAGCGTCGCGCAGCCGCGACCACCTGCTGGTCTGCCCGGCCTGCCGGCTGACGGCCGACCGTTACCGGGACCTGAACCAGTCGCTGTCCCGGCCCATATTCAGTGAACCTCCGGCCGCCATGATCCCCCATGTCCTGCAGCATCTTTATCCCGCCCTGCCCCGCTACACATCCATCATTGCCGCCATCGCAGCCAGTTTGGTCTTTTTGATCACCTGGATATACGTATACTTCGATTTCTCCAGCAGCAGCCTGATCCAGGCGCTGCGGCTTACGGCCGACGGCACTTCGAGTTGGCTGGTCAAAATCATCAAGGCCATCTCCGCGGTATACAATGCGGCCCAGGCCGCCTTCAAAGCCGGCAACGCTCTGTTGAACATACTCATCCCCGCCCCATTGGCAACAGCCGTTATCGCCGGCTCCCTCCTGGTTTTCTCCGGCCTGCTGGTATTCCTGTTCATTGGTTCCATGCGCAAAAAAGTGCACGCTAAAAAATCATGAAAAAAATCCATTTCCTGCTTTTCTTTCTGGTTGCAGCCAGCTTGCTATTGACCGCCGCAGACGGCAAAGAGATCAATGTGGCCGCGGGCGAAATCCGCACTACGGCCATCAACGCCTTCAATACCTCGTTGCGCATCAATGGTAAGGTTGACGAATCGATTTTCCTTGTGGGCGGAACACTTATCCTGGACGGAGAGGTCAGCGGCGATGTCATCTGCATCGCTTCCCAGGTGGCGATCGGCGAAAAGGCCGTGATCGGCCTGGACCTGATCGTGATCGGCGGCCGCCTCGAAAAAGCGGAGCGCTGTAAGATCGGCGGTCAGTTGTATCATGTCCGCACCCAAAAAGACCTGAAAAAGATCGCCCGTTCCCTGCTGCCTTTCCTGCCCGAATCGGGGGGGCTGACCTTTTTCAAGATCAGTAAAATATTTTTCTGGCTTATCCTGACGCTGCTGACGCTGCTGATCCTGCCCGCAGCGGTCGGCCGGGCGGCCATCATGCTGGGGGAAACTCCGCTGCGCCATCTGCTGCGCGGCCTGGTCACGTTGTTGGCTTTCACGCTGCTGCTGCTCAGCTTCCTGCTCATGAGCATGGTGCTGATCGGCATCCCTTTGCTGATCATGCTGATTGCCGCCTATTTTTTGCTGCTGATCTTTGGCCGCGCCGTGGTTTTTTATTTTGTTGGCGGCTGGATCGCCGCGGCCATGAAACTGAAAGTCAGCGCCCCGTTTTATATAGTTATGGGCATTGCCATTTACACCCTGCTCAAATTCCTGCCCTTTCCGGCCTCCCTGCTACTGATCGTCATGGATATCTTCGCCATTGGCAGCGGCGTGAGTTTTATCCTGCGCCGCCGCAAGTCAGGGGCGTAAGGAAAAATCGAGCTATCGTGACGCATAACGAGTGACGAGTGACAAAGTAAGACTTAACCCGCCTTTCTCACAATCATTATCGCGAGATTACGCAGATAGTTGTGGATACAAGGAAGATAACCTATGAGATAAGAGACATACTGTAGGTACAAGTGAAATATCCAACGGAGTTTGAAACCGTAGACATACCCGTATCCGCAATGGCAGTAAATCTTTGTGAGAAAGGCGGGTTAACCCGCATTTCTCACAAGCCTAATTTTTTCGTGGGAGTCGACTCTCCAGGAACAAAAATACGGGGCGATTTTTGTTGCATACAACAAAAAGCAGTGCTCTGAAAAATCATGGCGCTATTT
>Ga0180009_10001724_pt1 | contig 26413 bp, 24 predicted proteins | sample OS_PC_MetaG_FD_123537 | JGI IMG/M metagenome (GOLD analysis project Ga0180009, IMG submission 123537) | Groundwater microbial communities from the Aspo Hard Rock Laboratory (HRL) deep subsurface site, Sweden - OS_PC_MetaG | ecosystem: Environmental > Aquatic > Deep subsurface > Groundwater... | reverse complement strand
CCCATTGTTGCAGCACGCTTGTACTTTTCAAAAATAAAAACTTCGGAAAGTTCACTCGGTTGCTTGTTCTTTTTATGCTGCGTTCCTTTGTATGCATGAAATGTGTGAGCGCCCAGCAACAGCCCCTCTGTTAAGGCTTGAGCTGAAACGCGCGGGTTCAATCCACCCTCCCCTGCTCCGTGCAAAAATGTGGTCATGGATTTAGCTTTTTGTTCGCGCGCAACTTTTACAATATGACCTCCGATTTGCCGCACTGTATCTTCATTAAACTTCTTTTTGTCTCCAAGGCCGAGGAGCGCGACATTCCGTGCATTTATCCATCCGAATGCCGGAAAGACCAAAGACTCGCCCAATTTACCTTCGAATTCTCTTTGAGCAATAAGCTCAGTAATCACACCTTCGAGCCCTTTATCCACAGCCTCGGTTGTGTCGCTAACGCTTTTTGCGCCTTTAAACATGCTAACTACCAAAAGATCGCATGTTTTCTCTAAAATATCGCCTTGTATAAGTTCGATGTTCATATACGCAAACCTTAGCGAGATATCAAACTTTGATCAAATTCTGTCCGTCCGGCGTCCAACTGTTATAAAGATTGTAGCCGCAGGTCTTTAGCCTGCGTTTTTTAAAAAATGAAATTACAAAAAAATTTCCCCATAAGATAAAAACAAAAAATGCTGAATTTAAAGGGTTTTCCCACACAACACCTGTCCCCCAGGTACCAGGTACGTAGGTACCAGGTACGTGAGTGCCAGGTACATCAGTTCAGACGAGATTTCTCCGCTGCGGTCGAAATGACAAGTAGATGGATAATCGCGCTCCTCGATCTTTAATCAAAAACAAAAGCCCTGATTCCTGCCTGCCGGTAGGCAAGTAAAATCAGGGCTAGTAAAGTCAACGGCTCACGGACAAAGCATACTTAATCTCAGGTCCAGGCTATTCGCCAGCTCTTGAGGAAGGACGTTGCTCAACGGCCGCTCCTGAAGCAAACCATTGGAATCACCCTTGAAGATCAGCCGAATGTCCTTTTTCTCCAAAACCACGGGCCATCGTTCAGCCCTGGCTATGAGCAATAGCGCCCGCTCAGGATTGAAACAGATTGGATAGCCCACGAGCTCACACATCTTTGCATCAGATACAGAATCGCCAATGGCCACAGAAGCCTTCAGATCAATGTCGTGTTCCAGAGCGATTTGTTTCACAGCCTCATCTTTTTGAGTTGCCCAGACAAGTGGCTCACCGCCAGTAAAAAAACCGTTCTCGTGTGGATGTTCCGTACCGTAGAAAATCTCGATTCCATTAGCCTTAGCGAAAACTTCCACCGCCTCTTGGAACGACCCAGAAATCACAGCACACGGCATCCCCACGTCCTTGGCCGCACTCGCAAGTTCACGCGTAAACACATGAACGTGATCACCTCTTTGTTCCATGGCTCTTTCAGCAACAAGCTTGGCGTCGGAAATTCTGACTCCCTTCAACCGCCCGTCTTGCTGATAGCTTTTGACTAGAATTTTTACGAAATCGGAAAATGAACCCTGTCGCGTCAAATAGCGTTGCCGCTCCTTGACCGCAAATTCGTGAACGATTCTTGGCAGAATCCCGAATTCAATAGCCAGTCGAATCCATTCGTCGAACAGCTGCCAACGCAGCCATGTTCCGTCAATGTCAAAGAACACTGCTCCCTTTTTCTCGCTCATCGCTCACCTCCTCATATGTGAAAGTTCGAATTGTTAGCTGAACCTAGCAAATATTTATGATTATGTCAATAATCGCAGACCTCAGGATTCCAAAGCCCGCGCTCGTTTATCTTTGCATCCTGTTCTAATCTGCGCAGCTCAGTTTTCCTGTCACTATTTTGCGGGAATGAAAGATATGCGTGCGCGTAACCATTCTGAACCATTGTTGCGTTCACATCCGTTCCATCTTCTAAATACACATTGCGCAACAAACGATCGTACTTGTCTCTTTCATCTGCTTGCGGATCAGATTCTAATCGAATGCGCTTTCCAAGCAAAAGATCTTCCAGCACTTTTGATGCTTCTTTTCCAAAACACTCAACCGGCTTGTTTGGATGCACTGTCTCCGGTGTGTCGATTCCAAGCATGCGGATTGTCCAATCTCCGGGTTCATTATCTAGCGTAGCGTGAAATGTATCGCCGTCTACTGATTTGGTAACTGTTGCGTTGGTTTGAGTTGTTGATGTTTTTATGAAATCCAGTTCAGAGATCTGCTCTTGCTCCAGCTCAACTATTTCCTGCTTGGCGAGCGCAACAAAATCAACACTCTTGATTAAAAAACCAACTGATATCAAAAACGGAATAAGGAGTGCAGTTAAAAATATGTATAATCGTTTAGGCATAATTATTAAATTCATTATTCGCTCATTCGCGCGAATGAGGGTATAGATTAAAGATGGGTTAAAGTTGTATGGACGATAGGATGAATATCATCGACTAATCCATAGTACACGTTCCTACTCACTTGCTTACTAAATAAGATATTAGTTTTACCAAGAATCACTAAATGTTTGGATGTAGCTTTGAACGATAAATTGATATGTGACGCGATCTGCTCGACTGTTAGATTGCCATTTGCCGCAAGTAATTTAATAATCGCCAGACGTCGCCTGTTTGCAAGTGCTTTCATAATCCATTCTACGCCCATATATCTACAGCTATCACATATCTCTCATTCGAGCGAATGAGGTTATCCACAATCATTATTCCACTAACCTTAGCCAAATTAGTTGCTCAGTTCTCATTCGCTCATTCGCGCGAATGAGGGCAATGTCATCTATTTATGTATAATTGTGGATAAGTCACTCAATGATTTAGCAATATGTCAGAACAACGAGAGAAACCAATATCAGAATATGAAGCAGCAAGCTTTGCAGCAGAACTTGGTAGTGCTGAAGAAGTAGATCTTCATGGCATGGATACTGAAAGCGCGATGCACGAACTTGATAAAGCTCTGAACCATGGATTTATGACTGAAGTCGAAGTAATAAAAATTATCCATGGTCGTGGCGAACAAAAACTCCGAAACGCGGTTGAGAGTTATCTAAAAAAATGTCAGTTCGTAGAATTGTGGCGCTCATCTAACAATCCGGCTTAAGTGGGAGGTGTAACTTACGCGGCGCTGGCCAAGAAGAAGTAGCCCTCTTGATCAAAATCCAAATTTAATGTAAAGTGCATCCTATGAAATTGAAGAATCTACTGCTGCCAATCGTGTTCGCTCAGGCCCTCATCGGAACCGTGGGCAGCCTTTTTGTCAGCGACGTGCAGAATTTGACGCCATGCAATCTGTGCTGGTACCAGAGGATCGCTCTGTATCCGATCATGTTGATCGCAGCCATCGCATATTTGCGTGAAGATAAAAAAGCGCACCATTACGTGCTTCCGTTTAGTATCGTTGGTCTGCTATTTTCCAGCTATCACAATTTGCTGTATTACGATCTCCTTCCCAAAAATTTGCAAACCTGTTCATTCAGCGGCGCTTCCTGTACCGCGCATTACATCAACTGGCTCTGGGTTTTCGACATCCCGCAACTCTCACTCATCGCATTCGCGGTAATCACGATCTGCATGATCTTGTTCGCTAAAAAGTCTAAAACCCCTTCGAAACCAACAGCTTAAAAGGCACGGAAAATTTACGAGATTTATGATCAAACGCGGCTTCAACATGTGTGATGCCGTGTTTTTTTGCCTGCGCTCTGAACTTTTTCAAATCTGTGGTGTGAGATAGATAAGCGCTTACTGATCGCGCTCCTCCGTCTTTCAACGCAGCCGCCGCTTTAAACAAGGTGTCGCCCGTATCCGCAATATCGTCGACCAGAAGTACATCCTCTCCTTTAGGCTTGCCGCTCGCAATTCTACTCACAACTTTACCCGGACCCAAACGATCTTTTTTGATTTGGATGAACGGCGAACGCAACTTTCCGCTGAGTAGTCGTGCTCGATCTCGCGCTCCCATATCCGGTGCAGCCACAGCTGTTATATTTTTCCGGCGTGCGAATTCTGCCGCGTAATCCGTTGGCAGAATGTTCACCATCTTGCCTTTAAAAAAATCTTGGAACCGCTTACTATGCGCATCCAAAGTCACAACCTTATTCACCTCAGTGGAAAGAATAAGATCAGCGATCACGCGGCCGGCCGGAGCCTCGCCTTTTTTCACAGATCTATCCTGCCTGCCATACGCAAACCACGGCGCAATCAGCGTCCCGTCCTTGGCACCTGCAACATGCACAGCTTTTAAGAGCAACGAGAGTTGGAATGTTTCAATTGGATCCTCCCAAACATTGCCCGCAACCACAACGCGCTCCTTAATATCCGCCGGCGAAAACACAGCCCACTCCCCCGCTTTGTATTTTTTTGGTGTAACAAGTTGCGGATTCACACCAAGCTCTTTAGCGATGCCGCGCACCAGCGCAGCTTCGTGTTTTAATCCAATAACCGTGAATTTCATATGTTTAATAATTCAAGCACCTCTTCATCTGTTATTTGCTGGAATTCTTTGTAGAATTGTCCTACAGCTCCGTAGATCAGAGGGCGTTGCGATGCGATGACCTGCGCTCCTAGATTTTCCAGTTCTTGAATGGATGAGCGAGCGCCATGCGGAACCGCCACCACGATCTTTTTCGCGTTCTGGTGTTGCGCCGCTTTAATGGCCGCCTGCATTGTGAGTCCGGTCGCAATTCCATCGTCGATAATAATAACCGTCTTCTTTTCGAAAGACGGAAGAGCGCGGTCTTTTCGATACTTTTTAATCCTGCGCTTTGCCTCCTGCTTTTCTTTTCGAACTATTTCCGCAACTGCTTTCGGATCAGCGGCTCTTCGTTCGCTTTCATTCCAAACCGTCTCCCCTGTCTCGGCCAGCGCGCCAATCGCATACTCCTCATTAAATGGCGCTCCAATTTTTCTGGTCACAATTACATCTAGTGGAAGTTTGAGCGCGTGCGCGACCTCAGCTCCGAGCACAACCCCGCCGCGTGGCAATGCAAAAAGAAGCACGTCCGAACGACCGGCGTACTCATTCAATTTCTCTGCCAACTTTTTCCCGGCCTCTTGCCGATTCTCAAAAATCATAAGTTAGTATTCAGTATACCGTATGTAGTATTCAGTATTTTCTATCTAATATACTCGATACTGTATACTGTATACCGCATACTATTTTTTCTTCACATCAAACCCGCCAAACTGACTACGAAGCGCCATAATTATTTGTGCCTCATAACTCGGCCGCGTTTGGCTTTTTTTGCGCGCGTTCAAAGCTGTGTGAATTACACGATCAAAAACTCCGAGCTTGTGTGCTTCCTTTACAGTCCACCGTCCACCGCCTGTTTCATCCGCACGACCGCTAACTTTTGTAAGATCATTCCCAAATTCCTCATACGCATTTTCCAAACAACCCATTAAATGCGACTCAATCACACTTCCATTTTTATAAATCCCAGCAACCTGCTTAAGATCGATGGAATAATATGTGGCCGCCTTCATAACAGCAAAGCCCTCTGCCATGGCTTGCATCATGCCGTATTCAATTCCGTTATGCACCATTTTCACGAAATGTCCTGCTCCGGATTCACCCACATGTCCGTAACCGCCTTTGCAAGATAAATCTGCGAACAACTTAGCATAACGCTTGTATTGAGATTTGGGACCGCCAACCATTAAACACGCTCCCTTCCGCGTACTCTCAGGACCTCCGCCCACTCCCACATCCAAAAAATTAATTTTGCGTTTAGATAATTTGCGAGCGCGAGAAATCGAATCTTGGTAAAACGAATTGCCGCCATCAATTATTGTATCTCGCGCTTTCAGGTTCGGAGATAATTGACTGATGATTCCCTGCACATTTTCGTACGGCACCATGATCCAAATTGTTCGTGGCGCTTTCAAATCTTCTGCCAATTCTTTCAAAGATTTTGCAACTGTCACACCTTTTTTACGCGCCATTTTTTGCACGGCTTTTTTATCAACATCAAAAACTGTGACGCTATGACCTTTTTCAAGAAGACGCATCACCATTGCTTGTCCCATTTTTCCAAGACCAACATAACCAAGGTGCATAATTTCTTTTGTAATTATAACACATTACTCGTAACACGTAGCTCGTAACACGTAACATATCTAGTCTTGACATTTCATCCGATTTTTGATAAACCTAACGCGGTTCATTACAACTTGAGAAGGGAGAACGAGCATGCAGTGGATTAAATGGAAAGAATTTTTTGTACGCTATTCCGTCGGTCTGTTTTGCACGGGCGTCGGCATTGTGATTTGGATGCTGATTTTTGGAATTGTCAGTCTGGCCAAATCAACAAACAACAATGGAGTAGATACGCATAATCAGGCCGCTCTCAAAGATTGGGAAAATCGTGCTGTTCCGATCCTGCTCAGGAACGCGGTCATCAAATCGCTGGAAGCCGGTTCGGTGGCCGGCATTGAATTTCCCAAAGGTACGGAAAATGAGGAAGCTTTTTTGAAGCTGGCTCTGCTGGTGGTTAACGGCAAGACCGCTGACGCAAGGATCCGGGCTTTCAAGGACTTCCACAAGGTTTCGGAAATCCCGGTAAACACAAGCTATGGATTAGTCGTGGCGCTCCAGAACGAAAAACTCACGCCTTCAGAGCGCTATGACAAGCTGTACGCATATATAATTTCCAATCAGGCGCAAAGCAAATCCGAAACCATGATCATGCATGACCTGACGCGCGACTGGCTCAAAGGCGCTCGACCTGAACTCAAAGAACTGCCTGACAAACCAAAGGCCGAAGAGCCATACGTCTACAACTGGTTTGCTCTGACCATTTTTGCTCTGGTGCTGTACGCACTGGCGCAAATCATAATGGGCTTTTTCTACTTCGGAGATACCAATGATCGCTATGGCAACCGTGAGTACGACACATGGGCTATTCCGGCCAATCCTCTGGGCTGGCTGCTCATGATCCCGTTCGCGCCCGCGTTCGCGTTCCCTTGGATCGGACGCGGTGTGTATTGGGCCATTATGTGGCCGGCTACCTGGCTGGTTTGGCAATCCGGCCGAGGCTTGAAGTGGGCGCTGGTGGATTTCGATCTGTCTGTGCCGCCGCGGAAGATTCGCGAATGGCGTGAAACCAGGCGCGAAGCTAAACGGCGGAAACGCGCCGCCGAAGAGGTTCGGGCCGCCGAAGAGGCTGTGCTGGGTCAGGATGTCATCCGAGCCGGACTGAAGCTCAAGCATCTGCAAGAGCTTGCCAAACTCGAGAAGGACAAAGTGATGAGCGCAAAGCTCGGCAAAATTGCCGCTCGGCTCGAAGATGTGGCTAAGTCGCGTCGAAAGCACCATACGATCAAAGATCAGGACGGTTCGGATACGGATGGAAGTCTGTCCGAGATGATCGACGACTTGTCTATGGTTGTGGAAGGTTTGGCTGAGGCTGAAACGGCGGACAGCTCGGGACTGATCCCGATCAAATCCAAAACCGTTGCAGCCTAAGCTGCCCCTTCTTCTGATTCGCTCCTTTCTCCAATACATCTCGTCTCTCGGAGACGTTAACGTCTCCGAGAGACGAATCTTAACCGTGTGCTCTTGCATGCGGTTTTTTTTATTGGTTGATACTTGACATTTTGGTTAAAAACTGGTAAACCAAATCCGGTTCATTGGACAACAAAACTGTAGCCGCAGGTCTTTGGTCTGCGACTGGAGAAGGGAGAAAAGACATGAGGTGGATTAGCGGACGAAAGTTTTTGGTACGAAACAGTATCAGTCTGACTGTACTCGGAATATTTGTGCTTCTTTGGACTGTATTTGTCTGGGCCTCTGTGATAAAAAACAATCGCAAGAACAAAGAAATTCAGACGCAAAACGAGAGAACAAGACGGGAATGGGTCAAAAACACTAATCCGATCCAACTGCACAACGCTACTGTCAAAATGTTGCGCACTGGCAAAGTTGATGATGCCGAGTTTCCGGGCGGTACTTGGCAAATGAAAAGGTACATCCATCTTATGATGGTTATGGGAGATTCAAATTCTACTTCGGAACAAAGGTTGCAAGCCTTTCTTACATACCGGGGCTATTCGCAAAACCAGGGCATTGTATCCGTTCCAGAAGACACAACTCTTGGCGTCAATAAAGCAATCAACGATGCGGAACTTACGCCAAGCGAGCGTTACAAAAAAATGCGAACTTATGTTGACCCTAGATATGTAAAAGGATACATGTATCATGAAGAATACTTAATGGTTCAAGATATTTTGGATACTTGGGCAAGAGAGCCTAATCACTACACACGCGGAAAAATGGAACTGCCACCAAAACCCGTGTTAAAACAACCCGTAGTGTATTCAAGCTTAGCTCAGGATATTTCTGCTATTGGTTTCTACATCATACTGCAAATCATCGTGTCGCTTTTGTACTTTTCCCGGAAGCGTGGTGAAAAACGCTGGGCATTAACCAAGCATCCGCTGGGCTTGATCTATATCCTGGCTAACCTGCCCGGATTCAGTCTACCTTTGATAGGCCACGGCATTGCATCGATCGGAAAAAAGTCAGGCGAAAAGAGGAATCTGCGCCGTACTGCAATGAGAAACGAAGAAATCGAAAAGCGACTCCTAGAGATTGCTCAAGAAGCCATTGCACGTGACGAGGAGCGTATAAGCCTTCGTTCTGAACTAGCTCGGATCAATGATCCGTATCGCAAACCTCCGCCAGAATCAATCGAAGCTGCTGCGGAAGAAGAAGTTAATGCAGCTGAAGAAGCTGAAGCTGATGAGAAATCGGCAGCTGTATCCAAACGTGCTGAAGCTCCGGTAGCCACGGCTTGCGACGTGGCTTGACAAAAAATGCAGTCTATCACATACTGGTGCTCGTCCGCTGCTGGGATAGCCAAGCGGTTAAGGCAACAGGCCAAACCCCTGTTATTCCGTGGTTCAATTCCACGTCCCAGCACAACTGAGTAATCAACGCCCATCTCGTCTTGTCCTCTTTTCATTCGCTCTCCTCCCCCGAGCCCCGATCACTACTGGTCGGGGCTCTTTTTTATATGCCTACGATATCGCGCATCTTTAACAAATTTACGAATTCTTTTGTAATATAGAAAAAATTAAAAGTAGGAGCGGATTGACAACCGAAATAAAATACGTCATGATAGCTGCGCTTTCGGGGGTCGTCTAATGGTAGGACTCCAGGTTTTGGTCCTGGCTATCGGGGTTCAAATCCCTGCCCCCGAACCAAAGAAAACACACTGCTATTGGCAGTGTGTTTTCTTATAATCACTAATGAATTACACAATTACATTTGCCCTCTTATCTGAGCTATTGCTATATTCCTTATTATTTGTTACTATCTCTACTCACAGTGACATAGCAAGATTGATGACGTCACTTTTTTGCTAGGCCACTGTAATATTGTTTAATTCTTAAGAATCTAAACTATGTTTCAAGACGAAGACACAATGACTCCAGTAGTCCCAACTGACGAGCCAGCCGAAGAAGCAGCTCCAGTTGTGGAAGAAGAGGCACCAGCCGAAGAAGCAGCTTCAGACGAAGCAGCTCCAGAGGCACCAGCCGCTGAGTAAAAAATAAACCCCCGCTTTAACAGAGGGGGTTTTGTTTTCTATAAGTATTGAGTATGCAGTATTCAGTATTTTTTTGAACATACTCGATACCGTATACTGTATACCGCATACTATTTCTTTAGATATTTCCCAACCGCTGCCCATGATGATGCAGCCACAAGCAGGACAAGCGCCCCGCCCTCTAATGCAATCAGTTGCCACAAATTTTTTACAAAGAACGTACGCAGTCCCGGATCAGCTCCGTCAAAAAACGAAATCAACCGCGGCTCTAAAAGATAAATCGCACCGACGATAACCCCTGCTGATATGATCATTGCGATCACGGCAATCAAAACTCCTTCCAATACTAACGGCATCCTCACAAAAGACCCGGAAGCGCCAACGAGTCTCATGACGCCAATTTCTTGTCGTTGAGTATAGATCGCCACACGAACCGCATTGTACACAATCAAAACTGAGAATAGAGCGAATACTCCGATCAAAATCAATCCGAACAAGCGCGCGGATTTTCCAATATCTCGAACTTGATTAATTGCCTCAGCATGATCATCGTAAGTTTTTGACTCAACTGCAAATTCAAATTGCGGATTTTTTAGCGCTTCAATAAGAAATGGATAATCTTTGGTTTTCTTGGCTTTTAGAATCATGGATGCGCCCAGCGGGTTCTGATCCAGCTCAGCTAAAGCTTCAAGAATCTTTGGGTCATCAGCATGCAATTCTTTAAAAGATTCCAGCGCTTGATCTCGCGTAAGCAAATTCGCACTCTTGACTTGTGGCAACGATGCCATAAAAAATTGCGCTTGCTGCAATACCGCTTCTGGTGTGTCAGGTATAAAGTAAACGGAAATATCTATCTTTTTTTCAAGAGCGGAAACCGCGCTCTCCATTAAAGCGTTAACGCCGACCAAAACGTTCACAGACAAAAGAGCCAGCACCAATACGAAAACCGTGGCCAGTCCGATCCAGGCGTTGCGGATAAAATTTTTCCAGGCGTAAGAAATGATTCGCCAAGGTGTAACTGCTAGACTCATAATTTAGTTGGTGGTTTGTAGGTTAATTCATTAGCCCATTGGCCCTTCTGCCCTTCAGCTTATAACAGATACTTCCCATGACTGTGATCAGCGACTACTTGCCCGTCAGCCAGTGTTACGACCCTTCTGCGCAAGCCGTTAACAACCTCGCGGTCATGCGTTACCAGTACAACCGTTGTTCCAAACTTATTAATTTTTTCCAGAAGATCGATGATCTCGCGTGTATTGAGAGTATCTAAATTTCCCGTGGGCTCATCTGCCAACAAAATTTTTGGACGGTGCACCAAGGAGCGCGCAATCACAACTCTTTGCTGCTCACCTCCGGAAAGTTGATGCGGAAAGCGCTTGTGCTTCTCCTCAAGACCAACAATTTTTAAAACTTGCGGTACCACATCTCGAATTCTTTTATTTGGCACGCCCGCAACTTCAAGTGCAAACGCAACATTTTCCCAAACCGTTTTTTTGGGAAGAAGTTTGAAATCCTGAAATACAACTCCAATCTGCCGACGAAGAGACGGTATCTCACGATTTTTAATTCTTGTAATATCCCAACCGCCGATTTCAATCTTTCCGCTCGTAGCTATTTCTTCGGCAATCAATAACTTGGCGAGAGTGGTTTTCCCTGTTCCGCTCTGACCAACGATAGATACAAACTCACCCGGCTCAATTAGCAAAGACACATCCTTCAAACCATAGGAATCGGCTGAATACTTTTTTGTTACGTTGTTAAGAGTGATCATAGTTTCGAATTTCGAATGTCGTATTTCGAATGTCGTGTTGTAGGTATTTTAACTCAAAACCCGCCTTTTGCGAAGGCGGGTCCTGATGGAGCCAGCTCCGGGATTCGAACCCGGGACCTCTGCTTTACGAAAGCATTGCTCTACCAACTGAGCTAAGCTGGCCTGGAGCGGGTAACGAGAATCGAACTCGTCTCTTATGCTTGGGAAGCACACATAATTGCCACTATACGATACCCGCATATTTATTACTAAAACCGTCGGCATTATACCGATTAGTGATCAATTAATCAATACCTAATAAGCTAAAAAGCTAATTTAAAACCTCAGATAACGAACTACATCATTGCGCTCTAGTCGCTCTATTAAATATGCTCCCAACGCGTTTGGATCTCCCTGACTTTCACCGGCCAGCGCAATAGACAGTTGCTGTTCCAAAATTGCCGGGCGCAGCACGTTCTGTCGAAAATCCTCTTCGCTCCATCCAAAACTTTCTAGCAGGTATAATCCTACATCCGGAGTTGTGGTTGAGGCTGCGGTTACAACATCTGCGAAAAAGCTTCGCAAATCTTCTTCTGAAACCTCAATCCCCTTTTCTTCAGCCAACTCATCCAAAGCCGCTTCGTTTAACAATTTTTCCAAAACATTTTTCTCCAAATCCACGTTCATTTCTTCGGCGAGCTGCTGTTCATTAGCTGCTTCGGATTCCAAAAAAATTGCCAGTGTGTCTCTTGTTTTCAAAAACTCACTATAGAGAATGGATTCGTCACCCAATTTTGCAGCAGGTACCGGTAGAATGTTTGAGATCGAACGGACAACCTGACTATCCGAGCGTTTCACAAACACGGCCCATGAGAAAGAAGCAGCTACTCCGACCAAAATTAATACAACTAACAAAACGCCAAGAATATAAAACCATTTTTTTGGGTTTTCCCTGGTTATAGTTTTTATTTCAATTTCTTGTTCTTGCATATTAGTCTATGAAATTATGAATTTTATACGAAATATACGAATCTATTTGTCATCCTGAGTGGAGCGCAGCGGAACCGAAGAATCTAACCTCGTGATGCTGTGCGGCCAGATTCTTCAGCTACCCCCGCTTTTGTCTATGGCGGGGTCCGTTCAGAATGACAAAAGTTAATGTTATGAGTTACGAGTTATGAGTTACGAGTTATGAGTTATATATTTAACTTCCATGAAAAAAATATTCCCACCATAATTCCGGATTTGATTTTGATGATTTAGTGGTCTCGCTGAAGTTTGATATTACCCCAAGCGGCTGACTTGTCCAAGTTGGTGTGGCGGAAAATCCCTGCAAAACGATCACGCGCTCCCCCTCTTTTTTGCGGCCTAGTCGGGCACGCGCTTCGTATTCTATGCGATCGTCTGAAATTAATTCCTGCGTTAGCGCCTCAAGTTGCATTTTTCGCCCCTCTAAAGTATCAGCCTCGGATTCAAGTGCGTGTATTTCTCGATCAACCGTCCAACCTCGATATGTTTCGCGAACTGTGGAAACGCCAAGCACGAATAAAAGCGCCAAATTAGCCAACAGAAAAACCGGCCAACGCACAAACGTCCTCCAAGATTTCTTTTTTCCCCTTTCTGTCCTTCCCCTCATGCGACACAAGAATAGCACAAAAACGTTTTATTGTGCGCTTATATTATTCTTTAGATTCAGTCATTGGAAGCTTTTTTTCCTCTTCTACACCAAGCTCTTTTTGTATTAAAAACGGCATTGAATCCTGCATCCCAACTTGTGATTGCGCGGCCTCGGAAATCGCCTGCTCAACTTGCGCTAATGCTTCTTTGGGAAGTTTGCCGAGCTTTTCCATTATATCTTTGATTTTCGGATCAACCTCTTTATCCGCTCCTCGTTCTGGAGATGTAACATCGATCTCATCCGGATTTTGTTCGTCCGCAGTCCGCAGTCTGACGTCAGTCATTTCGTGCTCAGGCTTAGTCCCTTCTGGCGCTCGCAAATCATTTATTAACATCATGATGCGCTCCGGATGAGCAACGCGTGTAACTTCTAAAATCAATGGTTCTTCACCGTGTTTTATCGTAATTGTTCCCATGTGAAAAACTCTTTCTTTAAATCCTTTTTTAACATATGAAATATCTCGCACCAGTGACAAAGGAATCTCTGTGACAAATCTGGAAAAAACTCCGCGCTGATCAACTTCCACTAAACGCAAACTCGTTACAATCAAAACATTGGAGTTCCACAACAAAAATATTCTTAGTGCCATCACAACGCCGACGATAACAGCAGCCAAAAAAACCAACATGCCGGGCACGCCCCATGAGAATAAAGGAAAAATAAAGAAAAACGGAACCACGATCAACAGAGTCGCCAAACCCAAACTCGGAAACAATGTTAGCGGATGATGACGCACTAATGATCTTGTTTCTTCAATGTCTTTAAGCTGAAGCACATCCTCTATGTGGAACATAGGTCTACGAAAATACGAATCTTAAACAAATAATACGAATTACGAATGGTTGATGAAAGTATTATAGACTGAAAGACCGCGAAAATACAGCTATTTGGAATTTAACGCATTCGTAGCCTTTATCGCCTCTCTGGCCACTTTTCGTTCGTCCCATGGGATTTTATTACCTCCTGCCACGCAAATGGCTTGTTCGCAACCTTTTCCAGTTAGCAAGACCAAATCACCGGGCTTCGCGAATTCCATGGCCCGGAATACGGCTTCGCGTCGATCTTCTATAATAAACAACGATTCGCCATCCTTTTTTCCGGCCTGACGAGCGCCTTCAGCCACCTGCTCCATGATCTCGCGAGGATTGTCGTCGTATGGATCTTCGTTTGTTACGATTACAATGTTCGCGCGCTCAGCAACCATGCGACCGAGCACCGGACGTCGCGCGACATCACGTCCGCCACCACACGATCCCAAAACATGAATCACTCGTGCTCTTGGCATATCAGCCAGTGTTTGATAAAGAATTTCGAGCGACTTTGGTTCTGGTGCGTAATCTACAATCACAGCCCACGACTGTCCTTCGTCTATCCGTTCAAAACGACCTGGCATTGATTTGATTGAGGCGATCTTGTTACTTACTTCATCCATATTTAGATCAAAAATTCGAGCGACTTGAATCGCAGCTTGAGCGTTCTCAATATTTACTCTACCGGGCAAATTTATTTCAAATGGAACACGGTTCAATATAAAACTTGTTTTGAGCGGCCCCAACTCAACATCTGAAACTTTTCCATAATCTACGATCTCATCAAATCCCGGCACTCTAAAATCCTTTGCGTGCGAGTCCGAGCTATTTAGAACTGCGACCTTTCGGATAATCTGCCCGTCAATTATTTTGCGTTTGCACGCTGCTGTGTGACGAAACAAATCAATCTTAGCTTGCTTATAATTTTCAAAGCTTCCGTGCGCCTCAATGTGTTCCGGTGTCAGATTAGTAAAAACAGCCACGTCATAATTTAAATCACGATGCCTGTGCTGAACAATTCCTTGCGAAGATGTTTCAACTACAGCGTAGTGACATCCTGCATTAACCATCTGACGCAACATTTTTTGTAATTGAAAACGCCCAAGCATTGTCATCTTGGTATCGTTCAACCACTCGCGCTCGCCAATCTTAAAAATTGCTGTAGTCGTACAACCGATTTTATATCCGGATGCTTCAAGCGCTTTAGCAATTAAATATGCAGTTGTAGTTTTTCCATTAGTTCCGGTTACACCAATCACAATCAACTCTTCGGACGGATGCCCATACCAAACAGCAGCAAGCCGCGACAATGCGCGGTGATACGGCAAAAACCAGGACTCCGGAACTAATGATTTAAGATAATGTAGCATTCAGCTGAATTTAGCACTTTTATTGAAATATGCAAGTAAAAAGCGCCAGTTTTATACCATTTTCAAAGCTTTTTGTCAACCCCAAAGCTAGTAAAATGAAATTCGACATTCGACATTCGACATTCGAAAATATGCTACCATGCTAATAAGTATGAGAAAAAGGATATCTGGCTTATTTGCAGGCTTAGCGTTCATTATCGCGATTTTGGCCATGTACAAGCTGCCAATTGAAATGAAGGAAATTCAGTGGTTTATCGTGCTTTTTGCGTTCTTGTATCACGGGCAACTTTTAGGGCAGGCGCTGTTTCCGAAATTTTCGTGGAAGATGGCTATGCCGCTCGGAATTGTTCTCTTTCTGGCTCTTCAGAGTATTGCACAAACAGCATGGTATTACTTGGGGACAGAATTAGGAGCGGCCAGCGACATGTGGTCTTTGCTATTTGCTGTGATTGTCTCGCAGATCATTTCTGTCATCCCCGGTTTGATCGGGGATCCATGTCCGAACGAATCACAAGAGCAAGCGCGCAGATCCGTTCTTCAGTTCTTAAGTTCCTCAGTTCTGTTGTTTGTAGCGCTGATCTCAACAATCTTTGTTATCCGCGGCGCAGCAAATGCAGCAACCATTGAATCTATTCGCGCTACCTGGCCGCTTCTTCCGGATGGAACATTGCTGGCAATCGCGCTCGTCTGGCTTACCTTACTTTTATCTGCCATTTTCTTGCGCTCCTCGATCTTTACAACAGCACATTCTGCGCTCGCGATTTTTAGCACCACATCCATCGCTCCGCTTGTTTACAAACTCGGCTTCGGTTTCGACGGTTTCCTACATGTTGCGAGCGAAAAAATCTTATTAGCAACAGGTACGCTCACGCCAAAACCTTTTTACTACATCGGGCAATACGTTTTTACAACCTGGTTTGCGCGGCTCACAGAACTTTCAGTGGCAGATATTGACCGCTGGCTTGTTCCGGTTGGAGCCGCGATCCTTCTGCCACTGTCAATACTGATGATATCCGAGCCTGTCATCTCGAGCGTAGCCGAGAGATCTCGTTCAGAAGAGATTTCTCCGCTCGCTTTACTCGGTCGAAATGACAGATGTTTAAAATTCCTAATCCTCGGACTTCTCCCACTTTCCGCTTTCATCGCAACTACACCGCAAAATTTTGCGTATGTACTCGGTCTTAGCGCGCTCATTCTGAGTCTGGGGATTCATAACAAAACAGTAAATCCAATAACGCCGCTAATCTTGCTCGGATGGGCAATCGCAACTCATCCGCTCGCAGGCCTTCCACTACTCTTCGTAGTTTTGGCTGTAATTTTATGGCCCCATAAAGGAGCTGCGCTCCCACGGGGCAAGCGCTTGTTAAGTGCTTTATGTGTGGCGCTTGCTGGAGCTGCAATCCCAATTGCTTTCTACGTTTTAGGATTACGCCAAGGCATTGCGATTGAATGGAATCTTAATGCTGTTTTTAGCTTTGAGCCGTGGTTGCATAAGCTTAAAGAATTCTTACCGTGGATTGGCAACCGTTTTGTTCTTTGGCCTACGTGGTCAAGCTTGATAGCAAAAGCACTTCCGCTCCTCCTTCTGATCTCATCCGTTGGTGGAGTTATTGTCGGACGCAGGACGCAGGACGCAGGACGCCGGTCAATCTATATCGCTTCTGCCCTTGTGCTCTGGATCTCTGCAACCATTTTAAAATCAACTGGCGAGTTTACCTTTCTTATCGATTATGAACGCGGCAATTATGCTGATCGATTAAATACATTGGCGCTGTTCTGTTTAATTCCTGCAGCAATTCCAGGCATAACCGCATTTTGGAAGCGCGCTCGAACATCACCAAAAATCATCCTCATAGGAGCATCAATCTTTTTTGTTGGAATTTCTACAGCTCTGGCGTATAACAGCCTCCCTCGTCACGACGCCATGATTACAGGCCGCGGTTGGAGCACCAGCAAATACGATTTCGAAGCCGTGCGCTTGATTGACAGAGACACAGCTAACTCAGAATACACTGTGTTAGCGAACCAAAGCGTGTCAGCCGCAGCAGTTGCTACACTGGGTTTCAAACGCTACGCAGACGATATCTTCTTCTATCCAATCCCAACCGGCGGCAAATTGTACGAAACATATTTAAAAATGACATATAACGAGCCTTCGCTTGATACGGTTAAAGACGCGGCTGAATTAGGGCGCACGGAGCTTGTCTATGTTGTGATCAACGATTATTGGTGGCGCGCGCAAGCAGTGTCAGAAGCTGTGCGCGAAATTTCGCATGATGATTGGGAGATCGGCGACGGAAAAATCCGCATTTATAAATTCGATTTCAGCGCTGATTCCAGCTCATCCACCACAGTTTCCAATTTGTGACGATTTAAAATTGTTTGGCGCGCCCGATTCATGTTCTCTGAGTACGAATTAGTGAGCGCGTGTTTTATTGCGTTTGCGAGCGCTTGTTCATCTCCGGCAGGGATTATCCATCCGGCTCCGTCTAATGTTTCCGGGATTCCACCCACGTTCGAAGCGATAACCTGGCAGCCGGCTGCCAGCGCCTCCAAAATAATTGTTGGCTGATTTTCATAAACAAGCGACGGAATGACAACGAGCGGCTTTTGGTCTAAAATCTCAAGTACGCGGTCGTGCGGCAGGGCGCCGTAATAGAGAATGTTTCGTCCGGCGTCCGGCGTCCGTGGTCCGGATTTTGTCTTGTTATCTCCTACGATGTGTAATCGCACATCATTCGGATTCAGTGATCTGAGCGCTCGGATCAGAACATCAATCCCCTTATCCGGATCAAGTCGCCCAACAAAAAGAATGTCCAAATTCGAGTTTTGGGTTCCAGGTTCCAGGTTTTGGATTCCGGATTCCAGATTTTGGGATATTGGATTTGGAATAACGAAGGTTCTGCTTATTCGAAAGAATCCGTACTGTTTATGAAAATTCAAAAGCCAGTTCGTGGGCGAAATAACTGTATCAGGATTTGCGAGCGCGAATTTCCGAAGAGTGGCCCATGTGAGTCGCCAAATATTACGTGCGAATTTATAAATTTCTCCGCTCACAATTTGACCGGACGGCTCAACAAGTTGCGCATCATGCAAAATATGAACCCACCTCAACTGCCCCCCATGTTCGCCACGAAGTGGCGAACATTCATTTTTCTTGACATTCTGCAATTTTCGATGTTCGCCACGAAGTGGCGAGCATGTTGTTTGTTGTCGTAAAATTTTTGATGGTGTATGGAACCCGCAGCCTGTGAGATTGTGCGTCAATAAAATTTGCGGCTGCCATTCCAAAATCTGCGACACAATATCTGATCGCGCTCCTAAATCTCTCAAATGAAAAAACAAACGCGAGATGGCCGAGAGTGCTTCCAAATTTGGAGATCGCACAAAAACCTTAATCTCATGCCCGCGTCGTTCAAGTTCGCGCACTTGCGTCTCAGCAATAACAGCTCCCCCACCTTTGGAGTTCGGAGCATAATCATTTGTTAGAACTGCTATTTTCATATTATTGGTCTACGAAAATACGAATCTTATACGAATATACGAAATCGTATCCCGGGGTCAGACCCGGTGCCAGGTACGGGGTCAGACCCCAATGGACTCAAAACCGCAATTCTCATATTATTAATTGATGTCATTCTGAACGAAGTGAAGAATCTTCCTATTGCTTACATGCTCTCGGCAGATATTTCAAGCGGAAGATCCCTCGTCGCTCCGACTTCCCTCGGGATGACATTTTGTTGGTATAACTCCGTTAATTTTTCCATGTGCTTGCTCCATGTGAATTTTTCTAACACACGCTTGCGCGCGCACTCACCCATGCTCTGACGCAGCTCCCTGTTCGAACAAAGTAATGTAAGTGCCCGGGCTAGCGCTTGTTCATCTTTTGGCGGAACAAGAATTCCGGTTTCCTGATCTGCGACCACAGTACGTACTCCCGGCAGATTTGACGCGACAACCGGAACTGCGCACGCCTGCGCTTCCAAAGCAACAAGACCAAACGCCTCAGCTCCGGAAATCGAAGGCAAGACCAAAAGATCAGCACATTGATACGCTCGAATAAGTTCGATATGTTCAGCCTTACCGCGAAAATCACAGCGCTCACTAATCCCCAATAACGCTGCCTGCTTCTCATACAACGAACGCAACTCCCCGTCACCAATCAATATTAACTTAGAATTGGGAACTGATTTGAAAGCGCGGAGCAACACGTCAACGCCCTTAAACGCATGCGCCTTGTCCATGCCGCCAACAAACAGAATGACTGGTGGTTGGTAACTGGTAGCTGGTAGTCGAGATATTGGATGAAAAACCTGTTCATCCACGCCAAATGGAAGTTCAACAGCAAGATCGAAATATGGAGCGAAAGATGAATGACTCGCGTAATCTTTGGATGAAACCAATAAAATATCCGCAGCCTTTAAAACACGAGACTGAAAAAACTTGCGATGCAGCTTAAAAAACAATCCCTTTATTCCGGGTGCTGTCGCATCCATGTGCAAAGTTATGACCAGTTTTTTAATCACACCCTTTTCTTTAAGCCGCGCCACGCTTCTCTGCGTTCCATAAAACGGGTAATGCAGATGAACTGCATCCGCATCTCTTACAAAATGCTCAAGCGCGTGAATCGCTCCCGCATTGCCAAATCTGAAACCGGCGTGCGTTGTCAGCGAAACCGAATGTGCATCAACTCCCCTCTTCCTCAACAAATCAACCTCAAGATCAGCAACACGCCCAATGCCGCCTATATCAGGATACGAAACGCAGGATAGATGGATTATTTTCATAAATCAGGTAGTAGATTTACCATTTAATTACTTTTTTCAGAATCTGATAATTCAATTTCCATAACGGATTTGCGACCTTTTTAACAATATCATTTTCAAATTCTTGATACGCAATGTGCGGCGTGAAGATTTGTAACATCAAGATGTCAGGCACTTTTCTAATCCGATCTATGTGTTTTCTGCCGCGTGAAATATATGACCATGTAGCAGGCTTTAAAAACCAAACCATGGCGCGCAGCTTCTCTCTCCACCATCCGCCTTTTACAGCAAAAGCAAGAATGGCTATTTCCGTAGCTGCCAACAAAGGAGACAATAACAAAATCGTGGACAAACGATAATTTTTTAAAACAACGGCCGTACGATTGCGTTCCATCCAAAACCATTTGCTGATCGAGCGCGAAAATTCATAACGATGTCGAACCACGCTCTTTGGCGCCAAAACATTTCTATATCCGGCCAGCATAATTCTCCAACCCAAATCCAAATCCTCATGATACGCAAACAATGTCTCATCAAGCAGTCCGACTTCTTTCAGCACGCTGTTGCGATAAAGAATTCCTGCTCCGGATCCGTATGCGATTGCTCTAGTGTCCAAACCTATATCCACACGCTTGTCATGATATCCGGCGCAATAACCAAAGCCCAGATAATGGATGGCGTTTCCCGAAGAATTCACTTCGCTGGGAAACTGTTGGAGAACTAGGAGCGACTGAACTGAACCGATATTTTCATCTTGTTCCGCAACCGCCACGGCCTCACGCAACGCGTCAGATTCAAACTCTGCATCCGGATTAAGCAGATAAGAATATTTGTGTCCTTGTTCGATCGACTTCCGAATCGCAAGATTGTTACCGCCGCTAAAACCCGTATTGCGTCCGGGCTCATGAATATGGATGAGCGGCAACTGTCCCGGCTGATTGGAAAATCGCGCTTGCTGGCGTCTTACTTCATCTAAAGAACCATCACCAGGACAATTATCAACAAAATGCACGGCCATTCTGTCTTTTGGATAATCGAGGAGCGCCAAACCATTAAAAAGCGCGGCTGTATATGGAGCGCTGTGCCATAAGACGACTATTACATCGACAAAGGGGTGGGTTTCTTGATTATCCATGATTCTGTAGTTAATTTCTAATTATTAATTGTTAATCACTAAACGATTCTGTCATCCTCGCGAAGGCGGGGATCCAGTTCTAAATGCGCTGGATCCCGCAACTGTTAAATGTATGTGCGGGATGACAGAAGGGTTTCGTAATTTCGTATAAGATTCGTATTTTCGTAGACCTATTCATCATTACTATGCATTTTATCGCGCTCTTTGATCATAAAGTTGATAAGCTCGTTTGGGGAGTTGATTGGTTCAGAATCAGAAGTGGGGGTTCCATGTTTTGAGTTTTGGGTTTCGGATTCTACGATAGACTGCATTGCTTGTGCGCGAACAGCGTCTGTTAATTTGCGCTCCAGCTTCTCGTGCTGAATGAATAGTTTGAAGACAAGCAGAAATAGAATTGCAACTGCTGAATACACAACAAGGTCCACGCCGCGTCCGACTCCAACAATCTCGGCAATTTTGGTTGTCACATTTGGCAACAAAACCACGACTGCTGCCACAATCCAAACAATTGACCAAGCCATGGCCTCTGGCAATCGAATCACATTTTGTCGCGCCCTTCGCCAGGTAATTAACAAGGCAAGCGCCATTATCACAACGAGGATTTTTTGTATTAACATATTGGTCTACGAAAATACGAATCTTACACGAATGATACGAATTACGAATGAGTTACGAATAAAGTTTGGAAATTGAGAATTGGAAATTGGATTCGCTCTCTCGTTCTCTTGATCTATCTTGTAAACACTCCAAGAAAAAGTTGCCACGCGATTTTCGCTGCGTCCCATGGTTTTTGTCCTTTTCGGAGAGTGTCTGCCGAATAATGAACGCGCACCGGAACTTCGCACCACCGCAAACCGGATCGTGTTACCAGCCTCAAAATTTCCGAGCAATGTGCCATGCGATCCTGACGAAAATTTATCTTTTTAGCTGCGCTAGAGCTAAGAGCGCGAAAACCGGATTGCGGATCAGTGACTTTACGTGGCACGCCCACAGCCAAAGCGTTAAATGTTCGAGCGCCCGACAAAAGCATGCGCCGATTAAACGGCATGCCAGTGGCATCATGCCCCAAAAAACGCGACCCAAACACAACATCAGCTCTCTCCTCCAAAAGCGGCTGCAACATGTTGGGAATTGACATAGGATCATGTTGCCCATCTGCATCTATATGCAGAACGATGTCAGCCCCACATTTAAGCGCAGCCTCTGTACCGGTTTTCAAAGCTGCTCCCTGCCCTCTATTAACAGAATGGCACAAAATCACTGCCCCTGCTCTTTTTGCACGATCGCAGGTGTCGTCAGGAGATCCATCATCCACCACCAAGACGCTGTCAACATAAGGCAAAACCGCCCGAACCGTCTGCCCAATTCGAGGTCCCTCATGAAATGCGGGAATTACAGCAATTACCATACTTTAGCCAAAAATCGCGTAGGTATAAGTACCTTACGCGATATTCGGTTTTTTTTGTAGTGGGGTGGCTTTTATAATTAAAAAATCGCAATTTTGGCCGCGCCTCGTCAAAACACGATCATATATCTACTAGCATCCGCACAATTCAAGCGATCGCGTCAATTGTGCGGATAGATGTTGATTCCTTGGCCTATTTTAGCTATGAATCAAGAACGCATTTTTTTAATCAAACTGTGGATAACTAAGTCATGGCCTAGGGGGTCAGACACTTGAATAGCAAAACGATCGCGATCAACTTTTAAATCCCAGCAATCCCTTGTGGGCAACCGTGTAATCAATTGTCTTCTTAAGTCCGTCCGTCACTCCAACCAAAGGAATCCAACCGAGCTTATCTTTGGCTTTGGATAAATCCGGTAAACCAAGCGGTGTCATGAAAATAAGCGGCGGTTTAAATGTTATGCGCGATTTTGAACCGGTCATCTGCACGATACTCTGTGCAACATCCACGATCTTCATATCAAGATCACTTCCAAAGTTCACAGCCCCTATTCCTTTTGGCGCTTTCATAAGTTTCATAAGACCGTCCGCCAGATCACTCACGAAAACTAAAGATGTGGCGAATGTTTCATCTCCGTAAATAACCAGCTCCTTGTTATCCAGCGCATTGATAATAAAATCCGGAAGCATGTGTCCATCGAACAGTGCCATGCGCGGGCCATAGGTTCGGAAGATTCTCGCGATCCTCACATCCAAGCCGTGGACATCTTGATATGTGGTGCAACAGGCTTCGGCAAAACGCTTGCCCTCGTCATAACATGAACGCGGAGTAAGCGTATTAACCGCTCCATATTCTTCTTCTTTAAACGGATGGCCATCAGTCGGACGCTCCCCGTAGACGACTGACGTGGAAGCATGCACAACGCGCGCCTTATATTTCACTCCAACATCAAGCACGTTTTTCATACCAACCGAATTCGCATACAAAGTCTGCATTCGATATTGCTCAAACTTCTTCGGACTTGTCGGGCAAGCGAGATGATAGATCTCCTGGATGCCCTGAAACTTTAACTTAAAACGAGCTAATTCCGGGAACGTGTCCAAATCAAACGGTGTATTAATATCGTGGCGAATAAATTCAAAATCCGGGTTTTTTAGCAAAAGATCAATATTGGATTCTTGTGACGTTGTAAAATTATCCAGACATATCACGCGCGAATCCTGCAATAATTTTTCGCACAAATGAGAACCGATAAAGCCCGCGCCACCTGTGACAAGGATATTTTTCTTTTCAAAAGTTGGTTCTTGCATATTTTTTGGTCGTTAATCGTTTATCGTTTATCATTCAAGATTGAACGTTTTATTTAGTATACAATATTTATTCGTTGAACGTTCAGCGTTTAACATTAAACGTTTTACGAATTTTAGTGTTACGGGTTCCAGGTTACGGATTATGGGTTATTAAATTTTCTTCTACAGCTTTAGAGACACCGTTGTTTCGCAAAATGTGCTTCATGGGATTATTGTGAAAAGTATACAATCTATGTGCCAAAAAAGTAAAAGCTGCGATGATAAATGCGATGCCGATGAGCAGATAGAAGTCGTAGATATTCAACCATTCGTATCCAATGTAGAAGAAAACCGCATCCATTACATTTGCTATAATGATGACTATGACATATCGCTTGCCTGAACCCGGTGCCGGATTTTGTTGTTTAAAAGTCCAAAAACGATGGAATGTGTAGTTATAAATCATCGCTAAACTCAAAGCGATTATATTCTGCAATGTGCGCAATCCATCTACCCAAAGAAATCGCGACATCAATGCATAAAAGCCGATTTTTACTAAAAGCGAGCTGCTGCCAACAAAGCCAAATCGAAAAATTGTCCAAAATTCACGGCGGAATAGTGAAATCAGCTTATTTATCCGGCCTTGTACCGGCTTTTCTTTTATACACTCCATAGTCAACTATATGATTCTAACGCGTATTCCGCCCCTACACAAACTTTCGAAAGTATGTAAATATGCATTGGGTATGCGAAAGTAGATACGGTGGTAGATTCGGTAGTAGATACAGTAGTGAATTCAGTGGTAAATTAAGTAAGGAAACAATTGTATTAACTACCGTATTCACCATCGTATTCACATTCATAATCACATGTATAAACTAGGAATCAAGCTAAAAAGACTTTTATTGGTGATTGGCGATTTGGTCATCTTTCAGGCCGCTCTATTGCTGACACTTTGGTTGCGCTATGGAGCTATCGAAACTCACATATGGAATCTACACTTCCTGCCATTTGGAATTTTAAGTTTGCTGTGGATCGTGGGTTCGTACGTCACAGGTCTTTATGATCTGGATGTCCTTAAAAATGGAATAAAATTTTTCCGCCTTTATCTGGAAGGAATGATTGCCAACCTGGCCATTGCTCTGGCTTATTTTTATTTGATCCCCATTTTCAATATTGAGCCGCGGACGAATTTGTTTCTGTACTTCGCAATTGTCCTGCTCCTTGGATATGGCTGGCGGTTGGCATACAACAGATTTTTAACAAATACGCTTTTCAAAAATCGCGTTCTGTTTGTAGGCCCGGGTGCTGATGCGATTAAAATTCGAAATCTTTTTGAAAAAAACGGATTTGGCTTCATGTTGGCTGCGGTTTTTGAAACTACTCCGGGATCACGCTTTGATGATGAGCGCATTGCGTGGTACATGTCCACAGAATCGATTCAGTCAATTATAAATGAACAGCGCATTCATACGATTCTATTGGGTCATAAACCGGATGAAGTTCCCGGATTGCGCGACAGCTTGTACGAAACCCTGTTCACCTCCGTAAATTTACTTGACCGCGCCGCGCTCGAAGAAGCCATAACCGGTCGCATTCCGCTAGAGTATATTTCCCAAACATGGTTCCTCGAACACTTGCGCGAAAATGAAAAAACTTGGTACGAGGTGATCAAACGTCTTGGTGATTTTATTTTAGCCATTCCCATCGGACTTGTTACACTCGTCCTGTATCCTTTTATAGCTCTGCTTATTAAGTTGACGTCCCCTGGTTCGGTTCTTTATTCGCAAATCAGGGTTGGTAGGATGGGAAAGCTTTTTCGTATTTGGAAGTTTCGTTCAATGATTCAAGACGCAGAAACAGATGGACGACCTCAATTTGCAACAAAGGATGATGAACGAATCACAAAATTCGGAAAAATCTTACGAGCTTCGCGCATAGATGAGCTACCACAAATTTGGAATGTACTACGCGGCGAAATGTCACTAATAGGCCCGCGTCCGGAAAGACCGGAGTTCGCAGAAGAGCTGACAAGACAAATGCCTTATTACGCCTTGCGTCATTTGATTAGACCGGGATTAACCGGCTGGGCACAGGTAAAATTCCCATATGCTGGAACGTTCGAAGACAATCTAATCAAACTTCAATTTGACTTATATTATATAAAACACCGATCTTTCCTAATCGATGTCGCGATTCTTTTGAAAACTATTGGGATTATTTTGCGCAGACAAGGGACTTAACCGCTTAGCGGTAATTACTAATTTCTAAACATTTGTAATTTGTTATTTGTAATTTGTAATTTTCAGCCCTTAACTGATCACGTGCGGTTTTGTTGCTGTAAAGTTATAACCAGAAACTTGCTTTCCGGATGATTTTCGCAATCCATCCAATTTTCTGCCAATCATTCTGATAAAGTTCGAGTCAAATTTTCCAGGCAAAAGATGAGCTAGAGTTTCAATTGGTCCGCGAACAGGCGCGATCTTCAAGTTTGTAAACTTTTCACACAAACTCCGTATCCCATCTTCTGTATAACGAAAGTAGTCTCCGTAATATCCTGGCATAGCGTGATATGGAGACAGGAATGGAACGTAAACAAAAATCTTGCCTCCAGGTTTAAGTACACGAAACATTTCGCTCATTGCGTCCCATGG
>Ga0180009_10001723_pt1 | contig 26413 bp, 24 predicted proteins | sample OS_PC_MetaG_FD_123537 | JGI IMG/M metagenome (GOLD analysis project Ga0180009, IMG submission 123537) | Groundwater microbial communities from the Aspo Hard Rock Laboratory (HRL) deep subsurface site, Sweden - OS_PC_MetaG | ecosystem: Environmental > Aquatic > Deep subsurface > Groundwater... | reverse complement strand
TAAACAAGCCGAAATTAAGCAAATTGATTCTTGAACGAAAATAACCCAAAGCAGTAATTATTTCAGCTGTTCTTTCATTAAAATTCATCTGACCAGAACTAATAGCATTAAAGTTATATAAATAAATTCTTGATAACCTTATAAAACAGCATTTTTTCCTACACTGATTTTGTGTATTTTCGTGCATGCAATTATTTTTTTCTTGCAATTAAAATATACGAATCGCCATTCAAATCAGCGCACGATAACTTTTATTTTTTCTTTTTGTTTTTCTTCAATACTTTCAAGCCGGCTTTTAAGGATTGCATCATACAATAAGACAAGCTTTTTTACTCCGATGTTGTTCTGGTTAAGCTTAAACAATTTAGCCCTTCCGACTTCCCTTGTTTTAATTACAATTTCTCTTTTTTCAAAAACCGGAAAAATCCTGTGCAAAGTGCTCCAGCTGATTCCTGAATTTTCAGCAAGGTCAGTTAAAGTGTAATCAAATTCCCTTCCAGAAATCAGGAACTCCAAAAGCCTTGTGTGTGGATTATCGCCTAAAAACTCCAAAAACACATTAACCATAATTTCACTCCAAAAACATAATTAATGCAACAAATATTTAAATCTTCTGCTTTGGGATATTAATATTCCATAATAGCAATAAAACTGCTTTTAACTGTTTTTAAAGATTATTTGAGTGTGCCAAACAATGTTGAATTTATCAAGAACTTCATTTTGAGGAAATTAATTAACCTTGGAAAAATTGGCGGGGCGCACATTTCTGTTTTTAATTTAAATAAAGGCCTGCCTAATCACATAAGAGGCAACAAGAAAGGGCAAAAAGAAATAAAAGAAGCAATCAAAGAATTAATTAACGAAAACCTGTTATTGTCAAAACCTTCAACAGGAGAACAGCATATTTCAATTAACCCAAGAAAAATCAGGGAAATAAAAGAATTCCTGAAGCTATGACGCCCAAAAAGGATTTAAAGAAGTAAAACATTCATTTAATGAAATGAATCAGAACTCCTTGATTATATTGGCAATCTTCATTGCATGCGTGTTTTCTGTTTACTCACTGCATATAAATTACCCTTTGCCTTATCATTCAGAAGAATTTGACCATGAAATCATGGCAAAAGAAACAGCAAAAACAGGGAAAATTACTGCAGGAACAAACTGGGAAATAGGCTTTTCAGTATTTTTTGGGATAATAAACTCGCTTTTATTCAATAATTTAATTGATTTTCTGGTTTTTATTCCAATTTTGTTTGCTTTAATGATTTCGTTTTCTTCTTTTCTTTTAGGAAGGCATTTATTCAAAAACAATCTGGCAGGAATGCTTTTTGCGCTTTATGCTTTAATGATTCCAAGCAATCCAGGCATAATGGGCTTAATGTTTGCTGTACCAAACTCAATGGCTTTAGCATTAACTCCGATGCTTTTATTCTTGTTTTTGAAAGGCACAACACACAAAAAAAGCGCATTATTGTTCATAATTTTGTTTGCTTTTACTACAATAGTTCATCCTGCGTTTACATTAATACTTATTCCAATTATTGGATTTTACCTGTTAATCAACCCAAAACTTTTTGAAAGAAACCAGTTCAAAATAGCAGTGGGAATAATTGCATTAATTTTGCTGCTGCCGTTTTTTGCTTCAAGAATTGGATTAGAACAAGTGAATTTAACTCATAACACTTTAACTTCAATTTCAAAAAACCTAAGTAAAGTTCTGGTATGGGAATCAATAACACAATCCAATCCAAAATTTTATTTAACAGACTTTTTAGGCCACTATATTCTGTTTCTTGCAGGAATAGGCTTTGGCTTAATGCTAATGCTAAGGCTTTTAATTGAAGTAAAACGAAGAAAAGGAAAAACCTCTGAAATGGAAAAAGATTTCATTGTATCAAAACACCAGATAATTCTTCCAATTGCATTAATTATTTTAGGCTTTCTTTACATGCATTTTAACCTGAAAAATTATACTTTTATTGTACCATATGAAAGAATGTACCTTGAATTAATGCTTTTCTTTTTATTAAATGCTGCTTCAGGAGTGTTTCTTTTATGGAAAATTCTCTCCAAGAAAACCAGCCAGGAAATGCTTAAGCCTTTATCAATAGGATTTATTGTATTAATTCTTTTCCTGCTTTTAACTGTGCCTTTTTCACAGCAAAAAGAATTATACAAAAACATTGAAGTAACAGGAATTCCGGCGGTTTCATGGATTCAAGAAAACACAAAAAAAGATTCTTCTTTTATTGCATTGCCAAAGCATTCTCTTGCAATAAAGGCTTTCACTGAAAGAAAAATTTTTGCTTCACCTTCAACCAGGGCAGGAATTCCAGACGACTATGGAATGGAAAGCTTTTTTATGAAAAACTGCCCTGAAAAAAAAGAAACAATAGAAAAAACAAAAGCAGAATATATTTTCAGCGAAAAAGAAATTTCCTGTGATTCATTTGAAAAAATATATGACAAAAAAGAATACAAAATTTACCTTGTTTCATAATTTTAAAACAAATTTTTTTTTGCTGCCTTTTTTATTCTTTGTGCTTTTTTCTTTTTCTTCTTTTTCAAGATTCTCTTTTTTGTTGTTTTCAAATTCATCTCTTTCATTATCCAGCCTGGCTGACTTTTTTTTCTGGATTTTTGACTCAAAGTATTTCTGGAAAGAATAAACAAAAAACAATTCAAGCGCAATCAAAACAATAAAACCTAAAATTCCAAAAAACTTGTTTGAAAACAATGCCAGGAAAAAGAAAATCACTGCAATAATAATGCTTAACCCTGTTCCATAATTAGGTTTTACAACAAAAAAGTCAGATAAGTCAAAGCAATGCCTTTTGCATTTAGAGAAAGCATAAGATGAAGCAATAAAAGCCAAAAGCAGTAAAACAGGAATAAGAAAAGGGTTTGTCTGTTCAGGAGAGCCAAAAAAGAATTCAGCTGCAAGGAAAACAAAAGAATAAGCTTCTTCTTCCTCTGAAATAACCTTAAAAGAAGTCTTAAATTCAGCTGACTTAACTAAAGCCAGAACCTGATAGGTTCCTAATTCATCTGTAATAAAGCTTACACTTCCTTCAGGCCCTGTAAAAAAATCAAATGATTTTCCGCTGGGAGAAACAACAGTTATTTTTTCTTCTGTTATTGGCCCAAAAACAGAATGATAAAGAACAATTTTCTGCAGCTGGCCTAAAACAAGCTTTTCCCGCATTACATCTAAAACAAAATCTTCTTTTACTGTATCCCCTGAAACCAAAACAAAGTTTCTTGCAGGGCATCCTTCATCTATTGTTCCATCCAAATCATCATCAACTGCATTATAACATTTTTCAACCAAATAAGAATAAAGATTAACTGAAACAATATTGTTTGATTCATCATCTTCAAAAACTTTTTTTGTTGAATCAAGTTCAGCAAAAACACTGCCGTTAATTTCTTCAGAGAAATCAACTGAAAGCAAAACTTTTTCTTTTTTTCCGCTTGCAAGAGAAAAACCTGAAACTGAATTAATAACCATTTTCTTGTTTTCTTTGGTGTAATAATACAACTCAAGAGAAAAATCCTCTGCTTCAAGCAGGCCCTGGTTTTCCATTTCCAGTTCCAAAAGAACCAAATTGCCTAACCTCACTGAAAGGTCATTGACCGGCTTAAAATAATTGACTCTTAAGTCTGCCTGACTTGAAACAACAAAAAATATTTTCCTGCAGTTTTCAGAGTCAATTTCAGAAGAATTCTCTGAAAAAGAAATGCAGACATCATAACCTTTATTGCCTGTCAAGCCTGCAGGAAGAACATAATCATATTCAACTGTAACAGAAGAAAGATCATCAAAATTAAGCTTTGAGTCAGCAAAAAAAACCTGTTTAATTCCGGCAAATTCTTTAAGGTTCTGCAATTCTATTCCTGCTTTAAGATTTGAAACCTTAACTGAATCAACTATCTGGTTTGAAAGTGAATCCCTTAAAACAACAAAAAAGTCAGATGAATCCACAAAACCATTGTTTTTTATTTTTGCGGTCAGCTTTACTTTAGCTCCAGGGGAAACAATTTCCCTGTCAGCATCAAGCTCGCTTATTTTCAGGTTAACAGAATCACTGTATTTTAGCAGAATTGATTCTTTTTGGTTGTTTGATTCATCTGATTCAGCAAAAGAATTCTGAAAATCAATTAAAGCAATTACTTTGTTTTCAGTCCCAGAAAAAACAGCTGAAGGAATACTAAAAGAAAAAGTTTTTGTTTCTCCTGGTTCAATTGAAGTTATCTTATCAGAAAAAATAATGTTTTTTTCTTTTGCTTCATTCAAAAAGAAATCAATTCCAACCTGAGGCGAAACAAATTTTCCGTTATTTTTTATTTTAACAACAGCATTTGATTCTGTTTCCCCTGCAAGCAGGTTTTCTTCAAAATAAAAATCTTCTAAAACCAAATCAAATCCTTCATCAATTATTCCGTTGTCATTGTCGTCAATTCCATTGTCTTCTTCTTTTGAGGCAATCTTTACTGCAAAAGAACTAAAATCATTTGATACATCTGCGTCATTGTCTTTGCCATAACAGTCTGAAGTAAAAGTCAACTCAAATTCTCCTGAATCAAAACCCAAAAGCTTTGGATTAAAATAAAATCCTGAATCATCTTTTCCTGAAAGCTTTCTTGAATAAAGAGATGAAAGGTAATTTTCAGGAAGCTTTTTTGCTTTTCCTTCAACAACCCAAAAATAAGAAAAAGAGCTTCCAAAAGAGTCAACGAACTCCAAAAAAGAAAGCTGTTTTTTTTCAGCTGAATTTCCTGCTTTAGCTGAAAACACCAAAAACAATTCATTGTTTTTCTTTTTGTCTGAAACATACACGCAAAATTCCTTGTCGTTAAATTCCTTAAAATAGTCTTTTTCTTCTCCAAAAAGTACCTTAACATCAAAAGGCACAACAAAAAAATCCGGAACCTGGGATAAATCAAACCTGAATTTTTTTATTCCTGAAACAGGGTCAGCCAAAGGAAACATTTTTTCCCCTGAAGAAAGAACAATAAAATCCCCTAATTCAACTGAATAATCTGCCTTGCATTCTTCATCTATTATTCCATCCAAATCATCATCAATGTTGTTAAAGCATTTTTCAGCCAAAACAGTATTCCCTGAAACCACATTAAAAGAAAAAGTACTTGAATTATTGCTTTTAGAGGCTTCACCCAAAGAATTAACTTTGTCAATTGACACAGAAAGTTCTGTTTTTCCGCTAAAATCAGAAGAAGAAACAAAAAAAGAAATGGTTTTTTCTTTTCCTGCATTCAAGCCATAGACAATCCTTGACTCAATTGAATTTCCTTTTCCATCAAGAACTGAAACCAGAAAAGAATCTAAAACATCAGTTAATCCGTTGTTTTTTATTTTTACAACCAAAGGAAGCAAATCTCCTTGATTAACTGAATTCAAATGATCAACTGAAACAACAAACAAGTCAGGAAATTCTGAAGAAGCATTTAAAACAATTTTTTTCTGGAAACTGTTATTGTTTTCATTTTGTTCTATAACATCAAAACCTGAATCAACGACTGCTTCAAGAATATATTCTCCTGGAGCAAGAAAAGAAGAGTCAAAAACAAATTCAACTTTATCAGAGGCACCTTCTTTTAATTGCTGCAGTTGTTTTTCGCCAATAAAGGTTTTGCCTGAAGCAGAATTAAAATACAATGAAACATTAAAAATAGAAGAATCCTTTAATCCGGAATTTGAAACAAAAACTTTTACGGGAATTTTCTGGCCTACAGAGCTTTCAGGAAAATCAACTGAAGAAACAGAAAGCTCTGGATTATTTGAATTAATTTTTATTGCGCCGACTTTTGTCTGAAAAACAGCAGACTTTCCTAAAGAATCAAACAAAATTACATGCAAAGTATAAGAGCCGTCTTTTGCATCAGAAGAAATCCCGCAGACATCCTCAATTAAATCAGAACCTGAAGTTCTTTTGCAGGAATTGCCTGAATAAGTGTTTGTTACAGTCCAGCCCATTCCCTTGACTATTCTTGAACAGACATAATCAGACAAGTCATTGTCTTTGTATATATGGATTGCATAAGCTGAAGGGCAAGAATATTTGTAATTGAATTCCACTGGAATTTTTTCTCCAGGAGAAAAAACATTATCATAAACAGAAAGAATTCTTAAAGGCGCATTAGGGTTTGATTCAGGAACAGAAACTAACGCAAAAGCTGAATTAAATAAAAGCAGAAAACACAAAACCAACAAACCATAAAATTTCATTTAATCACTTAATATTTGTTTTATCCTTTAATAAACTTTTCATTTAATCTCCTGTTTTTGCCTTAATTCAAAGATATTTTGTTCAATCTGGTCAAGCTGTCTTTTATAGTCATCAAACTGTTCATTGTAAACTTCCCTTGAAATCAACTGCTGATTAAAATAATCTTCTTGAAGCTTTTTCATTAAAATCAAAAGCTTTTTCCTTTTTCTTGTAAGCAAAGTTCTTTTAACAAAAATTCTTCCTTCCTTGAATGAAACAAAAAAAACATAAACAATAAATAAAACAGGAAAAACATAAACTATTGCATTTTGCGCAATATAAAAATATAAGTAACCTTTTGGCTCAAAATCAAAGGAACTGCTTCCTGTGTTGCCATAATTGTCTTCTGCAAAAACATTCACATAAAATATTTCTGCATTAAGGTCTGTTGTATTGATTACAACAGAATAAAGCCCTGAAGAAATTTCCTCTAATTCAGTTCTCTGGTTATTGAATTCAGCCCAGACTTTAATGCCTGAAGCAGAAAAATCATCACTATAAACAGGCCTGATTTTTAAATCCAAAGGCTTGCCGAAATTAAATTCTTTTATTGCAGGCGAAACAAGCTGTAACTGCAATGGAACTTTTCTTATTTCAAAAGAAACAATATTGCTTCCGCCGTCTTTTTCTTCTCCAGGAGAAAAAGCAGTAACCATCAAAGCCCATTGTTTTACTTCAGCATCAATAGGGATTTCAACTTCCTCAAAAAAATAAACTCCGTTTGCTTCAAAATAAAGCCTTTTCTTATTTCCCTGAAAATCCCAAAAATACACTTCAGCGTTATCAACATCTTTTCCTGCATCAGTTATTTTTATTCTTACATCAAATTTTTGCGTCCTAAAATAAGAAGAACTTGAAGGATTAATGAAATCAACCCTTAAGTATTCGCATTCAACAGAAGAATTCACATAAAACTCAAGCTCTTTTTCTGATTCATCATCTGAAACAAAAACTTTCCATTGGCCTGCAGGGTCAATGCAAGGAATAAAATAATTAAAAGAAAAAAAACCGTTTACATCAGGCTGAACAATTGAATTCAAAACTTTTTTTTCTCCGGGGGCTGCAATAAAAGCCAAATTGACTTTTCCTGAAGAAAAACCATTAAAGTCAATGAACTCTCCTTTAGAATAAGTTCCTTTAACTGAACCCACTTCCAGAGAAAAAGCAAAAGAAAGCAGTAAAACAAAGAAAACCAAAAACAATAATTTTTTCATTTCATCAGCTCCACAAATCATCTTCTCTTCCTTTTTTTTTCTCTGTTCTTTTTTTTGGTTTAGTTTCTTTTTCCGGCAACTTTTTTCCAGAAAGCTCTTTTTCAGGGAATTCTGTTTTCTCTTCTTTTTTTTTTCACTGAAAAAAGCCCTGGCATTTCCTCTTCTTCGAAAGAATTTTTTTCTCCTGAAATCTTAAACATTGAAGCAGTTTCAACATCATCAAAAGAAACCTTTTTTTCTCCAAAAACCTCTTCTTCGTCTACTTCAATTCCTTTTTCTTCTGAAGCCTTTTTGAATGCATCAATCGCAGAATCAATGTCTCTTAATTCAGAACTATACTTTGAAAGCAAAGAATAATATTGTTCACTGCTCATTGCACCTAAATTAAAGTATTTTTCCTGCAAATCTCCTTTAAGCCTTTCAAGCTCTTTTTTTCTTTTTGCCAAAGAATTAAGCGTATTCAGCCTTTTCCTTACAACAATAATCACAATAATAATAAAAATAAAGGCAAAAATCACTGAAAGAAAAAGCAAAGGGTTTTCCCTGAAATAATACTCTAAAGTAAGCTCTCCTGTAACTTCAAACAATCTATCAAAATAAACTTTGTTTCCAAAAGCGTCTGTTGCCTGAACCTCTAAAAGAAGCTGTCTTGCCTCAGACAAATCCTCGTTTTTCACAACATAAGAAAAATAAAATACTCCAGGTTCTTTTTCATTGCTTGAAATTTCTTTATTGTTTATTTTAACTGAAATCTTGGGCTTGCTTAAAGCATTTCCATTTTCATAATTCAGTTTAAGCCTGAAATTCAGTTCTTCTCCTAAAGCAGCAGTCTGTTTTTGCGGTTCAACCAAAACAGCATTAATTTTTGCTTCATCTACAGTAATTCCCATTTCAGTTGAGCCGCCATATTTCACTGAACCAATTGTTTTTTTTGCATTAACAAGAATTTTTTGTTCTCCTAAAGGGAAATCAAAAGGCAGAGAATAAGACAAAGAATATTTTCCTTTAGAAACCATTTTCAAAGCAACTTCTTTTCCATCAGGAAACAATGCATTGACTTCAGCGTCTTCAACCGGAATTTCATCAAAAAGCACGTCAAACAAAATCCTTATTTCTGAACCCCTGCTGTAAAGCTTTTGATAAGAATCAGGCAAAACCACATCCATGAAAATTGTTCCTGCTTCCCTGCTTACAACAACAGTTTTTTCAAGCAATCCCTCGTTTTCAAACCCGTCTTTTCCTGAAACAATAAAATGCCAGTTTCCTTCAGGATAAATTAAGCTGGTTCTCTGATCCAAAGAAAAAAATCCGTTCTTGTCTGATTTAGTTTTTGATTCAAAAACAGCCTGGTTTTTGTTTAAAGCAGTAATCGTAATAACAGTTGAAACAGGATTTCCCCTTTTAAGCAAGAATCCCTCAAAATGAATTATGTCGCCTAATACAAAATTGTTTTTGTCAATTAAAAAATCAAGTGAAAGCTCAGGGTTTATTTCAACAATAAAATTGTGTGTTTTGCTTACACCCAACTTTTCAGCTGAAATCTCTGAAGCATAATTGTTTTTAGAGGTAAGTTCAGAGACAAGAAAACTTACAGCATAAATTCCGTCATTTGCTTTTTCGTCTGAATGATTGCCATCATCATACATTGGAATATCTCCTGCAAAAGTTTTGACTCTTACATTAGCCTGTTTTGCAATAACCCCGTCAGCTTTTATTTTAGCCTTAAAAGTTATTTGATCCCCTCTCAAAAAAACGTTTTCATCTAAAGGCGAAAGCAATTCAATGGTTAATTCAGTTGGCGCACAATCTGCATCACAATTAGAAAAATCTTCTCCTGACTCACAAATATGGTTTCCGCAACAATAATACTTTATCTGTGCCCTGCACAAGCCAGTCAGACAGCTGTATTCCTGGCATAAAGCATTTGGCACATTGCCAGAGCATTCACCGCAATCAGAAGCACAAGTGCATTTGTCTTCTCCTGAATCACAAATGCCGTCATTGTCGCATAATGCAAAATTCAGTTGATTCCATTGTTCAGCCAAAGAAAAAGGCACAAAACACACAAAAAAAATTAACAAAACCAAAAACAATTTTTTAATCATGCAATTTCACCACAAAATATCGTCTTGTTTCTTCTGAATCTTGATTTTTTCAAGCTTTATTCCTTTAGAGGTAATTGAATAAGGAACTAAATTCTTTGAATGGTCACAGCATCTCATTTTCAGTATTTCCATTGCCCTTTTCCTTGAATTGCCTATTTTTACATTATAAAGCACTATTACCCCGTCTCCAAGAAATTCTTCTATTCCTGTCCTGGAATAAATTCCAGGGTCTTGTTCTGTTTCGGAAATAATGTAATTCACTGAATCATACTGGTTTAATGAATCAAACATATGCTTGATATAATAACGGTAATTTTCTGAATTTCCCATAAAAGCAACATTTAATGCAGACAAAGAATCAACTGCAATCTTGTCTGGAACAAAAGGCAGTTCTAATTGTTCAACCTGAACCAATAAAGCCCTTCTCTGTTTCATTAAAGAAGCTTCAACGCTTCTTGCAATCTTAAAAGGATTAATTTTCAGCATTGCAAAGCTTTCTTCTTTTTCAAATCTTTCTAAATCCCAGCCATAATTGTTTTTCATATGCCTTTTCAGCTTTTCAGCTGACTCTTCAAACAAAATATAAACAGCTTTTTCGCCCTGCAATAAGCCATGATAAATTGACTGCAGGCAGAAAGTGCTTTTACCTGTTCCGCATCCGCCTGAAACCAGAATAGTAGAGCCTCTTTCAATTCCATGGGCTGCCAGATTCTCATCAAAAGAGTCAACCCTTACAGGCAGAAACTCCATTTTTTCTTTTTTCCTTAATTTCCTGTCCTTCATATCCTCTAATTCTTCTTCTTCAATGCTTCCAGGCTCAATCTCTTCTTTTCCTGCAAACTTAATTCCAAACGGCATTTTTACACCTTTACATAGGATTTCACATTAACTTATATAAAAAGCTTTCCTTTTGGAATACAAAAAATATATAATTATTATATACTCAGTTAAAACCAAATAATATTAATTGATTGCAGATTATATTTTTTGAATGTCTGGAGTTCGCAGTAATCCTTCTTTACGCCCAAAAATTAACAGCCTTACACGTTCTCTTCAAAGAAAAGGGTTTTTTGTTAAAAAACCTTTAAGTTCTTCTAAAGCCCAAGCAATAAAAATTCTTTTAATGGTTTATCCTGGAATCCCTAATAAAATGATTAAATCAAAACTTGAAGAATTTGGAATAAGAGATATACCTGCAGGGCAGGTCAGGCTTGAAAGATTCAGGTTAATAAGAAAAGGAAAAATTTTTGTAGGCAAACACAGCAAATTTAACACTCTTGAAGCAAGAATAAGAAAAGAATTAATTAAAAGCAAAGGAACAAAAACTTTTGCTGAAATTGCAAGAGAAACTAATGCGAGCAGAGGTCATGTAATGGATGTAAAGACAAAAATGAAAAAAGAAAGCAAAGAACTTGAAAAACAAGGCCTGAAAGGATTTGATGTAAAGTTAAGGGACGAAAGAAAAGACTTTAAAGGAAAAAGCAGTAAATAAAAAAATTATGCTGCAGCTTTTGTGTTATTTTCATTGGCTAAAATTTCTTCTCTTGAAATCCTTAGTCTTCCAATTCGTACTTTTCCTATTCCAAATCCTTTGTAATTAGAACCTGTTATTCTTCCTTTTTTGTCAATAAAAATATACTTGTGCTTCAGCACATAATCCCTGAAATTAGAATCATTTTTTGACTGATTGTGTAAATCGCCAATTAAATCCCTGGTTGCCTTTCTGACTTCTTTAGAAGCACTTTTGTACAGGCCAGCAACCCCTAACGCAATAGCTGAAGTACCAATCAGCGAAACTAAATCAGGATTCACAGCAACAAGAATGCCTGAAAGAGAACCAACCCCTGCAGCTGTGCCAGTAACTTTAGCCCTATATCTTCTCTCATCCTTTATTTTTACTATTCGTTTAGCTGTTTCTCTGCTAATGCCTCCCTTGTATCTTTCCCTTTTCTTAAAAGGATTCCATCTCTTTTTTGGTTTACTCAAACTAGCAGGTTTTTTAGGCATAAAATATTTTACAACTCCAACATATATAAAACTATAGGTTAAAATCAAAGAAAAAACAGCAGAACATACAAAAGCATGGTGTAAGCAATAATCACCCTAAATCGTTTATGTATAAGAAAAGGCATGAGTACAACAAAAAACCCAAACAAAAATAATGCCTGCTTGTCCATCTATTTTTTTAGCTGCGAATTTTTTTTAAATATTCTGCTGGCAGCCTTCAGCAACTGAATAATTTAGCAAATTAACCCAAAACATTTAAATTGTTTAATGGCTAATAGTATTTTATGCAGGAAACTATTACTATCCCAAAAAAAGAATATGTTCGCCTTAAAAGGCAGGGTAACATAGACATGGAATTTTTAAGGGAATTAGTCCAAAGCCTTTTTGACATTAAGTCTGGCAAAGTTAAACAGGTTCGCTGATTATTCCATTATTTTTTCTATTTCTTTTTTGTATGCGTCCAGTAAAAGCATTATTGAATTAATTATTTTTTGCTGTTCTTTTTTGTTGCTTAAATTCACCACATAAACGCTTTGAATGTTTTCATAAATTAAGTAATAAATTCTGTATTTCTTGAATTTTTTTTCCCTAAACCATTTTACGCTTAAAGGTTTTCCTACAAAAGGGTTTTCTGCCATAAACTAAAACTAGTTATTAAACAATTCCTCTTATTAAATTTGCTTTGCCTAGTTTTTGAATGGACATAGAAAAAGTCAAAGTTGACGGAAAAGAAATAATCCTTGTAGGAACTGCCCATATTTCTGATAAAAGTGTTGACTTAGTAAAAGAAACAATTGAAAAAGAAAAACCTGATTCAGTTGGAATTGAACTGGATTATGCAAGATTCAAACAGCTTGAATCAGGAAACAAATGGCAGGAAACAAATGTTTCGCATATAGTTAAAACAGGCAAAACATACCTTTTCTTGATTAATTTAATGCTTTCAAACATGCAGAGAAAATTAGGCAAAGAACTTGGAATAAAGCCTGGCGCAGAAATGCTTGAAGCATTTAATATAGCAAAAGAAAAAGGACTGGTAGTTGAACTGCTTGACAGGGATGTTCAGGTAACTTTGAAAAGGGCTTTAGCTTTTACCGGCTTAAAAGAAAAAATCAAAATATTAATGCATATTGTTTCAGGTTTTTTTTCTGAACAAGAACAATTAACAAAAGAAAAAGTTGAATCATTAAAACAAAAAGATGTAATGACTGAATTAATGAATGAACTTGCAAGAACTGCCCCTACAATAAAAAAAGTCCTTGTAGATGAAAGAGACTTGTATATTGCCAACAGGATTCTTGAATCTAAATCAAAAAAAATTGTTGCGGTAGTCGGAGCAGGACATTTGGAAGGAATAAAAACTGCGTTAATGAAAGAAAGAATTGATTTAAGGCCTTTAAAGATTGTGCCAAAAAAGAAATCAATTTTAGGAACTGTATTAAAATATTCTATTCCTGCAGTTTTTATTGTTTTTTTGGTTTATGCTTTTTACAATAAAGGCGTTAATGCTTCAATTGAATTAATTTTTTTGTGGTTTATTATTACAGGAGTTTTTTCTGCTTTAGGCGCATTACTTGCAAGAGCTCATCCGGTTTCAATTATTGTTGCATTTCTTGCAGCGCCTTTTACTACTTTGCATCCTGCTTTGGCTGCAGGATGGTTTGCCGGCGCAGCAGAAATCAAATTTAATTCCCCTAAAGTAAAAGACTTTGAAAATTTGAATCAATTGGATTCAGTTGGAAGCTTTTATTCAAATAAAGTCACAAAAATTCTTTTGGTTACTGCTTTCACAAACATTGGCGCAACAATCGGAGTAATAATTGCCCTGCCTTATATTTTGAGTATTTTAGCATAAAAAAAGAATTACTTTTTTTTCTTTATTTTGTAACTTTGTCTTCTTTGTTTTTTACGTTCGTCAGGAACTGCTTTTGGCAAATTTGTTATGCTATTAATTCTCGGATAACCCAATCCTGCAGGAACTTCATGCCCCATTAAAAAATCCCATGTATTAACATGTAGCCAAGGGGCTTTTTTTTCCTTCCTTCTTGTTCTATGTCTTCTTTCTGGAAGGATTTGTCCTGTATCAAAATAATAAACATCTTTTCCTTGTTTTCCTGAAGTTACTGTGTAAAGCCTTTTTTTGGGTTTTTTTAGAGCAGGTTTCTTTAGAACATGCTTTTTTGGATTCGGTTTTCTTGCAGGCATACAAGCATTACGCAATACACTTATTTATTTCTTTCTAGAGTTTACCGCATTTCCTGCACTGGTCTTTTACTCTTTCCACTGCAATTTCTCTTGCAACATGCCTTGGATATTCTTCCTGTTCTTTTGCCTGCTTCAAAACCAACTCAGTATTTTTTTCTATTTTTTCTTTTACTAGCTCAAACATTTCTTTTTCTGTTCCGCCAAGGTATTCAACATAAGAAGAAATTACTCCTCCGGCGTTTGCAACAAAATCCGGAATAACCCAAGTTCCTTTTTCGTGCAGTCTTCTTTCAATATGGTTTCTCATAGGAATATTGCTTCCTTCAACAATCAGTTTAGCCTGAACTTTTTCTACATTAGAAGAATTAATTACATTTGGTATTGCGGCAGTAATTATTACATCTACTGGCAGTTCAAATAATTCTTTATCGTAAAGTTTTTGTGCGTCAGGATACTTGAATGGCGTTCCCTTTTCTTTTGTTACCTTTACAAGCCTTTCATAATCTAATCCTTCAGGATTATAGATTGTGCCGTTAATGTCTGAAACTGCATGAACTGTTGCGCCTTCTTCATGCAAAAATTTTGCAACAAAAGAACCAACATTTCCAAATCCTTCAATTGCAATTTTTGCTGTCTTTAAATCAATTCCTGCATATTCTGCTCCAATTTTTGCTGCAAGAAAAACACCATATCCTGTAGAGCCTAATTCATGTGGAAGCCCTCCTAATTCTTTTGGTTTTCCTGTAACAGACTTCATATTTGAGTTTGTTTCAGCATAAATTCTCATTTCTTTTTCGCCCATGTTAATGTCTGGTGCCGCAACATACTCGTTTGGTGAAACGCATTTTAATGCTTCAGCAAAAGCTTTTACAATATCTTCTTTTGCTTTAGGAGTAATTTTTCTTGGATCAGCAACAATTCCGGATTTTGCTCCCCCAAAAGGCAGTTCAGCCAAAGAATTCTTTAAAGTCATTGCCCTTGCAAGATTTTGGACTTCTTCTACTGTAACAGTTGGAGTCATTCTTATTCCGCCTTTGCCTGGCCCAAAAGCCGTGTTGTCAATTACAACAAAGCCTTTCATGCCATGTTTTGCATGATAAACTTCAACAACTTTTTCCGGACCAATTTCATCGTATTCTAACATAAAAAAACTACCCCCAAAAATTCATAAAAATTATGAAAACTAAAAAAACAAGGAACAAAAAGATTTAAAAAACAGTTTCCCTGAATCTCCTGCCTGTTATTTTAATATTTTGCCTGTTTTCATATACCATAAAAACAGGTCGAGTTCTCCTTGCAATAAATTTAATTTTTTTGCAAGCTTTTCAAGTTTTTTTTCTAATGTAAAATAGTTTTTTTCATTTAATTTTTGTTTTTTTCCTTTAATCAGGTTGTTTTCAACGCATAAATTAAACACGTGCTTGTCTATTATTGCATAATTTAAGTTGCCTGTATTCCTCAGAAAATGGCTTGCTTCTTTTAACCCAAATCCTTTAATGTTTTTTACAAGGAAATTCCTTTTCTCTTTTTTAGGCATTGAATTCATTAATTCTTTTAAGCCGTAAAATTTTCTTGCAGAACAAATAAAGTTTGCCCTGCGGTTGTAGAAACGAGAGCCTGCTTTTTTTAGTTCTAAAGCCAGATTTTTTTCTGGAAGCAACAAAAACTTTTTTGCACTAACTTTCTTCTGAACCCTTAATCCCATTTCAGCTGAAGTGTTTGCAGTCAGAATGCAGAAACATAACTCTGAAAACCATTCTTCTTCTGTTTTTGAATCAAAGTCAAGGAATTCTTTTATGCGTTCTTTTGCTTTAACACCAGTCTCTGATTTCATTAAAGCTTTTATTTCTGATTCAAGTTTACGCATAATAAAAAAAGAAATGAAAAAGATTAAATAAGCTTTAATTTCCGTAAATTTTGTAAAGCCAGCCAACAATTTGCTCGTTTACTCCTAGAAGTTTTAGTTCTTCAGGGCTTAATTTTCCAGTTAACTCTTTGACGTAGTCTGATAGTCGAGACACATTCAAATAATCAAAGTATTCTTTTTTCCATTCTTTTTCAGGGTAATTTTTTTTAATGTAATCAACAACATCACCTTGTCCTTTCAGATAACTTACAGTTTTTGCATCCGCCTTTGTTAAACTAGCAGTCAGTTCATCAGCACTTTTTTCAGGTGCTTTCTGTTTTTTAACCACTGTTTTTTTTGTTTCAGGAAACGGAAATCTTTCGCTGGATGAAACCTCTCTTGTGATGTTTCCGTCTTTGTCAAAAAACAACTGGACTTTTGTGGAAATCTTTGCAGAACTTCCTGTAGGGACTGCTTCCTGCGAAGCAGGATCCATTTTTACTCCTGAAACATTTCCTGCCTGAAACAATACAAGTTTTTTTGTTCTTCCGTCAAAAACATAAATTCTTTCTGAAAGCTTTTCTGCTGAAGGGAAATAAAATCTTCCTTCAAGGTTTGGATTATGTTTTAATCCTGCACCTGAAATAGTTTCTTCTAAAAGGTTTTCAGGCATTTTCTTGTATTTTGAGTAAACATTGTAGTTAAACGAAACTCCTTCAAATGGCCGCACTCTGTTAAGAGAAAAAGCAGTTGAAGAAAGCTGTTTGCTGATTACAGTGCTTTGCTGTTCTGAAATTTTTTGCCCTGTTCTCCAACGATGAATTAATGCATTAGGGGTATTTAATGAAATTCTTTCCAAAAGCAAATCTCCACCCATGTTCCAATATCTTGTTACATTTCTTGCAATGCCTTGTTTTCTTATTCTCTGCCTCTGCACTATTGCGCCTTCTCCTTTAAGGAGTTTTGGATTGAACGAAATAACATTTGAACTGCTTGGAGTGGAAGTTTTTTTTAAGACAGCAGGCTTTGAAGTTCCAGCAACTTTTCTTATAAGTAACTTTATTTCACTTGCCAAAGGATACACTGCAAGCTTTTGCCCTCTTTCAGCAGGAACAAGCTTTTTTGAAGGCTTCGCTCGAGGAACAGCACGAAGTTCACCTCTTTTTTTACTCCAAGGCAGTTTCATAGACCAATATTGTTTTCTTTCTTTAAAAACTTTTCAGTTCAGCTAATTTTTGAACCAGAAGGAATTTCTTTGTCTGTGGTAAGCAATACAACTTTCCCGTTTTCTTCTGCTGCCAAAAGCATTCCTTCAGATAAAATTCCGCCTAATTTTTTTGGTTCAAGGTTTGCAACAATAATTAGTGTTTTTCCCTGTAATTCTTCAGGAGAATAATATTCCCTTAAGCCTGCAACTAAAGTCCTTTTTTCTTTTCCGACTTCAATTGTTAATTTATACAGTTTGTCTTTTCCTTCAATGTTTTGCACTTCAATGATTTTTGCTGTCCTTAAATCAAGCTTTAAAAAATCGTCAAAAGAAATTTTTTCTTTGTCCATTAAACTTCACCAAATAATTTTAGAAAGCTAATTCTTAAAAATACAGTCCAGACTTAAACTGTGTGTTTTGTCAGTTTTCTTTTTTGAGCAACCGGTTGCCTTTTCTTTCTTTGGGCAACTTGCACTTTCTTTCTTTCGGAAAAGAAAGAAAGGGCAGATTAGCTGACTTCAGTTAACCTTTTAACATTAATTTTGACTTTAGAGTTAATATCTGAAATCATTTCAGACTCTTCCAGATAACGCACTGCTCTTTTTATTTCTCTAACACTTAAATTAGTTTTTTCTGACAATAAAACCAAATCAAGTTTCCTGTCTGGCTTTATTTCACGAAAAACTTTCAGGTAATTAATCAAGTTCATTTAATCCCCAAATTCTGCGATAAAAATAACGAAGAAGTTATATATAAAACTTTTGGAAAAAGTTTTATCAAAAACAACTTTTACAAAAGTTGTATCAAAATGCACAGGACAAGCCTGTGCTGCAACAAATCATTTCTCTAAACAAAAAGAATAGTATTTTTCTGCTTCAAATTCTTTTATCACTTTTAGTCCATTAAAATACGCCATTAATTTTTCTTTTGGAATGATTTCTTCTTCAGCAAAAGGAATCCCGTTTTCCTGATGCCTTGCCTTGTGTTCTTCTTCCCATGCATCAAAAAAAATGTCTGAGACTCCGATGAATCCATTGCTTACACGCATTAATTCTACAGCAGCTTTTTGCTTGTCAAAATCAGGAATATGATGGAAAACAAAATTCATTAAACTTAAATCAAAAAAATTATCTCCTTTAGGGATTTCAGTCACAGAAGAAACAATTGAATGTGCAGAAGAAAGTTTTGTTTTTAATTTTTCAAGTTTCTTCCAGTAAAGACTTTCATTTTGTTCAGAAGGCACAGGCAAAGAAAAATTTCCTTTGATTGTTTCGCTTAAAACTTTCTGAGATGGGTCCAATAAAAAAAGTTCTGTTTTTTCAAGTAAATCCAAAGGCATTTTTTCAAGTGCAATAAGGGAACTTAATGCACCTATAGCACAGCCTGCATCAAGAAGCCTTATTTTTTCTTTTTTTTCGAATTCATTGCATTTTTCTTCAAGATAAAAAGAAAGGCATTCAGCCACTTTTTTGTTTCCTTCAACAACAAAAGGATGTTTTCCATATGTTTCAGCAATTTTGTTGTTTAGGTTTCCGAAACGGTTAATTGAAGATTCAAGGAATTTTCTTCTTATTTCGTCTTTGCTCATTTTAATCCTAATAATTTTTTGGCTTAAAAAATCCTTTTTTTGCAAAAAAAGTTTTTACGTGAACCATTAAAGAGCTTCTTTTGCCTGAAACTTTAACTAAATTTTTTTTCATCATTTTTCTTGCGTCTTCCAGAGAAAAAGCTTTTGGCAGTTCAATGAAAGCGTTTCCGATTTCTTCAGGAAAATGCGCATCGCTTCCTGCAGTTACAGGCAAATTATGAGCTAAAGCAAAAGCTTTGGCTTTTGAATTAAATGAATCAGAATAACAGCGTGAATTAAAGACTTCAACTGCATCAATTTTTTTAAATTCAGTTTTCAGATAAGAAAAATTGCTTCTCAAAAAATCAAACGGATGAGGCACAGTAATAAAAGCATCTTGTTCTCTTAAGGAATCAATTACTTCAAGGTAATTTCCCGGCTTAACGTACTCGTTCATAAACAAGCCGATTAATTCTCCCCCAATTTTTTTTTCGTCAAAAGTCATTATTTCTTCGCCTTGAATTACTTTAACTTTTCCTGTTCTTCCAAGAGAATTCATTTCTTTCCAGGCTCGATTAGTGTTATGGTCTGTTATTGCTATAGCCAAATCTTTTTTGTGTGCCATATGAATAATTGTTTTTGGCCTGTTAACTGAATCCCCTGAACGAAAAGAATGAATATGACAGTCAATTTTCATTTAAATCACTTAAATTTAACTAGTTTATTGCATTAAATAATATTCTTTCAGATATATAAAACCGTGCAAGTGAAAAAATGAATGAAAAAATAAGAAAAGATTTTCCATTGCTTGAAAGACAAGACAACGGGAAAAAAATAATTTACTTTGACAATGCGGCTACCTCATTAAAGCCTTTAAGCGTAATAAAAGCAGTAAATGAATATAATTCAACTGGAACTGCAAATATTCATAGAGGAGTACATAAATTAAGCGAAGAAACCTCAATTTTGTATGAAAAAGCCCATGACAAGACAGCAGAATTTTTTGGCGCAAAAAAAGAAGAATTTGTTTTTACAAAAAATGCAACAGAAGCAATTAATTCAGTAATGTATTCCCTGCTTACTTCAGATTTTTTCACCAAAGGAGACAAAATTTTACTTTCAGAAATGGAGCATCATGCAAATCTGGTTCCATGGCAATTGCTTGAAAAAAAAGGTTTAGCTGAATTAGAATTTGTTAAATTAAACGAGGATTTTACTTTAAACATGCAAGACTTTGAAGAAAAACTTGATTCAAAAACAAAATTGGTTGCCTTAACACATGCATCAAACACTATTGCAACAATTAATCCAATAAAAGAAATAGGGAAAATGGCTAAAGACAACAATTCTCTTTTTTTGGTTGACGGCGCACAAAGCGCACCGCATATGGAAATAAATTTTCCGAAATTAAACGCAGACTTTTTTGCTTTTGCAGGACACAAAATGTTAGGGCCTTCAGGAACAGGCGGATTAATTGCAAAAAAAGAACTCCTAGAAAAATTCAATCCGTTTCTTTTCGGAGGAAGCATGATTCATTCAGTTAAATTGCATGAAAGCACTTGGAATAAGATTCCGTGGAAATTTGAGGCAGGAACACCAAATATTTCAGGAATGATTGGATTAGGCAAAGCAGTTGAATACCTTAAAGAAATAGGAATGGATAAAATCAGAGACCACGAAAAAGAATTAACAAGATATGCCCTGGAAAAAGTTGCAGAAATTGCTTCAATCAAAGTTTATAATCCAAAAAACGAAGAAAAACAAGTAGGCATTTTATTGTTTGAAGCAAAAGGCATTGAAGCACACGACCTTGCAATCACTTTAGACGAATTCTCAAACATTGCAGTAAGAAGCGGAATGCACTGCGCTGAACCATTGGTAAGTTCACTTAACCCAAAAGGATTAGACAGGGCTTCATTTTATTTATATAACACAAAAGAAGAAATAGATGAATTTGCACAAGCACTTAAAACAATAACAAAAAGCTTCTTGTAAAAACTGAACGTAAACATTAAATACCCAAAAGCACTTTATTTTAGCTGAAATGGCTTTCAGTACAGAAGAATTAATTCAGATTGGATTGGTTGTAGGAATCATTATAGTCTTTGGATTAGTTGTTTACAATTACCTAAAAAGCAAAGGCGTGTTTGAAAAAAGAAAAGAAGAAAAAAAATCCCTTTCCTTTACTAAAAACAGGAAAATGCGGGGATTAGAAAAACTGATTCCAGAAAAAAAATTAAGCAGAAAGCCTACCATGACTGAAATAAAATTCGAGAACGGTTTATGGGAGCCAGAAGAAATGGAACTCAAAAAAGAAGACTTAAATAAAAAGAAAGAAGAAGCGCCATTGCTGAAAGAACAAAAAACAAAGAAAACAGAAGTTCTTCCTGCTGAAATAAAATCAAAAGGAAAATTTGCATTCAATAAAATCATTCCAGGAAAAAAAGAAGAAAAAACAGTGAAAAAACTAGAAGAAAAATCACTGGCTGGAATCATTTCAGGAAAATCAAAAACAAAAGAAAAACCAGAAGAAAAATACAGTGAAATGGGAAAAAAACTAGAAGAAAAAATAAAGGAAATGGAAGAAAAAAAGAAAGCACAAAAACCAGTGGATTTGTTTGCTTTGCCTGAAGACAAAGGAACAGGAAAAACTGCCGGAAGGAAAATAATTGAAGGAATAAAATCTGAACCAAAACTATTCAGAAGCCAAGAAGAAAAAGAAAAACACGAACAAAAATTCGTTCAAAAAATACTTGATTCAAAAGAAGATGAACTAGAATCAATAAGCAAGGCAATAGAAACCAAACCAGACGAAAAATGGAATAAAGAAAAACAAGAGACAATAAAAGCCTTAAGGAAAGAGTTTGAAGAATTTGACAAAAAAGAAGATTTATGGAAAGACAAAAAAGAAGAAAAAACATTAAAAGCAAAAGAAGTTCAAAAAAAAGAAATCGTTGAAACAAAAAAAGAAGAACCTGAAGAAAAGCAAATCAAAGAAAAAGAAACCAAAAAGAAAGAAAAGCCATTGACAGAAATTGAATCAAACGGAAAGTTTGCTTTCAGAAAAAAACACGTTGAACAAAAAAAAGAGTTAAAGAAAAACAAAGGCTTTGATGAGGAAATGAAAAAGCTTTTAGAAGAAAAAAGAAAAAAAATAAAAAAACAGAAAGGAAAAACTTTTGAACCAAAAAAAATCATGCAGGAAAAGCCTGAACCAAAAATAAAAAAAGAAGAAATTTTTATTCAACCAGAACCAAAAAAACTTGTTTTAAAAGAAAAAGAAGAAAAAATTGTTCCAACAAAACCAGAAACCCCGCAAACCACAAAAACAGGAAAATATACTTTTGAGCCGACACAAGAAGAAATAGAAATGAAAAAAAAACAGAAAAAACCAAAAAACAAAGGATTGTTTGCAAGATTTGGAATCGGAGTCAAAAAAGTTAAATTAACCAAAGAAGAAGAAGAAAAAGCACAAAAAATACTGATGGTTTTAAAAGAAAAAAAGGCAGAATATTCAAAGGAAGACATGATTGAAGCAATGAAAAACCTGGGTTACAGCGAAAAAATAACTCAAGAGGTTTTAAGGCGGTTATATGGATAAAACAAAAAAAATTGTTTTTGTTCTTTCAGTTTTCCTGCTGGTAATGTTTACAGGATGCATTCAGCTGGTAAAAAACGGTGAAGAAACAATTCAGATAAATTATTCAAAAAATGGTTCAGCATATTTTGTTCACACAATAAAAGGCCAGAAAGGAGACGCATACTTTAACTGGGAAGGAGACTGCACTAACCTTGCAAAAGGAATAATTGACGCAAACATAGGCAACTTCCAAAAACAATCATTAGAAATAAAGAATTCAGCAAACCTAACCCAAGAAGAAAAAAACGAATTAATAGAAGAAAACAATAGAAAAATAAACACTCTTCTTTCAATTAAGTCAAACATTAAATGCTCTTTAAAAGACGAGAATTCAATGGCTGTTCTGGAATACTCTTTTAATTTAACCCAAGGATTTGAAAACATCAAGCTGTTGAATAGCAATTACGATTTTTCTCTTGTAAAAACAGAAGACACAATTGATTCAAAAATAAAAGTAAATGACACAGCAGACCAAAAAACAGGAAATATTCTGACAAAAATAAGAATTTACTCTGATGCAGAAATAAAAGAAATTGAACCCAAAGAAAAATTTGAATTCACCGGCCAAACATATGACATTAACATGCTTGGAATGGACGGAAAAGACATTACAATAAAAATAAACAGAAAACAGGCAGGAACAGGAACAATACCAGATGACGGAGAAAAAAAAGACATTATTTCTCTGCTAATTGAAGGATTTACCCCTGAAAAAATAATCAGCTTGGAAAAAGAAGACCCAGTGCAATGGATTCCAGATGCATTAATTTTATTGATTCTGATAATACTTGTCGCAAAACTTGTTAAAGGAATCAAATTGCCGGAAAAAGAAGAAACCCTGCCAAAAGAACAGCAATTAGAAGAAAAAATTCTTTCAAAAGAAAAAAAAATTACTTTAAAGAAAAAAGACTTTGCTTTTATGAGACAGCAAATAAACGCAAAACCGCCTGTCAAGCAAATGTTTACTGAAGAAGAAAAAAAACAAATTAAAACAATAATAATGTCCTTAAAAGAAACCTTCAACAAATACTCAAAAGAAGAAATAAAAAAAGCAGTAATGGGAAAAGGCTATTCAGACAAAGTCGCACAAGAAGTCGCTGATTTTTTCTACCCATAAACCCTTTAATAAAGGGTTTAACCAAACGTCCAGCACAAGGCTGGACTGCATTTAAGAAAAGTTTCATCAAAACGCATGACCTTTGTTTCACTTAGTCCTGCTGTTTCGCCGTTTCAGCACCATGCATTATCTTCGCTTTCAGCTCGATAAAGCTTGCTTCGCTCTTTAACTCAAATTCCTGCTTCTTTTTTCAAAACTTCAGCTTTATCAGTTTTTTCCCAGGTAAAATCTGGATCATCTCTTCCAAAATGCCCGTAAGCTGCAGTCTTCTTATAAATCGGCCTCTTCAAATTAAGGTGCTTTAAGATTCCAGCAGGCTTTAAAGGAAAAATTTTCCTGACCAATTCACAGATTTTTTCCTCTGAAATTTTCCCTGAACCAAAAGTATCAACATGCAGGGAAACAGGATCAGGATGGCCAATAGCATAAGCTAGTTGTATTTCACATTTATCTGCAAGACCTGAAGCAACAATATTTTTTGCAATATATCTTGCCATATAAGCAGCGCTCCTGTCAACTTTGCTTGGGTCTTTACCTGAATTATGACAAACAAAACCGTTGGCAGTAAAAGTGTGGCTTTTTGGGACAAGCAAATCATATACATGAGTTAAAGAGTTTTCTATTTCTTCAACCCCAGAGTAATAATGATTCATTTTGCATAAAAGTTCCAGTTCCTTAAACTCTTTTTCTTCTCCCAACTTATTTCTGTAGATTTCTAAAAATTCTCTTAATTTTTGACAAGTTAACTCTTTTGTTGTTTTTCCTTTTTTGCTTCTTGTGAATCTTCCGATTTTTGCTTTATCTAACTGATGATCCTCTAATGAAAGCTTTTGCCACAAACTTTTGATTCTCTTTTGTTGGCGGGGTACAACAAAAAGATTTCTTTTTTCTTTTAACTTCAGGTTGTCTAAAATTTTTTGCTTTCTTGGCAGTCCAAAACCTATTTCTTCCTTAAAAATTCTGACACTTTCAGCGCCTTTAATTCTTAATGCGTAAATAATTCTTCTTGTAGTTGCCTCTCTGTCTTTGATTCTGAACACGGTTCCTATTTTATCAGTTTTTTGTATTCTTGAAATTATGCCAAAACTCAAAAGCAGTTGTTGAATTTGCTGAATCAAAGTGTAAGATGATGAAACCAATTTAATATCAGGAAAATTTTTATTTCTTCCATGAATTCGTATCCCTCCATCAGTGTCAAATAAACCTCTAATAAATGCTGCTACAACTTTCTTTGGTGCCTTAAATATTTTTTCTGGAACACTTTTCTCCCAAGATCTCCTGTAATCAAGTCCAATATGTTTCAGATAAGCTCTTAACTCAACTCCTGCAACATAAGCCCAATGCCCAAAAATCTTCCATTTGTTTCCAAAAAGTTTTTTATACAAATTCCCTAAATTTTCCTTTTGTTCTTTTTCACAAACACAAATGGCTATTGCGCCTTCCATCATACAATTACCATCGCCTATAAGTGACCCAAGCAGATAAGCATAATCTTCTGTCAGTTCTTTTGGAAAGGAAAACTTATTTTTCCTTGCTTCGGCAGTGCTCTCTTTATAGGTATAAGTAAAATCACTCAAATCAACTCTTTCTCCAAACAGCCTATTGCTTTTGTGAATAGCCACAGAATCTCCTTTCTTAAGCTGATCCATTCTTTTCCAAATATAATTTCCATTATTGTCAATAACCCTGACAGCCTGATTATTTGAGCCCTCCAAAGAATAACCATCTTCTGACCTAACAACAAGAGTTTCCATTACGCCATTGTCATACCATTCTTTTGCAGGTTCAGGATGAACATCTGTTTTAACTAGCAAGTGGTTATCCACGGTTTCTTTCATTTCTTTAATTAGCTCTAGGCCTTTGGCAGTATTAACCAAAGAGTTTCCTTCAACACAAAAAGCGCCTCCTCCATGCCTGCCTATTCCTCCATAAGTGTCAACAATAATTTTTCTTCCTGTTAAGCCTGCATCAGCATAAGGGCCTCCTCGAACAAAAGCTCCTGTTGGATTAACAAAAAATTTTGTTTCAGAGTCAATCCATTCTTTGCAGACAGGCTTAACTATTTTTTCAATTATTTTTTGCTGTAATTCCTTATAAGGAATGTTTTCATCATGCTGGGTTGAAACAACAACTGCATCAACCCTTAAAGGCTTTCCATTCTTGTCGTATTCAACTGTAACCTGGCTTTTACCGTCAGGCCTTAAAAAAGTTAATTCATTGCTTTTCCTTACTTCAGCTAATTTCATGCATAATTTATGTGCAAGACTAATAGTCAAAGGCATTAACTCTGGAGTTTCATTGCAGGCAAAACCAAACATCATTCCCTGGTCGCCGGCACCCTGCTCTTTTGTCTGGCTTGTGGTTTCATTTACGCCTAAAGCAATGTCAGGGCTTTGCTCGGTAATCTGGGTCCACACAGAACAGGTTTCATACTCTATTCCGTATTCAGATTTAGTGTAACCTATTTCTTTTATTGTTTCTCTTACCACAGAAGGAATATCAACATAAGCTTTAGTTGTAATCTCGCCAAAAACATTTACTCCGCCGTTTTTGGCTGAAGTTTCACAGGCAACCCTTGCATCAGGATCCTGCTCAAGAATTGCATCAAGAATTGCATCAGAGATTTTATCAGACATCTTGTCAGGGTGCCCTTCAGTAACAGACTCAGAAGTCAATAAAATTTTTTCAGCCATAAAAATTCCCCCATAAAGAAACAATAAAAATAATGAAAGAAGAATACATTTAAAAGAATAATTTAGAATAAAATTATTCAAATAAGAATAAAGAGAAGTGATTGCCATGCTTCCGGACTTAAGCGAGATAAAAATAAAAAGAAAAGAGCTGAATTTAACACAAGAAGAACTTTCAGAATTAAGCAAAGTCCCGCAGTCAATTATAGCAAAAATTGAAAACCATAAAATTTCCCCTTCATATGAAAGCGCAAAAAAAATTTTTGATGTTTTAGGCAAAGAAAACAAAAAAAAGCAGACTGCAAGAAATGTGATGAGCAAAAACCTTATTTCAATCAAAGAAAACGAAAAAGCAGAAAAAGCAATTTATCTGATGAACAGGCATGGAATAAGCCAGCTGCCTGTAATGAAAAAAGACATTCCAATCGGCACAATAACAGAAAAAACCCTTGTAGAAAAAATCAGTTCAGGTAAAGTAAGGAGTTCAGACAAGGCTTCAGACTTAATGCAGGAAAGCCTGCC
>Ga0180009_10001722_pt1 | contig 26414 bp, 23 predicted proteins | sample OS_PC_MetaG_FD_123537 | JGI IMG/M metagenome (GOLD analysis project Ga0180009, IMG submission 123537) | Groundwater microbial communities from the Aspo Hard Rock Laboratory (HRL) deep subsurface site, Sweden - OS_PC_MetaG | ecosystem: Environmental > Aquatic > Deep subsurface > Groundwater... | reverse complement strand
TTTTGGGGAGCAGGTTCTTTTTTGGGTTTATAATGCGTCTCAAGAAAAGACAGGCACTTGTCCCAGAAAATCTCAAGCGGCATATCCCCTGTTTGACCTGCTTTGTTTATCAGTTTGTCGGTAATGGTTTTAATGCATTTTGACGCAATGGTATCGGGGAAAAGTAAAAAAAACGGGGTCTGGGAAATAACCGCTGCCCGGACATTTTTATCTGATGCCACAATTCCCAATGGTTCCACTTTGATGGGAAGAAACTTTTTTACTGTTTCTTTTAACCCGGCATAGGCTCTTTGAGCGGATTTGCCTGACGTTACCTGGTTGATCACAACTTTGACAGGACAATCATATTGATACTTTGACAGCACCTTCAGCATGGAATAGGCATCGGTCAGGGAAGTGGGTTCACAGGTGGCCACAAGGATAATTTCATGGGATGCCATGCAAAAGGAAAGCACCTGGGAAGAAATCCCGGCAGACGTGTCAAAGATAAAATAATCATAGTCTTCAAGGTCTAAAAAAGCACTGATCAAAGTTCCGGTCTGTGTTTGGGTCAGGTCTGCTATTTTTTCCACGCCTGAGCTTCCCGGTATGATATCAATCCCCTGGTAATTTTTGATCATGATGTCATTCAAGGAAAATTGTCCGGAAATCACGGATTCAAGATCTTTTTTAGGATAGATGCCGGTAAGAATATTCACGTTGGCAAGGCCAAGGTCTGCATCGAACAGACATACTTTAAATCCTTCCGAAGCCAGTGATAAAGATAAATTCAAGCTGATACTGGTCTTTCCGACTCCGCCTTTTCCACTGGTGACTGTAATAATTCTTGCCATATTGATTTACCTATGTTTTTGGAAATGCAACCACTTTGACATCCTGATCTTCCCTTTTTAAGGAGAAGGTAATGCCATGACTTTTATAGTCCCGGGTAATTTTTTTGTGGCTTTGAAGAATAAACGCGTTAAATTCATTCTGCAGGTTTTCACGCTTTGGGTTACCGATCAATTGCCGCAGCAATTCATATCTATCATACAACGTCCGGATGGCTTCATTTTCCTGTTCTGGGTCCCTGATAGATGTTTTAAAACTCAAAAGCAGCGAAAGGTCGACTGGTTTTTCATCTGATGGCGCTTTTTCCTTCCTGCCATTATAAATAATTTTATAAAACCATGAAAATCCGGAAAAAGGAATAAACAAGGCTTTAAACCGATACTGGGGGCAGTGGTCATTCAACTTGTGGATGAATAATATATTTTCAGGGTCTGTAATACCGAACAATATGGTATTGTCCTTTAAAACCATCGGGATAATCCTGTTTTCAAGGGACAGATGCTTATCGAGCACCTGACACAGTTCTTGTCTGTCTCTTTCATTAAAAACAAAATCACTGATGGACCTGAACGGAATATGAAACAAATCAAACAACAGTTTTTGCATCTCACTGGTTGACACCAGACCGGTTTTAAGAATAAGGCTGATGAATGGAAGATTAAGCGCTGAAGACTCCTTCTCCATTTTCAGCACTGTTTCTTTTGAAATGATCTGTTTTGATACCAAAGCCGACTGGATGGATAGAAATTTATCGTATTTATGAAGCACATAATAATTATCCACCGGCGTGATCAGATTCAGGTCGCATAAAATCATTCCAAAAAGCCGGCCTTTTTTCAGGCCCAAAGATGCCTGACGCTTTTCCTGGATCGAAAGGGCCATATCAATGTCATCAAGACGTATTAACCCTTCTTTGACAAGAATCTCACCGGTTTTCAGAGGTTCAACCATTTTCGATATTCTCTTTTTGTAATATTGCAATAGCCCTATGCCTTTATCCTTATTTTTTCGATGAACTGACCGGCAGAGTAATGATAAAGCTGGTTCCCTTGTTCTTTTCTGTCTGACATCTGATCTTCCCGTTCAACTCTTTGACAATTGAATGAACAATGGAAAGCCCGAGCCCTGAGTTGGCGGTCCCTGTTTTGGTCGTGATATAAGGTTCAAACAATGTCTCTTTAATCTCTTCATTTATCCCGGGTCCATTGTCGGAAATAACGATTTCAATACTGCCGGGAATTCTTTTTCTCTCATCAATCATTATTTTAGCTGACTCTGATAAAAACCGTGTGATAACCGTTATTTTACCCCCTTTATCCATGGCTTCAGCTGCATTTTTAACCAGATTGATAAACACCTGTTTCAATCCATTCCGGTCTGTCTTCACCATGGGAATTTCAGGATCAATGCTGATGGAAGTTTCAATCTGTTTTGGCAGGAGAATTGATTTTTTTAAAATATCCAGTATGCTTTGACACAATTGATTAATATCCACAGGTTCAAACCCGTCTATTTTGGGCCTTGAAAAACTTCGAAGTTTATCCAGAAGACCTGCAACCCGGTTCATTTCTTCGCTGATAACCGAAAGTTCCTCCTGGACAGGATGCTTGTCAGGCAGTTTCAGGCTCAAGGTTTCAATATAATTCTTGATAATTGAAATGGGATTGTTGATTTCATGGATCACCTTATCGGTCAGTGTGGCATAGGCATCCATTTTCTTTTCATGAATATTGACGGCATACTCGTTGTGAAACCGGATACTCTGAATACAGACACCGGTCTGTTTTGAAAAAAGTCTGACCAGTCCGCTGTTGTCATCAAGGCTTTTGGCCTTTGCCTCATCAACCCCCAATGCCATTACACCGGATGCATTTTCCGACGAATATATGGGGATGCAATACAATCCTTTGGCCTCAAGCAGCCGGATAATCTGTGTATCCGAGATGGCAAGCTTTTGTGAAGCTTGCGTTTTCAAACTGTTTTGAACCTTTTGCTCTTTTACACATTTCACCAAAAGGCTTGATGTGTTTGATAACGGCAGGGCAATACTTTTGATAATCTTATGGGATTTATCATAGCTGCTGCAAAATCCTGATAAAAGATTCTTTTTTTCTTCCAAAAGAAAATAAAACACCCTGGGAATATTAAAGAGAATTTTAAATCCATTTTGAGCAACATCCAGTACGGAATCGATATCCCTGGCATGCAGCAGGTTCTGCAACGTGCCGTAAAACAGGGAGAGATCTTTTATTTCTGATGTTAACGACTCTTCATAAAAAGGATCCTGTGCTTCATCCAGTTTGATACCAAGATTTTTTGCCATCTCAGCGACTTCTTCTTCTGCCAAAATGACAATCTGTTCCAATCTTGTCTGAGGAAGGTCTGTCAGGGGAAGAATCTCTGGAATTTTTTCCAGGGCCTTTTGCTCAGCCAGAAAATTTGAAATAAACACCACTTTTACATGGGAAAGCGCGCCTTCAATCTGTTCAATGCTTTCATTGATAAAGAGCACAGCATCTGAAATCAAAGGATTTAAATTCCATTGGCTGAAAAGCCATGCACTGACCTGCGGAGTATCTGCATCAAACATTTCCAATTCAGCGGCAATGGTTTGTTTTTCATTGGAAGATGTTTGCAGAATCGCCTTGTAGTCATCGGGAAAATTCTGCAAAAGTACCAGTCTACCGATATCATGCAGCAAGCCTGCCAGAAAAAATTCATCTGGATTGGAAAACTCATTTTCCTCAGCTACTTTTCTTGCAATTACGCCGCATTTATAGGAATGATACCAGAACCTTGAAATATCAAACTCAGGAACCGCCTTTGAGAATTTGAAAAAATGCATGGCTGAGGTGCTGATGGCAATGTTCCGGATGGTGTCTATGCCAAGGTAGACAACAGCTGTTTTTATGCTGTTCACAGCTTTTGGCAAATTAATGTAGGGTGATCCGATAATCTGTATAAGACGGGAAGTTAGAGAAGGATCAGTAGAAATAATTCCTGACAGCTCCTCAATACTCGTTTTTTCATTGTTACAAGCCTTAATCAGTCTCAGCATCACCTGGGGAAGCTGAGGAAGGTTATTTGACTGTTTTATTGTTTCAAAAATATTATTTTGTGTCATTACCCAAAACTATAATAAATAGTTAAAAAAATTAAAAATCCTTCTAAACCAAAGGGCTTTCTAATTTCTATAGATATTTATCACATATAAATCAACACTTTTGGGTAATTAAACCGGAGATTTAATATGTTTTTACATAAAAAAGGGCAAAAAAGGATTTTCCAAACCAATGAAAAATCCTTTTTAAAAAATCATATTTCAACCGGTTTGCACAATTTATCAGACCCCACTGATAATCTGCCGCATTTCTCACAGGTATATTTTAATTTTTGAAGTTTTGGCTTGCAGACGTGTTTCGCATCCAAAGAAGACGCACCGCAATCTTCACACACAAAGGCTTTTGTCAGCTCAACCGGATCACACAAATGTCCGTCTCCCTGGACTGACTTACCGCATGTTTTACAGGCACGAAGTTTTTTTCCCATGATATAACCCTCCTGAATATTAAAATGATCTTATTTGTTTTAATAAACCCCCAGTCTCATTCTATACTTTTAAAGTATAATTACAAATTTTCAAAAATCAAATCGCTTTAAGTGATACGGATTCTTCTTGAAAGAAAATGATCACATTGGTATGATCAAGAAACCGGCGATTTAAATCAACTGCCTTTTTGTTATCTATTTTTTTTAAGGATTTAAAAATGAAAACAATTGAAGTCAACATAACCGCGGAGTTCATTATTCCAGATGACTGGGAAGTGATCGATCATATCCCGGATCCAAGTTTTCCGGATGATAAACTCACAGTATTAAAAATTAACGATGATCATTATGATTTCTTCCCTGAATGCCTGATGAAAATAGAAGATTCCGAAAAAGTATTCTGGTCTGCGGATGAAGGTAAGACAGAAGATGTTATTGATTGTATGAATACATTTAAGGTCCGTATTGCAGAAAAATAATGAATGAAACTCAAATGGCTTGGAACAGCCGGCTTTGAATTTAAAACAGAGGATCAAGTGTTTTTGTTTGATCCTTATCTGTCACGAAATCAGAATGCCGATCCGAAACAGGAGATAACACCTTCTGATATTAAAAAAGCTTCCAGAATTTTTATCTCCCACGGTCATTTTGATCACATTTCAGATGTTCCCCAAATAGCGTTACAGACAAACGCAGATATCTATTGCTCAAGCATTGCAGCTCAATTCTTACAACACCATAAGGTGGATACACAACAAATCAAACCGGTTCTTACGGATAACAAAATGTTCAACTTTTCAGGTTATACTGCCCAGGCTTTCTTCAGCCGGCACGTTAAGTTTGACAAAAAACTCGTTATTGCCACTCTTTTAAAAATTAATATTCGATTATTCAAATATCTTCCCCTTTTTCGACAATTTCCCTGCGGCCGGGTTTTAAGCTGGCGATTTAACATTGAAGATAAGATTGTACAGTGTTTTGGCAGTGCCGGATCATCTTCGGCAGAACTCAAAAAGCTTGGAGACAAGCCAATTGATATCCTGCTTCTGCCATTACAGGGGCACTCTGATATCTGTCAGATCGGTCTGAACTATGTTAAGTCTCTCAAACCCAAAATCGTTATTCCCCATCACTACGACAATTTTTTCCCCCCGATATCAAAAACAATCGATATAGGGCCGTTTGTGGAGATGGTAAAAAAAGAAGTTAAGAAGACCATTGTTATTATCCCGAAAATGAATGAAACCTTCTCTTTATAGACCCTCTACCACTTGATAAATATTTTGCCATATAAAAGTTTAAAAGAATAAATAATTTCAATCTTTTAAAAAAATAAATAATTTGATAATTAAAAACTATTCGTTGTGTGAACACAAATGGCAAAGCAAAACAGGATTCCGGTTATGAAAAAACCAAAACCGACCTTAAGGCCAAATCTTTTTGAAAGACAGGTTCTGTCTCATGCCAATGCCGTGACAGCATTTTTATGTGTCCTTGTCCCCACTCTTTCAGGATTCAATGTCTATTGCATACTTTCGGGAAGAGTTCTTGCTTCTGTGACACTGACGATTGAATTATTGGCTTTTCTTGCAGTGTTACTCGTTTTCAGACATCCTGTCCGCAACGATACAAAAATTATCATCCTCAGGTATATTTTCACAAGTCAAATCATTCTTTTTACCGTTTATTTGGTTTACAGCATTGGCATTCAACACCAGCTTGAGGTCACACCCTGGACATTTTTGTTAATTTTTCTGCTGTTTGTTTTGATGCCTGAGAAAACAGGTGGTGTTCTGTCTTTGGCGTTTATTGGCTTAATAATGGTTTTTATGGGTTGGTCTGATTCCGGGTTTTTTAAAGAAAATAAAGATTTTTTGATTCGATTTTATTCCGCTTTGACCCTTTTTTCTCTCTTATCTTTTTGTTCGGTCTTTGTACGATCACTTTCTCTGAAAAGCCTTGAAAAAGCACAATTAAGATTACAGGAATCCGAAAGGGCTTATCGGGAACTCAGCGACACGCTTTTAGCAGAGATTAAACACCGTGACCAGGTTGAAAAAAAACTGCATCGGGCCATTAAAATGGAAACAGTCGGCCAGCTTGCTGCCGGGGTTGCCCATGATTTGAATAATATTCTTTCAGGGATCGTCACCTATCCGGATTTACTGCTCTTAGACATGAAAGACTCAGATCCCTTGCGAAAACCTGTTGAAATGATCAGAAACTCAGGGGTTAAAGCGGCGGCAATTGTTGAAGATCTTCTGACCCTGGCCCGAAGAGGCGTGACCATTTCCAAAATTGTGGACTTAAGACAGGTTGTGGATGATTATCTTGCCAGTCCTGAGTATGCCAAGTTACTTGCATACCACCCTAACATTAACATAAAAATCCATTCCGATTTCAATATCATGAAAATCAAAGGCTCTCCCATCCATCTGTCAAAGGCGGTGATGAATTTAATCTCCAATGCTGCTGAGGCGATGCCCGATGGCGGTGATATCTCCATTCATATTTATGATCAATATGTTGAAAAAACCTTCATTCGACCCGATGATATGCCTGAGGGACAATATACTGTTCTTTGTATTACCGACAATGGGGTTGGTATCGCAAAAGAGGACATTGAAAAAATTTTTGAACCCTTTTATACAAAAAAAACAATGGGCCGAAGCGGTACAGGACTCGGCATGGCGGTTGTTCTGGGAACCATCAAGGATCACCATGCATTTATCGATGTTAAGAGTACCATCAAAAAAGGCACTGCCATTACCCTGTTTTTTCCTGCAACCCTGGAGATACCTGAAACAGATTCTCCCGGTGAAGCACCTGCCCTTCGTTCAGTCAACAATGAAAAAATTCTTGTTATTGATGATATGCCTGAACAATGTGAGATTGCAACAAAAATACTGACCCGCTTAGGATACGATGCGTTCAGTTGTGTCAGCGGTGAAACCGCTGTATCTCTTGTGAAAGAAAATACATACGACCTGATGATCATTGACATGGTGATGGCCCCGGGAATTGACGGGCTTGAAACCTACAAGAGGATATTGAGCATCTGTCCTGAACAAAAAGCCCTTTTCGCCACTGGCTTTCTGGTTACTCAAAAAATAAAAGCCGCTCAGAATCTTGGCGACGGGCCTTGTCTGCTAAACCCGTATTCTCTGGAACAAATGGGATATCTGATCAAAAAAGAGCTGACCAGGAAAAAATAACGATTTGGCTGTTGTTATTTTAAGCCCGGCACAAATTGTGCCGGGCTTAAAACGGTTAAAAAAATTTAAGATGCCAGTTCCCGGCGGTCTGACATATCCACAAGGGTTCTTTCCCTGACCTTGTCAATGCCGAGTTCCTTTCTTTTCTTGTCAATATGGGCAATCATCATTCGCGCGATTTCAATTGGATCAGCGGCTGTTCCCCATTTCCCATATCCCTGTTTTTCTAGACCATCAAACAAAAGATTATGGAATTTTGTGTCTTTTATGGAGGGGAACCCTATGCCAAAAACGGTATAGACTCCTGAAGCTACAAAATACTGGCCAATGGCCAGGGCTTTTTCACTCATCCATTCCGGAGCACATCCGGCAACCGGAAGATCAGCAATGCTGTTTCCAAGACCTCCGGCTTCCACCATGGCCGATGCCGCAATAAGAATCCGGGTATTATCAACGCAGGAACCCAATCCCAAAACCGGCGGCATTCCAACGGTCTCACAGACTTCCGAAAGACCCGGGCCTGCAAGGGGAGCTGCTTCAGGGACAAGAAGCCCTGCCTTGGCAAGCGATATTTGTGAACATCCGGTCTGAAGCACCAGAACATCGTTTTTAATCAGCTCTTTTACCAGCGCAATATGGACGGAATCCTGCTTTACCTTTGGATTGGTACACCCGACAACACCTGCCACTCCTCGAATTCTTCCATTAATAATATTGTCGTTTAACGGTGAATAGCTGCCCCTGAACGTTCCGCCCAGCATGTATTCGATGTATTCATGGGTAAACCCGTGAACACCGGTTTGAACCTGCCTCGGGATTTCTATGGGCAATTTGCGTGAACCGAATCTGGCAATTGCTTTTGACAGGATCTGATCCGTACATTTTCTGGGGTCATGCTCTTCAAATTCAATATGGGTAGCCCCTTCAATATGACACCGCGGGTTGGTGGTAATCAAATGGGTATCATAACACCTTGCCACTTCTGCCAGGCCCTGTTTAATGCACTGAATATCCACCACCATGGCATCCACTGCACCGGTAACCATAATGGCTTCCGTAGATCCAAAGTTTCCGGCATGGGGAATTCCGTGGCGGGACATCATTTCCGCACCTGAGCAGCACATGCCCACAAGATTAATTCCCTTGGCACCCTTGGCTTTGGCTTCTTCAATAAAAAAAGAATCACTCACCGCCGCCAGCATGCCTTCAAACATGGCAGGCTCATGGCCATGGACGATAACATTCACATGATCTTCCTTTAAAACGCCCATGTTGACATCTGCAAGGGTTGGAGAAGGCGTTCCAAACATAATATCGGAAAGCTCGGTTGCCACCATGGAACCGCCCCATCCGTCCGCAAGAGCTGTCCTGCTGATCTGTTTTGTCAAATTATTATAATCCTGATCACATCCGATATGGGTTCGGCTCATCATTTCCATGACTTCAACCATAGCGCCCCTGGGCATGATACCATCTTTTCTCCACAGCTCCTGGGTTGCCTTTGGTGCCCGTTTGACAAAAGGCATTTCACCGTCAACATTGGAAAATGTTTTTTCAAGTTCATCACAGAGTTCTTTTGCAACAGCTAAGACCTCTTTTCCCTCGGTTTCAATACCAATGGATTTTGCCACTTTTTCCAGCTTGATGGTGTCCTCAATGGCAAACTCCTTTATTTTACCGTCAATAATACCTCTGAACAGCCCCAGAATATGCCGCCCGTGATCATTGTGGGACGCCGATCCTGCGGCCACATTTCGTGCGAAATTTCGTGCCATGATCGTATCAATAGTGGCGCCGCAAACACCTACTTTTTTATAGGGATCTCTTGGATTCAACCTGCAAGGTCCCATATAGCAATGTTTACAGCAGGCAGACTCTACACCGATGGGACAGGGTTTCATTTCATATCCCCGGTCAAGATCCAGCTTTACACCGTCTCTTCTTGCCTTTTCAAGCATCTGCTGCGTGGCTTCACACATGGTGCGATCCTTGACACTAACCATTGTTTCTTCACTTTTATCTTTCCCCATCTGTCTCTCCTTATTTTTAAATTCACACCGGGTTTCAATCATTAGGAACATACCCATCCGTTTACTTCATTTCACATAAAGTAATACTTTGTGGTACTTTGTAAAGCTTAAATATAAGATTGTTTTTCTTTTAAGTTTATTCCAACGTTCAAATCACTTAAGTCGAGAAGAATGTCTTTAAAAAAAATACCGGCAGGAATTAGCGCTTCCACCGCCTGGACAGCTTTGAGCCTGTCGGCGGTGGAGTTGGTGATCGTCAGCCGATTGATTCTATTGATGCAAACCTTGGTTCGTGCAGCGAAATAAGGATATCTGCTTTTGCTTGAACCTGTTTCATAATGTCATAGGCCCTGTAAACATCTACATGGGTTCCAGGTGGAATCACATCCATTTCCATGCCTTTAATTTCAGGCGGCGGGTAAAAATTCTCATCAATCACGCAAAAGCCTGTGATAGCAGCCATGCCTTTTTGTGTTTCAATATAAACCGTTAAGCCGCCTTTTGTATGAACCGGTGTGTGTTCAACACGAATGCCGTCCAGGATATCGCGATCTTTGGTAATGATTTCAATCTGACCGTTTTCTTCAATATCATCAATATAATCTTCCAGATAGCGGTAGTCGAGCGGATGGGGATCATGAATGCATTCAAGTTCTTTTTCGTGGATGTAAAATTTTGCATTTTCACATTTATAATCATTTTCACAATGATCCATATGAAGATGGGTGTGAATCACAACATTAATATCCGATGCTGACAACCCGTGTTTTTCAAGTCCCTGCTCAAAGGTATAAATTTTTCCGCCAATGGCATCTTCCCTGTCCTTTGACTGAATCGGGTTCATCTCGCCGGTATCCACAAGAATATTCTGATCATGACCCTTTATCAACCATGTATAAATTGGAATGGTATAGGGTTCCCCCTGACCATGTTGATAGGTCATCATACTTTTATCAAAAACTTTTGTTCCCATGACAATGGGATGAATAGTGTATTTCGTCATGATATAGTGCTCCTTTTATCAATGCCAATGACTAACTATAGGAGAATTCTGCTGACCCTGTCAACGATAAGACAGCCGTATTTTCAAGAAAACGCAAAAAGCCCGGAGAAATCATTTCCCCGGGCTTTTTGCGTTTGTCTGCAGCTTATCTGTTTTACAATATCTGTTTTAAGAAAAGCTTTGTTCGGTCACTTTCAGGATTGGTAAAGAAATGTTCCGGTGTGCCTTCTTCAATCACCTTTCCTTCATCCATAAAAATGACCCGATCCGCCACTTCCCTTGCAAAACCCATTTCATGGGTGACACAAACCATTGTCATGCCTTCTTTGGCAAGGGTTTTCATAACATCTAAAACTTCTCCGATCATTTCCGGATCAAGGGCGGATGTGGGTTCGTCAAACAGCATGATTTTCGGATCCATGGCAAGGGCTCTTGCAATGGCCACACGCTGCTGCTGGCCACCTGAAAGGTTTGCCGGGTGCGCGTGGGCTTTATCAGCAATGCCGACCTTTTTAAGAATGGCCATGGCTTTTTCCTCACGTTCCTTTTTACCCCTTTTTCTGACCAGTTTCTGTGAAACGGTCACATTTCCTAGGATGGACAAGTGGGGGAACAGGTTAAAGGACTGGAACACCATTCCCATTTCAGCCCGGACTTTATTGATATCGGTTTTGGGATCAAAAATATCCACGCCATCCACGAGAATCTGTCCATGATCGGCTGTTTCCAGCCGATTCAGGCATCTTAAAAATGTACTTTTCCCAGATCCGGAAGGCCCGATGACGACAACGACTTCGCCGAGTTCAATTTTGTTTGAAACATCCACAAGGGCTTTGACCTCGTGGGGAACAAAAAATGTTTTATATATATTTTTTACTTCTATCATTTTGTTGAGGTCCTCCGTTCCAGATATTGAACAAACATGGAAAGTGTAAAGGTCATCAAAAGATAAAGGACGGCACATAAAAACCACAGCTCAAAGGTCTGGAGACTCGTGGTAATGCCCTCACGGGTGGCTTTCGACAGCTCCCGGATGGAGATCATGCCCAGCAGGGATGAGTCCTTGATCAGGTTGATAAACTGTCCTGCCAGGGGCGGGAGGATGGTTTTCAAGGCCTGGGGAAGGATGATATGACGCATGCTCTGAAAATAGGTCATGCCGGCGGATCGTGCTGCTTCCACCTGTCCGGGATGAATGGATTCGATACCGGCCCGGACGATTTCAACCACATAGGCGCCGGTAAAAACAGACAATGCTGCGATACCGTACCATTCAGGATCGAGTTTATTGAATCCATTCATCATCAGGATGCTGTTGATGGTGGTTCCCAATACAAAATAGGCGATCATGATCTGAACCAATAGAGGAGAACCACGGATAATTTCCACATAGGTAATGGCCGACCATTTCAGGACAGGGGTATTGGACACTCTTGCCACCCCTCCGATAATCCCCAGAATAATCCCCAGAATCGTTGATATGACACTGATTTTCAGGGTAATCCACAATCCTGTGGAAATCAGGCCCGCCTTCCACCCACCCGGGTATTCGGCAAGCGCTTCCCCTGAGGTAATAAAGTCCCCTTCCATCAGGGTATTGGAATAGGAATAATGAGGAACCTTATAGGTTTTTTCTCCGTAATCATCATATTTGATAACCAGGTCCACCATCTTGCCTTTTTCAGCGATCTTTGACACTTCACCGTTGCCATCGGCATACACCTTGATTGTCTCGTGATATGCAAAATACTTTGGAACCTTGAACCATCGCCACTGATAGTCAACAGCATAAGTAGCGTAATAAACGGCACCGATAACCAACAGCATGAGCGCCACAAAACCTGCCACTGAAAACGCATAGGCTGTTGGGTTGCTAAGCCTCTGAATATTGGATGTTTTGAATTCCATTTATTTTCAACCCTTAAAAAACAGGCCGGCAGGATTGTATCCACCTGCCGGCCTCAAATTAAATCAATCAAACAACTGCACGGCTAATTCTTAAGACTTTTCTGCCAGTCTGAAGTTTTAAACCATTTTTCGTAGGATCTTTCATAACTTCCATCGTTTCTGTACTGGCGAAGGAAATTGTTCAGGAAATTAAGAAAATCAGGATCACCCTTTTTGATTCCCATGGCAAGCGGTTCATAAGTAAACGGAGTGTTCAGAAAAATGGTTTTGCCATTGCCGTGCTGAGCCTGCATTATCTGGCAGAACGGAAGATCATAAATCAGGGCATCTGCATTGCCCTGGATTACTTCCATGGCTGCTTCAGATTCTGCTTCAAAGGACTTGTAGACCGCTCTTGGGATCATTCTCTGGGCAGCCTGTTCGCCGGTTGTGCCAAGTCTTGATACGATGGTATATTTGGGGTCGTTCAGATCCTTGTATGTTTTTACAGTATCTTTATGTTTGATATTCAGGAGGATGGTCTGTCCGACGACAATATACGGATCGGAAAAGTTGATGGCCAGGTTTCTTTCCTGGTTGCAGGTCATGCCGCTGATGATAATATCGTACTTGTCTGTAACAAGACCCGGAATAATACCGTCCCATGCTGTGTTGACCGGCGTATATTCCACACCCATTGATTTGGCCAGCGCTTTTGCCATATCCACGTCAAATCCCATGTATTGTCCGTTGGTATTGGTCATTTCAAACGGCATGTACCCGGATTCAAAACCGACTCGAAGTTTTTTGTTTTTCACAATGGTTTCAAGTGTTGATTTTTTGGACAGTTCAATATCAGCACTGAATGCAGGCACTGATATAATAATAAAAGCCATTGCTAACAATGAGATTAATACTTTTTTCATCTTTCTCCTCCTAATTAAAGTTTGACTAATTTTGGCAACCGCTTTTTTGCTCTGGTAACCCTTTAAAAAGCCATGATTAAAAAACAAAACCCTGTTTCAAATGAGACTAATATGTAACACAATCCCTTGAAATGGCAAGAATTATTTGTTAATCCCGCAACAATCCAATTTTGTTGCTACTATGATAGCGACATATCTTGACGGGTTCAAAAAGTCAATCACTATTTTAAAAGAAAAACAATTTACACTTCATCATTTCATTGCTGTAAAACTTGTATACAATGGATCTATCCGAAATTGTTTCAAAACTGGAAACTGATACCATTTGTTTTTCCAAAACAATGATGTTATTTTTTATGACTGATTGTTTATTTACTTGACTATTCTATTGTTTTTTTGAATAGCTGTTTCTTTGGTAGCAACAAATTGACACCTGTGCGTTTTAATAGTTTGCACAGGCTTATTATCATAATAATACGGGGCTAACCAGGATTTGGAAAATTTGAAAGATACAATAAACCGGTATTACAACAGATACCGAGATGACATTGAAACTATTGTCCAAAAAATCCATAGCACTCCTGAACTGTCCGAACAAGAAACCATGGCCTGTAAACTTCAGGTGGAACTTCTTGAAAACTGGCAGTTTGATATTCAAAAAAAATATAAAGGAATAGACACAGCATTTAATGCAAGGTTTGGTAAAGGCCGCCCTAATATTTGCATCATGTCTGAATACGATGCCCTGCCCGGTATCGGACACGGATGCGGTCACAACCTGATCGCAGGTGTGGCTCTTGGCACTGGAATTGTCCTTAAAGAATTGATTGTAAAAAACCATCTTAAGGGATGCGTTACGGTTATGGGAACGCCGGCTGAAGAAAAAAGGGGCTGCAAGATTGACCTGCTCCGGGCAGGTGCTCTTGAAGATGTGGACCTGGTACTTATGGCCCACCCCTCCGATCATGCGACCTCCCAGTCCATGGAAGAGGCGGGCGTCATGCAGTTTTTAATCCGTTTTAAAGGCCGGTCTGCCCATGCGGCAGCAGGGCCGGAAAAAGGGTTGAATGCACTGGACGCAGTGCGACTGCTGTTCAATGGTGTGGATGCATGGCGGCAGCAGCTGCCTGAGACCTGCAGAATCCATGGTGTGATAAAAGACGGTGGGAAAGCACCCAATATCATTCCGGACGATACTCTGGCAGAATTTTATCTACGATCCTTTGACAGTAATGTTTTATTGTCCATGAAAAACCGGTTTGAAAATATCGCAAAAGGCGCAGCCCTCATGACCGATACAACCGTCACGGTAGAAGAGATCAGCCATTCCTACAAACCCGGAAAACCCAACAATGAGTTGAACAAAGCATTTATGAAACTGGCAGACGAGTATGGCATGAAACCTGAGTGGCTTGCCCCGTCAAGGGCTTCTTCTGATTTTGGAGATGTCACCTATGAGGTTCCGGCAATGCACGCCTTTTTCAACATTACAGGAGAAAACAAGGAGATTGCCATCCATTCCAAAAACTTTACTCAATGTGCGGCTTCCGCCCATGCCATGGAACAGATGGGAAAAACTATCAAAATTTTATCTCAAATCGGTTTTATGTATTTAACCCGCAAGGCTTTTAGAACAAAAGTCTTAGCAGCATTTCCTTTTGGCAAAAAAACAAAGGAATAACCTTCTTGACTTATACTTTTAAGCTTACTATCAGCAAGCGCTAATGAAGACAACACCTCACAACTTAAGAATTCTGGCGGTTTCAGATTTTGTTGATAAATCATTAACCCAAAGGGTTGAAGACAAAACGCTTGAGCCTGTAGACCTGATTATTTCCTGTGGTGACCTGGCTCCGGAATACCTTTCGTTTTTAAGGGACAGACTTGACAGGCCGTTGTTTTATGTCAAAGGGAACCACGATATCCGCTACTCTCTGTCCAACCCGATGGGTTGTGAAAACATTCATGCAAAAATTGTCCGGTTCGGGTCCTTGAATCTTCTGGGCCTTGAAGGCTCCATGTGGTACAATGGGGGTATAAATCAATATATGGACAAAGAAATGAACAAGATAATCAGGGGCCTGTGGTTTTCCTTCTGGCGAAAAGGCGGGGTTCACATGGTGGTCACCCATGCCCCGCCACGAAAAATTCATGATGCTGAAGATCGCTGTCACATGGGGTTTGAAAGTTTTGTCAAATTAATAGACAAAAGAAAACCCGATTATTTTATTCACGGTCACATTCACAAAGAATTTGAAACCCAAAGAGACAGAATCACGAGGCTTGACACAACACAAGTGATTAACACCTGCGGATACACTATTTTAGAGGTATAACCATGAAAAATTTTTTTAAGCTTCTTTTTTCTTCAGAGAAAAATGAAGAGGAAAACCATGTCAGTTCTTTTAATGAACAGCAAAAAAAGGAAGAGGATGTTCAATTCATTGACCATGGTGTTAAAACCGTTGATCTAGAAAAAATTATCGGCAGTGTGGGAAAATATTATGATTTTGACTCCCAGTTCAGACCCAAAAAACATATGTCCGGAAAACGATTCTTAGATATCAAAAAAGCCATGCGTGACGGAAAACCCCTGCCGCCTGTAAAACTGTATCAAATCAGAAATGATTATTATGTTCTGGACGGCAACCACCGGGTATCTGCTGCAAAAGAACTGGGGCGGTTTGATATCCAGGCTAAAGTGGTTGAATTGCTTTCAGCAACAAATACCATGGAAAACCTTTTGTATATTGAGAAAACCAAGTTTTTCGAAACAACCGGATTAGCTGAAGATATCACTTTGACTGAGGTTGGAAAATACAATTTCCTTGAAAATCAGATTAAAAACCATAAAAATCATTTAACCAACATATCCGGCACTGAAACCGATTTTAAAAAAGCTGCCGAGGACTGGTATAACACAATTTACAAACCCCTGACCACCATCATTACCAATGGCGGGCTGACCAAGTATTTTCCCAAAAGAAGTGTTGCCGATCTTTATACTTATATTTCTTATCATCATTGGGAAAGAACCTCCAGCCGTCGATATGGCATTGGAATTGACAGACTGATTCCAAAAAGCATGGAAGCATTCAGAACTGCCATGCTTGAAAAAAGCACTCCGGATTATCCTGAGATGAAGCGAACCATCACGGCTTTTATTATGATCAATATTGACACGTCAACAGAAGTAAAGGTCATTGATAAATTATTTGCTCTGGATGAAGTTCAGGAGGTTCACTCTGTCCATGGAACCATTGATGTCCTTGTAAAAATTGTCCTGAAAAGAGATTTTCTGGCATCTGATGCCGAGATCATTGCTGAATTTGTAGATCAGCGAATCCGGCGGATCCACGGGATAAACCGGACCCAGACCGTCATACCGGGTATCTCAAAGGTCAAGGAAGGGTTTATGTGCTAGGCATCAATTTGGGCATTCCCAAAATCTGGGGAAAGAATTTGATCAACCCGCCTTCATGGATCAGGGACACATGGTGGGTGTACATGGCTGTATCCCACATATTAAGAAAAGATCTCATGGGTTCCGGGGTCTTTTCTTTATCTAAAAAAAATACCCCCTGTTGGATAATCTTTTGTTTACTTATTCCTGCTTCTAATTTTTTGAGGATTCTTTCCTCTCTTTGCAGGATGGTTTGGATGCCTGCAGCCCATGCTGACCCAATTGCTTTTTTATATAAACCGCCGTGGCTTGTAAGAACCCAATTAACATTCATTCCATCCAGCCTTAAAATCGATTCAACAATCTGTTTTATACTGCAGTCTGACCAGCCATACCACGGACCAAAGCGATCCAGACCCATATCACCTGAGAAAAGAATTTTTTCATCGGGAAAATAGAAGGATGTATGAGAAGGGGAATGACCGGGTGTTTCCACAATAACCATTTCAGGCATCATGTCGGTTAAACAGGTTTTTTCATTATAGCATTCATATACCTCAAGCGGCCTGTATCCCAGATGGTTCACCACAAAGTCTTTCCATTTTTCTGCCATCCCGAAAGGCCCTGCTGTCTGTTCAATCACAAAATCAAGGGATGTCAGGTATGGGGCTTCTTTTTCCGGTATAAAAACAATTGCCTCAGAATGGGTATTAACATATCGAGTCCAGATGGAATGATCCAGATGGTAGTGGGTGATGATGGCTGCATCAGGCGCTTCTTGTTCCAGCAGAACAGGGGTTTCTTCTGGACCCATATTCATATCAATGAATACTTTTTTCTTTGATTGGACAATAATCCCGGCGCAGGATGAAAAATTGGCCATGGAATCGGGCTCCACATAGGTAATCTTGTCTGTGATGGCTGTTCTTTTCAAGCAGTGCCTATTCTCTAATATTGGTTTCCCGGTATTTTTTTATTGCCTGTAAAAGGGTCTGCCTTGCATCTTCAACCGCCTTTGACCGCCAGGCTTCAGATGAGGGATAATATCCAGCCAGATATCTGGATTTAACCTCTTTTTCGTCTTTTTCAGATCTATACCCATATTGAACCCCCTGGTTCTCTATGACCACGTTGTGCAATGCCTTAATGGCCCCCAGGGTCGTCTGTGTATCCAGGGTTCCAAATTCAAAGGCCATGTTAAGAAATAGTTTTTCCGGAATAATGTCTCCCAAATATGTTGAAAAATCCCCTGTCACTGTATAAAAGTCTTCTTTGTCCCCCCAGTCAATGGAATTGCCAGAAAAAATAGTTTCAATCATGGCTTTTTTCTTTTCATCTTTTATAGGATTTGGAAAAAGATGCAGGGTTCCATTTTCACCATACCCTGTATGCAAATCAATATTAAATACCATATCATACGGCTCAGCAATCTGTTGAATCAATGGTGTCAAGATTTTTACAGAGGGTTCAAGCGCCTTGCCCCCAAAATAAATGCCTTTTTCATACTGGTACTGCCCCTGCAAAACTGCCTGTCGTAACGTTCCCATGGAATGTCTGATTATTTTCTGGATGGCGGTAATCTGGAAGAAAAAATGGCCAAAACTGGTTAAACTGACTTTCTGCTTTTGATTCAAAAAAGCGTTCAGATCGTTATACCCTTTATTTACAGACTTAAAAAGACTGTTGTCTGTCGAGCTGTTCCGGTTCAGATCCACGTTGTTTTCCGTGACCCGTCTCTGATACTTAAAGCCATAAGGATTAATGGCATGAATTATAAGCACGCCCAGTTCATCCAGACTGTTTTCTTTTACCTGTTCACTTAAAAACATCTGCTGGACAGCACTGCCCACATAACCTTCAATCCCATGCACCCCGGAAGTTAATATCAGCAGTCGCTTAAATGATTTTTGAGCAGGAATATAACAATAATCAATGGTTAAATCCGGATCCACGAGGCTTTCAATCTTCAGGGCTGAAATTTGAACTTCTTTGTAGGTCTCTTTGATTTTATCGGCTTCATCTATAAAATGCCGGCGGCAATCAACATAGGATTCCTGAAAATATTTTAAATCGGTTGGGTTTGCTATCTGGGTAACCGCATGAGGCGTATAAGTATTAAACTGATAGGTGGTGAAGACGATCACACCTGCGATAATAAAGAGAAGTCCGTTAAGTACCACCTTAAAAAAAGTCTTCATTTCATCCTTTTAACCTGTCTTTTATTAACATTCTTTCCTCTTTAGCCAACTTTCTTCCAGGTTCTGTAGAAAAACCTTAATCGTCTGTCAAGAACAATGTTATTAATTTTGTGCTTTGTAAAAATGAAAAAAATGGTTACATTGATTTAATTGTCATTAACCCTACAGCTTAAAATTTTTTGGATTAATTTTATGACTGGACTTGATTTACAAATCTCTTTGGTTTCTTTTGTTCTTATTACCGCATTATTCCTGCTGGTATCAGAAATTATATCTGTTGATAAGACCGCTATGGGAATCATGGTTGTTCTTGCATTAACTGGAATCCTGACACCCAAAGAAACCGTGGCAGGGTTTGCCAATCCCGCTGTGATAACGGTTGGTGCCATGTTTCTAATCAGCCGCGGCCTGATAAGAACAGGCGCTGTAGGTTTTGTGACGGAACTTTTGCTGCGGTTTTCAAAAGGAAATAAAACCTATGCCCATATTCTCATCCTTATAACCGTTGCCTTTGCCTCTGCATTTATCAACAACACCCCGGTTGTTGTCTTATTTATCCCCATTGTCATGGGGCTTAGCTGCGAGTGTGATTTTTCCCCTTCAAAACTGCTGATACCCTTATCCTATGTGTCCATCCTTGCCGGAACCTGCACCCTGATCGGCACCTCTACAAATATTATTGTCAGTGATCTTTCAGCCACCTATGGGTATGAACCGCTCTTAATGTTCGAATTAAGCATCATCGGCATTCCCATCGCCCTTATCGGGATCATTTTCCTTGTGGTTGTCTCACCGAGACTCATGCCCGGACGAACAGCCCCTGTATGCGAACTGGATGAAGGAAAAGAAAAAAGATATATTGCCGAACTTATTGTTCCCGCCAAAAGCCCTTTGATCGGAATAAGCAATATTGTTGACCATGCCGAAGAAATGCTTGGATTAAATGTAATTGAAATCTTTCGCAACGGGCACATCTTTGATCCTGTCAGAACCAGGATCTTTATCAAGCAGGAGGATATTCTCCTTGTAAAAGGCTCGGCAGAAGATCTTTTATCCTGCCTGAAAAAACAGATTTTTGAACTTGCCCATGGTGAGGAAAACATGGCATTCGGCAGTGGATTAAAAGATGACCTGATCATTGAGCTGATTGTACCGCCATTGTCAACACTCCTGAGAGAACCGCTTCTGTCTACAGACCTGCAGGATGATTCAGACATTCAGATTATTGCCATAAGAAGCCGCACCAGCCACTATTCCTATCGGAAAGTTCAAAATGTAAAACTAAAGATAGGCGATATCGTCCTTGTTCGCTGTCCAAGAAACAAACTTTCAAAAATACGAAACAGTACGGATTTTGTTATTCTTGAAGATATCCATCACGCCATGATTGATAAGGAAAAAGCCGGCCTGGCCGCGGGCATTTTTGCAATTGTTGTTCTTGCCGCCACCTTCGGGTTGGCAGATATCATGGTCTGCTCGTTAACCGGGGTCTTTTTAATGACACTCACCCATTGTTTAAGCCTGAAAGATGCCTACAGGTCCTTGCAGTCGGACGTGCTGCTTTTAATCATCGGAACCCTTGCCCTGGGGCTTGCCATGGATAAAACAGGTGCCACAAAACTGTATGCTGACTTTTTCTTGAGCCTGTTTGACGGTAAGAGTCCGAATCTTATTCTGGCCGGCATCATCCTTTTGACCAGCATCTGTACGCATATTTTAAGCAATAATGCCACTGCCGTACTTTTACTTCCCATTGCCATATCAACGGCTATTTCCCTTGGTGTGGACCCCAAACCGTTTATCATCGGCATCTGTTTTGGTGCCAGTGCCTGCTTTGCCACCCCCATTGGTTACCAGACCAATCTTCTGGTATACGGCCCGGGCGGGTACCGGTTTTCCGACTATATCAAACTGGGATTGCCGTTAAATATTTTGGTGATCTTCTTTGCCTCTGTCTTCATCCCCATTATCTGGCCGTTTTAATCTTACTATTCAAGGATTAAAAGTCCGACCAGCATGTGATCCTTATGTTTTCCCGGCTCAGGCTCTGAGATGTGTTTTATTTCCGTCAGTTGGGGCACAGGATTGGCCGTTGCCTCATCAGGATGATATTTCATGGTAAGAATATCCCCTGACTTGATACACTTAAGCACTTTGGAGTCTTTACGGACAATAATGCCAAGTCCCTTTGAAGAAAAATCCTTTAGTTTAAAATGATAGGCGATTTCATTATCTCCGGGTATAAATTCAACACTGGCACTTTTCAGGCTTTCTTTTCTGTCCTCACCCCGTAAATTCATTTTTTTTTCAGAATCATTTTTCACTGATCGCTCCATTCATTTATAAAACGATGATATCATTCACTTTTAATGACCCTTTTTAATTCATAAATCAATACTTTCTTAATTACAGCATCTTTTTTTTATATCTTTTCTCCAATTCCAACAGGTTCTTTTTAACCTCAAGACCCCCGCCAAAACCGGTCAGACTCCCGTTTTTACCGATCACCCGGTGACAGGGAACGATAATCGAAATTGGATTTTTCCCGTTTGCCATTCCCACGGCTCTGGATGCACAGGGATTTCCAATCCTTTTGGCCAGTTCGCCATAGGAGATAGTTTGTCCATAGGGAATGCCAACAAGCTGTTGCCAGACTTTTTTTTGAAATAACGTCCCGTCAAGTTTCAGGTCTATATCAAATATAGTGCGTTCCCCCTTAAAATAAGCATCCAGTTGAACCAGGGCTTTTTTGAATATATCTTCAGTGTATACCCAGTCCTCTTCAGGCTCAACACGGGTCTTGCCCTTGGGGAAATGAAGACTTTCAAGCAATGTATTGCCGGTCAATAAAAGCTGTCCCAAAGGGGAGTCAAAATAACAATATTTCATATCAGTTTAAAAAGACCTCTTTTTCATTTAAAAACAATTTTCCATCCCTGGTTTCTGCTTTATGGACCAGATTGTTTCCGACCTTTAAAAAAAGACCGGTCTGCATGCCGGGAAACAGCCGTGACATCAGATCCGGGTTTCCCTCCATCAGCTGGTAGGGCAGGGTGATCTCGGATTTTAAATAAAAAATATCCAGCGCTGCCGACGGCTGCATCATAATGGGAAGGAACTGGGCCATGGTCATGTCCTTTTTAAGGCTTAATGCAACATCGCCGTTGATGTTTCCATGGGGCAATTGGGCCCGAAGATCCGAGAGTTTAATTTCAAGCCCTTTTTTTAATAATTTTTCATAGGCACCCAAAAGTTGGATCCCCATTTGGGTCATCTGTTTTTCGGCCGCTTTTTTCATTGTATCCCGGCTCTGTTGTGACGCAGAGATCTCCCTTAGAGCATTGCTCATGATCTGTGAATACATCTTAACAAAATCTTCGTATCCCCGGGCATCAATGTGATTAATTCCGATGCGGATACCTGCATTTTTAATTTCGTTTTCCCCGGATTTAAGGGTGTCCAGGCCATATCCCATCCCAATGGATACCACTTGTTCTTCCTGGCTGTAATCAAGGGTATACTCCCCTTTTAACTTTGAGAGATCAAACTGATTTTTTTTGTTATCTGCCATTATATGATTAACAAAAAAAGAAACCGTACCTTCCCAGATAACCGGAGAAATCTTTTTTATTTTTGACTGTAAAGAAAAACTGTCCATCTTGAATTTTCCAGGTATCGAACATCCCGCCCAGGTCATTTCAGACGTATTATTTTTTAATCCCTTATCAAGGAAGACTGACAAGGTCCCCGGCTGTATCTCAATTACATCCCGGCCCTCGATAAAGGAAAAGGCCGCCAGTGTCAGTGTTGATTTAATATCACCGGAAAGCATATATTGAGTTTTAATCTCAAGGGGAGTTTTCCCATTCAGTTTTTCGTTTACAAACTCTGTGTACCATTTGTTTTTTTCCAGGCTGGTTGTTGAGACAATCCCTGAAAACCCGTGTTCTGCTCGATCAACAAAAATGATATCTTCCACACCGTACAGCGCTTTAAGGGGGCCTGTGCTGATCTTCCATTCAATCTGAGAACGAGAAAACCCCCTGTCATATTTCTGGATTTCAATTGAAACATCAGATCCTGTCTCTGCATGCATCCTGTTGATATCACCAAACGCCTGTCTAATGACTCGCTCCATGATAAGACCATTGAAAAAAGGTGTTCCAATGACGGCCAGTATGATGATTCCTGCAACAACCACAATAATTTTTTTCATATCCGGTCCTTGTCTGTTTTTGTCAGATTGTTAAAGTTGTCTTTGTTGATGATCTTTTCATCTTGATATTCTTCGAAAAATTTTCTAATTCTGATAAATCCTGTGCCATATTTTTCAATATCCCCCATAAGGTAAAAAGATTTGGCCGGCAATTTATTTTGGATGGATGACACAGATTCCTCTCTGGTCAGATCTTCAAATTTCATGACTTTTATTGAACCCGTATTACATCGTATATCATGCTTTATCTACTATGATATTTCAGGAAAAGAGTAAACCCAAAATTCAAACATGAGAGGATTTGAACATGGCTCTTTGATAATTTCGCAACCTTATTTCAGAAAAATCAATACCAGCCATCAAAAACCGAAATTCGAGAGTCTGTTTCATCATAACCTAAAAGGTTCCGCGCGACCAATTCAAGGACATAATCCGAAACCTTTACCAAAGGGTCATAGATCAAGATGGCGTAATCTTTTTTCGATAATGTCAAATTCTTCGATAAAACTCGATTTATTTGTACTTTATAAAATGTGTTGACATTACCATAGATTTTTTATACTGACATGTCAGTTCAATTATTTTAAAAGGAGACGGCTACATTGCAGGGTGAAGATCGAAAACAGCAAATTCTGAGTGCTGCCATAAAGGTTTTTTCACAGTATGGATATGAAAAAACCAGCATTGCAATGGTTTGTGAAAAAGCTATGATTGCACGCGGCACCATTTACCAATACTTTAAAAATAAACACAGCCTGTTTCGGGAGATCGTTGAGACATACAGCAAAAAGATACAAGTCCTAGGCCAGCCCATGGATCTCAGCGATCCCGATTGTCCGCCACCGGAAGAATTTTTATTTATTCGGTTTTATTTGATGTTTGAAGAAGTTTTCAATAACAAGGAGGTTTTTTCCATCATTCTTCGGGAAGCATTAACCATGAGCGCAAACACCGAAGATATCGTTTCAGAGACCAACAAGGCGTTTACGGATTTGATTGGAGAAGAGATTGACAATGGTATCCGGGCAGGAGTTTATCGCCCCATTGATTCACAGGTAACCGCAACCTTTATCTATCATGGGATGCGAGGAATCATCGAACGATACTTACTGGACGCCGAGGATTCTATTTCACGAAAAGAATTGGCGGAAAAGGCCATGAAACTATGCCTTGCCTTTTTTTACTATGATGCGTCAGGGCACACAACTCCTCCGGATCTGGATAAACTGTAGCTATTTTTTTTAATGATGAATGAAGATTTAATTTTTTGTGTATCAGCCAATGCAGAGAACTGATATGTCAGTTTTTTATTGAGAAAAGGGAATTGAGACCAATCGCTGTTTCATAAAATAAAAAGGAGACAAAGAATGAAAACATTGCTGATATCGGTTAATCGAGAAAAATTTCCATACCCGGTCATGCCCATTGGGGCTGCATACATAGCAACGGCTCTGGCAGAGAATGGTCATGATCTTCATTTTTTGGATTTAATGTTTTGTAATCAACTTGAGAAAACTGTTCGTCACAACATTCAAGAATTCCAGCCGGAAGTGGTTTTGTTTTCCATTCGAAATATCAGCAACGGCGTTCTGGTAGCCCCGTTGTTTTATGTGCCTGAAATTAAAGAGATGATCAACTTGACGAGAAAGGAAACAACCGCAAAAATCATCATTGGCGGCGCAGGGTTTACAAACTATCCCAGGGAGATGTTTCAGTATGTAAAACCTGATTTCGGTATTGCAGGAGAAGGTGAACATAGTATCATTCAATTGTTACAGGCTGAAGATCCAGAAAAAATTCCTGGCCTCGTTTATGAGAAAGCAGATGGTGAGATTATCTGCAATGTCTTTGCCCGTACGGAGCAATTGGAAGGATCTCAGCTGAAAGCACTTTCCTATATCAATATTAAAAAATATCTGCAAAATGGTTCCTATGTTGGTGTTCAGACAAGACGGGGATGTCCGCGAAACTGTCTGTATTGTTCCGATAATTTTATAACCGGTCGAAAGATACGCTTTCGAGACCCCCAAAAAGTTGTGGAGGATATCCGGAAGATCAAAGAGAAGTATAACGTCAAATATTTCTTTTTTGTGGATGAGCTTTTTTCTTCTCCCAACCAATATGCAAAAGAGCTACTACAAACCATCATTGATTCAAAAATAAATATAAAGTTTGAGGTTGAGGATTCTCCGCCTCTGATGGATGAGGAATATATAACTTTATTAAAAAAAGCAGGGTGTCTTGGCATTTTGTTGTCAGCAGACTCCGGCTCTGACAAAATTTTGAAAAATATGAAAAAGGGCTTTCGGAAAAAAGATATTCAACACACGTGTGAGTTTCTATTTAAAAACAAGGTGTCTTACTACATTGTTTCCCTCCTGGGAGGTCCGGGCGAAACCATTGAAACCGTAACAGAAACCTTTAATTTTTTTAAAGAGCTGCCCGGATTGTCAGCACTAATTGTGAATTATGGGTTACGGATTGAAAAGGGAAGCGGGTTGGAGATTTTTACCAAAGATAAAGGCCTTGTTCAAAAAGATGATGGCCTTTTGGATATGAAGTTCTTTTTATCAAAAGGATTTGATGAAGAAGTTTTTAACTACATTTATTCGGAGTGCTCAAAAAATCCAGGATGGATGACTTTGAGCAAGGTTGACCAGGTGATCATTGAAAAAATATTCAAACACATGCAAAGGATTACGCCAAAACCAGAGTGGAAGCAGGCAAAGCGCATCTCCTATGTGTTGCGGCCCATACGAAAAGTATTGTCACATTTCATCAAGGATTTTTCTTTTTCAGATATTCAGAAAAATCCGGATGTTATTTTTGATTAGAACGATGACACCGTTATTTCTTTTAGCATTGGCTGAAAAGGAGAAAAAAATGATGGATCAAAAAAAGTGCACCCTTGCCAAGGGTTTCAGTATTTATGAAAAGCTGTATGCTCAAGTTTCATTTTTCGCGTTTAGTATAATCGGATTTTACGGAATATATATAGAAGACTGGCGGTGGAGCCTGGGATATCTTATCATCTTTACAAGTGTTCCTTTAATTGTTCAGCGACACCTGGTTTGCCCGAGATGTCCTCATCTTTATGAATATGGTGATTGTCTCCAGCTGCATCCTGGATTGACACGGTTATTAATTAAAAAGCAA
>Ga0180009_10001721_pt1 | contig 26424 bp, 22 predicted proteins | sample OS_PC_MetaG_FD_123537 | JGI IMG/M metagenome (GOLD analysis project Ga0180009, IMG submission 123537) | Groundwater microbial communities from the Aspo Hard Rock Laboratory (HRL) deep subsurface site, Sweden - OS_PC_MetaG | ecosystem: Environmental > Aquatic > Deep subsurface > Groundwater... | reverse complement strand
TGTTGGTTTTAAGGGTGAAGTGGATATTGGTGCGGAAGTCGTAAACCCACAGTTTGTCGGTCCAGGGTTTTTCGCGGGCTTCTTTTTTATCAAAGAAGAGAACATTGGCTTTTACGCCTTGGGCATAGAAAACGCCGGTGGGCAGGCGCAGCAGGGTGTGCACGTCGCACTCGGCCAAAAATTTGCGGCGGATGGTTTCCCCCGCTCCGCCCTCAAAAAGCACATTATCCGGCACCACAACGGCGGCTTTCCCGCCGATTTTAAGCAGGGTTTTGATATGCTGCAAAAAATTCATCTGCTTGTTGGAGGTGGTGGCGGCAAAATCCTGACGTTCGTATATAAGGGATTCTTTATCGGCTTTGCCTTCGTCGTTAACTATGGTTACACTGCTTTTCTTGCCGAAAGGCGGGTTGGTTAAAACAAGGTCAAACCTGTCGCCGGGGTCGGAAACAAGGGCGTCGTTTACAACAACGGGGCTATCAGCGCCGCCTACGCCGTGCAGGTAGAGGTTCATAACACAGAGACGGGCGGTATTATCCACTATTTCCCAGCCCTTAAAGGTTTCATATTTTAAAAATTCTTTCTGCTCTTTGTTTAGTTTATGGTTTTTTGAAATATAGTCGTGCGCGGCAAGGAAGAAGCCGCCGGTGCCGCTGGCCGGGTCGCAGATGGTCTGCTTGGGCTCGGGGCGAATAACCTGCACCATGGTCTGTATAAGGGCGCGGGGCGTGAAATACTGGCCGGCGCCGCTTTTGGTGTCTTCGGCGTTTTTCTGCAGGAGGCCCTCATAAATTTCGCCTTTTATATCTATATCAAGGCCGATCCAGGTTTCGTCGTTAATTAACATTATAAGGCGTTTCAGCTTGGCGGGGTCCTGAATCTTATTCTGGGCTTTGCGGAAGATCACACCCAGCATGCCTTTTTGTTTGGCCAGGTTTTCCAGGGTATGGCGGTACTGGATTTCAAGGGCGTCTCCGTCTTTCGCCACCAGGGTGGACCAGTTGAAGTCTTTTGGGATAAGAGAGGTTTTACGCAGCGCGGCGGGCAGTTGGGCGTTTTCGGCATCCATTTTGAGGAACAGCAGGTAAGTGAGCTGTTCAACATAGTCACCGTAACTTACGCCGTCGTCGCGCAGCACATTGCAGTAATTCCAAAGGCGCTGCACTATAGAAGAGGCTTCATTGCTCATGTTAGTTTCCTTTTGCCTGTCCTACCCCTAAAATAGCGGAGGCCACCGGAAGGTGGCCTCGCACCCTAAGACCGAAGCCTTAGGGGGTGTATGGATATATTATTGATATAAATTTGCACCTTGTCAATGTTATTTTCGATAAAGTCTTTCATAAGTCTGTCATGCTGATCATTTTGTTGACCTCAACAAGATGATCGTTTTATACTGCCCGGCGGACTCGCTTTTTCTCCGGGGCGGCCTGCGCTTTCTGGGCTTTTATGTGGTCCAGGAGTTTTTGGGCGGGCTCGTCTTTGAGGTCCTGGGGGACCAGGCGGCCTTCAAAGGCTTTTTTTAGGATACTCTGACGCAGGCGCTCGGCCTGCTTGAGGCCATCGTCCACAATTTTCTCAGTAGCATCAGCAATAGAAAAGCGGTCTTCTATTTCTTCAATTATCTTTTGTTGCTCCATTGCTGGAGGCAAAGGGAACACTATTTTTGATAAGACCTGAGCGTTAACATTAGGTTGACCAATTCCCATCTGACCCTTTTTTATCTGTAGCCAATACTCATTAGACTGGAAATAATTATAGACGTAAACCTTGTTTATCCATTTCGAAAGAATAACTCTAATAAGATACGACGCAAAGACAGTTTCTGGAAACTTCCCTTTAAGTAAAAAACTTTTTCCGACTGTTGCGCCCGTGCGTGCAAAAACCAAATCTCCCTCTTTCAGTAAAAATTTAAATTTTTTCTCATTATCAATCTGGCAAAATGGGACAGATGCCCAATTCACAGAATTGTCCTGAATATCCGTAATCCTCAGTAATTTGGGGCCAACAGGCTCCGAGGTTGAACTGGCAGTATAGCCATAATGTATAACATCTGAAACATCAGCAACCATTGCCCATTCCCAGCCTTTGGGCAGTTCTGAAAACCCGGCAAAATCAATCCCGTAGGTTTTATTCTTTTTCGCATTTTCTTTATGTGAAATCCTGATTTCTTCTAATAAAGCGCTACTGGGTTCTACTGTGCGCCTGTTCTTGTTCCGCCAGGATTCGGTTAGTTTGCCTTCGAAGGCGGCTTTTAGGACGGATTGGCGGTATTTTTTTATCAGGGCTTTGGATTTTTTCAATGCCTCCACTCCGGCATCCAAATCCGTAAACAATTCCTCAATCTTCCCCACAATCCGCTTCTGTTCGGGGAGAGGTGGCAACGGAATTTCAGATTTTTCTAGAAACTGAAAATGGCGTGCGTAGCCCTTATTCGGCAGTGGAATTACTTTCAAAAAATAAAAAAATAGTTGCGGATCAAAAACCTCTGTTGGCTTTAATATTTTGATACCATCCGCCCCGGCAACAAATTCAAAATTTATATATTTAAAAATCTTTGTGTGGTCTCCAAACACAATCACAGGCAACTTGCAGGGAATTTTTAAGGTCTCGTTATCCGTATATCCGCCAACCAGTTCTTGTCCCTGATCAATTACTGGCAGTTTTCCCAATTCCAAATATTCTCTCTGCTTAAGTTTTATGTTTGAAATGGGGATTTTGTTGATTACATCTCCCACTTTAGGGTTAGCCCAGTTTTTTGGCAAATTATTCATTTAATGCAGCTTAATTTGCGGATTTTGCAACCTCTAAAATTTTATCCAGCTTGTCTTTAATTTCATTATCCAACTCTTCCGGTTTGGCCAACTCGGCCAGTTGATAATAATTGCCTTTATCCATCGTAACTGGCGCTTTCAATTTTTGGAAATATTCAATAAAGATCTTGTCTAGAAAATCATCGCTCATTTTTGTGCGCGACCACCAATCACTTTGTGAATCTTTGCGCGCTCTGGGCGGCATATAATCCCCGACCAATTCATCAAGGATTGTAACTTTTGATTGACTGAATAAATCATAATCTTGTGAGGCATATCTCTCAAGGACCTGCGGGATTGGCAGATAATTTTCTATTTCCCGTCTTGTCCACATGAGTTCTTCCAATCCTTTTTCACTTTGTAACTTGACGGAAAGATTATCAAAAATTGCCACACCGACCAGTCCCGACACAGCCTCTTTTAAAGCATTAAAATGTTTTCTTGCCTCTCCGGGAATATTCCCGCAATATTTCACAAAAGGATTTTCAAGATATCCGGCTGCGGGGTGCCGCAGGACGGTGGCAAATGCTTTTAAAACAGCCAAATCCGTGGATCCTTCCAGATATAAAACCCATTTTCTTTCTTCCGCCAGTAAATATTGGTCATAACCTATGTCTGTTAACGCTTGCGCAATCTGGCTCCGCCTGTTTATGTTGGCAATATGCGGCTTTCCGATAAAAGCGATAACCTTGTCTTTCTGCCACGCCTCTTGCAGTATAGCTTCAGAATGAGTAGCAATAATCAATTGCGAGTGTTCTTTCTTGACTGTTTCGGAAAGAATATTAAAAATGTTTTTCTGACGGATAATTTCCAGATGGGCATCCGGCTCGTCAATTAAAAGGATTTTATTGTCCCCCGAATATATATAGGCAAAAAGCAGTAAAATCTGTTGAAATCCCCGTCCGGAATTTGATAAATCAAATTCGTTTCTCCCTTCCCGGTAGGTCATGGATATTTTCCCGCTGGACATGAAAATCGGTTCATTTATTTTAACTCTAAACAGTTTTTCCATAATTCCCGCAAGCTTGTCCCATTTCCCGCTTTCGTAAACCATCAGGCATAAATTACGCAGAACCTCAGCGGTTTTGCCCTCCCCGATTTTTCCCTGAATGGAACCTGAAGTGAGCTTGTCTTCCTCTGATGATAAGCCGGACATCGGCGGCAATAATCCCACGCTTTCGGTCAAGGCTAATTTTGAAAAAACGGCGGGGTTATGAGCGGCATCCTCAAGAATCCGACAGTACAAGGATTCCGAGTTATAATAGGAAAAGGCAAATCCGATTTTCCACGCTTTGCCTTCTGTGAAACCTTCAGCTATTATATCAATGTAAATGTTTTTCTGCTTCTGTTTTTCCCCCACTTTTTCCGTAGTCCTGACGCGCAAATCTTTCCACAACTGCGCGGCGGAGGGCACAGGCGCTGCCAGCAAATCTTTTCTGTTTATGGTTATTCCTTTTGTTCGCTCCGCGCTTATTTCGGCCCACTTCCTAAGCGCCAAATTCCACAGCGCTATTGCCTGCAAAGCGGAGGTTTTCCCGGAATTGTTCGGCCCTACAAAGATTACCGAAGAACTCAAATCCAATTCAGCGGTTAATTTTTTAAAATTTGTGATGGTAATTTTTGTTATCATGATTTGCTCCTTGGGAATGGGTACGATTTATTATAGCCAAGAATCAGTCAATTAATCTTGTGTTTAATTGTTCTAACACATTTTGCGCCTTATCCCCGAATAAACCATAGAATTTTACGGCGCCGCCTTTTTCGTAGAAGGGCGAAAGCTCAAAATCTTCCACGGCCATCCTGCCGGAGGCGGCTATGTGGGACTTTATCAGGGCCAGCCATTCTATTTGCGGCGGGGTGAACCTTACGCCGGCCTTGGCGCTTTCGGCAAGCCAGGAGGTGAACTTTTCCTCCACGCTTAGTTCAAAAGGCTCAAGCTCCGCTTCCTGCCCCAAAGTGAAACGCACGAGGGAGATAATATCCGTAAGCAATTTCTGCGGCCCGGCTTTTTTTACCCTGGATTGTTCAAGCTGCTCGTAAGCGTGCCAAACCATTTCCTGCGAAAGACCGTAAGGCGGGCGCTTAATAGCCTCGGCCAGGTCTTTTATCTCTTGGTAGGTGAGATGGCGCTTGGCATAAGCTTTGCTGTAAATTATTTGCAGGGCGGTCAGTTCGTTTTTATTGTCTTCAATAAACTGCTTAAAAGTGTTCACCACGGTTTTAGCCTTTTCCTTGGCGGCCTCGTCAAAACCGGCTGAAACAACCCGGTCCACGGTGATAGTGTCTATTATCTGTTCGTTCTGCTTTTTAATGCGGATAACGGTTTCGCGGAATTTTGGATTTTCAAATATATGGCAGGAGGTTTCCATTAAGGCTTTGCGGGCTGTGGCAAGCTGTTCCTTATCAGGCACGTCTGTTTTGAAATCAGTAAGGATTTTTTCAGCAATTTTATCCGGGTCAATGGCATCCAATAGCTCGTTAATTACCGTCTTCAGCGGTTTAGCGCCGATTTTTTCTATTTCTTTGCGGTCGGCAGGGTTAAGCTCCCGGTCCAGCCGCGCCAGGCGGCCCGCGAGCGAACTTAAATTGTCCTTGGTATGGTTGCCTATGGCTATATTTAAAAGAAGCTTCTCAAAAGATACCTTGGGCTGGCGTTCAAGCGGGCGGGAATCGGTCTTGTCGCTTTCACAGATTCCTATGGCGTCCACAATAATAAACCGGGATTTAACAGGGGCGTCCGGCGTAACGCCGCGCAGATCGTCAATATTAATGGTCCGGGTGCCGCGGCCTTTCATCTGCTCAAAAAGCACCCGGGATTTAACATCCCGCATGAACACCACGCACTCTATGGGTTTTATGTCGGTACCGGTGGAGATCATGTCCACGGTTACGGCAATTCTGGGGTTGTAGGAATTGCGGAAAGAGGCTATAAGGTCTTCAGGCTTTTCGCCGGTGGTCTTGTATGTTATCTTTTTACAGAAATCGTTGCCCTTGCCGAATTCGTCCCGCAGGATTTCAACTATATCCTCGGCATGGGAATCATCCTTGGCAAAAAAGAGCGTCTTGGGCACCTCAGTGCGGCCGGGGAACATTTCGGTCAGGACGGTTTCTTTGAAAGCCCTGATTACCGTGCGTATCTGCGATGGGGACACAACGCTGCGGTCAAGCTGGGCGGGATCATAGGTAAGGTCATCGTCCAGCTTGGACCAGCGCACCTTGCGGGTCTGCCGGTTGCGCTTGTCAATATAAAATCCTTTTTCAACTCTGGAACCTTGCTCTCCCACCTCGGTTTTTATGCGGTAAACGTCGTAGCCCACATTAACGCCGTCGGCCACGGCTCTTTCGTGCGAGTATTCCATTACCAGATTCTGACTGAAGAAGCCTAAAGTCTGCTTTGAAGGAGTGGCGGTGAGGCCTATCAGAAAAGAGTCGTAATATTCAAGGACCTGCCGCCAGAGGTTGTATATTGAACGGTGGCATTCATCGGTGACTATGAAGTCGAAAGTTTCCAGCGGGATATTGGGGTTGTAGCCTATTTCAGCAGGCTGGCCGGTGAGGCCGTGCTCAAGCAGGGATTCTTCCTCAAGGTTTTCGTCGAACTCAGCGTCGCCTTTAAGCATTGAGAAGAGCCGCTGTATGGTGGTTATGGTTACTTTGGCCACCGGGTCTATTTTGTTGGACCGGAGATGCTGCACATTGTAAAGGCTGGTAAAAAGGCGACCGTCGTCCGGTGCGGCAAAATTGGAAAATTCTTTAAAGGTCTGGCGGCCAAGGTTGCTGCGGTCCACAAGAAAAAGGACGCGCCGCGCGCCGGCATGTTTTATAAGACGGTAAATAAAGTTTATGGCTGTAAAAGTTTTGCCGGAGCCGGTGGCCATTTGTATTAAGGCGCGGGGATGGCCGTGCGCCAGGGACTTTTCAAGGTTGGTTATGGCTTCGATCTGGGCCGGCCAGAGCTTATCCGTTATTAGGGGCGGCAGCGTTTTAAGGCGGGTGCGCAGGGTTTCGCGGCTTTCGGCCAGCTCTTTGAGGGTTTCGGGCTTATGGAAGGCGAAGGTTTTTCGTGAACGGAAGTCCGGGTCCCGGATGTCGCGAAAATGGGTTTCTACGCCGGTGCTTTCGTAGGCGAATGGCGGGACCTCGTTTATGCGGGGCAGATTATCCGGGATGCCGGACAGATATTTCCGGGACTGCTCGGCTGTACCGCCCAAGGGAGTGCCTTCGGGTTTGGCCTCAATCACACCCATTACCATTTTATCCACAAAAAGCAGGTAGTCGGCCTCGCCGGATTTAAGCGGGAATTCGCGTATAGCTACGCCCCGGGCGGCGGAAAGGTTTAAATCGTTGAGGTCCTGTATTTCCCAGCCGGCGGCTTTTAGCAGCTTATCAATGTTCTGTCGCGCTTTTTCTTCTGGTTCCATTTATTGCTTGTCTTAAATAAAGGCTGTTTGTACACAAACCCCACCTTTAGATTTTACCTCTTTATACACTACAACACTACTTTAACAAGTTCCTCTGTGAATATGATAGCAGACCAACGCGACAGCCTATTGTCGCGGTGAAAAAGGCTGTTTTTGGGGGTTTTAGACTAGAAAGCTGAGCGGTGCCGGATATAATGGAGGGGCGGCGGCGGGCCCGACTGGGCATCTTGTGGATTTTTAATACTGCGGCCGACTGGCGGCGGACAGCGCTTCCGGTCTCTGGATGTAGGTTTGGCCGTTCAGGGTGCGGCCGGCTTTTTTCTTGTTTGTTCCGCCCCACTGTTTGAAGAAGAAGGGGACCTTGGAGTTAAGGCATATGTCGCGGATTCCCGTTACCCATTCCGGTTTTATGGGCCTGGCGCCGGGGCCCGACTCTCCGCCGACGATAACCCAGCCTATTCCTTTAAGGTTAAGCCGGGGCAGCGGCCCCAGCAACGGTTCAAGGCAGACGAACTTTGTTTTTGCCCCGGTTTTTTTTAGATGTTCAAGCCGGTAGAGATATTTTTCGTTTTCCACGGTCACGCCCATTAGAATGTTGCCGGCCCAGGGGAGTTTATGGCTCATGCAGAGAAGCCGCTCTGAGCGTTTGGTAAGGATCATGAACCTGTGCCGGGGCGACTCATTCATGACGCGGAAAATATCCAGGATGAACTTTACCGGCACGTCTTTGTGGAACAGGTCGCTCATGGAATTTACAAAGATGAGATGGGGTTTTTTCCATCGGAGCGGGATTTCAAGGGAGTTCGGGTGGGTTGTAAGCCTGAAGCCGTTTTTATAGTTGGGCTGGCCCATTGCCCGCAGGCGGCGGGCCAGGCGTTCGGCGTAGCAATGCAGGCAGCCTTCGCTGGTTTTTGTGCAGCCGGTTACGGGGTTCCAGGTGGCTTCAGTCCACTCAATAGCCGAATTTTGGGACATAAGTTATCTTAACCCAAAGTGTTGTCCTTACTATTCTATATTATTCCAGGGTGCCGGATATAATGGAGGGGCGGCGGCGGGAAACACGCCGGCGGGCAGGCAGATGACGATTTTCCACGCATGCCGCGGGCGGGGATCCATAATCGGAAAAAGTCCCTGTCCGCCTGAGGCGGACGCCCGGAGGGCGTTAATTAAAAAATGTTTAACCGAACTTATAGTGTTTTCTGACGGCTTTTTGTATGTTCCAGGCGCAGTCCAGGCCTTCCGGGAAAATCACGTAGTCCCCGCTCTTAAAAGAAACTTCTTCATTCCCCGCCTTAACGGTCACTTCGCCGTCAAGGATAAGGCAGGTTTCTTTTTTAGCATAACGCCATGGAAAAGAGGAGACCTCTTTTGACCAGATGGGCCATGATGAAGCCTCTTTTCTCTCGTTTTCAGTGGGTTTTCTCACTTCGATTTTCATTTTTCCTCCAGGTTGATAACTGCGCTTATTTAGGATGATAGGGCAAAAGTAAAAGGGGGACGGTCCTGGCTTTTGCCGAATCCGCGTGCTAAAGACTATAATACAATACTTGCGCAGGCGCTGTATCACCCCACCACCTGCTTATTTGCCGCAGACAAATCTCCGATTTGCAAGCGGGTGGTGGGGTCAGGGACTATGCCCCGCACTTTTGGGGGCTAACCCCGGCTCCCCTGACAAAGGTATAATTTAGTAATGCTAAGGTTTATCGGCGGGATACTGCTCATCGCGGTTATGGCGGGCGCGTGGTACGCTGCATATCCGAATAAAGCGCGGATCCGCGCGATAGTGCGCGTGATGAAGAGGAAGGCGGCGCCCTGCGCAGCCCCTATTACGTATTCGATAGGCTGCATCGACCCTCGTTTCGGCATCCCGGTAGATACGCTTTCCGATGACCTGAAAAACGCCGAAGCGGTCTGGGAGGAACCGTCGCACAGGAATCTTTTTGAATATCAGCAAAGCGGCGGCGACGTTACGGTCAACCTCATCTACGACAACCGCCAGGCCTCGGCCGATAAGCTTAAGGCGATGGGCATCCGGACCGACCAGGGCCGGGCGTCCTACGACGCCCTGAAGGCGCGGTACAATGCTCTCTTAGCGCAGGTGGATTCCGAGCTGGCAAAGAACGCGGCTCAATTGGCCGCCTACAAGCGCCGCGAAGCCGCGGTCAATACCGGAGTGCGGCGCTGGAACCGGGGAGGATCGGATGCGGAATTCAGGCGGCTGCAAGCCAGGAAGGCGGCGCTGGCGCGTGAGTTCGCGGGTATAAAGTCGCGCGAGAATACCGTGAACGCGCATATCGACACCCTTAACGCGCTCGCGACAGTGCTTAACCGGCTCATCGTACAGCTTAATTTAAACGTCGCGCAGTACAACCGCGCGGGCGCATCCCTGGGCAGCTTTGAAGCGGGCTATTACCGGATTTCATGGGGAATACAGGAGATAGACATCTACGAATTTACTAACCGCATGCAGCTGACGCGTCTTCTTGCGCATGAGCTGGGCCACGCGCTGGGGCTTGACCACCTTTCCGACCCCGAAGCCGTCATGTACAAGATAAACAGGGGCGCGGATCTAAAAGCGACCGGTACGGATATCTCGGAGCTGAACAAGGCGTGCAGCTCGGGCCTCTTCAGACACCAGGCCTTGGATTCCCAATAAGTAAGAAAGTCAGCAACGTCCCCTACGGATGTTTCGCGGCGTCTGTCGGCTGCGGGTTGGCCTCGAAATAAGCGTAATATTCCTGCTTGATCTTGTCTATGGATCTGACCATATAAGGAGCTTTTACGCCGTCGAACAAAATGAACCCGTAATCGCAATCCTGGGATAATTCAACCCCGTCGTTCTTGACGAAAAGGACCGGCGCCCCGGCCGGGACATAACGCGCGCACAAATTTTCCAGGAATAATTTAGCGTAAGCATAAAGCCTGCTGAAAGATTCGGCTTCGGAGGGGGTCATGCCTTCGGTGGCCAGCGCTATTTCCCAGGGGTTAGGCACATACACGCAGACCGGGCCCTGGAACGCCTGCTGGTTAACCGCCGGCCCGGAAAGCGCGGGGCCCGGTACGGGCGCGGGCGGGGGCTCGGCGGCGGGCGGCAGCCGGGGCACGGCGGCGGGCGGCAGCCGGGGCGCGGTGGAGGGACTGATTTTGAGTGTGGAGGCGAGTGCGGTTTTTGACACGGCGGCGGAAAGCGTTCCGGCCGGGTAGTTGCCGATCTCGGCCTTCTTGTAGTTCGCGATGAACAGGGCCGACACGAACATCACAAAGACGAACGCCAGCACGTGGCTATTGCGCATAGCTATATTCTACCAATGGTGAAAGCCGCTCTTTTCTTATGAAACGCCGGGATCCAGGACCCGGCCCTGCTCCCCGCCGGCGGGCTCCACATCAAAAGAATCTGACCTTTCCCCCCTGCACACCATTCATCGCGCTCCTTTGGCGAACTCGCTTTCCTGGATGAAGCGCCAGCCTGCGCTCTCCGCGGCGCCACGGTCGTCGCTCGCACCGGAAATGCCGAGGATGTTGCCGACCATCACGTAGTCATGCGCCGGAATGTACTGCCGCAGCTGGCGCAAAAAGTCGTGCTTCTGGATGCCGCATGGCCCAATGAACGAACAGATGCGGCGCCAGTCCGGATAGTGCAGCGTCACCATCGCCCAATTCCCACAGAGGCCGACGATATGGCCCTGCTCGCGCAGCCTGGCGAGCTCAAACATCTTCACAGGACCTTTGCTGACCTCCAGTGTCTCATCCACGTCGAACGCGTACACTACCATAGCGGTCTCCTCCAGCCACAGCGCACAGCGGCCCTGGCGCGAGGGGCCGCCGCAAGATTCTTGGCCGGCTCACTGCGCCTGCTGTGATTTCTCTGCGATCGCATTGATCCCATCGCACAGGGCGGACACCATGAGCAACCCGATGATGTAGTTCACAACGAGGAACACGAGCCCGAGGACGGGAATCCACGTCGTGAAGCAAAGAATACAAAAGGCAAGAAAGAGTCCTTCGGGAAGTCTCGCGGCGGGGATGGAGTTCCTCTGGAGGTATGCGTTAAAATCCTTCGACAGACCCCAGACAGCCTGAAAAGCCCAGTAGATGTTGAAGAAAGGAATGAATAAAAAACCGACAGCCTTGCCGGGCGTCGTCCTCGCGTGGCCGTCCTGAATAACCGCCCATGACTTATACCAGAGCATGAGCATGCAAATCGCGCCGTACAGCATCGGAATACACGACAGACCGAGAAGGCCAAGCCCCGCTGCCGGGGATTCCGTTTTGGCCCGCGCAATAGCGAGAAAGATAAGCACATCGGCAATTCCCAGGCCGAGGCCGATGGAACCCAGGAAAAACCCTTTTGACACCTTGTTCATTTGATTCCCCCTTCGTGTGTGATTGGAAAACGCGCATGGAATCTTAACACGGCGGTTTCTGTCGCTGAGTTGCGCCGCTGGCTCTTATTCGTCCACCCCCCCGGCGTCTTATTGGGCGGACTCTCCATTTTTTTAAATAGTATCATAGTTGTTCCCGGCTGTCAAAGAAAACCTCGACGACTCCCGCCGCTTGACCCCTGGCCCGTCCTCCTTCGCTCCGGCGCTTTCGCCCGGAGCTTCGAAGGGACGTGGTCCTGCGAAGCTATTGTTAAGCGAAGCAGACCCGCCGGTCAGGCTATCGCCGCATTAATCGCTTTTCGATCCTGAAAACAACGTGGAAGGACGAATATATTATCCCCGGCAGGGCCGCGGAATAGTTATGCGACAGGCTCACGGTACGACCCCCGCCCTGAAGTTCGGCCAGAAGAGGCTTTCAATTATAAACCACAAGGGCGCCAGATAATAATAACCGTTCAATATTTTGTTTTTCAACGGCGTGTTTCTCCGGTTTTTTCAGCGGACCCTAAACAAGCTGTTTCAGCCTGGCGGCCAGGTCCGTTATCGATTCGCTTATCCGGGAGCAATCTATAATAGTTTCGTAATTAAGCCGCTTTGCGCCGGCAGCGTCCGACCAGAAGAGCTTAAACAGCAGACCCTCTTCGGTGAGGTCCGCATAAGCGCCCAGCGGAGTGGCGCAGCCGCCGCCCAGGGCCGCGAGGAACATGCGTTCGCATTCGGCGCAGAGCCGCGTGCGCGGATGGTCCAGCCGGCGGGCCAGCCGCAGCGTCTGCAGGTCCGAAGTGCAAGCCTCTACGACTATCACCCCCTGGCCCGGGGCCGGCACGACCTCGTCCACCGAGAAGATCTGCGTGATCTTTTTTTCCAGGCCCAGGCGTTTGAGCGCGGCAACCGCCACGACCAGCGCATCGCAATCCCCCCGCTCGAGCTTGGCCAGCCTGGTGTCCATGTTGCCGCGCATCGGGACGAAAACGGCGTCCGGCTTCAGCTTTGCGATCTGAAAGCGCCGCCGGAGCGAGCCGGTGGCGATCCTTGAGCCGGCCGGCAGGTCCGCCAGTTTCCCGCCACACAACCCGGCGCTGTGCCCGCCGTGTTGTATTGGCGGGGGTCCGCCTTCGGCGGAAAGCCTCAGGCTCGACCGTGTAATAATTGCGTCGCGGGGGTCTTCGCGCTTTAAATGCGCCGCTATAAGCAGCCCCTCGGCCAGCTCGCCCGGAAGGTCTTTAAGGGAATGCATGGCCAGCTTAATGCCGCCGTCAAGCAGGTCGCGCTCTATTTCCTTTATAAAAAGCCCCTTGCCGTCCGCGGCGATGAGTTTCTCTGCGGACTCGTCAAGGAATATATCCCCGCCGGTCTTTATGACCTTCTGCTCTATCGCAATACCTTCGTTCCGGATTAGCCCGCAGACAATGTCCGTCTGCGCGCGCGCCAGCCGCGAACCGCGGGTGCCTATGACCAGCGGACCGGTGAAACCTGCCGGGTCAACCGAAGAGTCCTGCGAGAACCTGTCCCAGATCTCCGCGCCCTTGGCGTCTATTATCTCCCGCGCTTTCTTTATCTCGCCGGAAAGCTGGGCCAGGTTTTCGGCGACTATCCGCTCCAGGTCGTCTATGTTGTAAAGGTAAACGTTGGAGAGGCCGCCGGCTTCGGGCTGGATGTTGCGGGGGACGGAAATATCCACCAGGAAAACGGGATTCCCGTGACGCAGGGCCATGATCTTCTTCATGAGGTCCTTCGTTATCACGGGCTCGGGAGAAGCCGTAGAGACCAGCGCCACATCAGCGACGGCAAGCGCCTCCTCAAGACTCTCCCAGGGGAGGCATTGCGCGGAGAACTTAGCCGCCAGTTCCTGAGCCCTGGCGTGGGTGCGGTTGATCACTGTAAGCCCGGCCTTCTTTTCCGCGAAGACCGAAGCGGCGGCTTCGGCCAGCTCGCCCGCGCCCAGCAGCAACACCCGGGCATTGGCCAAATCTCCGAAAATCCTGCCGGCATACTGTACGGCCACGAAAGCCACGGAGCGGCCGCCCTGGCTTATTTTAGTATTGGCGCGCACGTGTTTGCCCACCCCTATGGCGCGCTGGAAAAGCATGTTGGTCAGCCGCCCGGTAGTGCCGGCGCTTTTTGCGGCGTAGTAGGAATCCTTAAGCTGGCCCAAAATTTCATTTTCCCCCACCACCATGGAGTCGAGCCCGCAGGCTACGCTGAGGAGGTGGTCCAGGGCCTCTTTGCCGGTCTTGCTGTATAAATGGCCGTTTGATGGCCATAGGCCCCGCCAAACACCGGCGGGCGGAGCCTGATACGGCGCTGGCATAGCCTTGCCCGCCGCCGGCTGATTGCCGTCGTATAGCGACGGGGCCGCCCCGCCCGCCTGCTTATTTGCCGAAGGCAAATCTCCGATTTGCAGGCAGGCGGCGGGGTCGCTCAGGAAACCTATCAGGGCCGTCTCGCAATCGCGCTTTTCCCCGACGGCATAAAGATCCACGCGGTTGCAGGTGGACACCCACACCAGCTCTTCCGCCGCCAGGCCGCCGGAAAGCATGGCCCTGAGCAGCAGGCGCCGGCGCTCGGGGGTTATGCTGAAAGCTTCCCGCGTCTCAACCGGACAGGTTTTGTGAGAAATGCCTACAAGGACTAGTTCCATATAAATTAGAGGCTAGGGGCTAGGGGCTAGGGGCTAGGGGCTAGGGGCTAGGGGCTAGGGGCTAGGGAATAAGGAACTCCTTCCCTAACCCCTAGCCCCTAATCTCTAGCCCCTTACCACTTGTGATATGCGATCACCCGGCTGGACAGCCCCAGGGTGGCTGCTATAAAAATAAAACCGGCGACGTTGGCCCAGGCGGCCTTCGTGCCGCGCCAATCGCCGTATTTCCTCAGCACCAGGTAAACGCCGTAAACTATCAGGGTCGCGAGCGCCCCCAGCTCTTTCACGTCGGAACCGGGCAGCCGGGAATATTTCATATAAAGCTGTACGCTGGCAATGATAAATCCTCCCAAAAAAAGCGGGAAGCCGACGGAGACCAGCCGCCAGATAAGCCTGTCCATGTCGCCGATGGAAGGCAGAGCGAAGGCCGCCTCGTGCTGGATCCTGGTCCGGAGCTCCCGGTCTGAAAGCAGCAGGGAGGAGCTCGCCCCGAACGCATTTATGAACATGGCGTACGAAACCATAAAGAGGGAGTTATGCACGGCGGACAGCGCGCTTTTAGCCTGGAGGGAGAACGCTTCCAGCCCGGGGGGCATGGAAAAAAGCGGGAGCGCCAGCGTCAGCAGGCTCCAGGGCAGGACAAAAACGAAAGTAAGGCCCGTTCCCCTGCGCATTTCAAGCGCCAGCAGCAGCGCGTTCACGCAAAAGCCAAGCGCCAGCGCCATGCCGCGCGGGGTGTTAAGCGGGGTGAGATACCTGTTCTCGGGAACGTGCCAGAAGAAAAATGTCAGGGCGAGAAAGGCCGCTGCCTGGAAAAGCGCCGCGCCGGCCAGGAAAAAGAGCGCGGTCTTAAAAATCTTTTCAAGCCGGCGGAAAACGAAAAAAAGCCCCGAAGCGAGCGCCAGCAGCGTGAACGCGAACGCCAGCCTGACGCACCAGACCGACACTGCGGAGAAATCAGGGATAATGCACATAAGAGTCTCAGGGGCCAGGGCCAGAGGCGGAAGTAAGGAACTCCTTCCCTGGCCTCTAACATTGGTAGAGCCCTTGCGGTATTGCACACCGCCGATACCTGCGTCCGCCCAGGGCGGACCGGCTTCAACCGCAATTTTCGGGCTTATAGCCCGGTGCCCGGTGATACGGGGCGTTGTTATGAAACTTGAAGCGCTTTTCCAACCCGGACCCGGCTTCCCGGATATTATACAAAAACCCCCGGTGTTACATGTTCAATGCCGGAAATTGCCACGGGTATTTTTATTCAAGTATCCTTGCGCCGATACAACCAGGCGGGTCCGTCCGCCTAAGGCGGACGTCCGCTGGATTAGCGGACGCCTCAGGCGGAAAAAACGGCTCCGACTGCAATTTCCGGGTTAGGCCGGGATATCGAGCTTTCGGCAGATTATACCATGGACTTTTGCGACGGCTTCCGACACCGGGGCTGAAAGGCCCGCTCTTACCTCTTCCGGGAGCGATTGGACCTGCACGGCGATGACCTCGACGGCCACCTTGCATTCGTCGCGAAGCTCCCGGAGCATGTTCGAGGTCGGGAGCTGGTGCATGGAAAAATCGTCCGATTTTACCGCGGGAATACTCTCAAGCGACACCTCAAAAACCTCGCCCGGCTTTTTACCGACGTCTATCGCGTCCACGACAATGATCCTCTCAGGCTTGGACTCCGACAGGATAATATTGAAAAGGAGCGTCCGTATCCCGGTTCCGGCGTCCACAAGGCCGACGTCGGCCGGAATAGAAGACCTTTCGGAAAGATGCTTGATCACCGTCGGACCGAATCCGTCATCCCCGATAAGGACGTTGCCGCAGCCGATGACCAGCACCCGCTTATGCTTAATATCTTCCGACTCATACCGATCAGCGGCGGGATCAAGATCCATCAAACCTCCTGTACTGTGATAAGTTGATATGTTGATAAGTTGATAAAGTGAAGAAACAAAACCAGCCATCAACTACCGTTGTATGGTAAATATTCGGTGAACCCATTATTTGCTCCTGGCCGTTCGATGAGCATAGCTCTTGATACGGCACTGGCATAGCCTTGTAGTGGCAAAGCTTGCTTTGCCTTTTTACGCAGAGCAAGCTCTGCAACTACATGCCGGGCGACGGGTGCGAAGCACAATTCAGTGAACAGGAACCCACGAAAGATACACGGGTTCACTGAATACTTACGTTGTCTGTAATTCAGGAAAAAAGCCGTCCGCCTAAGGCGGACGGCTTTTTTTTCCAATTCCAAACGGCGACGCCTTAGTTGGCAATCGTGTCAACAAGGTTCCCGTCAGGGCCCTTCAGCTCTATTTTGACCGCGATCTTCCCGTCCAGGTTGTGCGTGGCGCAGGAAAAACACGGGTCATAGGCGCGGATGGACATCTCAACGGTGTTTAAAAGCTGCTCGTTGTAGTTTCCGCCCTTGATAAGCGCTTTTGCGGCCTGCTTGACCGACATGTTTATTGCCGAGTTGTTGTGCGTGGTGCCGACAATCAGGTTGCAGTTTGTGATCATTCCGTCCGCGTCGGTCTCGTAGTCGTGAATGAGCGTGCCGCGCGGCGCCTCAACATGGCCCACGCCTCTTGCCGCTCTGGGTTTGGCGGTCACACGGGTCTCTTTGCCTGTGATCTCCGGATCTTTCAGCAGCTGCACCGCGTACTCCGCGTTGTAGAGAAGCTCTATCAGCCTTGCCCAGTTGTAAAGAAGCGTAAGATGGCAAGGCCTGCCGAAGGCTTTCCTGAATGCCTCAAGCTCAGCCTGGGCCAGCGGGGTCCTTATCTTGTCGCAGGCGTTTATCCTGGCAAGGGTGTTTGTGCGGTAGATGCCTTTGGGGGCGTCAAGGTCCATTGAGAAGCCCTCTCCCCAGGACTTCGCGTAGGGGAACTTCATGTATGACCACGGCAGGACCTTTTCCTCTATGTAGTTGAGGTAGTCGCTGTCCGCAAAGTCCGTGAAGGTCCCGTCCGGCTTCATCAGCCTTAACTTTCCGTCATAAAGGTCCAGGGCGCCGTCCGCGTCCACTGTGCCCATGTATCCCGTGTTTATGACCCCGACGGTCTTTACGGCGTCGAGATACTTCGGGAAGATGTCGGACTTCGCCCAGGCAATGGACCACTTGGCGAACTCAAGGATCTCCTCGGCCATTTTAAGCGTCTGGTCGCGCTCTTTTTCGGTGAGGGGTTTTGAAAACCCTCCCGGAACGGCGGTCACCGGATGGATGGACTTGCCGGAGATGATGTTCAGCATTTGCGTGCCCAGGTGCCTGCACCTGACCACCCTTTTAGCCACGTCGGGAGCGGCCTGGGCTATGCCGATCACGTTTCTCACTTTGTAATCCGCGCCGGGGCCAAGCACGAAATCAGCCCCTGCCAGAAAGAAAAAGTGCAGGATATGCTCTTCGGTATAGGCTATCGCGTTGCATAATTCCCTTAGTTTTCTTCCGGCCGGCGGCGGCGTGACGCCGAAAACGGCGTCGCAGGCCTTGGCGGCGGCCAGGTGATGCGACCACGGGCATACCCCGCAGATCGAGGTGACTATCCTCGGCATTTCTTCCGCGGGCCGTCCGAGGCAGAACTTCTCAAAGCCTCTCAGCTCGACGACGTTGACGGCGGTGTCCGCGACATTGCCCGCATCGTCAAGATTTATCGTCACCTTGGCGTGTCCTTCAAGCCTTGTAACAGGCGCTATAGTAAGTGTCTTTCCCATATATTTCTCTCCTTATGTTTGTAAACACTTAGCCACAAAGTCACAAAGACACGTAAGGAAATCAGACAATAAATCGTTCGATCCCCTCTTATTTTCTTCTTCACGCTCTGAAAGATGCTTGTATTCCATAATTTTCTTTGTGCCTTGGTGTCTTAGTGGCTGAGTAGCCCTTATTTACTCTATTTCTTCACCGGAACCTGCTTTGCAGGAAGGGGCCTGAGCAAGCCGTGGCCGCCGATATACCTGTTCAAAGTTGCCCGCCTGTCCATAACTTGTTTGGGATCAAGCCCGATTGACGAAACCGCGCCCATCATGTCCACCAGCGGATTTGAATCCTTCTTGACCGGGCCGAAACACCCGCGGCATGTCATGTAGCCCTTTATGCAGCGCGGCACCTTTACTTCGCCGTCTCCGGTAGCGGGTCCGACGCAGCCCGCCTTGGTCACAGGGCCGAGGCAGAGATACCCCTGCTCCATGAAACAGCGGGTCTCCTCCCAGGGCGCATCCTGCTTGAATTGCATGCCTTCCAAAGGTCTCTTTATCTCTCCGCCGGCGGCCTTTTTTTCGCGTTTGACAGGGCATTCGTCGCACACGCTTTTTTCAGACATTACAAACGGCTTTCCGTTAAGCAGACATACCAGCGCCTCTTTAATCCAGTCAGGATGAGGCGCGCAGCCTGGAATAGCCAGGTCAACTTTGACCACTTCGTCCAGCGCGTATACCTTATCCAAAAGCGGCGGAAGATTTTCCTTGGGCGTATCGGCCTTCTCGGTCGACTTTGAATCCCTGTAAACCTTGTCGCACATGTCGGTCAAAGACCACATGTTGGCCATGGCCGGAATGCCGCCGTAGCAGGCGCAGGAGCCCAGCGAGATAAGGGTCTTGCACTTTTTTCTCATCTCCAAGGCCACAAGTTTTTCCTTCTCGTTCCTGACGCCGCCGGAGACGATCCCCACGTCGGCCTCGGGTATTTCAATTTTATGCGCATCCCCCTCGCCTGTCTGCCCGTGGTACTTATGATCCATAAGCACGGGGATATGGACGAACTCAATCGCGGGCAATATATCCAGAAGCGGTTCGCCGATATCAAGTATGCTAACCTCGCAGCCGCCGCATATATTCAACCATTCTTCAGCAACTTTTACAGCCATGTTTTCCTCCTTTGATAATTAGGGGACGGTGATTAAGCAGGAAAGTAAGTAAGCGAGGAAGAATCACTCTCTTACTCAATCACTCTCTTGCTCAATCACTTTCTTGCTTCTTACCTAACAGCCTATCTTCCTGAGCAACTACCAATACTCTACCAAACTTTGCCTCTGTAATCAATAATGGGAAACCCGCTACCTTATACCCTACTGTCCCGGTGCGGCGGTTTGCTGGGCCGCCACACGCCTGGAATAGACCAGATACTTCCCGTCTTCGTTCACAAGGCGCGTTTCAAAGGCGTTTTCTTTATAGGTGTTTTCGGCTTCCCGCGCCGGCTCCCGGGTATCGTGAACCTTCCCGTCCCACATGAATTTTTTGCCGTCAAACAACTTTACATTCTCAGACATGGTTCTTTTTCCTTCATCCTTTAGCCCTTATCCTTTATCCTTACTGTACTTTGTACGGACTTGGCGGCAGTTTTTTTATGGTTTCCGCCATTTCCGTCATTACCTGCGCGAATTTCGGTCCTTCGGAGGCGGAAATCCATTCAAGCCTGAATCTCTCCTCCTCCAGTCCGAAATCCTCCAGCAACAATTTGATCGCCTCGGCTCTTTTTTCGGTCGCCTTGTTTCCGTCGATATAATGGCAGTCCCCGATATGACACCCGCAGATTATCACGCCGTCGGCGCCTTTTGTCAGCGAGTCCGTTACAAGATTGGGATGCACCATGCCTGAGCACATCACCCTTATGATGCGCACGTTCGGAGGATATTGAAGCCTTGAAGTTCCCGCCAGATCGGCCCCGGTGTAGGAGCACCAGTTGCAGCAGAAGGCGATTATCAAAGGCTCCGGGTTCTGTATCTCCGCAGCTTCGGTTTGTTCCTGCAGTGTTTCGGTCATATTCTTCTCACTTGTGACTGCTCAAGTAGCGAGGCTGCTAGGCGGCTGGGCAGCTAGACCGCCAGAGAGCAAAACCGAAGATAAATCCCCAATTCCTTAAGCCGCCAAGCTGTCTCGCTGTCTAGCAGCCTAGCTACCTGAGTAGTTACTATCACTTTACGGCTTCTTCAGCCGGTTGAAGCGCCGCCTCCACCATTGCGGCAAGCTGCTCCAGCTTGAAGTTGCCCACTATTATGCCCTTCTTGGGGCAGGTTGCCTGGCATACCCCGCAGCCCTTGCAGACGGCAAGGTCCCGGTCAACGGTCTTTTTAATCGCCCCGTTGCTCATGTATTCGATCAAAGTCAGGGCCTTGTAGGGGCAGGGGTCGATGCAATAGGCGCAGCCGTCGCAGCTTTCATCAAGCACATGCGAAACGACGGCGTCCAGCTCTATCTGTTTCTGCGAGAGGATCGTGGCCGCCCTGGATGCAGCGGCGCAGGCCTGCGCGATGCTTTCCTCGGCGTCTTTCGGGTAATGCGCCAGGCCGCACATGAAAATTCCGTCCGTCGCAAAATCCATCGGGCGTAGTTTTATATGGGCTTCCAGGAAAAATTTGTCCTGGTTCAACGGCACTTTGAGTTTTTGCGCAAGGTCCTCGTTGCCGGGAGAGGGTATGACCGCTGTTGAAAGCGCCAGAAGATCCGCGTTGATCGTCACGGTAGTTCTGAGAACGGGATCGTGGACCGTGACTTTCAGGCCGCCGTTTTCTTTGGCCGTCTGAGGCACACCGTGCTTTGTTACGGCACCTACGCAAGTATTGGAAACGGACGGCTCGGCGTCTTCATTGTATCTCAAAAATACGACGCCGGCTTCGCGCGCCTTGCGGTAATGTTCTTCCCTGAAACCGTAACTTCTGACGTCCCGGTAAAGGACGTAGACCTCGGTTTCCGGTTTAAGTTCCTTTAATTTCAGGGCGTTTTTGATTGCATGCGAGCAGCAGACGCGGCTGCAATAAGGCCGCTCCTTTGTGCGCGAACCCACGCATTGGATCATTACGACAGTGGCTGAAGGCTGAAGGCTGAAGGCTGAAGGGTTATTGGATATTTTCTCTTCTAATTCCACCTGGGTGAGCACGCGCGAATCCTGTCCGTAGAGAAATTCTTTCGGCTTATATTCCTGCGCGCCCGTGGCCACGATGACGGTTCCATGCCCGATCTCAAGCGGCTGGGCGCCGTTTAAGCCCGAAAGCTTTGTCTTGAAACTGCCCAGGGAACCCGCGACTTCGTCTATGGCCGTCTCCAGATGAAGATGGATTTTCTTATGGCCTTTTACTTTTTCTATCAAAGCCTCCAGCTTCTCCCGGGGTTTCTCGGGGCTTCCAAGCAGATAATGCAGGTTTCTTAAATTCCCGCCCGGTTCTTTTTCCTTTTCAACCAGGTGGACTTCAAATCCCTGTTCCGCGAGCTCCAACGCCGCGGTCAGGCCGCTCAGGCCCGCGCCGATAACCAGGGCATTATTGTTCACCTCAAGGTTCCGATTCTGCAGCGGTTCCAAAAGCCTTGATTTGGCGACCGCCATCCTGACCAGATCCTTTGCCTTGCGCGTGGCCTGTTCGCGTTCCTGCATGTGCACCCAGGTATTCTGGTCGCGTATGTTGGCCATTTCAAACAGATACGGGTTTAAGGCCGCTTCCCGGCAGGTATTGCGGAACAGCGGCTCATGCGTCCTGGGAGTGCAGGAAGCGACTACGACCCGGTTCAGGGTGTGTTCCTTTATTTTTTCCTTGATGCGGATCTGGGAATCCACCGAACAGGTATAAAGGTTGTCTTCCGCATGGACGACGTCCGGCAGGGTCCTGGCGTAAGCGACGACCTCCGGAACGTCGGCCACGCCGCCTATGTTCGTGCCGCAATGGCAGACGAACACCCCGACCCTGGGCGGCTGTCCGGAAATATCGGTCTCCGGAGGGTATTCTCTGCTCACGACCAGGGTCCCCCGCGCTTCGGCCAGAAGCGCCATGGCCTTGGCGGAGGCCGCGGAGGCGGCCACCACGGTTTCGGGAATGTCCTTGGGTTCGGTGAAGGGACCGCACACATAGATCCCGGGGCGGTTGGTTTCCGCCGGCGTGAATTTTTCCGTCTTGCAGAAGCGGTGCTCATTCAGTTCCAGGCCGAAAGTTTCCGCCAGTTTCCCGACTCCGGACGACGGGGCTAGGCCGGAGGAAAGAACGACCAGGTCGAATTCCCCGGTTTTCAGAGCGCCGTCTTCCGCTTCATACCGGACCAGGAGGTTCTTTGTGGACGGGACCTCCTTTATGGACGAGGGCCGGCAGCGGGTGTATTTAACGCCTATTTCCTTGGCCCTTTCGTAATACTGGTCGAATCCCTTGCCGAAGGCGCGCAGGTCAATGAAAAAAATGTGGCAATCAAGGCCGGGCTCATGCTCTTTGGCGATAATCGCCTCTTTGGTCGCGTACATGCAGCACACCGAGGAGCAATAGTTCCTGTCAACCTCCCGCGAGCCCACGCACTGGATCCAGAGTATGTTCTTGGGGTGTTTCCGGTCCGAAGGCCTGAGCACCTTCCCCAGGAACGGTCCGCTGGCCGAAAGTATCCGCTCGAATTCCAGGCTGGAAATGACGTTCGGGTAACGTCCGTAGCCCAGTTCGCCCTTCAAGCCGGCGTCAAACAAATCATATCCCGGAGCGAGGATCACCGCGCCCGCCTTCAGCTCCCGGAGCTCTTCTTTCTGCTCATAATCTATGGCGCCGGCTTCGCACACCTCCTGGCATATGCCGCACTTGTCTTTCAGCATGTGAACGCAGTACCTGCTGTCAATCGCGGCCTTGTTGGGAACGGCCTGCGGGTAGAGGATATGCACCGCGGGCCTGGGGATCAACCCTTCGTTGAATTCAAACGGTATCGGCCGGGGCGTCTTCGTGCCTGTTTTCAGCACTTTCATGCTTCCCGTCGGGCATATAAATTCACAGGCGCCGCAGGCCTGGCAGAGCTCGGAGAGGACGCCGAACGGGGGTTTAACCTCTCGTTTGGAACCCCTGTTGACAAAGCCCAATACCTCAACTCCCATCTGTTCCCGGCAGACCCTGATGCACATGCCGCAAAGCATGCAATCGCTGTCCTTCTTTAGGAACCTCGTGCCGGTGACTCCCAGTTCCTTCGCCAGCTCCTGGATCGCTTTCACCTCCGGACACCTGGCCAGCAGGAGCTCCATTACGATCTTCCTGGTCTTGATAACTCCGGGCGTGTCCGTGGAAACGATCAGGCCCTGCTGCATCGGATAGGTGCAGGAAGCCTGAATCTTTGTGTTGGGCGGTTTGCCGATTTCCACCAGGCAGAGCCTGCAGGCGCCGTAGGGAAGCAACCCCTTGTGCGCGCAGAGCGTCGGTATCTTTATGCCCGCCTTCACGCAGGCCTGGAGCACCGTAGCCGCATTTTCAACCGATACCTCTTTCCCGTTGATGGTCAAACTCACCGTTTTGGTTGTTTCTGTCATGTGTTTTCCCGGCTGCTCAGACGGTATACCTTGCCTTCTTTTTTGTGCTCATAAGTGAAATTCACGCCCGGATTTGCGACCAGCAAAGTCTCCAGGGTGGCCGCCACGTCTCCCAGGGGCTTTCTGTCGGGATGGCTGAATTTGAACGTGGCTTTTATTTTTGTGCCTGCCGCGGCCCCGGACTCTATCTTAAACTCTCCTCCGCTTTCCCGCGCGGCCTGGTTCAAAAGGGAAAGTCCAAGCCCCACCCTCTTTTCGGCCTTGGTCGTAAAAAACGGATCCAAAACCTTCCCCAGCGTTTTTTCGTCCATCCCGGTTCCGTCGTCTTCGATCTCAAGGGTGAACAGGTCTTTCTCAGGCTCCTCCAGGATTCTTATCACGACATTTTCCGCATGCGCCCTGAGCGAGTTCTCGGCGATGTCAAGAATATGCAAAGATAAATCTTCCAAAGTTTCCTCACGCGTGATATTCAATTCTCCTGCCGTCGCTGCCCGCCAGCGCCCGTCGTATCTCGGCAAAGCCCGGGTCCTTCATCAGGAACGTCGTGGTTTGCCTGCCGATGTCGTCAAGGAAATGCGCGTCGGAAGAGCGGAGGACGGGGTACCCGGCAATCCCGGGGAACCTGCGCCGTGCCTCCGGCGCCGTAGTCAGGGAAGACACTTCCAGACCGTCGAGCCGAAGCGTTTCGGGTATGAAACCCAGCTGGGACATGAGGCTGAAGCGCTCCCGGTCGATGTGCGCGGCTATGGCCAGACCGCCGGCGCTTCGGATTAAATCCACTATTTCCCTGACGCCCAGATCCGTCGCGCCGATCAGGAGTCTGCTGTTGGAGCCGATCCGCTCGTCGAATTCGTTGACTACGTGCTGCGCGCCGAAACCGCTTTCGTCGTTTTCTCCCGGCAGGTGCGCGTACACGGTTTTCTGCATGTTTTCAAGCATGGCCAACCCTTCGCAATAAGCCAGGATATGCACTTCCTCCCTGCTTGTGATTTCCATCCCGCCCAGGACCCGGAGATTCTCCCGAACGCCGGCTTTCATCACCGCTTCCACATTTTCCATGGAATTGTGGTCGCAGATGCCGATTATGTCCGCTCTTTTCCTTCGCGCCTCCCTGACGATCGCGGCCGGCCTCATCCCCTCATCGGCGCATGGAGATAAACACGTATGGATATGCAAGTCGCCGCTAAACCTTTTCAGCATTCAGAATGTTATAGAGCTTTCCCGCGATCTCAAAGGCCGGCATTTTTGTGACCAGGATGGTAATCCCTTCCTTTCCGGCTTTCTCAACCGTGTCCTGCTCCGGCTCCCTGCCCTGGACCAGGATGACGCCGGCCAGGCCCTTCATGCCGGCCACGGCGGCGGTATTTACGTGCGTCTGGAGCGTAATCCATAATTGGCGCTCCCGGGCATGCGCTATGACGTCGCTCATCAGATCGCTCGCGTAGCCGCCGCAGACTTCAACGTCCAGTTTGTCGGACCCGCTCCTCACTTCAAGGTTGAGTAAATCAACTATATTTTTCAGCTTCATTGCGGTTGCCTTATATCCACGGTCGCCTCAAGGCATGTGCCCTTGCCGACAGTGGAATTTAAAACCATCTTGTCCGAACACTTCTTGATATTGGGCAATCCCATCCCTGCGCCGAAGCCGAGTTCCCTGACCCAGTCCGGGGCGGTTGAAAACCCGGGCTCCATGACTTTCTCGACATCGGGGATGCCGGGGCCCTTGTCTTCGATTTTCATATAAATTTCGGCGGGCTCCACCCTTACGACCATCTTCCCTTCCTTGGCATTGATGAGGACGTTGGTCTCCGCCTCATAGGCGATGATCGCCGACCTTCTGACGATATCCGGATGGAAACCCAATCTCTTCAACGTCGTTTTCAGCCCGCTGGAGGTTGTGCCCGCTTCGGACAGCTCCCCGGCGATGCGGTACTGGAAAATCAACGTGGATTTATCCGCGCGGATGTCCTCAAAGATGTGGCTTGCCCTGTACCTGCGGATTTCCTCTTCGTGAAAGTCGATCTCAAGCTCTTTAAGCAAAGCCTCAATAATGTTCCCTTTGGTCACGATTCCGCACATTCCGCCGGTCTGCCGGTCAATAATCGGGAACCTGCCGAAGCCCGCCGCCTCCATCTTGTTCAGGGCGTGCACCAGCGTATCGTCGCTATAGAACGTCTCCACCCGCTTCGACATCTTCTCCGAAATCCGGCACTCCTTGCCGCCGTCGGAAAGCCACCTGATGAAATCCTCTATGCTGATGATCCCTGCAAGCCTGTCCCCGTCCAGCACGGGCGCCCCGGAGATGCGCCTGGTCCTGAATATTTCCCGCAACTCGCTCATCTGCATGCCGGGGGCGACGGAAAAGACGTCCTTCTTCATTACATCCCGCAGCTTCAGCTCATACACGAGCTCCTGGACTTTTGTGACTTCCGTCATAGCCCTAATTGCATTCGCAGCCTTGCAGCCCTTTCTGGTACAGCCTGCCGCACGCTTCATACATTGATAATTTCGTCGCCAGCAGGGGAATGCCCCTTTCCTTTCCGAGCTCCAGCATGTTTTTTTGCGGTTTTTTCCCCCGCACGAAACATATGACGCCGATATCCGACATCTCGGCGGTGCGTATCACCTGGGAATTCGTCAGGCCCGTAAGAAGCAGGGCTCCTTCCTTGCTGAAGGACAGGACATCGCTCATCAGATCCGCGGCAGCGACCTTTGTAATCTCCCTGTTCAGCGCCTCCCCATAGACGATGTCCGCCTCCAGTATTCTGGTTATTTCTTTGATGTCCATGTTAATTAACTGCCGCGCCAGCCTTGTCAGCAACCGCTTCCTGTTCTTTTTCTTTTGGCTGCTGCGTGAACTCCAAATCGCACCTGAGGCATCTTCTGGTCTCTTGCACAGCCTCTGCCATAGTGAACGTCATCTCGA
>Ga0180009_10001720_pt1 | contig 26460 bp, 16 predicted proteins | sample OS_PC_MetaG_FD_123537 | JGI IMG/M metagenome (GOLD analysis project Ga0180009, IMG submission 123537) | Groundwater microbial communities from the Aspo Hard Rock Laboratory (HRL) deep subsurface site, Sweden - OS_PC_MetaG | ecosystem: Environmental > Aquatic > Deep subsurface > Groundwater... | reverse complement strand
TACACGCCGCCCACGGTTATGGCCGCGTCGGCCAGGTTGAACACCGGCCAGTGCCAGTTTCCCGCGTACAGGTCCACGAAGTCCACCACTTTGCCCAGGCGCAGGCGGTCCACCAGATTGCCCAGGGCCCCCCCGCAGATGAGCCCCAGGGCCAGGAAGGCGCCCCGCTGGCGGCCCAGGGGGCCGCAGGCGGCCCAGGCGGCCAGGGCCAGGGCCACTAGGGTGGCCCCCACCAGCATCCAGCGGGCCCCGTCCATGGTGGCGAAGCTGCTGAAGGCGGCCCCGGTGTTGTAGGCCAGCACCAGCCGGGCGAAGCCGGGGATGATCGTCACCGGGCCCTGCTCCAGCCAGGGGACCATCACCGCCTTGAGCAGCTGGTCGGCCCCGGCCAGGGCCAGGGCCATGAGGGCCAGCTTGCCCAGGCTGCGCACTGTTTAGGCGATCTCCCGCACCACCGCCGCGCAGCGGGAGCACAGCTCGGGATGCTCTTGGTCGTTGCCCACCGTGTCGCTGTGGGTCCAGCAGCGGGGGCACTTGTCCGCCTGGGTGGGCTCCACCAGGATGGCCAGGCCGTCTATCTCCTCGCTCACCAGGGTGGGGCTTTCCGGGGCGGCGTCCAGGAGCTTGAGTGCGCTGACCATGGTGATCTCGGCGAAGGCCTCGGCGTTTTGCCCCAAAAACTCCAGGGTCTCGGGGTCGGCGGACAGCGAGAGCACCGCCTGTAACGAGTTGCCCACCAGCTTTTGTTTGCGGGCAATGTCCAGGGCCTTGTTCACCTCGCCCCTCAGGGTCAGCAGGCGTTTCCAGCGCTGGGACAGCTCGGCGTCCATGAGGCTCTCGTCGGGGGTGGGCAGCGAGGCCATGTGCACGCTGTGGTGCTGGGCCTTGGCTCCGGGAACATAGTCCCAGGCCTCCTCGGCGGTGAAGGACATGATGGGCGCGCTCAGGCGCACCATGGCGTCGAGCAGGCGGTAGATCACCGTCTGGGCCGAGCGGCGGGCCGGGGAGGCCGGGGCGCTGGTGTACAGGCGGTCCTTTATCACGTCCAGGTAGAAGCCGGACAGGTCCACCACGCAGAAGTTGTGCAGGCCGTGGAACACGGTGTGGAAGTTGAACTCCTCGTAGCCGGCCAGCGAGCGGGAGATGAGCTCCTGCAAACGGTGCAGCACCACGCGGTCCATCTCGCCCATGGCCTGGGGCTCCACCAGATCCTTGGCCGGGTCGAAGTCGGCCAAGTTGCCCATCATGAAGCGCATGGTGTTGCGGATGCGGCGATAGGCCTCGGCCAGTTGCTTGAGGATATCCGGGCTGATGCGGATGTCGTCGGTGTAGTCCTCGGAGGCCACCCACAGCCTGAGAACCTCGGCCCCGTACTGGTCGATGACCTGCTGGGGCGGGATCACGTTGCCCAGGCTCTTGGACATCTTGCGGCCGTCGCCGTCCACCACGAAGCCGTGGGTGAGCACCATGCGATACGGCGGCTCGCCCTTGGTGCCCATGGCGCACAACAGCGAGCTGTGGAACCAGCCCCGGTGCTGGTCGCTGCCCTCCAGGTACATGTCCGCCGGCCAGGTGAGATCGGGGTTGGGCTCCAGCACCGCCGCCTGGCTGGTGCCCGAGTCGAACCACACGTCCAGGATGTCCTTTTCCTTGTTGAGCTCGGTGCCGCCGCAGATGGGGCACACCGCCAGATCGCCCAGCAGCTCTTGGGGGCTGCGGGCGAACCAGGCGTCGGCGCCCTCCTCGTGGAAGGCGGCCACCACCTTGGCCGCCATCTCCGGGGTGAGCACGAACTCCCCGCAGGAGGCGCACTGGAACACGATGATGGGCACGCCCCAGGACCGCTGGCGGCTGATGCACCAGTCGGGGCGGTTCTCGATCATGCCGTAGATGCGCTCCCGGCCCCAGCGGGGCACGAAGCGCACCTTGTTCTGGATGGCCTCCAGGGTGCGGGAGCGCAGGTTGTTTTCATCCATGGAGATGAACCACTGGGCCGTGGCCCTGAAGATCACCGGGCTCTTGCAGCGCCAGCAGTGGGGATAGGAATGGCTGATCTTCTCGGTGGCCAGCAGGGCTCCCACCTCGCGCAGCTTTTCCACCACCGCCGCGTTGGCCTCGAACACCTCCTGGCCGGCGAAGAACTCCACCTCCTCGGTGAAGCGGCCCTGGTCGTTCAGGGGGCTGTAGACCTCCAGGCCGTACTTTAGGCCGGTCTCGTAGTCCTCCCGGCCGTGGCCCGGCGCGGTATGCACCAGCCCGGTGCCCGCCTCCAGGGTCACGTAGTCGGCCAACACCCCCACCGACTCGCGGTCGTAGAGGGGATGCTTGGCCTTGAGGCCCTCCAGGTCGTGGGGATCTATGTTGGTGAGCTTGCTCCAGCCCTCGAAGCCGAAGGCGTCCATGTTGATGGCCGCCAGGCGCTCGGCCAGGATGTAGACCTTGCCCTGGTGCTCCACGGCCACGTAGTCCAGCTCGGGGTTGGCGGCCACGGCCATGTTGGCCGGGATGGTCCAGGGGGTGGTGGTCCAGATCACCAGGTGCACCGGCTTGCCGGCCAGCTCGGGGTACTTGCCGCTCATGTCGTCGGTGACCGGGAAGGCCACGAAGATGCTGGGGCTGGAGTGGTCGGCGTACTCCACCTCGGCCTCGGCCAGGGCGGTCTGGCAGGAGTTGCACCAATAGATGGGCTTCTTGGAGTGGTACACCCCGCCCAACTCGTAGAACCTGGCGAACTCGGCGGCGGTGATGGCCTCGTAGTCGTAGCTCATGGTCAGGTAGGGGTGGTACCAGTCGCCCAAGACCCCCAGGCGCACGAAATCCTTGCGCTGGATGTCGATGAACTTCTCGGCGTAGGCCCGGCAGGCCTTGCGCACCGACAACTGGCCCATCTGGGCTTTCTTGGCGCCCAGCTTCTTGTCCACCTCGTGCTCGATTGGCAGCCCGTGGCAATCCCAGCCGGGCACGTACACCGCATCCAGGCCGCTCATCTGGCGTGACTTGATGATAATGTCCTTGAGCACCTTGTTGAAGGCGGTGCCCATGTGGATATTGCCGTTGGCATAGGGCGGCCCGTCGTGCAGAATATACTTCTGGCGTCCCGTTGATTGCTGGCGGAGCTCTTGGTAAAGCTCCTCCTCCTGCCAGCGCGCCAGCATCTGCGGTTCGCGCTGGGGAAGGTTGGCCTTCATGGGAAAATCGGTGCGGGGAAGATTTAGGGTCTTTTTGTAGTCCATGCGGCTCACCCCGGTGTGACGTAAACTACCTTTAGAAACTCGAATTTCTACCATACCCGATGCTCAAGTCAAGGCCGGGGCCCATTGGGGGGCGGCCGGGCGGGGGGCGGGTGGCCAAGCCCCTTGACACCTCGGGGGCGCCCGGCTAGAGTTTGGGAGGAATTTTCCCTTGGCGAATAGGGGAGTTAAGTGAGTATACTCAAACGCCTTTTCAGCCGAGAGCCGCAGAAAAAGCGTCTGTTCGTTTTGAGCATGGACGGGGTGAGTCTGCCTTTTGCCCAAAAGGCGGGCGGCGGAGGCCTGATGCCCAACCTGGGGGCGATTTTGTCCCAGGGGGCCAGCGCGGGGCTCACCTCTTCGCTGCCCACCGTGTCCACCGTGGCCTGGACCAGCTACATGACCGGGGTGAACCCGGGCAAACACGGGGTCTTCGGTTTGGTGGAGCGCCACCCAGACCCCTTCTCGGTCATCATCCCCTCCTCCCTGGACATCAAGGCCCCCACCCTGTGGGAGATGCTGGGCCGGGGCGGGGTGCCGGTGGGGGTTATGAACGTGCCCATGACCTTCCCCCCCAAGAAGGTCAACGGCTTCATGGTCAGCGGCTTTCTGAGCCCGGATCTGTCCCAGGCCACCTACCCGGTGGAACTGGCCCCCCGGCTAATGGAGATGGATTACCGCATCGAGGCCGACGTGGCCCTGGCCGCCAGCGAGCCGGACTTTTTCCTGGCCGAGTTGGGCGAGGCCCTCAGCCGGCGCTTCAAGTCGGCCTTTCAGCTCATGCGCGAGGGGCAGTGGGAGTTTTTCCAGCTTCACCTCACCGGGCCGGACCACATAAACCGGCTGTACTGGGACGCCTGGGAAGAGGGCGGCGAAAAAAGCGGCCAGCGCCTGGCCGAGTTCTACCGCCTTCTGGACGGCTACCTGGGCGAGCTGACCGAGCAGCTGCCCCAGGGCTGCCCCCTGGTGCTCATCGGCGGCTTCGGCATGACCCGGGCCCGGGGCACGGTCTACCTGAACCAGTGGCTGGAGTCCAACGGTTACCTGCTCTTCGGCAAGGGCAAAAAAGAGCTGAAGAACCTGCACAGCGACAGCAAGGCCTACAGCCTCATTCCCGGGCGCATCTATTTGAACCTGGAGGGCCGGGAGCAAAAGGGCACCGTGGCTCCGGGGCGGCCCTACGAGGACCTGCGCGAGGAGCTGATCCACCGCATCGGCGGCCTGGAGCACCCGGAAACCGGCGACCCCCTGGTGGCCAAGGTGCACCGCCGCGAGGAGCTTTACTCCGGCCCGCAGCTTTCCCGGGCTCCCGACCTTGTGGTGGAGCCGGCCCAGGGCTTTGAGATCAAGGCTAATCTGGGGATGAGCGGCCTGGTGGCTCCCCCCGAGCGCAAGGGCTGCCCCAGCCGCTCCGACGCCTTGTTCTACATAAGCGGCATCAAGGAAGGCCTGCGGCCCGGCCCCCACCGCCTGGAAGACATGGCCCCCACCCTGCTGGGCCTGCTGGGCCTGAACCCGCCCCCCAGCCTGGAGGGCGAGAGCCTTCTATGACCCGGCCCGGCTTCACCGTCTGGCTCACCGGGCCCCCCTGCTCGGGCAAGACCACCTTGGGCCTGATGCTGAGAGAGGAGCTGGCCAGGCGGGGGGTGGGCGCGGCCCACCTGGAGGGGTCTCAGGTGCGGGCCAGCCTGGGTCCGGAGCTGGGCTTCAGCCGCCAGGACCGCCACACCGCCAACCTCAGGGCCGCCTGGGTGGCCGGGCAACTCAACCAGGCCGGGGCCGCCTGCGTGGTCAGCGCCATCGCCCCCTTCGCCGACACCCGCCGCGAGCTTCGCGCCGCCCTGGGCCAGTACGTGGAGGTGTTTCTGGACTGCCCCCTGGAGCAGCTGGTCAACCGCGACCGGCGGGGCCTGTATGCGCGGGCCCTGGCCGCCGGGGGGACCGATTTCACCGGCCTGGGCAGCCCCTACGAGGCCCCCGAAGACCCGGAGATGCACTGCCTCACCGGGCGGGAGACTCCCGAGGAAAGCCTGGGCAAGATCCTGGCCTACCTGGAGCTGGCCCGCCTGGTCCCCCCCGCCGCAAGCCAAGCCGCCCCCCAGCCCGCCGATGAGCGGGGCGGCGAGGGCGCTTACTCTGCCGAGGAGGAAGCGGCGCTTACCGCTCGTTTAAAAGACTTGGGTTATTTGTAGCCGGCCGGCTTCGCCAGGCGGCCGGGTTAATGGATTCAACGTCGTGTAGGTTGGGTGGAGGGCGCGGCCCGAAACCCAACAATTCCGTTTTTACCGGCAAGCCAAGATGTTGGGTTTCGCTGCGCTCTACCCAACCTACAAGTCAGGCTGTGCCGCTGAAATCGGGGAGGGCGGGGATGAACCCCGCCCAGACAAAGCGCCTTCCGGCTTTCTCCACCTTCTTCCCCGCATCCGGCCAATAAAAAGCCCCCGGCCTGGGTCGGGGGCTTCGCGTCGCTTGGGAGCGGTCTTACTTGGCGTAGTTGTTGAGCTGCTGCACCAGCTTCTTGGCCGAGGGCGGCAAAGGAGCCTTGTTCTGCGCCAGGATCTGCTCGGCGGTGTAGGCCTTGCCGTAGTAGGCCTCGGTGCGCTTCTTGTCGAACTCCAGGCCCGCGCCGTCCAGGGAAACCCCGGCAAAGGCGCCCGCGCTCATGGAGTAGGAGTAGATGTCGCTGTCCTTGCCGGCGAAGGTGCTGCCGCCGCTGGCGGTGCGGCCCACGGGACCGGCGGCCACCGAGGCGTCGCCGCCCAGCTTGGCGTGGCCCTTGAGGATGCCCTTAAGACCGTTGGCGGTCATGATCATCATCATGAAGTCGGTGGAGGAAGCGCCGATCTGCAGGCCAATGCTGGCCCCGGCGATGGTGTAGAAGGCCGGTCCGGTCCAGGAGCCGTCCTTGGCGCGGGACATGATGATGCCGGTGCCGCCCTGGCCGCCGATGATGAAGCCGGCCTTGAACACGCCCGGGAAAATGGCGATGGCCTTGGCCTTTTTCAAAAGATCGCGGGCCACGCCTTTATCTTCGGCGCCCATCATCTTTTGGACCACCACCGAAGCCTCGTCCACCTTTAAAATCGCCGTGTCCTTGTCTCCGGCCAGAGCCGGGATCACCGCCAGGGCCAAGAGCAAGGTCAGGGCCGCCACCAGGCTGGCTGCGGCACGGGTGTGTTTGCGCATAACTTCCCTCCGTTATCGGTTTGTTTGGCGTACCCGGGCGCTTGGCTCCAGGCAACCGTATCCTACAGATTTTTAATCCTTACCAAATAAGATACGCGCCCCGGCGCGGCAAAATCAAAAGAAAAGGGATTCGAAAAAAAGAGGTTATTGCAGCCAGGCCCAGACCGAGCCCGGCCCGGGAGTGGCCTGGGGCAGCTCCAACCAGGCGCACAGAGAAGGGAATAGGTCGTAGAGGCGGGCCCCTTCCAGCTCTTGGCCGGCCCGGGGCAGGCGGCCCTCCCCGGCCGGGGCGGCGATGACCACCCCCTCTTGGGCGTGGTTGGCCCCGTCGGGCCCGCTGTCGTTGCCCGGGGTGAACACGGGCTCATCTCCGGGCCACACCGTGGCCAGGGCCCGCCAGCCCAGGCCGCCGGGGTAGAGGATGAGCTCCGGGGGCAGGCCCCTGGTGGCGCGGTAGATGTCCCGGGGCCGGAACACCCGGTTGCCCAGGGATTGGCCGTCCGGCCCGGCCATGGCCTCCAGCTCTTGGCCCAGCCTGGCCAGCAGGGCCTCGGCCTGATCGGGCGGCACCGCGCCCCGGGGCTCGCGCCCGGCCAGGTTAAGGTAGACGCGCCCGTAGTAGCCGCCGTCGGCCCAGACCCGGGTGCGGGGCCAGTCCACCATCTCCGGGGCCAGGGGGGCGGGCCGCTCCGGCGGGTTCTTGAGCACCAGATAGCCCTGGCGGCGCAGCCACTGGTTGAGGGCCAAACCGCCCTCCAGGGTCCGGGCTCCGTGGTCGCTGACCACCAGCACCAGAGTCTCGGGGGGCAAGGCGGCCACCAGCTCCCCCACCAGGGAGTCCAGCAGGCGGTAATGGGCGGCCACCAGCCCGGGCTGTTCCCAAAAGGCGTGCTGTAGGCGGTCCGGGGACATCTCCACCATCATGAAAAGCTCGGGGCGGTACAGGCCGTACAGCCCCCGGGCCACGGCGAAGCGCCGCCGGGCCATGGTGGTGAGCTGGGCGTAAAGCTCCCTCCGGGGGGCGGTGCGGAAGTCCTTGACGTCGAACAGGTACTCGCCTCCGGCCCAGCGGTTCAGGCGGGGGGCCAGGCTGGGCGGCCACACCCCGCCCTCGGCCCCCGGCGGGGTGAGGGGGCCGCTGACCATGGCCCCCTTGAGCGGGGCGGCGGGGTAGGTGAGCGGCCAGCCCAGGACCACCGAGGTGAGCCCGGCGGCGGTGGCCGCGTCCCACAGGCGCGGCGCGTGAACCCACTCGGCGCTGGCCGTGGCCAGGGGGCCGTAGGCGGCCTCGGCCCGGTTGCGGAAGCCGTAGATGCCCAGCTGGCCGGGGTCTTGACCGGTGGCCATGCACATCCAGGCGGGCACGGTGATGGGGGGTATGGTGCTGGCGAGGCTTCCCCAGCGGCCCCGGGCCATGAGGGCCTGAAGGTGGGGCAGGCTCCCGGCCGGGGAGCCGAAGACCAGGGAGGGCTCCAGGCAGTCCAGGCCGATGACCGCCGCCCGGGGGCGGTTCATGGGCGCTCTTGCCTGGCGGCCCGGGCGAAGCGCTCCAGTTGGGCCCGGAAGTAGTCTTGGCGCTCCCGGGGCCCGGCGGCCAGGGCGGCCCGGGCCGCTGCCTCGGCCCGGCGGGGGTCGCCGGCGGCGAAATAGGCCTCGGCCAGGGTGTCCCAGATGTGGGGCAAGGGGGCCAGGGCCACCGCCTCCTGGGCCAGGGCCACCGCCTCCCTGGGGCGGCGCAGGGCCGGGTCCTGGGCCGTGGCGTAGAGCCAGGCCAGGGCGTTTTGCACCTCCGGGTCACGGGGAGCCAGGGCCAGGGCCCCCTTGAGGCGCTCCCGGGCCTGGCGCTCCCGGCCCTGCTCAAAGAGCAGAATGCCCATTTGCATTTGCAGGCGGGCGTCGTGGGGCCGCCGGGCCAGCTCCGAGGCCAGCAGCCGGCTCAGGGTGGCCTGCTTCAACTGCAGGTCCAGGCCCAGGCCTTCCAGGCCCAGGCCCCCGGCGATGACCAGGGCCAGGGCCACGAAAAACACCGCCAGGCTCCGCCTGATTAGCCGGGCCTGGGCCGCGATGCGCTCCGGGTGGGCCTGGGCCTGGTCCAGGGCCCGCACCCGCTGGGCGATGGAGAAGTGGTGCCAGGAGGGCACGTCGCGGGTGTTGCCGGACATCAGGGCGATCTTTTCCAGGGAGGCGGCCAGGGGGGCGGCCTCGCCCATGACCCCGAGGGCGAAAAAGTCGGCCTGGCGCTCGAAGTGGCGCATGAAAAATCCCATGACCAGACGTAGATAGACGATGAGCAGCGCCACCAGGGGCAGGGCCGCCAGGATGCTGAAAGCCCCGCCGGCCCCATCGGCGCCAAGCAGCTCCAAGCCCCATGAGCTGCCGGCCAGCCACCACACCAGGGCGCCCATCATCAGGGCCAAGGGCCCGGCCAGGGCGTAGGCGGCCAAGAAGAAGCCCGCGAAGAACATGAGGTAGAACCAAAGGTGGCGATGCACCACGTGGCCCGCCTCGTGGGCCACCACAGCGGCCAGCTCCTGGTTGTCCAGGGCCCGGGCCAGGGCCGGGGTGATGAGCAGGTAGCGCAGGCGGGGCAACAGGCCCAGGATGCCGGCGGTGAGCAGCCGCCCTCCCATGAGGGGCCAGGTGAGTATGCCGCCCACCTCCACCCTGGTGTGCTCCAGCACCATGGCCGCCACCTGGCGCTCCCGGCCCGGCTCCAGGGGGGCGCAGCCCCACCAGCGCTTGACCAAGACCGGGAAGAACAGGGCCAGGGCCCCCACGAAGACCACTAGGTAGGCCAGGTTGCCCGGGCCGGTGTTCAGCCAGGCCCCGGCCGCCGGCCAGGCATGGCCGATGACGTCCTGCACCAGGCTCACCGCCAGCCAGGGGAAGATGACCGGGGCCACCAGGCGCAGCTGGCCGCCTATGTAGTCCCGCCGCTCCAGGCCCTCCAGGCTGGCCGAGCGCTCCAGCCGGTAGGCGGCGCTCCAGACCACCGCCAGCAGCAGCAAATACAGCCCCAGGGCGGTCACGCCCCTGAGGCTCTCCCACCCGGCCATGCCCGGCCAGGTGAGCAGGTTGGCCTTGAGCTCGGCCAGGGTGATGATGAGAAACAAACAGGCGATGGCCGCCAGGTGCAGCTGGGTCACCAGGCGGCGGCCGGACTTGGCCGGGTCCGCCGGGGGGCGCGGCCCGCTCAGACGGCTTTGGTGCATCCGCACCGCCAGGCGCGCGGCCACCCAAAGCATGGCGGCCAGGGCCGCCGAGGCCAGGTAGCTCTCCCCGGGGTCGAGCTGGGGCGGGCCGGGCTGGTAGGCCTCGAACACGGCCATGACCAGTATGAAGGCTATGATTTGGGCGAAAAGCACCGCACACCGCCGGTGGGTTGGAGAAGGAAAAAAGCGGGCCCGGGCCATAATGACCCGGGCCTCGCCTTGGCGTCAAAAAGTGGCGGAGAGAGAGGGATTCGAACCCTCGGTGGAGTTTTACGCCCCACACTCGCTTAGCAGGCGAGCACCTTCGGCCTCTCGGTCATCTCTCCGCAGCCGGCCCCCTGGGCCTCAAATCGCCTCGCCGCCGGCTGGGGCGGCGCTATTTTTTCGTGGCGGAGGGAGTAGGATTCGAACCCACGGAGCCTTGCGGCTCAACGGCTTTCAAGGCCGCCGCCATCGACCACTCGGCCATCCCTCCTCTATTATCCCTAAAAAAATTATAGAGAGGTTTGGGCTTTCGGCCTCGGAACGCTCCTGGGCCCCGCTCCCAGGGCTTATGTACCACCCACCCCCCGAGGGCGTCAACCGTTTACGGCTCCGCCCCCGCCGTTTGGTCTAATAATGGTCCGGGGGCTCTTCCTTGGGGGCGGCGGCCTTGTCCAGGTCGATGATGCGCCGCCCGGGCAGGTACTCCTTGGTTTCGTAGCGCACGATGCGACCGAAGCGCTCCACCAGCCCGGCCAGGCGCAGGGTGTCCTGGCGGATGCGCACCGCCTGGCGCTGAAGGTCGGGGACCTCCTGGTACAGGCCCATCATCTCGCTGCAGGCCAAGAGGGAGGTCAGCGGCTGGTTCAGCTCGTGGGCCGCGGTCCCGGCCAGCTCCACCACCCCGGCCAGGCGGGCCGCCTTTTGCCGCTCTTTTTCCAGGCGGTCGCGATGGGTGATGTCGCGCAGGTTTATGATCACCACCCCGCCCTCCAGGGACACCACCATGATCTCGAAAACCCCTTGGCCCTCCTGGCCGGCCAGGGGCAGCTCCAGCTCTTCCCGGGCCACCTTGCCCTGCCTCACCCATTCCCATAGGGATTGGCCCCAGGACCGCCGCTCGGGGGGCAGAAGCTCCAGCCACGGCTTGCCCGCCATTGGCTCCCGGAACGAAAGCACTTCTTGGGCCGCGCGGTTGGCCATGAGCACGCGGCCCTCCTGGTCCAACACCAGCACCGCGTCGGGGCTGCCCTCCAACACCGCCCGCATGAGGGCCTCTGAGCGCCCCAGGCGTTCCTGGGCCGCCAGGCGCATGGTGACGTCCTCCATGAGCAGGAACCTTTCGCCCTCGGCCAGGAAGCCGGCTCGCAACAGGACATCCTTGTCCTGGCCGTCGGCGCAACGCACCCGGAAGGTGCGCTGGCTGATCGCGCCCTCGCCAGCGGCCGAGTCCTCCCGCCAGGCTTGCTCCACCCGGCGGCGGGTCTGGGGGTCGGGGTAGGCCAGGCCGCGCCAAGTGTCCAGGTCGGTCAGTTGTTGGCGGGAGTAGCCGAACATCTGGCTCAGGGCGGGGTTGCTGTAGAGGAATCGCCCCCGGGAGTCCAGAAAGGCCATCCCCAGGGAGATGTTTTCGGCCAGGGCCTGGAAGCGCCTTTGCTCCTGGGCCAGGGCCCGGGACATCTCCCGGGACTGCTCAGTCAGAAGCTCCACCTGGCGGGCGTGCTCGTTGAGGCTGTCCACCAAAAAACGGGCCCGCCCGGCGTTGACCCCCCGGAAAGCTCCCCTGAGGCGCAGCCGCCAGGTGTGGGGAGTCCAAGATAGGCGCAGCACCGTGGCCGGGTGGCCCTCAAAAAAGCAGGCTTCTTCCACCACCGTGGCCGGCGGTGAGCCCCAGCGCAGAGGCAGGGAGGCCAGGGCGCCCATTATGGCCAGGCAGTTGTCGTGGCTAAGGGCCGCTTGCGGTTTCCAAACCAGGTGCAGCAGGCAGCTGGAGTCGGTGAGCTCGCTTGCCCAGACCCTTTCCACCGAGCGGGTAAACCGCCTAATGAGCCAGGGCGCGGCCCGAATCACGCTTCTGGGGCTGCCCATGAGGCGCAGAAAGAGGGTCTTGAGGGGGCCCCAGTTGTGGAAGGTCAACGCTTCGAAGAACAACCGGTAGGGAGCGCGGGGGTCCTCGAGGATGTCCTCCCGGGCCCGGCGCAGCATCTCGCAGTAGACTTCCTGGGGCACCCAACGTCCGGGGTGACAGAGCAGGGCCTCGGTTTCCTCCATGGTCAATCCCAGGGTCTGCTCCAGGCCCTGGAGCAGGAGGGGCACGGCCTCGGGGCGGCGGCGGCGCACATAGGATATGACCGCCTGGGTGTTGAAGGTGCTGGTCAGTTGTTCGTTCATGCCCCCCGAGCCTTTGTGTGGTGATTCCGGTCAACAAGTATCTAAAAAACAATGTCTATTTGGCAAGTCTTTAACGGGGGGCACAGGCGGCGGGCTGGACGGGGGCCGACCTGGTGGTGTATTTATTAGGTGTGTTTGGCGGCACTTGGCATTTCCCATCTTGCAGATAGGAAATGCTCGGTGTATTTTTTGTGTTCACAATATCAACAAACGGCCACCCCTGCCCCGGCGCCGCGGCTGATTGGTGGCGGGCCCGCCAAGGAAGGCGGGCCGTTTCGGGGCCGGGTGGTTGATTAAATTATCCAGGGAGCAGTAAAACATGGACGGCAACAAGGCTCCTAACGTCTCGGGGGTGGACAGCCCCGGGCGCCGGACGGTCTACAGCCTCTGCGGCATGTGCGCGGTGCGCTGTCCCATCCAGGTGGAGGTGGAAGACGGCCGCGTGGTCTGGATCCAGGGCAACCCCAACGACAAGGCCATGGAAACCAGCCTCTGCGCCAAGGGCGCGGCGGCCATCGCCTTCGAGTACGACGACGAGCGCCCCCAGTACCCGCTCATCCGCACCGGCCCCCGGGGCAGCGGCCAGTGGCGCCGGGCTCAGTGGGACGAGGCCCTGGACTACATCGCCGACAAGCTCAAGGCGGTGATGGAAAAACACGGCGGCAAGGGCGTGGCCTTTTCCGACCGGGGCGGCCCCTTCACCGACCTGAGCAAGACTTTTGTCAAGTCCCTGGGTTCTCCCAACTATTTCAACCACGACTGCACCTGCGGCCGCAACGCCCACCATGCCGCCAAGAGCCTTTTCGGCATGGGGCGCACCGACCTGGGCATGGACATCAAAAACACCAAGCACCTGGTGCTCTTTGGCCGCAACATCATCGAGTCCTTGCAAGTCAAGGAAGCCAAGGACTTTATCGCGGCCATGTCCAAGGGGGCCAAATGCACCTACATCGACGTGCGGGCCACCCTCACCGCCTCCAAGGCCACCCGCTTCTGGATGATCCGGCCCAACACCGAATACGCCCTGAACCTGGCCTTCATCCACGTGGTCCTGGCCGAAAACCTCTATGACGCCGACTTCGTCAACAAGTGGGTGGTGGGCCTGGAGGAACTCAAGTCCTTTGTCAAGGACACCACTCCCGCCTGGGCCGAGCGGATAACCGGCGTGAGCGCCGATGAGATCAAGGCGGCAATCCGCGAGATCGCCGCCGACCGGCCCCGGGTGATCTTCCATGCCGGCTGGATGACCGCCCGCCACCGCCAGTCCTTCTACACCAGCCGCACCTCCCACATCCTCAACGTGCTCATGGGCAACATCGAGGCCACCGGCGGCCTGATCATCTCCAAGGGCCCCGGCGACTACGAGGTGAAGGGCCTGAACAAGCTGGAGAGCCGGGCGCCCAAGCCCCAGGACCCCCGGGTGGACGGCATCGGCACCAAGTTAAAACACTTCGACAGCGGCCCCGGCCTGTTGCACCTGCTTTTCCCGGCTCTGGAGAGCGGCGAGCCCTACCAGGTGGGCGCCTATTTCGCCTACCGCCACGACCCCTTGTCCAGCCTGCCCGACGTGGAGGCCATGAAGGCGGCCTTGGACAAGCTGGACCTTTTGGTGTCCATCGACGTGAACTACTCGGAAACAGCCTGGTACTCCGACGTGATCCTGCCCGAAGCCACCTTCCTGGAGCGGGGCAACATCATCGCCCAGAAGAGCGGGGCCAAGCCCAGCCTGCACCTCAGGGACCAGTGCATCTCCCCGCGCTTCGACAGCCGGCCGGCCTGGTGGATCTTCCGCGAGATACTCAGGCGCCTGGGCAAGGGCGAGGCCCTGGACTTCGAGGACCTCGAGGAGATATGGCGCTTCCAGTTGGAAGGCGCCGGGGTGAATCTGGCCGAGCTGAGGGAAAAGGGCGTGGTCGGCCTGGCATCCAAGCAGGTTTTGCGCGACCGCGACACCGGCCTGGGCTTCAAGACCGCCTCGGGCAAGATCGAGTTCGTCAGCCCCGTGCTGGCCGAGGCCGGCCTGCCCCAGTTCGCTCCCTTCTTCGAACCCGAGGCCAAACAGCCGGGCGAGTTCAGCCTGGTCTTCGGCCGAGTGGCCTATCACAACCACGCCCACACCATGAACAACCCCCTGCTCAACGAGTTGATGAGCGAGAACGCCCTGTGGATAAACGCCAAAAAGGGCGAGGAGTTGGGGTTAGGCGACGGGGACGGGATCGTGGTAAAGGCCAACGGCTACAGCGCCAAGGGCAAGGTCAGGCTCACCGAGTTCATCCACCCCGAGGCGGCGTTCATGGTCCACGGCTTCGGGCGCACCGTGCCCTTACAGACCCGCGCCTTCGGCAAAGGCATCGCCGACCAGCGGCTGATGAAGGGCAAGCTGACCTCGTATGATCCCGCCGGCGGAGGCAACAACCTCACCGAGACGGTGATCACGGTGCAAAAGGCCTAAGGGCCCTCAACGGCTAAAAACCTCACCAGGTGAGGAGTGATAATGAGCAAGTACTATCTTTTGCAAGATTCGGAGCGCTGCATAGGCTGTCTGGCCTGCGAGGTGCACTGCAAGAGCAACAAATCCCTGCCGGTGGGCCCGGCCCTGTGCAAAAACATGACCGTGGGCCCGGTGGAGGTGAAGAACATCCCCCGGGTGCGCTTCGTGTTCATGCCCTGCTTCCACTGCGAGGAGCCCTGGTGCCTGAACGTGTGCCCCTCCGGGGCCATCCAGAAGCGCACCAGCGACGGCATCGTGTTCATAGAGCCCAGCCTGTGCATCGGTTGCAAGAGCTGCATCACCGCCTGCCCCTGGGGAGCCTGCCAGTGGAGCCCCACCGCGGCCAAGGCGGTCAAGTGCGACTATTGCAAGGACCGGGTGGACGCCGGGCTCAAGCCCGCCTGCGTCACCAAGTGCCTGACCCAGTGCCTGGAATTCGGCACGGCGGAAAAGCTGCCCACCAACCGGAGGGAGCGCTTCGCGGCCCAGGTGGCCCGCGACGCCTTCAATCCCAAGGTTTAGCCCATGCGCGCATCCGCCTCTGGATTATCCCTGGTCCTGGGCCGGACCCTCCTGGCTTGGTGCGACCAAGTCGGGGCCGGCGGCCTGGACCGCTACCTGTCCCTGGGAGGTTTCCAGGGCCTGGAGCGAGCCGCGGCCATGACCCCGGTGGAGGTCATCGCCGAACTCCGCTCCGCCGGCCTGCGCGACCGCTCCGGCGACGCCGAGCCGGTGTATCTGAGCTGGCAGCGCTTCCTTCGGCGGCCGGACCAGGGGCTGTTGGTGGTGGACGCCAGCGAGCTTGACCCCCGCCACCTGGCCGGGGCCGAACTGTTGGGCAAAAACCCCTACGGCTTGCTGGAAGCCCTTTACGTGGCCGCCCGGGCCACCGGGGCCACCCGCTGCCGGGTGCTCTTGCCGCCCCAGCTGCTTGGCCACGCCGCCGGCATCTTGAACGCCGCCGAACGGGTGGCGGCCAGCAAACTGGTGGGCGAGGCGTCCTTGGATCTGGAGCTCAACGGCGAACGCCAGCCCTCCATCATGGCCCATCCCGAGCCTCCGGCCACCGATGCCCCGGTGCTGATGCACGACCTGGAGACCTGGTACCACATCACCCTGGTCATGTCCCTGGGGGCCGACTGGCACGAGGCCCTGGGCGTGGGGGGCCACACCGGCACCCGGCTCATCTCCCTGCTGGGCGCGGTAAATCAGCCGGGCCTGGTGGAAACCCCCATGGGCAGCGACCTGTGGCAGGTAGTCACCGCCCTGGGCGAGGGAGTCAAGGCGGGGGCCGCGCCCCTGGCCCTGGCCCTGGACGGCGGCATGGGCGGCTATCTGCCGCCGGAGGCGGCCCGGATGCCCCTGGCCACCGAAGAGCTCATGGCCGCCGGGGTGGACCCGGGCCTGGGCACCCTGGAGCTCTTGTCGGCCGGCGAGTGCCTGGTGGACCTCACCCGCCGGGTGCTCTACCGCTACTGGGTCCTGGCCGGCCAGGAGCCCAGCGCCGAACGCAACCTGGTCACCCGGGCCCTGCGCATGGTCACCGAGATCGCCCGGGGCAAGGGCCTGGCCCATCACCTGGACGAGTTGGCCAAGATCGGCCGCGAAATGGCCGTGCGGGGCGTCAACGCCGCCTGGCCCCTGGTTAGCTCCATCACCTATTTCCGCGAGCAGTGGAGCGGGCACGTGGACAAGAAGGGCTGCCCCAAGCACATCTGCCTGGAGCGGCCCCTGGCCCCCTGCCACCGCACCTGCCCGGCGGGCATCGACATCCCCAGCTTCCTGGCCCTGGACGGCCACGGCCGCTACGCCGACGCGGTGGCCAGCATCAGCCAGGACAACCCCCTGCCCTTCGTCTGCGGCCTGGTTTGCCCCGGCCCCTGCGAGGGGGCCTGCCTCAGGGGCGAGGTGGACCAGCCCATCTCCATCAGGGCCATGAAGGCGGTGTCCGCCCGCCACGCCCTGGAAGACGACGGGGGCTATCCCGCCCCGGCGGTGGCCCCGCCCACCGGCAAACGGGTGGCCATCGTGGGCGCCGGCCCCGGCGGGCTGACCGCCGCCTTTTTCCTGGCCCGGGCCGGCCACTCGGTCACCGTGCTGGAGGCCCAGGACGAGGCCGGGGGCATGCTGCGCTACGGCATCCCCGCCTACCGCCTGCCCCACGAGGTGCTGGAAGCCGAGGTCAAGCGCATCACCGACCTGGGGGTGAAGATCAAGACCGGCCAGGACATCGACAACATCGCCCAGCTCAGGGCCCGGGGCTATGACGCCATTTTCCTGGCCGTGGGCACCCAGGTAAGCCGCCTCATCCCCATCGAGGGGGTGGACCAGCCCTTCGTGCTGGGCGGCCTGGATTTCCTCAGGGACGTGCGCGGCGGCGCGGACCTGAGGGTGGGGCCCCGGGTGGTGGTGGTGGGCGGCGGCAACGTGTCCATCGACGTGGCCCTCACCGCCGTGCGCCAGGGCGGCAAGCGGGTGGACATGATCTGCCTGGAAAAGCGCCGGGAGATGCCCGCCCACGTGGACGAGATCACCCAGGCCCTGGAAGAAGGCGTGGCCATCCACAACTCCTGGGGGCCCATGCGCATAAACCCCGAGGGCTCCATCACCTTCCAGCGCTGCACCAGGGTCTTCGACGAGCGGGGCCGTTTCAGCCCGGAGTTCGATTCCGAGCGCACCATGACCCTGGAGGCCGACCAGGTGATTCTGGCCATCGGCCAGGCCACGGACCTGGCCTGCGTGGAGGCCGGCTCGGCGGTGGAGGTGCAACGGGGCCTCATCTGCGCCGACCCGGACACCCTGGCCACCCGGGAGGCGGGCGTGTTCGCCGGCGGCGACGTGGTAAGCGGGCCTCGCACCGTGGTGGAGGCGGTGGGCGCGGGCAAGCGGGCCGCCGCCAGCATAGACGCCTACCTGAGGGGCGAGCCCTTCGACCCGGCCACGGTGGCCCCCGTCCGGCGGGCCGAGGTGGAGCCGGTGGTGGTTAGCGCCGTGGCGCGCACCAACCTGCGGCGGCCGGAGATGCCCATGCGCCAGGTGGCCGACCGCCAGGGCAACTACCACCAGATCGAGCTGGGGCTCACCGACCAGATGGCCCAGGAGACGGCCAGCCGCTGCCTGCGCTGCGATCTGTGCATCGGCTGCGGTTTGTGTCAGCTGGTGTGCAGCGAGATCGGGGCCGAGGCCCTGCGGCTCAAGGAAACCGGGGCCGACCGCCTGGCCTTCAGCCAGTTCACCCGGCCCTCCACCCGCTGCGTGGGCTGCGGGGCCTGCGGCTGCGTGTGCCCCACCGGGGCCATCAAGGTGGTGGACACCCCCGAGGGAAAGCGCCAGACGATCTTCACCGGCACGGTGGTCAAGGAGCACCAGCTGTTGACCTGCGGCTCCTGCGGGGAGCCCTACGCCCCCCAGGCCTATTTGGAGCACCTGAAAAAGCGGGTGGGACCGGCGGCGGTGCCCCACGTGGAGCGGGGCATCTGCCCGGCCTGCGCCCGCCGGCGCAGGGCCCAGGAGTTGGCCGGACAGCCCTTTTTCGACGCCGCCTGACCCCGGCCCCACAACTTGAATCAATCCCGCCCCCGGCCCCCGGCCGGGGGCTTTTTGGTGCTCCAGGCCGGGCGGTTGCCGGGTTTGCCAGTCTGGTGTTAGGCTTGGCTTGGCCCGGGCGGCGGAGCGGTATATAATCCACCGCAACCAGACGGCCTTTTTTTGTCTTTGATGCCCAAATCCAGCCGAGAGGCAGAGAGCCATGAGCGCCCGTCCAACCACCGTGCCTTTTTCACTTCTGGAGCGCCTGCTGGACAACAGCCTGTCCCAGCTAGACCGCTACCTGGCCAGCGGGGGTTTCGCCCCGCGCCGCCTGGAACTGCTGGAGGCGGTGGTGCGCCTGCGCCGCGCCGGCCTGCGCCGCCGTAGCGGGGCGGGCCAGCCGGTGTTTTTGGTTTGGTGGGAGTTCGCCCGTTCCCTGGGGCAGGGGGAACTGGTGGCCGACGCCCGCCTGCGCGACCCCGAGGGGCTGGTGGAGTCCCAGCTTTTGACCCGCGACCCCTTCGGCCTCATCGAGGCCCTGCACTTGGCCCACATGGTCAGCGGAGCCCGCCAGGCTCTGCTGCTGCTGGACCCCGCCCTGGCCTCCCTGCGCCCCTTGCTGCTGGACGCCATGGATGATCTGGCCCGCCGGGACATCCCCGCCGGACGTGATTTGGAGCTGAATATCCAGGTGGGGCCCACCCCCCCGGCCCCGGCCGAGGCGGGCCGCCCCCGCCTGAGCCACTACCTGGAAACCTGGTACCAGATCCGGCGCATACTGCTGCACCCCGAGTTGAACCCCGCCGCCGGGGGTCAATCCACCACCCGCCTGATTACCGTGGGGGGCAAAGTGGCCCGCCGGGGCCTGGTGGAGGTGCTCTTGGGCCAGCCCCTGCTTCAGATCCTGGACCAGGCCGGCGGCCTGAAGCAAGAGGACGCGCCCAAGGCCCTGGCCCTGGATTCGGGGGTGGGAGGCTTTTTGCCGGCGGACAGCGGCATGCTGCCCCTGGCCCCGGAAGAGATGATGACCGCCGGGGTGAACCCCGGCTTCGGCACCCTGTACGCGGTTGGGGCGGAAAGTTGTTTGGTGGACCTCACCCGCCGGGCCTTGATCCGCCTGGCCCAGTTGGGCGAGCACCCCACCGAGAACTCACGCACCCTCACCTGGCACGCGGTGCGCCTGACCATACAGCTCTCCCTGCGCCGGGGCGGCCCCGAGGTGGTGGAGCAACTGGAGGGCATCGGCGGCCAATTGGAGCGCATGGGCTCCCCGGCGGCCTGGCCCCTGATCTCCAGCCTGCGCTATTTCCGCCACGAGTGGGAAGAGCACGCCGCCGGGCAATCCTGCGTGGCCTTCGACTGCCTGCGCCCCCTGGTGGCCCCCTGCCATTCCGGCTGCCCGGCGGGCATTGACATCCCCTCCTTCATGGCCTTGGTGGGCCAGGGCAAGCACCGCGAGGCAGTGGCGGTGATCCGGCGGGACAACCCCCTGCCCTACATCTGCGGCCTGGTGTGCCCGGCCCCCTGCGAGCGCTCCTGCCTGCGGGCCGAGATGGACCAGCCCATATCCATTCGGGCCATGAAGGCGGTGGCCGCCCGCCACGCCCTGGACGAGGGCGGTTACCCCAAGCCCCAGGTTTCCCCGTCCACCGGCAAAAAGGCGGCCGTGATCGGCGGCGGCCCCGCCGGGCTCACCACCGCCTTTTTTCTGGCCATCCAGGGCCACGAGGTCGCCCTCTTCGAGGCCCAGGAGGTCATGGGCGGCACCACCTTCCTGGGCATCCCCGCCTACCGCCTGCCCCGGGAGGTCATCGAGGCCGAGGCCAAGGCCATCGCCGAAGTGGGGGTGGAAATCAAGACCGGCCAGGCCCTGGGCCGGGACTTCACCCTGGAGCAGCTACGGGAGCAAGGCTTTGACGCGGTGTTTTTGGGCATCGGGGCCCACGAGGGCTACCGCCTGGGCATCGCCGGGGAACAGGATTTCCCTCAAGTACACGACGCCATCACCTTTTTGCGCGGCGTTTCCCTGGGCACCCAGGGCCCGCCCGCCCAGCGGGTGGTGGTGGTGGGCGGGGGCAACGCGGCCATGGATGCGGCCCGCACCTGCCGCCGCCTGGGCTGCGAGGTGAGCATAAGCTACCGCCGCACCCGGGCCGAGATGCCCGCCCACGACGAGGAGATCGACGACGCCTTGGCCGAGGGCATCGAAATCGCCTTCCTCACCATCCCCATGGAGGTGGTGGGCGAGGGCGGCCAAGTCACCGGCCTAAAGTGCCTGCGGGCCGAGCTGGGCCCCCCCGACGCCTCGGGCCGCCGCCGGCCCCAGCCGGTGCCGGACAGCGAATTCATCATGCCCGCCGGGGCGGTGATCGCGGCCATCAGCCAGCGGCCCGACCTGGCCTGCCTGGGCCCCTGGGCCCAGGACGCCAGCATCTGCGCCAAGACGGTTAACGCCGACCCGGCCACCGGCCAGACCGCCCTGGGTTGGCTTTTCGCCGGTGGCGACGCGGTGACCGGCCCGGCCACGGTGGTGGAGGCGGTGGCCGCGGGCAAGCGGGCCGCCCTGGCCATGGACGCCTATTTGCACGGCAAGCCGGTGGATCTGGCCCTGGGCTTCCCCCAACCCCGGGCCCGGGTGGAGCCCATCATGATGAGCGCCGGGGAAAAGATACGCCTGCGCCGCCCCCAGATTCCCATGCTGGACCCGGCCCAGCGGGCCCAGACCTTCGACCAGGCCGAGCTGGGCCTCACCGACGCCATGGCTCTAAACGAGGCCAAGCGCTGCCTGCGCTGCGATTCGTGCATGGGCTGCGGCCTGTGCCAGACCGCCTGCGCCGAGGTGGGGGTGGATGCCCTGGTCCTGGCCGACACCAAGGCCGACCGGGGGGTGATCCTGGACTTCCAACGCGCGGCGGAAAAATGTATCGGCTGCGGCTCCTGCGCCAACGCCTGCCCCTCCGGGGCCATAAAGCTGATTGACGAGGACGGCAAGCGCAAGACCACCCTGGCCGGCACGGTGCTCAAGGAGATGGAACTGGTCAATTGCTCCCGCTGCGGCCAGCCCTACGCCCCGGCGATTTATCTGCACCAGGTGGCCGGGCGCCTGGACCAACGCCACAATCCCCTGCGCCTGGAGCAGTGCATCTGCCCCCAATGCGCCCGGCAAGACAGCGCCCGCAAACGGGGGGCGAGCAGTTTCGCCAACCTAAGGTAATTGCCACGGGCAGGCTCCGGGGCCGCCGGCCCTTGGCGGGCCTGGGCCGGAAATGCCCTCGCGCCCCTTGTGGCCGCGCCCGGGTGCGGAATACTAGGCCCCGGGGCGCCGCCCGCCTCCGGCTTGGCTTGCCAAAGGCGCCGGGGCGTTATAGGCTGGAGCCGTGCGGTAAAAGGAGGTTAGCGTGGCCCCAACCCCCATAGGCGAGTTCGCCGAGTTTCGGCCTTCCTGGCAGTCCTTCGGCGTGTGGTACTTCGGCATATTCATTTTTTTGATCGGCCCCCAGATAAACCCCGAAACCTGGGTTTCCGCCGCCCTGGGCCAGCTTATCGCCTCCATAATCGCCGCCTACGTGATAATCGTCCGTTTCACCCGCATGTACCGGGTGATGCCCGAAACCCTGGAGGTGGAGCGCACCTTCCCCTCTCATGTAAAAAGCGTGGTGGAGATAAGCGACATAACCCGCGTGGACCTGCGCCGTGGCATGACCCAGCGGGTGCTGGGGGTGGCCCACATCCACGTCTACGCCAAGGGGCCCGAGGGCGAGCGGGTGCTGCGCCTGCACGGGGTGCCCCATCCGGAGCGCTTCAAGCAGGCGCTTTTGGACCGGGGAGCCGGCGACGAGCGGGTCTACGGGGCCTTTAGGGCCTGAGCCGGCTCCGGCCCGGGCCGGGCGGGGACGGGCGTTTGGGACTCCAAAAGTTTGACAGACACCACGGGCCCGTGCTACCTAGAGAAGAGCGGGGCGGCCCCTTAGAGCCACCCGCTTAATACCCAAAAGAATCAATTTCTCTTCAAGGAGGATAGCGTCATGGTGGCTTTAGTGGGTGGATTGATAGCCCTATTGCTGGGTATCATCGGCATATTCGCTTGGTGGCATGAATTCCTGCTGCTGCTCAAGGGCGTAATTCCGCCCATTCTCATCCTCGGCGGCGTCTTGGCCACCTACCTGGGGGCCGAGGAAATGAAGGACAAAAAGCGCGCCGAGAGCGAGGCGGCCATGGAGCCCTTCAGCCCCGCTGGCGGGGAAGACGCCGAGCGCTACAAGAAGGAAGTGGCCGAACTCAAGGCCAAACTGGCCGCCATGGAAGAGACGGACAAGGCGGTGGAGGTCCCCGAGGGCAAGGTCACCGGCGAAGAGGAAAAAGCCAGCTAGACTCCGGCTCTTTTAATTCCGCCTGAAAAACGTAGGGGGGCGCGTCTTGGGACGCGCCCCCCTATTTGCTGCTCTCGCGCCCCTGGCGGGCTTCCCAGACTCCGTCGCCCTTCACCGCCCGGGACATGGCCGGGCTCCTTAGCCAGGCCAGGGCCGCCGGGTCATTCTTGAGGTAGGCGTCCAAAAATCCCTGGCAGGCCATGAGGATTAGTTGGTGGTAGCGCGCCTCGCGGGGGGGGCGCCCCTCGCCGGGGGGATAGCCCAGGGGGGTGCGGTGGTCCCCTTGGTACAACCACAGCAGGTACTGATCGGCCCTGGTGGCGTGGTCGAAGGGCACCCGGCGCTCCTTGGCCGGGGTGGAGCCCAAGCGGGCCTCGTCCCGGCCCCCGCTCACGTGCAGGCCGGGCAGGTTGATGCTGCCGTAGATGCGTGGAAAGTCGCGCTGGTCCTGGGGCACCGGGGGGCTGAAGACGATGAAGGCCCGGGGCACCGGATCGCCCAGGCTGCGCGGCCCCACATCGGTGTAAAACACCTGGCCGGCGGCCAACAGGGCGGTGAGGGCTCCCATGGAATGGCCCACCACCGCCACGTTGCCCAGGTCCAGGTTGTTTTTCCAGGGGCCGGGCTTATGATCGCGCATGGATAGCTGCTGCAACACAAAGGCCAAGTCCCCGGCCCTGAGTTGATAGTTGCGCGGATTGCGCGCCGCCCGCCACAGATTCCAGGCGGCGAAGAGCCAATTGGTGTCTTCGCCCAGGCTCATATCGCTGCCGTAGTGCTGGATGGCCAGGGCGTAATAGCCGTGGGAACTCATGAAGCGGGCCAGGTGGCCCAACGCGTCTCGGCTGTCCCCCAGGCCGTGGGAGATTATGAGCACCGGCCAGGGGCCTGGGGCCCCCTGGGGCCGGTAGAGCTTCACCGGCACGTCCCGGGCCCGCCGGGAATCCTTCCAGTTCTCGTAGCTGATGGCGGTGAGGTAGGGCCCGGCCTGGGGCGGGTCGCTGGGGGCCTGGGCCCAGGCCGGGGCGGCGGCCCCCAGCAGGAGCGACAGGCAAAGCAGTACCAAGCGGGCGCGGACAGCCATGGCCTGGCTAGTTGGCCCTGAAGCGCAGGGGCTCGCCCCGGCGCAGGCGCTCGATGTTGGCGGCCACCCGGCGGCCGATGGCCTCGAAGCTCTGCTCGGTGACCCCGCCGATGTGGGGGGAGGCCACCACCAGGGGGTGCTCCACCAGGGGATGCTCCGGCCCCGGCGGCTCGGCGGCGAAGACGTCGAGCCCGGCCCCGCCCAGGTGGCCGCCGTCCAGGGTGGCCAGGAGCGCGGCTTCGTCCACCACCGCCCCCCGCCCCACGTTTATGAAAAAGGCGCCCGGGCGCATGGCCGCGAAGGCTCCTTGGCCGAACATGCCCACGGTGGAGGGGTTGGCGGTGAGGGTGGCGATCACGAAATGGGCCCCACCCAGCAGGCGGTGCAACTCGCCGGGCCCGCCCAACTCGGCCAGGCCCAGGCGCTCGGCCAACTCCGGGTCGGGGTGGGCCTTGACGGCGCTAACCTCCATGCCCAGGGCCCCCAACCGCTGGGCCAGGGCTTGGCCCACCCGCCCCAGGCCCACGACCAGGGCCTTGCGCCCGAACAGGGAGACGCCCAGGGGGGCTCCCCAGGGGCCGCGCTCCAAGTGGGCCCGGTGCTCATTTAACCGCCGGGCGGTGGCCATCATCAAAAACACCGCTAGCTCCGAGGTGCTCTCGGCGTTTTCCACGGCCTCGCCGGCGGGCACGTTGCACACCGGGATGCCCGCCGCGGTGGCCGCGGCGATATCCACCCCCTCCAGGCCCACTCCCCACTGATGGATGAGCCTGAGGCTGCTGCCCTTGATGACCTCGGCGGGTATGCGGGCCATGGTGGGCACCAACACCTCGGCCCGGCGGCAGGCCTCGGCCAACTGGTCTTCGGGGGTGGGCGAAACTTCGTCTTGGGGCAGGTTGCGGGCCAGGATTCGGGCCGCGGCGGGGAAGTTCAGGCTGGCCACGATGATGCGCATAAAAAATCCCTCCGGATAATGCCATCATCCTACGGCAGCCGGCGCGGCCTGACAAGGCGGCCCGGGCCGCCAAGCGGCCCGGGCCGAAAGCCGTGCTTCCAAGCGCTTAAAAACCCAGGCTTTCCAGCAGGCGGTCCACCTTTTTGGCGTTGGGCAGGGGCGGCCCGTCGGGGTCGCCGGGCAGCTCCAAGCCCTTGAGGGCCCGCCCCACCTGGGCCTGGGCCTGCTGCTCGGCCTGGAAGGCGTTCACCGTGGGGTCGGCTTCCTTGGCCTTGAGCTTGGCCTTCAGCCCGGCCAGCAGGGACAGCATCTGCAACAGGGCCTCGCCCAGCAGGCGAACCCAGGCCTCGCCTCCCCGGGCCGGGGCGGGCGGGTTTTTCAGCATGTCCCCCAGGCTAACCAGGTGGCGCTCCAGCTCGCCCAGGTGTTTGGCCCGGGTCAACTCTTGGCGGGGTTCTTCCTGAAGCAGGGCCTCGACGATGCCCGCCAGTTCCGGGGGGGCCGCCTGGCCGGAGCGGGCCGCCGTGGACACTCGAGACAAAAACTCCCCCACCTCCTCCAAAAGGACCGGTTCGGGGGCCTGGGGTGCGCCGCCCAGCACCTCGGCCTCCACGTAGAGGTTGGCGTCGGGGAAAAGCTGCTCCATGGTCGACTGCACCTTGGCCAATATCTGGAGGTAGCGCTGATTGGCGGTGCTGTCCATCAGGGCGGCCAACACCGCGGGCAGCGCAAAGCGCACCGCTCCGCCGGGGGGTGGCTCCGAGGGGGCGGCCTGGTTCAGGCGCTGCTCCAAACGGCGCTCGTCAAAGGCCCCCGGGTCGTCCCACATGCTTTGCAGGTGTTTGCGCACCGTTTGATTGGTGCAGTGGTCGTATACCGCCTGGAACACGCTGTCCAGGCCGAAGCGGAAGCCCGCGGCCTGGCCGTTTTGCACCCGGGCCTTGGCCAGACGGGCCGTCAGTTCCTGGGCCCGCTTGGCCAAGGGGGCAAGCGGGCTTTGCCCGTTGGCGGTGGATTTCTCCACCGCCGCCAAAAGCTTGCGCCGGTCCTCCGCGTTTTCGCGCTGCTCCTCGGCGGACTGCTTGAGCCCCTCCAGCACCCCCCGGGCCCGCTCCAGGGCTCGGCCCATCTCTTCGGCCAACTCCTTGGCCTTGGCCTCCCGGCTGTTTTGGCCGGCCGGTTTGGCCAGGGAGGTGGCCAGGCGGCGGGCCAAGAGGCCCACCTCCCGGTAGATGTCGTGGCTCAACTCGCTATAGTAGTCCGCCGCCGCCGGGGCCGGGGCGGGATCGCCGGCGGGCAGCTCTCGATGGGCCGCCCGGGCCGGGCGCTCCAGGCCGGGCAGGGCTGGCTGGGCGGCCGGGGGCAGGGTGCGGGCGCCTTCGCCCAGGGTGGTGACGCTGACTTGGTACACCGCCTCCTGGGTTCGGATGGTCATCACCCCGCCGGAAAACTCCAGTACGATGTCCGGTCCCTCGCGGGTGCTCATGCGGTTTCTCCAGACCGGGAAGGGTCGGCTTGCTTAAGATAGCGGTCGCGCTCGGAGAAGATGCAGCCGCAATATTGCTGGCGGTACATACCCAACTCCCGGGATCGCTGAATGCCCTGGCGCCAAAGTGGCCGCCAGTCGCGGTAGAGGAAGGCCACCCCCCGATTTTTTCCAGCCGCCCGGCCCAGTTCCTTTATCAACTCGTGCTTCTGGCGTACCGAGTATAGCAAAGTGGTGCTGAAGGAATCAAAGCCCCCCCGCTTGGCCACCGCCGCCGCCCGCTCCAGGCGCTGGGCCAGGCAGGGGGCGCAGCGCTGGTTTTCCCGCCAGGCCGCGTTGCGCAGCCAAGCTTCGGGCTGGTACTCGTCCTGCACGATGAGCGGCAGATCCTCCCCGGCGGCCCAGGCCTGAAGGGTTTCGCGCCGCCGGAGGTTCTCGGTGTAGGGCATGATGTTGGGGTTGTAGAACAGCCCCCGCAACTCCGCGCCTTCTTCGCGCAGCGCCTCAACGGGCATGATAGCGCAGGGCCCGCAGCATATGTGGAG
>Ga0180009_10001719_pt1 | contig 26467 bp, 31 predicted proteins | sample OS_PC_MetaG_FD_123537 | JGI IMG/M metagenome (GOLD analysis project Ga0180009, IMG submission 123537) | Groundwater microbial communities from the Aspo Hard Rock Laboratory (HRL) deep subsurface site, Sweden - OS_PC_MetaG | ecosystem: Environmental > Aquatic > Deep subsurface > Groundwater... | reverse complement strand
TCGCTCAACGGATAAAAGGTACGCCGGGGATAACAGGCTTATCTCCCCCAAGAGTTCACATCGACGGGGAGGTTTGGCACCTCGATGTCGGCTCATCGCATCCTGGGGCTGGAGCCGGTCCCAAGGGTTTGGCTGTTCGCCAATTAAAGCGGTACGTGAGCTGGGTTTAGAACGTCGTGAGACAGTTCGGTCCCTATCTGCTGTGGGCGCAGGAGATTTGAGGAGAGCTGCTCCTAGTACGAGAGGACCGGAGTGGACGAACCTCTAGTGTTCCAGTTGTCGCGCCAGCGGCATCGCTGGGTAGCTACGTTCGGAAGGGATAACCGCTGAAAGCATCTAAGCGGGAAGCCCCCTCCAAGATTATATCTCCCTCCTCTTCGGAGGCTAAAGGGCCCTTGAAGACTACAAGGTTGATAGGCCGGAGGTGTAAGCACAGTGATGTGTTCAGCTGACCGGTACTAATCGCCCGTGAGGCTTGGTCACTTTTAAACAACATTGCTCGATAGATTCTTATCGGGCTTAGTCAAAGCTCTGTTCAGCGTTGCTTATCGCTCTATCTTATTGCCGGAAACCAGTTTCCGGTGGCAATGGCGAGAGGGTCACACCCGTTCCCATCCCGAACACGGAAGTTAAGCCTCTCAGCGCCGATGGTACTGCATTTTTCAAGTGTGGGAGAGTAGGACGCCGCCGGATTTAATTTAAGCCCCCGCTGATCGCAAGATCGGCGGGGGCTTTCTTTTTGGGGGTATAAAAACAACCCCTGTTATGAGCTGCAATTACCGTTTGAAGAGCAATGGGCTGCGGCCGCAGCTTTGACCACTGCCAGCGCTTCTTCCGTGGAAAATCCCTTGTTGACCAGGCCACTCTTAAGGGCGGCCAGCATTTCGGCCATAGCAATCGCTTCGGCCTTCATTTTATCAAGCCTTTTTGCCACATCATCGTTCATGGTCGTCCCTCCTTGCCAAGAGTTGCGTGCCGGCCGAGACCACCAGCCTGTCTAGATTGTGCCTCAGCCAACACCTTGTGGGATTACCCGGTCCGGGATCTCCCGCCAACAGACATCCGCCCATACACAAGGGCAGCGTCTTGCACTTAAGGCATTGTGGGTGCGAGAAAGGATCGAAACCGATCTCCTCGCTTGAATACTCGGGGAAGCCGTTTCTGATGTCGCCCTTGCGATGTTCCGGCGCACCCATGAGATAATTGCAACGATAAAGGCTGCCGTCGGGCATGACGATGAAATTGTTGAGATAATAGGCCTGGCAAAAATGGCGTAAGCTTGTGAACGTTCCCTTGTAAATCGGCCAGCCCCGCCCCAAGGCCATCTGGGCCAGCCGGTCGGTTTTGCGCCGGTATTGCGCCATTAGAGCAGAGGACTGACTTTTGTTGTGTTCGTCACCATCCACCGTCACCGCTGCGGGAAATAAAATTATCTTTTCGGCGAATGGTTTTAAGGTGTCGAGCAACTGCCCGAATTCCTCGTCGCTTTGCGTGTCTATATTGATCCGCAAGGTTATTTCATCAAAAAATTCGGTCATGAACCCCATGTTGTCCATTATTGTCGAGTAAGATCCCCGCCCGTCTTTAAAGGGGCGCCTCTGGTCATGACTGGCTTGGTTGCCGTCCACGGTTACTTGCACCTTGGTTACCCTGGCCCGTTTCAATTTTTCGGCCGCCGCGCGATTCAACAAAGATCCGTTGCTAACCATGGAACTGGAGTATTCCATGCCGTTGTTTCGGCAAATCTCGATGAGCTTACGGCTGATTCGCTCTATGATGTCCACCCTGATGGTTGGCTCCCCCCCGAACCAGACCACATCCAGGCGCTTAAGATTTCCGGCACGGTGTTCCACGTTTCTGGTGATCGCATGGGCCACTTCCTCGTTAATCACTGCGGGCGGTAGCTTCTCGTAGCAATAAGGGCAGGCGAAATTGCACTCGGTGGTGGGCAGGATGCAAAGCGACAGCGCTTCGGGGGTGCTGGTGAGGGCCTCGAAGCGTTTTTTGAGCATTGGCAATTCATCTTGTTCGGCTGGCATCAAAAAACCGTTGCCAATGAATATCTCTTTTAAAACCTCCGACGCCTCATCCGAGTTCCTCTCGGGGTGTTCCAACACCTGCTCCATCAACGCCAAAAATGATTCCGGGTATCGCAGCAGGGCCCTGCTCATTAGCTGGGCGCAATATATATGGCCCTCGTAATTGGTGAGATGAACGTATGATGATTTCTTAAACCTCTCCATTCCGGCAACCCACTCTCCCCATGGGCTAATACGCCCCTACCACAGATGCCTCCCCTGAACGTGAACGGCGCATTAGACACAAAACCCCCTCCCGCTTGGCGCGGAAAGGGGGCAGGCATGACCCTCGACAATACGGAATTAATTTTTAATTAAAATCCCCTAAAACCTATGGTAATTATGGCGTAAAAGTCAAGCGATAAATTCAGTGCTGGTTCATGGCCAGCCCGATCCGCTTGGCCAACCGCACTCTCCTCCCCTAAAATAGCCCCAGCACCCCATACGGAGGCAGGCCATGTCCTTCACCGCAAACCTGGGCAACTGTTTCGCGGGCGGAGCCCTGGGTGGGGTGGCCAACACCCTGGCGGTGTGGCTGGCCGGGGCTGCGGGCATCACCCACGCCCTGGGGGTGGCCATCGCCCCGGAGTTGATTCCGGCCATGATCTATCAGCGCATGGTCTGGGGCGGCACCTGGGGGCTCTTGTTCGTGCTGCCAGTTTTGCGGGGCTCGATTTTTTGGCGGGGGCTGGTGTTTTCCCTGGGCCCCACGGCGGTGCAGCTGTTGGTGGTGTTTCCCCATGTGGCCAACAAGGGCCTTTACGGCCTGGAGTTGGGCGCGCTCACCCCGGGGTTCGTGGTGCTGTTTAATGCGGTGTGGGGTTGGGTGGCGGCGGGGTGGTTGAAAACCAGTGGGCGCTAGGCCCGGCTTCGCCAGACGGCGGGATGCTGCGTTGCCGGCATCGCTCCAAACTCGCTGTAGGCCAAGCTACAGCTCCGTTTGTCGCTCGCCGGCGCCTTGCCTGCCGCCGCCTGGCTGTGCCGGTGGGATAATTTGCCACTTGTCCCGCGGCGTCCGACTGTGACGGATGAGAGATCAAGATGCTTTGCTACGAACACCTGGCTGTGCCGGGGGAGGGAGGGCGGAGATGAACCCCGCCCCTACACCGCTCATCCAGCAATAGCGTAGATTGGGTAGAGCGAAGCGAAACCCAACAATTCCTATGCCTTCGCGACCATCCGCCCACACCGGTTGGCGGCCCCAGGGCCGGCGAACCGCCCACGGGCCGCCGGGGAGTCTAAACGGTGACCACCGGCAGGTCGGTCCCGCAGTTGGAGCAGACCATCTCGCCCTGCTGCTGTTCCTGAGAGCAGGAGGGGCAACTCGGGCGCAACTCCTTTTTGGAGATGGAAATCTTCACCTTGGTGTTGTCGCCGATGCGCACCACCCCCTTGGGCTTGGTGGCTTCCACCCACAAGAGCACCTCATCGAATAGAACCTGATCGTTGGGCTTAATGGTCTTGCCGCGCAAAGCCTTGAAAAAATCATTGCCCCGCTCGCGCAGCATGGGCGCATCCTGAGCGCTGACCATCAACGCCACCTTCTTTCCCTGCACTACCTCTGTTTGCGGCATCGCCGTCCTCCTTTCTGGTCAGGTCCTCCCAAACGCGCCAGGCAGAGGGGACGCTGCCCGGTCCGGGTTGCCGGCGGCCAAGGGGAAGCCCAGGGCCGGCCGGCCCTTGTGGCCGGGTTGGTGATCGTACTGAGAGGGCGGTGGATGCGGCTAAGGTGGAGCAAGAGAAGAGGGCAATTGGCGCGGAGAAAGGTCTGAAGGAGCTACAGCGGAAGTGTAGTTGGGATGTAACTACGCATTGCTCTCGCTCAAGGCCGCCCCCTGCGGGCGTGCGCGCAGGGAAGCATCAAATTGTTTACACTGCGATTCTTGCACGTAGGGCTCGAGGAATCAAGAATATTAGTAGCACTTATACACACGGGCCGGCTGTTACTCCAGCTATTGGCCCCCGCGGCTTATTTTTGCTGGTCGGCCAGCCAGGCCTGATAGCGCTTGTAGCCGGGGCACCAGCCGGTGTGCCAGCGCCAGAGCCGGGCCCAGATGGACGTGGGTTTTTTCTCGGCATGACGCTTCATGGCGCAGGTGGCGCAAGAAGGTTCTTTGTCCGGCGCTTTCATTTTTCTTCCTCCAGAGCCAGTTGGAGCAGTTTGTCGATGAAAGAGGGGAAGTCCATGCCCGCCGCCGCCGCCGCCTGGGGCAGCAGGCTGGTTTCGGTCATGCCGGGTATAGTGTTGGTTTCCAAGGCGAATGGCCCCAGCTCGGTGAGAATGAAGTCGGTGCGGGAATAGCCCTTGAGGCCCAGGGCGCGGTGGGCGGCCACGCCCAGCTCCTGCACCCGCCGGGTGGTGGCTTCATCCACCGGGGCGGGGCATATCTCCCGGGAAGCGCCGGGGGTGTACTTGGCGGTGAAGTCGAAGAACTCGTGGGCCTCGCCGGGGATGATCTCGATCAAGGGCAGGGCGGTCAGCTCGCGGTTGCCCACCACCGAGGCGGTGAGCTCGCGCCCCTTGAGCAGGCGCTCGGCCAGGATCACCCGGTCCAGCTTGAAGGCGGACTCTATGGCCGGAGCCAGCTCCTCGGGCTTTCTGACCATGGATATGCCGAAGCTGCTGCCCTCGCGGGCCGGCTTCACCACCACCGGCAGGCCCAACTCGTCCAGCACCCGCCGGGCCGGGCCGGGATCGCCGCGCCGGATCACCACGTCCGGGGCCACGGGTATGCCCGCCGCCCGGAACAACTCCTTGGCCCGGGGCTTGTCCATGGCCAGGGCGCAGCCAAGCACCCCGGCGCACTGGTAGGGCAGGCCCACCAGATCCAAAAGGCCCTGCAGGCGGCCGTCCTCGCCGCCGGGGCCGTGCAGCATAACCAGGGCCACGTCGAACTCGCCGGCCCGGTTCACCAGGGCGGCCAGGTCCGTGGCCGGGTCGAAGACCTCCACCGCGTGGGGCAGGGCGCTTAGGGCCTTGGCCACCGCCCGGCCCGATTTCAGGCTCACCTCCCGCTCGCTGGAAGTGCCGCCCATTATCAGGGCCACCTTCAGGGCCGGGCCGCTCATGCCTGGTCCGCCGGGTCCAGGGCGAGGTCGGCCGGGGTGTGGCCGTGATCGATGCGGCCGAAGATCTGGACTTCCGCCATGCTGGCCCGCTCCAGGCCCAGGGCGATGCGCTCCTCCAGGGCCGGGTCGCCCCGGCCGTAGCGCTGGGTGATGTAGGCGAAACGCTGGGGAAGGGTAACCAGCTGGTCGTGGGTCACCCGCTTGTCGGCGTAGTTGACTACCATGGTCTCGTCCAGAGGCTGGCCCGGGGGCAAGAGCACGTGGTTGGCCACCAGATGGGCCAATTCGCTGTAGCCCAGCTCCTCCATGATGCGGGCTCCCTCCAAATCGTGGCGGCACTTTTGGCCCAGACATGGGGTCTTGGCTATGTCGTGCAGCAGGGCCCCGGCCTCCACCGCCCGGCGGTTCAGGGTGAGGCCCGAAGCGGCCAGCCAGCCGGTGAGGCGCAGGGCCACGGCGCACACCACCCGGGAATGCTGCCGGATGTTGTCCAGCATGGCGAACTCGTCCCAGAGCCCGGCGATCTGATCCAGGGAGGGCAGGGGGGTTTCGGCGCTGAAGCGGGGGACCAGCTCAACCAAGGCGCACCTCGATTTTCTCGGCGTCGCCGCTGGCTTTCAGGGAAGACACGAAGCCGCGCAGCATGCCCGAGAGAATGGTGGCCACAAAGGAATTAAGGGGCAACTCCTGGCCGTCCAGAAAAAGCTTGGCAGGTTCCGGCGGCGGGGCGGCCGGCTTCACCGTCTGCAAAATGAAATCGGCCAAGGCCACCGGGTCTTCGGCGTCCAAAACCGGCAAACCGGCCTCGGCGCCCTCGCCGCCCCGGCGGGCCAGGGCCAAAAGCTTGCCTCCGGAGGGCAGCACCGGCTCCCGGCCCGGGGCCACCACCTCGATCTTGGGGATGGCCGCGTTCTTGAATCCCTCCGCGATGACCAGGTCCATGCCGGCCATGAGCCGGGCGGCCAGGGCCCGGGGCCCGGCCCCGGCCAGGCCGGAGGCCTGGAGCCACACCCCTCCGGCGTGGGACAGGCCCACCCGGCTGGACCCGGCCTCGGCCAGGCGCTGGCTGTCCTTGCCCTGCCACTGGGCCGGGGTTTCCACCGGCCCGCCGTGGCCGTGGTGCTTGAGCACCCCCACCTTGAGGCCGCGCGCCTTCAACTCGGGCAAGAGCTTTTCCAGGAGGGTGGTCTTGCCGCTGTTGCTGGCTCCGCAAATGCCGACTACCGGGATCATGGGGCTCCTAGCCGGGCCCAGTGAAGGTCTCTGGCTTCACCGGGCCGTTGATGCGTTGGATGTTGTTTCTTCCTGAGGTCAGGGGCGCAAAGCCACGCCTTTCACACCTTATTCAGCATAATCCCGGGGGACGGGGCGGTCAAGACGCCGGGGGGAGAAAGGGGCCTTAAGTGGGGCCGGGGGCTGGTGATTTGGTGGTGGGGGCGGTGGGTTGGGCTGGGGTCTGGCCGTGGCCAGCACTGGTGGGCGGGTGTGGCGCGGTTTCCCATGCACACCAATTGCCAAGAGGTGATGAGCGCTGGCTAAAGCGCGGCAAAAGAAATATAATGATTGCGTTTTTATCTTTAGTGGCAACTCGCGTTTAGTGAGGAGTTGATAGGCCCTTCGCTGCCGGGCTCCACTGGCGACTTATACGCCCCGCGCATCCCAAGGCCAAGAAAAACGGGTGCGTAGCGACTACTGCGTCTACATTCGTGGGTTGCCCTCAAATGGCCTTTAAGCGCATCGAGCGCCTTTTGCCGAGGCTTGTTTGGGTTCCCGCCGGAGGAATAAAAATGACCGGGTGATTTTTTCGCTTTTCATTGGTTGCGCTGCTCGCGGTTGGGACAGGCTGCATGAGCGCGGGAGATCACCGTGCCTCGGTTAACGACGACGCCAGAGACAGGATCACTGCTGGTAAAGTTCAACGCGAAATAAAAGTAGGCATGACAACCGCTCAAGTTGCGGAAGTGTTGGGCGCCCCGAATGTTGTGACTACCGACGATCAGCGTAGAGAAGTTTGGGTGTATGACAAAATCTCCACCCAAAGAGTTTACTCGACAAGTTCGGGCGGAGTTAACGCCTTAATCTTGGGCGGGGCGCTGTTCGGATCGGGGCCGCTAGGGGGGGCCGGCGGGGGCGATGTACGGCATGGAGCGGGAGCCTCATCGACATCCCAAAGGACGCTAACGATAATAATTAAGTTTGACAAAAACAGCCTGGTAAGGGACTTCGCATATCGGCAGTCGAGCTTTTAAAAGGCCGATGATATGCGAAAAAGAGTAACAGCCCTTGTCGTAATTATTTTCCTGTCGATAGTTTTGTTGCCTGGTTGTCAGCACCAAGCCCCCGAAGACGCATTGAGGGCCTCTCCGGAAACCCTCGCGGAACGGCAGCTTCAAATGCGGAGATTCGATACCAACGATGAAAAAATGATCCTGAATGCCGCGGCGGCGGTTTTTCAAGACCTGGGGTTTAATATAGATGAGTCCGAAACGGATTTGGGAGTGATTGTTTGTTCTAAGAAAAGAGATGCAACCAGCGCGGGCCAAATAGCTGGCGCTATAATATTAGGCTTGTTTTCCGGCGTGGCTGTCCCCGTGGACAAACATCAACTCATAAGAGTCTCCTTGATAACTTGCCCTATAAGTGAGAAATCTATCGCGGTCAGAGTGACCTTTCAACGCATTATTTATAACACTTATAATCAGGTCACTAAAGCGGAGTCTATAAAGGACCCGGAGTTGTATCAGCAATTTTATGAAAAATTGTCACAGTCCGTATTCCTGGAGGCGCACCAGCTATGATTTCCTTGAGAACGGCCATTGTTCTGTTGTGCCTAATTGGAATCGCGAGTTCATTGGGATGTGCCGTGGGCAACGAACAGGTTTTGGCCAGCGCGGAATCCCAATTAAAGTTGCGTAGCATGCAAAGCCGTTCGTTTGATACGACGGACAAAATCAAAACCTTGCGAGCCGTGATAGCAACCCTTCAAGATTTGGGTTTCGTTATAGATAAGGCTGATGACGAGCTGGGGACCGTCAGCGCCACAAAAGCAAAAAGATATTTGATTCGTATAACCGTGATTGTTAAACCGCGTGGAAAAACTCGGATGGTGGTAAGGGCAAACGCCCAATACGACATTCATCCGGTCGAGAACCCCAGGCAATACCAAGCCTTTTTCGATGCCCTCTCAAAAGCGATGTTTTTGCAGGCGCATGAGGTTGATTGATTTCTTGCAAAGCCGCTGAAACCCGCCCCATATTTTAAAACAAGGCCGCTTGGCGCGGGTTGACGCGTCTTACATTCACCTACCCTTGGGGCCGGTCGGAGCGGCCGGCCAGGGCCATCAGGGTCATCAGGCAGTGGGCCACCAGCTTTTCCCGTCCCTGGTCCAGGGCGAAGACCTGGCAGCGGGCGGCGATGATGGTGCGGCCCGCCTTGAGCACCCGGCCCCGGGCGGTAAGCCTCTCGCCTTGGGCTGGGGCCAGCAGGTTCAGCTTGTATTCCACGGTGAGGATGGAGGTGTCGGCGGACAGCAGGGAAAATCCGGCGTAGCCCCCGCTGTTGTCGGCCAGGGTGCCCACCACCCCGGCGTGGAAAAAGCCGTGTTGTTGGGTGAGCTGGGGCTGGTATGGCAGCACGATCTCGCAAAATCCCGGCTCCACCCGGGTAAGCTCCGCGCCCAAATAGGCCATGAACCCCTGGCGGGCGAAGCTGCGGCGCACCCGGTCGGCGAAGGCGGGGTTGGCCGGCTTGAAGGCTTCTGTCATGATCCCCCTCTGCTTGGGATGGGCCATTTTAGCACAGGCCCCCGCCCGCTTTGAAACTGCGGGCTTGTTTTAATAACTTTCAAGATGACGGCTTTTTATGATACAGCTTAATTTAGTTGTTCAGTCATGGGGGGCATGCCAGAACAAGCCGGAGAGTCGTTCCCGTAGGTCGCCGCATCCATACCAGCTTAACTCGGCTGCTTCCTGTTCAAATAAGATTTTTAATCTTACGGGCAAGCGTTTCCTTCGTGTTGTTGGGCTGGGCCGTATTAACCACCCGAGGAGGCGAGTTTGTTAAGTGCATCGAAAAAAGTCAGGGTTCGCTTGAAACAAGAACAATTGCGTATCCTGACCAAGAATTTTAAATGCCGGGCCGAATCCTCTTTCGGAAAAACAATGATTGAATTCTCCAATAGGCTAGTTACCAATTACTTTATAAGCCTAGTGTCTGCAAAGACCGGCGTGGGATTCAGGATCGTGGCTATGTTGTTTGCCTGTGTTCCGGTAATTGCGGTGTTTATTGAATATGATGTTCGTGGCTACAGCTATTATGACTCAAGTAAGATTATGACCCTTGTATGGGCCGTGTATTTTGGGTTGTTCAACTGGCTAATATTCATGTTTAACCGTTGTGCATGGAATAAATATATAAAAATGTCCGATCAGTTATCTCTTATGCTTGGTAGGCAAGAGCAGAATATTATTATTAACAAATTATACCAAGACACGGGCCCTGTACGTCAGATAGTATTTGGTGTTTTCTCGGGGGGGGGCTTTTTCTCTTGTATGTGGCAGCAAACGAACTATCTAGTTATGTAATATTTATGACTACCAATTATATTCACATATTGGTCATTTAATTTTTTATGGGCAATTCGTACATGTTGCTATTTGCAGCAGCAAAAATGAATTATAATTTATATAAACTCGGAGAGTTGGAATTATTTTTTATACATCCGCTGGACACCCCCGGCGTACAAAAGCTGTATAAACTAATGTCATTATACCTAATCATGGCGATGGGGTGCGCAGTTTGGGTTGAGTTGCCTGTATTAGGTTACGTGTTTTTCGTGCAATCAGAACACGATTACGTGCCAGTCATTGTTATGTCGGTACTGTCGATTGGTACGCTAATTATGTTTGGATTTATTCCACAAATTTATCTTGCATTAATTGTTAAGATTCACAAGGAGGCTTCTTTGAAAGAATTGCAAGGATGGTTGGTTGGTAGCGGACATAAAAATTGTAGCAGGATACAATTTCAATCCAGTTCATTCAAATTAATTTGTGACGGATTTATTCTTTATAACGAACTGAAAAAAATGCGCATCTGGAGGTTTGATTTCGTTAGTATTGGGCAGTATGCGTTTTCATTTTCTTGCGCGTTATTGCCTTTGGTTTTGGGCAATTTTTTTAAGTGATTTTATGTAAGAGAGAGATTTATTTTAAGTAATTGTAGGCTACTTAACGCCCAGTCCTATCGCCGCCTACCTCCCAATCCCAGATCAGCTAACGCAGGCTGAACGCCATGACCCCTATGCCCCGGCGGCCCCTGCCGGGCCCGGTTGCCTGGGCCCCCGCTTTGGCCCCATTATGGAAGAGGCGTAGCGCTCTTGTTTGCCCGGCGGCACTCTGCTAGAAAGAAGGCATAATATAGTAACCAGCGGAGGCAGTTCATGGACCGCAAGATAATGCGCGCGCTCATCAGCGTGACCGACAAGGGCGGCGTGGTGGATTTCGCCAAATCCCTGGCCGACATGGGAGTGACCGTCATCTCCACCGGGGGCACCATGAAGGCCATTGCCGGCGGCGGCGTGCCGGTGACCGGGGTCAGCGAGATCACCGGCTTTCCGGAGATGCTCGACGGCCGGGTGAAGACCCTGCACCCCCGGGTGCATGGCGGCATCCTGGCCCGCCGGGACGACCCCGCCCACCGGGCCCAGTTGGCCGAGCACCACATCGCGCCCATCGACCTGGTGTGCGTGAACCTCTACGCCTTCGAGGCCACGGTGGCCAAGCCCGGCTGCACCTTTGAAGACGCCATCGAGAACATCGACATCGGCGGGCCCTGCCTGATCCGGGCCTCGGCCAAGAACTGCGCCGACGTCACCGTGGTCACCGACCCGGCGGACTACTCTCTGGTAATCGCGGAGATGCAGACCAGCGGCGGCAACACCAGCCTGGCCACCCGGCGCAAGCTGGCGGCCAAGGCCTTCCGCCTGACCAACCGCTACGACGGGGCCATCGCCGACTACCTGGAGAAGCAGGTCTAGGCAACGGCCTTTGGTTCGGTTTTGCACAACTAAATAGCCTGGGGCCATCAGGCTCCGGGGTGGGGCCGGGCGGCCATAAGGAGGATAGAGGCGAGATGAAGGTACTGGTCATCGGCAGCGGAGGGCGGGAGCACGCCCTGGTGTGGAAGCTGGCCCAGAGCCCCTCGGTGGAGGAGCTCTACTGCGCTCCGGGCAACCCGGGCATGGCCGGCGAGGCGGTGTGCGTGGACATTAGCTCCGACGACATCGCCGGGCTCAAGGCCTTCGCCCTGGACAAGGGCATAGACCTGACCGTGGTGGGTCCCGAGGCCCCCCTGGTGGCCGGCATCGCCAACGAGTTCGAGGCCGCCGGCCTCACCGTTGCCGGGCCCAGCGCCCATGCCGCCCAACTGGAGGGCTCCAAGGCCTTCGCCAAGGACGCCATGACCCGCTTCGGGGTGCCCACCGCCGGCTACCAGGTCTTCACCGACCCCGCCAAGGCCAAGGCCTACGTGCGCCAGGCCCACCGGCCCCTGGTGGTCAAGGCCGACGGCCTGGCCGCTGGCAAGGGGGTCATCCTGTGCTGGGACGCCGCCGAGGCCGAGGCGGCGGTGGCCCTGGTCATGGAGCAGCGGGCCTTCGGGGCGGCCGGGGACACCCTGGTGGTGGAGGAGATGCTCACCGGCGAGGAGGCCAGCTTCCTGGTCTTCACCGACGGCGAGACTATCGTCACCATGCCTTCCTCCCAGGACCACAAGGCGGCGGGCGAGGGCGACACCGGACCCAACACCGGCGGCATGGGGGCCTACTCCCCGGCCCCGGTGGTCACCCCGGCCATAACCGAGAAGGCCATGGATCAGGTGATTAGGCCCATGATCCAGGGCATGGCCAAAGAGGGCCATCCCTTCAAGGGCATTCTCTACGCCGGGCTGATGATTACGCCGGACGGCGAGATGGGGGTTTTGGAGTTCAACGTGCGCTTCGGCGACCCCGAGGCCCAGCCCCTGTTGGTCCGCCTGGAAAGCGACCTTGCCGACATTTTGCTAAAGCTGGCCCAGGGCAAGCTGGACCAGGCCGAGGTCCGGTGGTCCGAACAGCCCAGCGTGTGCGTGGTGCTGGCCTCGGGGGGCTACCCCGGCAAGTACGAGACCGGCAAGGCCATACGGGGCCTGGAGAACGCGGCCCTGTGCCAGGATGTGACCGTGTTCCACGCCGGCACCAAGTTGGTGGACGGCGAACTGGTCACCGCCGGTGGGCGGGTGCTGGGAGTCACCGCCCTGGGACGCAACGTGGCCGAGGCCATCGAGCGGGCCTATGAGGCCTGCGACCTCATCTCCTGGGAGGGCAAGTACCTGCGCCGGGACATCGGCCACCGGGCACTGGCCCGGACCTCCTCGGGCGGGCCCCTGGTGGGGGTGGTCATGGGCTCGGCCAGCGACAAGGAGGTCATGGCCGAGACCGGCAAGGCCCTGCGCGCCCTGGAGGTGCCCTATGAGATGCGGGTGATGAGCGCCCACCGCACCCCGGCCGAGGCGGCGGCCTACGCCCGCGGCGCGGCCGAGCGGGGGCTGAAGGTGCTGGTGGCCGGGGCGGGATGGGCCGCCCACCTGGCCGGGGCCTTGGCCGCCCAGAGCGACCTGCCGGTGATCGCGGTGCCCATCGACTCCAGCCCCCTGAACGGCCTGGACGCCTTGCTGGCCTCGGTGCAGATGCCTGCCGGGGTGCCGGTGGCCACGGTGGCCATAGGCAAGGGCGGGGCCTACAACGCCGGGGTGCTGGCCGCCCAGATTTTGGCCCTGAGCGATGTGGATCTGGCCGGGCGTCTGGCCCTCAGGCGGGTGGAGATGGCCGAAAAGGTGAGGAGGGCCGACCAGGAGCTGACCCAGGGATAGCTGGCGGGCGGGCGGCACAGCCATCTGCCCGTGGGCCGCTTTGGCGGTGTCGCCTGGCTGTGCCGGGCAAGAAAAAACTTGATTGGAACGCGACACGGCCAGCCCCCAAGGGGGTTGGCCGTTTCAATTTAGGCCGGGTGGCTTCTAGGCCCTGGCCACGAGTAACCAGACGATCATGACCACCAGCACGTGGGTGATGGTGGGAAACACTCCCCACACGTGCCACAGGTGCTGGTCCTTTTCATCGCCCTGGCGGGCGTGGCTGGTGGGGGAAAAGGCGAAGAAGATGGGAGCGAAGATGCCGGCCATGAGGCTGATGCAAAAGCCCCGGCTGAAATAGTCGCCCTTGCGCCTGGCCATCAGGCCCCCCAACAAACAGCAGACCAACAAATACACGCCCCCGGCATAAGCAACCGTGTGGTTCATGAGCCCCTCCCAGGCCGGCCGCCCGCGGCGTTCCGGCTAAAGTAAGACCTGATCACCATAAAGGAATTGTAGCAAATCCCCGGGGTGAGGATAAAGCCCAGTTTTCGGGGGGGAAATATTTTGCCCATGATAAGAGTGGTTTGTTGACAATGCCTCGGGGCTAAACGAGAATTTATAATATAGACGGTCGGGGCCCAGGTCCGGGCCAGCGATGCCGCCGAGGGCTAGTTCGGCGGCGCAGAGAGTACCATGTTAAGGAGTTGCAGAGACATGGCCAAGAAGATTTTTGTCGGTAACCTTCCCTTTAGCCTTACGTCCGAAGAGCTTGGCGAAACCTTTGCCGCCTACGGCGAGGTGCTTTCGGCCAACGTGGTTACCGACCGCGCCACCGGCAGGTCGCGGGGCTTTGGGTTCGTGGAGATGGAATCCGCCGGAGCCGACGCGGCCATTAGGGCCCTGAACGGCAAGGAGTTGCAGGGACGCGCCTTGCGGGTGGACGAGGCCAAGGAACGCCGGCCCAGGAATTAAGATGGTGTTTCGCCCTGGACGGCGCCAGGACGAGCCAGCAAGGCCCTCCGCTGCGGCGGCGGGGGGCCTTTTTGCCTTCAGCCGGCCGCCCGAGGGCTTTACATGGGGCGTGGCAGGAAATTTTCTAACGGGAGCAAGGTGATGTGGAGCGAGTTTAAAAAATTCGCCATGCGCGGCAACGTGGTGGACATGGCAGTGGGCATCATCATCGGCGCGGCATTCGGCAGCATCGTCAAGTCCCTGGTGGCCGATGTCATCATGCCCCCCATAGGCTTGATTCTGGGCAACGTGGACTTCTCCAGCCTTTTCGTGGTGCTCAAAGAGGGCGCCACCGCCGGCCCCTATCTTTCCCTGGAAGCGGCCACCAAGGCCGGGGCGGTGGTCATCGCCTACGGGGCCTTCATCAACACGGTGATCAGCTTCTTGATCGTGGCCTGGTGCGTGTTCCTCTTGGTGCGGGGCATGAACCGCCTGCAGGGCAAGGACAAGGAGGCCCCGCCCGCCGCGCCCACCAGCAAGGAGTGCCCCTATTGCCTGTCCCAGGTGCCCCTGAAGGCAACCAAGTGCGCCTTTTGCACCTCGGATTTGCCGGACTGAGGGGAAGCCGGGGTCTGGCCGTGCTAGGCTAGGCCCAGGCCCCAATCCCTGAGGAGGCAGCCTATGCCGGTTTTGGTCCTGGACCTGGACCCCCAACGCCCCAACCCGGCCTTTATGGCCCGGGCCGCCCTGGAGCTTCTGCAGGGCGGCCTGGTGATCTACCCCACCGAAACCCTCTACGGCATCGCGGCGGACTACGCCAACCCGCTGGCCCTGGAGCGCCTGGCGGCACTCAAGGGCCGGGAGTTGGACAAGCCTTTTGGCCTGATTTTGACCCGGGCCCAGGAGGCCCGGGACCTGGCCCAAGATATAACCTCCGCCGCCTGGGAACTAATGGCCCGCCACTGGCCTGGGCCCCTGACCGTGGTGCTGGCCGCACGGCCGGGGCTGCACTCCACCCTGGTGAGCCAGGGCGGGGTGGCCATGCGCTGCTCGCCCCATCCGGTGGCCGCGGGCCTGGCCTTGGCCCTGGGCCGGGCCATCACCGCCACCAGCGCCAACCTGGCCGGCCAGCCGGCCCCCGACCGGGCGCGGGACCTGGACCCGGCCCTGCTGGACGGCTGCCAGGTGCTCCTGGACGCCGGCCCCACCCCCGGCGGTCCGGCCAGCACGGTGGTGGACGCCCGGGTGGACCCGCCGCTGGTGCTGCGGGCGGGGGCTGTGGAGATTTAATGATCAATTTTCACCTTGGCGCATGCCCGGCAGCGGGTCCGGGGAAATCCATCAAAACAATCGGCAGTAAACATTAAATTAAATAAACTGGTTGTCTGGCGCACTAGCGCCGTGCATCGGCCCCAAGGTGCCCCCCCCCCGCCAGCGGCGGCTTTTTAAGACCGCCAGGGCTTGCCCTGGGGCGGCGTTTGTGTTTGATTAGGAGCCGTGTCCCGCGAACCGCCGGCCCCGGCCCCAGCCGTTCGCGCAACTGGAGCCCTCAAGCAGACCCAACGGAGAGAACAAAATGAAGCGTTTGGTGATTGCCGCTCTGCTCTTGTGCCTGTCCAGCTTTGCCTTGACCGGCTGTTACACCACCGGCAAAGTCGCCGGCGACACGGTGCAAGGCGTGGAATCCGGAGCCAAGGACCTTAAAAAGGGCTACGAGGACGGCAAGAAAAATTAAGGCAGGCCAACGGCGGTCCGGGCCTCGGCGGCTCCGGGCCGCCGAGGCCCGCCGCCACCCGGCATGTCCGCACAACTAGACCGCCCGCCGGGCCGCCAAGAGCCATGCGGCAGTTTGCCGTGGTCCAACCTGTCTTGTTGCCAGCCCCCTGTATTCATCGATAATTTTGTCGCGCATTCCTCGCCGTGGCCGGCGTGGGTGCGCGCGGTGTCGTGGCCCACCCAGGACAGTTGCCGGGCCATGGTCAAGGGGCTATGCGCGTTTGACTGGCCCACAAAAAATCCGCTACCATAGTTAGTATCTAGGAGTTATTATTACTGCTGTTTTTCCATTATTAATTGCACGGGAGGCCTCAATGAAACGCGTTTGGATTGTCTCACTGGCCTTGGCCCTTTGTCTGTCCCTGGCGCCGGTTGGGGCCATGGCCGCCAATCAGTTGCCGAGTTGCGGGGACCTGGAGCAGATGGCCGTCACTCTGGATCAAGCCGCCGAGGCCCTGGCCAAGATAGGCAGTATCGAGCGGGGCAGCGAACTGGACAAGACCCTGGGCCAGTTGATCAACGCCCTGGCCGACATCGCCAACATCGAGCGAAACCAGGATCTGGCCGACGCGGTGAACCTCATGGGCGACTCCTGGAAAAAGGACGACTGGGAGCCCATGAAAGAAGGCCTGGACGAGGTGATAATAGCCCTGGGCGAGTTGATAAAGCGGGACTGCAACTGAGGAGGCGGGCGGGGCGCGCCGCCGCCCCGCCCGCTTCCCCATGCCGGGGCCGGACAACCTCGGGTGGTTTTCGTCCGGCCTCGGCGAAGTAACGCCTCTTGCCGCCACCACGCCGGCCAAGGCATAAAAACACCCCGCATCATCCTGGCCTTGGCCCCGGGGCAATGTTATGGTGATGCCAATGCGGGAAAAAACTTAGGCCACCCTTCAGCAGGAGCGAAGCATGGGCATCGTCGTCGATCATGAGAAATGCCAAAAGGACGGGCTTTGCGCCCTGGACTGCCCCATAGGGATCATCACTATGGATGGGCCGGAGGGCTTCCCCGCCCCGGCGGCCGATTTCGATGAGTTGTGCATCAACTGCGGCCACTGCGTGGCCGTGTGCCCCCACGAGGCCATGACCCAGGGCGGCATAACCCCCCGCCAGTGCCTGCCTCTGGATGCCGCCGCCGGCCTGAACCCCGAGCAACTGGCCCAGCTGCTCAAGGGACGCCGCTCCATCCGCCGCTATAAGGACCAACCCCTGGAGCAGAGCACCATACAGCGGCTGCTGGACATGGCCCGCTACGCCCCCAGCGGCCACAACGTCCAGCCTGTGAAGTGGCTGGTCATCTCCGGGCGGGACAAGCTTTTGCCCCTGGCGGGCATCGTGGTCGACTGGATGCACTACATGATCGCCAAGCATCCCGAGGTGGCCGTACCCATGCACCTGGATCTGGCGGTGGCCACCTGGGACGCCGGCGAGGACCGCATCCTGCGCGGCGCTCCCCACGTGGTGGTGGCCTATGGGGAAAAGGACAACCGCATGGTGCCGGTGCCCTGCGCCCTGGCCCTGGGCTATCTGGAGCTGGCCGCCTATTCCCTGGGTCTGGGGGCCTGCTGGGCCGGATACTTCAACTTCGCGGCCACGGTGTTCCCCCCCATGATCCAGGCCCTGGACCTGCCCCAGGGCATGGCCCCCCATGGCGCGCTGATGCTGGGGGTGCCCAAATATCGCCACCAGCGCATACCCCCCCGCAAGCCCCTAGAGGTTGTCTGGCGCTAACCGGCCGGAAGTTAGAACCTTTACCGCCACGGAGACCAAAGTGACCAGCGGGTCTGGAACCCTGGAGCACACCGCCGACCTGGGGCTGTGGGTGGAGGCCGACAGCCTGGAGGAGCTATTCGCCAGCGCTCCGGTGGTCCTGGCCGAGCTGATGGTCGGCGGCCCCCGTGACGGCCAGCTGGCCTGGCTGCCCCTGGAGCTGCAAGGGGTGGATCACGTCGAGCTTTTGGTGCAACTGCTCTCCGAGGTGGTCTATCTGTGGGACGCCGAGGGGCTCATTACCGTGGCGGTCAAGGTGGTGGAATTGACTCCGGGCCAACTCACCGCCCGCCTGGGGGTCATCCCCGCCGACCGTGAGCGGCACCAGCTAAATGAACCTGTTAAAGCGGTGACTTACCACCAAGCCAGCGTGGAGCCCATTGGCAGCCGCTGGCGGGCCGAGGTGTTTTTGGACGTTTAGCGGGCGCGACCCATGGCCAAGCTGGAGAAGATAGACGACTACCGCTGGCGGCTGCCCCAAGAAGGGGGCATGAACTGCCCGGCGGTGATCTACGCCGACGCCGAGCTCATCACCGCCCTGGAGCGCGACGGCACCCTGAACCAGCTCAAGGGCGTGGCCTCCCTGCCCGGCATCGAGTGCCCGGCCCTGGCCATGCCCGATGCTCACCAGGGCTACGGCTTCCCCATCGGCGGGGTGGGTGCTTTTGACCCACGGGTCGGTATAGTTTTGCCGGGCGGGGTGGGCTATGACATCAACTGCGGGGTGCGCCTGTTGCGCTCCAAGCTGATGGCCGACGACCTGGGCCAAGGGCGCATCGCCGCCCTGGCCGATGCCCTGGCCGCCTCGGTGCCCGCCGGGGTGGGGGTGGGCGGCTCGGACCAGCTACAAGATAACGAGCTGAAACGTATACTTGCCCAGGGAGCCGCCTGGGCGGTGAAGCGGGGCCTGGGCACGATGGCCGACCTGGAGTTTTGCGAGGCCGGGGGAGCCTTGCCCGGGGCCGATCCCCAGGCGGTCAGCCCCCGGGCCCTGCAACGGGGCCGGGGCCAGGCCGGCAGCCTGGGGGCGGGCAACCACTTCATCGAGCTGGCCCGGGTCGAGGAGACATATGACCCACGGGTCAGTGAGGTCTTTGGCCTGAGCCGGGGAATGCTGGTGCTGTGGGTCCACTCCGGCTCCCGTGGCCTGGGCCACCAGGTATGCGACGACTACCTCAAGCGCCTGGCCAAGGACAAGGACGCCCTGCGCCCCCCGGACCGCCAGCTCATCGCCGCGCCGCCCACCAGCCCGGTGGGCCGAGACTATATGGCCGCCATGGCCGCAGCGGCCAACTTCGCTTTCAACAACCGCCAGATGCTATCCGAGGCCTGCCGCCAAGTTATAGGCCGCGTCTTGGGCCTGGGGCCCGCCGATCTGGGCATGGGCCTGGTCTACGACGTGGCCCACAACGTGGCCAAACGGGAGCTCCACATGGTAAGTGGCAGAGAAAAGGAGCTTATCGTCCACCGCAAGGGCGCGACCCGGGCCCTGGGGCCGGGCCATGCCGAGCTGCCGGCCCGCTACCGGGCGGTGGGCCAGCCGGTGCTTCTTCCCGGGGACATGGGCACGGCTAGCTACGTGTTGGTGGGCACCGCCCGGGCCATGGCCGACACCTTCGCCAGCGCGGCCCACGGCGCGGGCCGGGCCATGAGCCGCACCCAGGCCAAAAAGGCCGCCCGGGGCCGGGATCTAAGGGCCGAGCTGGCCGCCCGCCGGGTGACGGTGCGCGCGGCCAGCGGCAAGACCCTGGCCGAGGAGATGCCCGAGGCCTACAAGGATGTTGACCGGGTGGTCAATGTCATGCACGGGGCAGGAATCGCCACTCTGGTGGCCAAGACCAGGCCCCTGGCGGTGATCAAGGGATAAAATGGCTTGTTGAGCTTCGGGCTTCGCCCGCAACCCAACCTACACGATTCCGGTAATTCATCTCAGAAACAGCGCGGGGCCGGTTGAGCAACGGGAAACCAGACATCATATCCCCATGACCGCGCTCACTTGATTTACTCGACAACATTATATTAGGGTGGGTGTGACCAAGCCTGGGCAATGCTGCCTTGCGTATCTCCGAAATAAAGGAGTAACTAACGGGTTAGGAGCTTAAAATGCGGGTGCCAATTCGAGCGGCCTTCCTTTGTCTTCTGGCTTTAACAACTTTGTTTTTCTATGAAACGGCTGATGCGCGCTCTCGCTGCGACGAGATGCGCTATCGATATTTACAGGCCCAAAAACAAATAAATACTTACACGTTCTCGTATAAAAGCCTTCATGCGGACTATATCAAACACAGAGCCAGCCTAAACAAACTCGGTCAAACCATCTCCAGTTTGAAAAAGCAGCTTGTAATATTGAAAAGAAACTATCCCAACGAACCCAAGATGTGGCAGGGCAAGCAAAATCGTATAGCTTGGATGGAAAAAGGCTACCGCACCAACCAAAAAAATTTAAAGCTTACCGTTGCGGAATTGCGTAAGTACCAGGGCATCGTCACCAAGAACCGGGCGATCTACAATCAAAACTACAAGGCGTGGCTGGAATACGGTTGCAAGCGATAAGGCAAAGTGAAGGTTGCGCTTGGGACATGTTTCGCGAACCAAGGCATGACCAGGGAAAGGGAAGATTGCCACGGCCGGGCAGGACAGGCGGCCCTGTTCCGCCAAAGCCTTGCCTCTGCCCGGCCTCGCAATGACGACTATTGGCTGTAATTAAAGAGGGCGGGGATAAACCCCGCCCTCCCCGATTAGCGGAAACAACCGTCTGAATTTACTCGCGGCACCGCAAGGCGAGCGAGGGACGCGGGGGTCGCCAGCCTACCCCGAGGATCGAGCGATGTTGACAACGCCGCCATGCGGGGTCTGGCTGTGCCGCCCGGCGCCTTAAAAAAAGGGAGCGCCCCTCAGGGACGCTCCCGCCTCTCTCTCCTCCCGGCAATGCCGGGGCCAAGCCCGAAGCCCGGCCGCCCGGCGGGCCCGGTCCGGCCCCCTCAGGCCGCCCGGGCAATCCGTCTGCTAGAGCAACCCGCCGATCACCATTTTCTGCACCTGGCTGGTGCCCTCGTATATCTGGGTGATCTTGGCGTCGCGCATCATACGCTCCACCGGGTACTCCCGCACGTAGCCGTAGCCGCCCAACACCTGCACCGCGTCGGTGGTCACCTTCATGGCCGTCTCGCCGGCGAAGAGCTTGGCCATGGCCGACAGGCGCATGGCCTCCACCGGCACCCGGCTCAGGTCCTTGGGCACCTGCTCGAACACCGCGCAGGTCTTGTAGACCAACTGACGGGCCGCCTCCACCTGGGTGTCCATGTCCGCCAGCATCCACTGCAGGCCCTGGTTCTTGATGATGGCCTTGCCGAACTGCACCCGCTCCTTGGCGTAATCCACCGCGTAGTCCAAGGCCCCCTGGGCGATGCCCAAGGCCTGGGCCGCCACGCAGGGCCGGGTGAAGTCCAGGGTCTTCATGAGGATGTGGAAGCCGTCGCCCTCGCTGCCCAGCAGGTTGGCCGCCGGCACCTCGCAGTCCTCCAAAATCACCTCGCAGGTGGTGGAGCCGTGGATGCCCATCTTGTGCTCTTTTTTGCCGATGCTCAGGCCGGGGGCGTCCTTTTCCACCACGATGATGCTCTGGGACCCCTTGTGGGGTGCCTTTTCCGGGTCGGTCACCGCGGCTATGCAGATGTACTGGGCCACGTCGGCGTGGCTGATGAACTGCTTGGTGCCGTTGATGATGTACTTGTCGCCCTTCTTGACCGCGCGGGTGCGCAGCCCGGCAACGTCGCTGCCCGCCCCGGGCTCGGTGAGGCCGAAGGCCACCAGATGCTCGCCGCTGGCCAGCCCCGGGAACCACTTGGCCTTCTGCTCGGGACTGCCCGCCAGCATCATGGGCATGGAGCCCAACTCGTGCACCAGCAGAATCACCGAAGAGCTGGCGCAGACCTTGGCCACCTCCTCCACCGCCAGGCAAAAGGCCAACACGCCCATCTGGGCTCCGCCGTACTCCTCCTTGAAGTCGCAGGCGAACAGGCCGTTCTCCCGGAACACCTCCACCGCGTCCCAGGCAAACTCCTCCTTCTCGTCGCGGGCCGCCGCGCCCGGCAAAATCTGCTCCACCGCCAAACGCCGCACCGTGTCGCGCAGCATCAATTGCTCTTCAGTCAGTCCGTACTGCATGTTCCCCTCCTGAAGTGTGCCGGGGGACCTCTTTTTTAAAAAAAGGGGTCCCCCGGAACCCCTACCAAAAAACTTCGCGCATTATCCCCTGCCCGGACCAGCAAAGCTGATCCGGGCAGGGGATAATGCGGCCGCGTGGTTAAGTTGCATGGCCCTCAAACCCCGGATTGCTTTTGCACGGCAAAAGCAATCCGGAAAGTCTTTTGAAGGGGCGCACGGGGGGAAACTTTTTTGCAAAAAAGTTTCCCCCCGCAGTTCCATTTATTCGTTTTCCACCAGCATGGACATGCCCATGCCGCCGCCCACGCACAGGGTGGCCAGGCCCAGGCTGTTGCCACGGCGCTTCATCTCGCCCAGCAGGCTGATGACGATGCGCGCCCCGGTGCAGCCCACCGGATGGCCCAGGCCCACGCCGGAGCCGTTGACGTTGGTGATCTCGCGGTTAAGCTCCAGGCCGCGCTCGCAGGCCAGGTATTGGGCGGCGAAGGCCTCGTTGAGCTCGATTAGCTCGATGTCCTTCAGGCTGACCCCGGTCTTTTTGAGCAGCTTTTGGGTGGAGGGCACCGGCCCCCAGCCCATGATCTCCGGGGGGCAGCCGGCCACGGCAAAGGAGTGGATCTTGGCCAGGGGGGCGAGCCCCAGCTCCTCGGCCTTGGCCCGGCTGGCCACCAGGCAGATGGCCGAACCGTCGTTGAGGCCCGACGCGTTGCCCGCGGTCACGGTGCCGTCCTTGGCGAAGGCCGGTTTCAGGCGGGACAAGTCGCCCATGGTCAGGCCCATGCGCACGTGCTCGTCTGTGTCGAACATCTTGGGGTCGCCCTTGCGCTGGGGCACGGCGATGGGCACGATCTCGCCGGCGAACTTGCCGCCGGTGATGGCCGCCTCGGCGTTGTTGTGGCTCCTGAGGGCCACCACGTCCTGGTCCTCGCGGGAAATGGCATATTTGCGGGCCAGGTTTTCGGCGGTCTGGCCCATGATGTAGCCGGGAGGGTCCAACAGCGGTGAGCCGGAGTGCAGCATCTCCCACATGGAGTCCTGCAGGCCCTTGTGGGTCAGGCGGGCGCCCCAGCGGGTGTCGTAGCTCACGTAGGGGGCGTTGGACATGGACTCCACGCCGCCGGCCAGGGCCAGGTCGTATTCGCCGGCCTTGATGTAGGCGGCGGCCATCCCCAAGGCCTGCATGGCGCTAGAGCACTGGCGCTGGATGGTCACCGCCGGCACATCCACCGGCAGGCCCGCCTTGAGCATGGCGGTCCGGGCGGTGTTGGCCTCGTCGGGGGCCTGCACGCAGTCGCCCAGGATAACGTCGTCCAACAGGGCCGGGTCCACCCCGGACTTGTCCAGCACCGCTTTCATCACCTGGGCGGCCAGGTCGTGGGCCCGCACCTTGGCCAGGGAGCCCCCGAAATCACCGATGGCGGTTCGCCCCATGGCCACTATCACCGCGTCGCGCTTGTCTTTCACCTTGTTCCTCCCAGGCAATGGCTTGCCAAGTTTGCATAAGTAGAGAGGCAGGATAATACAGGGGACGCATGGAGTCAAGCTATTGTATTCATTGGGTCTATAACCGCGAAAGCCCCTGCAACCCCCTGAAATGAATTATGGTTCAACCAATACGGGCCATGGGGCCGCCCGGAGGCGCCCAAAAGACCCAACATAACGGCGAGGTAATGGCTGGCGCGGGGACCCGGGGGGACGTAAGCTTGTACAGGCCGCCGCCGGGCCCCTGGTTCTCCACCCCACTTGGTTGGATGGGAAAACTTGCAGCGCCCTTCCCACACCGCCACGGGCTATCTGCTCTCCCTGGCCGCCTTCGCCTGGTGGGGACTTTTCCCTCTGTATATAAAGGCGTTAAGCCAGGCCAGCCCCCTGGAGATCTTGGGGCAGCGCATCGTGTGGTCCCTGCCGGTGTGCCTGGCGCTCATCGCCCTGGGCCGCCAGTGGAGGCCGTTGCGCCAGGCCTTGGCCATCCCCCGGGTGCGTTGGACCTTGCTGGTCAGCGCGGTCCTGGTGGCGGTCAACTGGCTCATCTTCATCTACTCGGTGGAAAGCAACCAGGTGCTCTCGGCCAGCCTGGGCTATTTCATCTCGCCCCTGGCTTCCATGGCCCTGGGCATGATCTTCTTGCGCGAGCGCCCCAGCCGTTTGCAACTGGCGGCCATGGGCCTGGCCGTCCTGGGCACCCTTAACCTGGTGCTGAACCAGGGCGGAGTGCCCTGGATCGCCCTCAGTCTGGGCTTTAGCTTCAGCATCTACGGCCTGCTGCGCAAGACGGTGAAGGTGGAGGCGGTGGGCGGCCTCCTGGTGGAGACGGCCCTGCTCACCCCCCTGGCCCTGGCCTGGTTGATTTGGATCGGAGCCCGAGGCGAGCTGATTTTCTGGCGCGGCGGCCCGGAGATCACCCTGCTCTTGGCCTGCGCCGGGGTGGTCACCGCCCTGCCCCTGATCTGGTTCACCGCCGGGGCCCGGCGCATCCCCCTGCACGCGGTGGGCGCACTGCAATACCTGGGCCCCAGCATCCAGTTCATCCTGGCGGTGAGCCTGTTCCACGAGACGGTCTCCCCCGCCCGCCTGCTCACCTTCGGCCTGGTGTGGGCCGGGGTGGCCCTGTATCTGCTGGCCTCCAGCCCCTGGCTGCGCAAGAAAAGCTGAAAGCCGGGGAAGGGGCCCTGCCGGCTGGCCGGCAGCCCGGATATCTCACCCAGGCCGGGCGCCCGGCCTAATCAGTGACCAAGAAGAAATCCAGGGTGGAAACCACCCGCACGATCTTGATGTCCGGAGTGTTGACGTCGCGGTTGCGGATGGTGAACAGCCCCTGGCTGGCCCGGCGGATGCCCCCCACCACGCTGCCCGAGTCCCGGGCGAACTGCTCGGCCGCGGCCCGGGCGTTCTTGGTGGCCAGGGCGATCATGGCCGGCTTTATCTGGTTGAGCCCGGTGAAGAGGAACTCGGCACCGCGTCCGTAGTCGAAACTGAGCACGATGCCGTCCTTGACCAGCTGCCCGCTCTTCTCCATGGCCGCCTTCACCTGGGCCACCTTGGTGGTGCTCAGGGTGATGGAGGCCTCGATCTTGTAGCGGTTGGGGGGCAGGCGGTTGCCGGTGTAGCCCTGGGCGTAGTAGTCGGTCACCCGGGGCGGGGCGTCGGAAAGCTCGGCGGCCTTGAAGCCCAGGCCGGTGAGGAAATCGCGGATGCGCTTCCGGTCCTTCTCCAGGCTGTCGTAGAGCTGGGGCAGGTTGTTGCCGGCCTGGTTGAAGGTGAGCGGCCAGATGGCCAGATCGGCGGCCACCTCCCGCTCGGCCAGGCCCTTGACGCTCACGAAACGCTCGGCGGCCTTTACCTTGTACAAGGCCTGGCCCACCGCCAGCCCGGCCACGGCCACCCCCAACCCGATAAGAAGCCCCAACACCAGGGCGGCGGAGAAGGATCTGTCTTTCACGCTGCTCTCCTTGCGCTAAGTTCTGCCCCCATTATACCCAAGCCTTGAGCCCCGTGGGCGCCTGGGTATAAACTGGGGCTCCCTTCAAGGAGAAACGCATGGACCGCCTCGACATCCTGGCCCAGGTGCCGCTTTTCGCCCCCATGAAAAGGCGGGAGCTCAAGGAAATAAACGCAATGGCCGAGGAGCTGTTGTACGAGCCCGGCGAAATGGTCATCACCGAGGGCGAGCGCGACGGCCGCCTCTTCGTGGTCTTGGAAGGCGAGGTGGAGGTCATCAAGGGCCTGGAGCAGGGGTCGCCGCGCCTGCTGCGCCGTTTGGGGCAGGGGGCCTATTTCGGGGAGATGGCCGTGCTGGGGGACGCGGTGCGCACCGCCAGCGTCAAGGCCCTGGGCCAGGCCCGGCTGCTGTGCCTACAGGACTTCAACCTGCGCCAGGCCATGGAGCGCCACCCCTACATCGCCATCGAGCTGTTGCAGACCATGAGCCGGCGCATGCAGCAGATGGAGCAGCGCCTGCTAAAGGTGCTGGGGGGCCTGGTGCCCATCTGCGCCAGCTGCAAGAGCATCCGCCAGCCCGACGGCTCCTGGGTGGCGGTGGAGCGCTACGTTCAGGAGCACTCCGAGGCGGACTTCACCCACGGCATCTGCCCGGATTGCATTAAGCGCCTCTATCCAGAGCTGGCGGATTAGGCCGGCCGCCCACGGGGGAAGGCGAAGATCGCCACGCCGCATCTCTTGCCGGGGTGCTCAGCGGGGTGGCGGCTATTGCTGGAGGGCCGAGTGGGGCCTGCCCTCCTCACTCCCAGCCGAACAGCTCTTCGCTCAGGTCCTGCCAGCCGGGATTCATGGCCTCTATCAACTCAACTTTCCTTTTTCGTGGCCCCTTCTTCAGTTGCTTCTCGCGGGTAATGGCCTTCTCGGGGTCGTCGAACACTTCGTAGTAGACCAAGCGGCCCGCGTTGTAGCGGCTGGTGAATCCTTCGGCCACGCCGTTCCTGTGCTCCCAAACCCGGCGCGCCAGGTCGTTGGTCACTCCAATGTAGAGCACCTCGTTGCCCTTGTTGGTCACGATGTAGACATAATATTGTCGGTTCATGGCCCCCCCAGAACTAGCCGTTACGCAAAAGGCATAATATTCAATTATCAAAAAATAGTCGTCATTGCGAGGCCGGGCAGCGACAGGCGCGCGGGGGAACATGGCGGATCGGTCTGCCCGGCCGTGGCAAACTTCCATTTCCCATCGTCATGCCTTTGCTGAAGAGGCAAGGCCAAACCGCCCTCCAAGCAGCAACCCCTCCCGCCTGGGGGAAAGCGAAGTTCGCCACGTC